>Ga0180007_10003333_pt1 | contig 18024 bp, 16 predicted proteins | sample MM_PC_MetaG_FD_121122 | JGI IMG/M metagenome (GOLD analysis project Ga0180007, IMG submission 121122) | Groundwater microbial communities from the Aspo Hard Rock Laboratory (HRL) deep subsurface site, Sweden - MM_PC_MetaG | ecosystem: Environmental > Aquatic > Deep subsurface > Groundwater... | reverse complement strand
TGAGCCGCGCTGACAGCCTCCAGAACGTCGTATGTCTCACCGGACTGTGACAACGCCACAACCAGGCTGTTCGGGTTGAGTGCCGTCGGTAGCAGCTTCATCTCGCTTGCCTGGATACAATCGTGCCAGCGACCAGTAGCCTTGCTGAGTAGTGCCCGCCCGTAGATGCCGGCATACCTTGAGGTACCGCAGCCGGTGAATATTACATGCGGCGGGCGGTTGAGAAGGCGTGAGGCGCGGGTTGTCCAGTAGCCCCTCGGTACGCAGTGTATCAGTTTGGCAGCATCATTCCAGGTACTACGGGGCAGGTTGCAGAGGTTCCTGATGACCTTCGGCTGCTCGTTCATCTCGTATTCCATGCGGTTACCGGTGATATCTATATATAGATCAGGCGTGAATGGCTGGCTTTGCTTTATAACCTGCTTACCGGTGAACACATCGTAAACACTAAAGCCATGCCTTTTAATGGCTGCTACCTCGCCGTCGTCAATCATTACAATACTGTCAACCACACTGGGGAAGGCGGTGGCATCACTTGAGAGATAGAATCCCTGCCTCGATATACCCAGTACCAGCGGGTTACCCTGGCGCATGGCGACGATACCGTTCTCATCGGCTGATATGGCGGCTATCGCGTACTCCCCAGTGACGTGCCTGGCAGCCTCTATCATGCCTTCAAGAAGCGGTTTACCTTCCAGCAGGTGCGCAAAGCACTCACTGTCCGTCTCACTCTGGAATACGTGACCTTCCTTCTCAAGCCTGCGCCTTAATTCCATATGGTTGTCGAGGATGCCGTTATGTACGATGGCTATATTCCTCTGGCAGTCGGTATGTGGATGTGCATTGGCATCGGTAACCCCACCGTGAGTTGCCCAGCGGGTGTGCCCGATGCCAATGCTACCAACTGGCCAGACCATACCGTCAACCAGTCTGTCTACATATCCGGTACGCTTGTAAATAACAAGACCGTTACCATCCTTCAGAGCAATACCGGCAGAATCATATCCCCGATACGATAGCGTATTCAGGCACTCCACAATGGTGTGGGATACGTTCTCTGTCTCAATTGCCCCGAAGATACCGCACAAAGGCTAACCTCCGTAATACTTAAATATCTTGATAGTCTCAGACTCATAGACGGGTACCAGATAAGGCTGTGGCGCGTTCTGGTACCACAGCCGGTGTATCAGTGTGGTGCTGAATATCTCCGGGTGTCTCCCCGATATCGTGGTCAGTGCACCAATCTTGTAATTCAGTGTGGGTGTGTCCACAATCAGGTACTCGGTGTTGAGGTCGTCCATGAGGGTCTTTGATTCCTGTGTATCCGTAGAGAGATACAACTGTGCAACCTCGGTACCGCCCGGGCCGGGCAGCAGGTTCGGGTCATGGTCGGTCACATACTTAATCCAGTGGCCGTAGTCGCTCCAGGCGGTCACATGCCCGGTCACCTGCTGTGTCTTTAGCCAGTCCAGTGCATTGTGCCACTCCTCAGACATCGTAAAGGCTGGATTCTGCCCCAGTAAGGAAGCCATCGGTAGCGACATCAGGACAAGAGGGATAGATATTATTGCAGCCTGTACCGCCTGCTTGCCCTTGAGATAGACCGCCATCTCCCAGACAGCCACCGCCGACAGGATCGCTATGTTTATCGTGAAGTAGTAGAGGTTTCGCCGGAATAACAGGGCGGCCGCCAGCATGAACCCGGACCATACCAACAACAGAATCTTGGTATGTCCGTCTGCCTTACCGCGCAGCAAGAACCACGCGCCGACAAATATCATCACCGCGAACAGGTGCAGGTTGCTGATTACCACATTGAGAGAGAAGCCGTCCACAGGGAACAGCATAGGGCGTAACTCACTGATAGTCCTCGTGGCAAACGGCGAGATAAGGGTACTGGCTACTTCCTGTGTCGCTGAGGCGGTCAGGTCGGTGCCGTTGCCCGGTAATAGCAGCATCAGCCCGTACCTGGCAAGTGCCACCAGACAGATAACCCCGATAGCCAGTACCGGCTGCTTCCACTGTGACTTCTTGATAAGCCCGTAAATCAGTATACCGGCAGCAATCATACCCAGTAGCGCGACCATCACCACACCGGTCTTCCAGTTGATGATGTAAGCGACGAATATCATACCGCCCCCGGTCACCCAGCGCCACCGGTGCTTATCAGCCTGAATAACCCTGACCACGCAGTACATCATCAGGGTAAACAGGAATACCTCAAGTGCATGGTGGTCGGCAAATCCCAGCAAGGTCCGGTGAAGGAACTCAGACGGTATTACGGCCGTGAATAGTGCCGATAGCAGTCCTACAGTCGGGTTAAACAGCCTTGCCGCCAGGAAGTAGACAACGATGATAGTGCCTATACCCAGTATCGGGGGCCAGATAGCCCCGGCTACCTCTATCGGCATGACGTGTGACGACATAGCCACCAGCCATGAGAATAAGAGGTTATTCTGGAATGTATAGACTATACCGTCCCAGACAGACATGTTGGCTATCTGCTGGGCGTAATACATCCGGCTGTAGGCGTCCGTCTCGATAAACGATACGAAGCTGCCGCCGAATACCGTCTCCATGGGCAGGAGACGGATACCAAGCCCCACCAGGCAGATAAACCCCAGTATGATACCGGTACGCTTTGTCATGCTCCCCTCAGTCTCCCCAGCATGTTATACAGAAGCCCCAGCATCAGGATGAACAGCCCGAAGCTGGCGGCAGCGGTCAGACTGTAGAGGAAATACTGTACTATCGAGGCGTTACCGCCGAAAAAGGCATAGTCCCACTTGAACAGGTGAGGGATACCGACGGTGAGGAAGTCGAGGTTGAGTACCGGGATATCGAACAGCCCGACGATATTCAGCGACCGGAAGATGGTGAGCTGGTTGAGTATTTCCACTTCACCGGCTCCAATCATGGCACCTTCCAGCACCCGGTTGACGAGGGTCATACCGACGAACAGGAACGCTGCCAATCCGACATAAGTAAAACTCATCCCAGTGTCTCCTGCGGGCGGCTTGCCAGACCTATTGCAATGGCAGGGAGTAGGAAATACAGCACCATCCAGAAGTCAAATACCCCTACCGATACCGATGCCCCCATGAGGCAGGCTATGATAGCGAGTTTGATAAAGACACTGGCGGTAGCGCCGAACTTCCGCAGGACGTAGGTGGATGAAATACTCGCTACCAGGATTACGAACCCGGCTATCATCACCCATGGTAACTGCGCCGGTGTGCTGCTGGACGCGGCAACATCGGTGATAACGTCTGCTCCGGGTATCGTAGGCGCTATTGTGCTGCTAAAATTGGAGGTCAGGTTGGGTGCCGTCGTGATAAAGTCCGGGGCATCTGATATCGAGTAAGCCGGTGCCTGCGCCTCGGTTATCGGCTGGTAGGTTGTCAGGCTGGCTGTAATGTCGCTGTCAGAACTGTCTACGGCGAAGCTCGGCGTGGCATCGTTGCTGTTACCGGACAGGTCAGTAAAGGTTGTGTCATATTCCCATGCGATGTACTGTCTCAGGTTACCGCCCACGGTGATGCGGTGGTACTCCATGTAGGGCATGACATCATTGTCGAGGCATGTCCAATTTCCCGCAGTATTCGGTACTGAAGAAGCCCCAATAGCAATACTATCTTCCTCAACATCATCCACGTACAACTTGAAGTCCGTACCATCAGATATAACCACTATTTTGTGCTCACCAGAAGATATACCAGTGGCTACCACTATCGGATAAAGACCATAATCAAGTTCGTAGACGTTGTGTATCGAAGCCGCAGTGGACCTGAAACGCATCCTGAAAGACGATACGGACTCAGTATCAGCCAACGCTACTGATACCCATACACCTGCTGCTGGTACGTCATCGGAGACATCATTCCATATACCGTCATAGAAGGCGTCCAGGTCAAAGGCATTCCAGGCACCACTCGAAGTCCCTACCCAAAAACGCACACTATTGGTTGCGATTGCCCCGTGCTCCAACTCAAGATAAGGAGACCATATGTTTGCACCCATATTGTGATTTGCAAATGTAGCTATATTGTCGTCATAAGCGTTTGCGGGATTCGTCCACCCATTCGGGGTATCGCTGGTCGGGGTAGTCCACACCGAACCATCTTTATCAAAGGCTGCTGTAATCTCCTCAGTATTGGTTACTTTTATAGTAAACGCACCCAGCTTATAAACGAGGTACTTATCAGCCCCGGCGCTGGTATCAATATAACCCGCCTGCTCGATGGTGAAGTTGGCACCTAACTCTATGAGAGGGTCGTCATTCGTTGTCATTCCCGTGCTGCCAGGGAAGTATCTCACCTTGCCGCCGGTGATATTCCCTGTGTAAAAGATGTAATTCAGTATGCCGTCTTCTGGAATACTCGGTACCCACGTCATCCATGTACTCGTGGTATACCCTGGCTGGAAGGCTATGTCAGCCCCGCTGGTGGTACGCATGGCTAAGGTGGTATTGGCTGCCGATGGGATAAACCCGCCGTTCACCAGGCTGGTCACACTCATGTTGGTGATGTTGCTGGAGATGGTCGTATTCGCCGTGCTGTTATTTACCACGACAACCGTACCGTAGTAATCGGCATTGGTGATATCGGATGCTATAGCGGGCACGGCTGTAAACAGATGCACCAGAGCCATCAGGTACATCAGGGCTACGATTAAGCGTAGGTAACTACTTCTCATTTACCAATCTCAGTGCAGTGTGCGCAGACCTTCCTTATTGCTACTGCATACTGGAAGTCCTGAAGGTCTTTGTCCAGTACCATCTTGATTTTGTAACAGGTGTTGAGTTCTTCGCATTTATCCATTCTCTACTTCCCTATCACGGTTATGTATATTACTCCGGCAGTATCGGCACCGGCAGCATCAACGATAATGAAGTTCACCCAGTCATTACCCACGGCTTGCCATAGGATAGGCTGAATCAGCACACCTGACGCATCACCGCCAAGCCCGTTACTCAGTGCCCGATAGTAAGCTGCAGTATCGGGGATGGCATCGAACAGGTTGTTAGCCACACTGGGGGCACCGGCACCATCATCGTCAGTTCCCATGTCGTAAGTCGGATTGGTGGCTGAAGCTGCTGCGGATATCATCACGTAGGCTTCTATTATGAGAACATCACCACCGAAGGTGTTTTGAATGGATGTGACGGTGTTCTGGACTCCTGCGGTTATTGCTACCGAGATTGTACGGATTTCACCTGGGGCGATGTACCCATTGTTGTTTGCAACAACTGTACCCGTACCAGCAGAATAAATACCGGCGGTGATATTTCCCCTCACATCATTGCCTATGATGGTGTTTGCTGTTCCCGCTGATTCACGAATACCGTAGGTTTGTGTTGCATTGTCGGTATAGCAACGATTGCCAGTTACTAGGTTATATGTCGCGGTGCCATAGAGGTAAATACCGTAAGGAGCCCCGCCATTGGAGTTTATTATTACGTTATTAGATATAATACTGTTATCTATATTTAGGAACCCACCACCGATACCTGCGTCTATCACTGTATTACCAGTGACAAGCTGCCCGTCTCCCTCTGCGCATAAACCAGCAGAGGTCACAGTCATGGCAGTGCAGTTTGTTATTTTACTCTGGGCGCCAACACTAATATCAAAAGCATTACCGGTACCAATCGTATTGGCTTCGCAGTTATTGACTAAGCCGTAATTCCCTGTGTGCGCAACAGCATTATACATATTATAAAAGGCGGTACCTATCACAGATACATAATCACTCGTGGTATCGACGTATACTCCTTTACTAGCCGCCCCTGTCAAGTTTTTAATCACGCCACCGTATATCGCAGTATTGTGTGACGATGTATGCACATACACACCTTGTGCCAACCCACCATCCAATTGTGGATTTATAATGGTTGTCCAAGTCGAGTTATTCATCTGTATTAAATGGCAGTTGGCCTTGTCAGTCGTGGCTATCAGATTATCTATTATTACCCCTGTGCTATCTCGCACATAGACGCAGTTGTAAAACCCATTATTCGCTTCCACATTCCGAACCACAACACCTGTCGGCCCCCTGAGATAAACTGTAACTCCAGCAGTTTGATTTGTCCCATTCATGTCACCCGACAGGTCACTTAATATAACCTCATTAGCTGTGATGTATAACATATTTGTATTGGTGCCATTTGGCATAAAAAGAGATGTGACACCAACCCCAGAACCACATAGCCACATACTGGCCTGATTAAGATTGATTTGTGCCGCAATATAGTATGTACCCTCTGTTAATTGTACTTTACCCCACGACCCTACAGCATCAATAGCAGCCTGTATCTCCACATTATCATCCGCCCCACTACAGACATAGTCAGCCTGTGCTATAACATGAGCCGGTGCATCAGAGGCAGCGACTACGTATGTGGCCGTTCGGGCAACTGAGGCATTACCAACCCAGACAGTATCAAAGTAACCGGCGTTATACTCGTTGCCTACAGCCCCGATATCCCAGGTACTATCAGCCTGGGGGTAGATATCCTCGGTATAAAGGTCTCCAAGCGTTGTCCAGTCGCCAGTGGGGGCACCGTAGGCGACATAGCCTTCCTCAGATAACTTGAGAAGTGCGGTAGACAGGTTGACACTGTTCATGGCTGTAATACCGAGAGGTACCACCACATACAACACGATAGCGAGTACCACCGTTATCAGCATAAAGGTGCCGAACATGGTGACACCGGTGGACTCTCCCTTCTGTTTTGCTTTTGCCCAGTTAAACATTTTCATCATCGTAGCCCCCAGACCTTTATTCCGATATAGATAACTGCCAGAGCAGCAATCAACGCCAGATAAGCCAACCCGTACATTCCGAGCCTTGCCCCAGCCACCAGCACGAATGTAACGTCGGTCATCCCCGCCCATATCTCGCCACCGCTACCGATACCCATATTGGCGAGGAAGACGGCCACGCAAGCAGCCATGAGCAATAACAGTGTCAGCAGGTCGAATGAGGTACCAAAGAAGTCCGTAGAGCCTGTCCGGGCTTCCTCCACCCAGGTACCTGCCCACTGGTCCTGCAGTACGTCGGTATAGTTACTTGACCAGGTACGGTCCGTAATCTCGACGTTATAGATAACATAGGCGAAGGCAGCCGGAGCCAGAGCTTGAAGGCCGTAGATACAGCCCTTGAAAAAGCTCTCACCGTAAATAGACAGCACTGTACCCGCTTCGGTCTCAGCCAAGAGCGATGATGCAACCGCCAGCGCCCACTTGTTATCGAGGTCGTCGGCAATTGCGATAATGCGTGTTGCCAGCCCCGCCTTGTTTTCAGCCGATGTAACCAGCGAAGTGTAATCACCGGCACCAATAGAGAAGTTGTATACCGGCGGTGTATCAAAGACAGCCGGGTTTCCTGACAGTCTCAGTGTGTATAGTGCCTCCCATGTCAGCGCAGCGGCGGCATCGAAGTACATACTCCACACGTTGTAGCCGTAGCCATCGTCATTGAAGGCATAGCCAACGGTGGACCCGAGGACAGTTGTGCCGTCCGTGTCGATAAGCCTCAAGATAAATGTGTCGGTGACATCGGTATCGGGTAGGGTAGCGTAGGGGATATTGATATAGGCAAGGTACAGCCTGTCCCCTGTCTCCAGAAGGTTACGGTAGACATCCACCTGCACCAGTGCAGGGGTATCGTCCGGGTCGGGTGTGTCGGCATATACCGGACTGCTTATGAGTAGTGCAGCCAGTATTGCTACCAGCATCGATATGAAGATACGCCTTTTCATCTCAGCTTCGGCCTCTTAGGTGTTATCCTGGGCATCCGTTTGCCAGATATCCGTACATCCGGGCGGAAGGTTATTTGAGGTCGTTTATCTCCCGGTGTGATAGTGGCTGTGAAAGCGCCGATATCGTCTTTGAAAGCCCTGGTGAGTTTGCCCCTCCGCAGCTTCTGTATGGTCTTATAAGCGGAACGCGGCCCGGTAGCGATGGTAGCACCCTTGGGGGCTTTACCGAGTACATAAGCCTTCATAATCTCATCACCGCGCGGTATGTAGGTATGCCAGACGTCCTTACCATGAAGCTCCCCCATGCGGAAACCGACAGCCCATGGTGCTGACTTTATAACCTTGCGCTTCTCTGATTCTGTGCCTGTCATCTTCGGGATGGGTAGTAGTATACCCGTACCCGGGTCTGAAGGTGGTGGTGCCTTGCTTGGTTCCGGTTTTGGTTCAGGCTCTGGTGTTGGTTTCGGTTCCGGACCCGGTGCAGGGACAGGTTGCTTTTCAGGTTGTGGCTGCGGTGACGGTGCCGGTGCGGTGCTTGGCGTCGGTATTGTGGATGGTGCTTCTACCGGTGCCATAGATGGTGCCGCCTCTGGTTTTGGCGCACCGGTGGGTGTCGCCTGCGGTGCTTCTGCCGGGCTGGGTGTCCTTGCAGGCGCATCCGCCGGCTCCTCGGTAGGCACTATGTAAGGCATACCATAAGGTGTACTGCCCGGCACTCTCATTGGTATAGCCCTGGCACCGCCAATCGGTAGTGTTAGTCCTGCTAAGGTGGCTGCTGCGATAGCCTGCACTTCCGGGTCATCGACAGCCATGCCTATCTTCTCGCGCGTGCGCGTATCTGCGCGTGTGCGCGCGCTGGTGCGTGTCTCTGTCTTTGGCTCCGTGGTCGTTCTTGTTGTCGGCTTCGTCTTTGTTCGTGTAGTTGGCTTTGTCTTGACAGCCACCCCACCACCCCTTTCAGTGACCGGTGCTTCACCAGGGGCTTCCGGTGCGGTAGGTGGCGCCAAATCCGGCTTATCCTTCAGGTATTGCTCAATATCCTTTACAGTTGACTCGATACTAGAGGTCTGACCAGCAGACTTATTAATTTTGCCAAACATCTCATCAAGCCGCTTTATAATCAGTCTGTTCTGAAGTTGCCTCGCTCTCAGCTTGTCAATCTGGCGCATCAGCGCATCAATCCGACGGTTTAACTGCGCCCTCTGCCCTGCCGTGGCTCCTGTGGTTCTCAGTTCCTCAAGGGATGCTTTTAACCTCGACTCCTCTGCGGTAAGTCTCTGTGCTTCCCTGATTCTGGCTAGTTTGGTGCGCTCCAGTGTCTGCACATGAGATTCCAGGCGGCGCCATATCTCGGCTTCCTGTCGTGTAGTGAGTCCGGTACGCTGCAGGCGTTCCAACTCCGACTGTAAAGCCGCTTCGCGCTGCTTGATAGCCCGTGCCGTTCTTAATTCGGTTATCCTCTTGGCTTCCTGTCGGGCAACACCTTCGTTGATCCGGCGGAGTATTGCCTGCTCCTGATTCGTGGTCATACCCGTACGCTGTAAGCGCTCCAGTTCCGCCTGTATGGTCGCTTCCCTGGCTTGTATACGAGTGGCAATTCTCACATTACGGGCATCGGTCGCCAGCTTCTTGAGATGCGCCATATCCAGCTTCTCAAGTAGTAGTGCTTCCTGGCGCGTGGTCATCCCCAGTCGCTTCAGGCGTGTCAGTTCTCTCTGTATAGCGGCTTCGTGTTCCATGAAAGCACGGGTAGCCTTCTGCCGGGTCCACTTCTCGGATTCCAGTGCGCGCTGAATATCCCTGATATATCGCTGACGAAGCTGCTCAAGGCGGGTAGTCTGTACCACTTTAGCCCGGGCCAGTTCGTCATCTACCAGTTTCACCATGCGCTCCAGGGCTTGATTACTTGCCCTGGTATTTGAGAGTTGTCTGGCTCTGTGGGAACGGCTGATATCGCCATAGTTCATGCGGCGTGTCGTCTCAACGAGGCGCTGGTAGTCTACGGCGTTGTTGCGGATATAGGAGCCGCCATCAGCCACCATCCGCCGTATCTCCGGCGGCACCGTCTTATTACGCATGGCTGCCTGTAGCCTTGTCTCCCCAGCCTGTATCATGCCGGGGTTTCTGGTCTCGATACCCCTCAATATCTGCTGCATTGCCTTATCTGCTTCGGATACCACGGCACTATTAACACCACTGGACCGCAGCGTGTTTCTGAAGTTAGTCCGGGCCCGGGAGAGTACATTACGGGTGCCAGCTCTGACCTTCGATATAACACCGGCACCGTGCAGGATACTGCCTGCTATCAATACATTAAGGCTAACGGATAGTACCCTCTCTGCCGGCGTCATGGTCTTCCAGTCGAGAGCCATGATTGTAGCGAAGGTGCCTACTGCTGCGGTTTGAACCCCAGTAGCGACGCTCCGGGCAACACCAGCTCCCGCCCCACGAAACGGCGCAGCGATGAGTGGGGCTGCAATCAAGGCCAGTTGCGCACCGGCGATCGCCCATTCCTTGGCAGTGATATCCCTGAAAGTGACCTCTGGATACATTACCCGGGCCGGAGAAAACACCATAGCTGTAACCTGAGTGGTGATACTACGCCCGGTTGCCCCGGGTCCGTATCTCTTGACATACTCGGCAGAGGCTGCTTGAGCAGCGGTATGGTACTCCAGGTAGCCGGGCTGCCCTCTTTTAACGGGTGTTAATCCCCTGGCTGCCACGAAGTTAGCCATCCAGCCCTCAAGTGATATCTCCGGCTTATCGTATGGACCCCTAGCCTGTGCATAGGCCGTGTCGCGCATCTCAAGAAGGTCCGGGTGCTTCTCCCAGAACCGTGTAATGTCTTTGTCCAAGTCTTCGTACACGTAGCGTGGGTTGTAGCTGCCGTACCGCTTGATTATCCCGTCATAAGTGTAGGTGTCGGGGTCGAATAACCAGTCGCCACCGGCTTCTTTCACCGCCAGATGGTATCTCTCGACCGGTGTAGTATAAGACCACGGGTTATTCTTGTTATAGTCCCTGGCTTCCTTGATGTCAGCCTCTGAGAAGCCCATGGCGAGAAGCATCTTGTCAACATCGTCGTTGTCACGCAGGTAATGTGAGATATCATAGCCCTCATCAGACTTATACGGCGCAAGTGCAGACTCCTGTGTAGCCCGTTCCTCCCCCTGCGCCTTATACAGCGCGTCCATGCCGCCTTTGTCATAGGCAGCCCTTTCTCCCGTGCTGAGGGCGGTGTAATCCTCTCTGGTAAGCCATAGGTCACCTTGCCCCGGTTCTACGTGGGTATCTTCAAACTCAGCCTTTTGCCCGATGAAGTCCTTTATCTGCTTTACCTGTGCCTGAGAGTAGCCGTAGTTAAGCAGGGTTTGAGTCTTATTCGGATTGTCCTCGAGGAAGGCAACAGGGTCTACCGACAGGACGCCCTTATCGCTTTTGGTAGTGTACTTGGTCAGGGCTGTACGGGCTGCCAGAAGGCTCTTAACTTCCAGACCGCGCTGCTTGATATATTCCTGTACTTCCTTTAGTTGCGCCGGTGTCCGGTATGTCCAGCCTTGAGGCTGTAATACCTGTAGCCTGCCCAGTTCCTCCTCAGACACTACACCGCCAGCGGTCGATGCCTGGATACGGCGTATATCTTCCTCGGTAACCGCAGGATAGTACCTGCTGCCCTTCGGGATAAAGCCGAGTTTCACCAGCCGGTCAAACTGCTCCTTGTCGGACAGTTCCTGCAGGTCTGATAATCTTCTGTTGACTTTATCGAGAAACTTGGTGGCGACGGGTCCGCGTCCCGCATCCGGGTGTTGCTGCATATAGGCGTATATCACGGCATCTGGGGCACCCTTGGCTACAAGACGCTCAACTACCTGGTAGGTTGCCAGGTCAGCGTAGTCTTTAACGTACTGCTTCCAGTCATCCTTTAGGTCGGGGGATGTTATATCTTGTAACTGCGGTGGTCCTGCCATCCCCCATGTCGGTCTGCTTACCTGTTTATTGAGGGCATCTATACCACCCTTGTCGTAGGCCGCCCTCTGTGTCGCTGTCAGGCTGCTGTAGTCTGTCTGTTTAATCCACAGGTCTCCCTCACCGGGCTTGACGTAGTTCTGCTCGAAGTCCTTTAATTCCTGTGTCGCCTGGTCGCGGGCTGCTTGCGCCTGCTGTACTATCTCTTGGGCACGTCTCTGTTCCTCGCGTTGAGATACACGGGGCTTGGTTGTCGTACCGGCCCTCTTGGTGCCACCAGCTATTTTAGTTCTCAGAGCCACCAGAGTCCTCTCCTGTCCTGAATAGTCTTAAATAGGCAAACGCCACACACGCAAACCCATAGGCGATAATTGCCAGCCCGATACTCATACTCAGACTGGAGGTTGTGTCCCCAGTGAGTAAATCAGGCGCATTCAGTCCGGTCATAATGGCAATACCGGCTGTAATAAGGAATAGCACAGCGTTAGACCGCCAGAAGGCGAACACACTCATTACTATAAGTGGTATAAGCTGTACCAACCCCTGCACTACTTCCTCGATCTCCATGTAATTCTCCTTGTCACCAGACCGGAGCCCCACTTACTCAGAAGCGGGACTCTCGTTTGATGGCAAAGCCCCGCTCCTATCGTCGCCGTCGTTTGCGCCCTGAGCTGCGCGAATGGCCCTTGACACGGACAGTCTTGCCCTTCCTCTTATAGGAATAACCGCGCACTTTCATTTTTTCTACACCTCCTTTTTCCTAATAATTAGGATTGTTTTATAATTTTGCCTATACTTATATATGCTATGTGATGCCTCATCACCACCACAGCAACACTACATCGACAGTATCCTGTTTGGTATAAAATATTTTCTTGGGCGACCACGACCGCCACCAGCTCTTGAATCCATATTAGGTATCCGCTTGTATACTTGTTTTGATACCAAAGGCCAGTCCTCCATAGTCACACCTAAATCGTGTACAAGTTCACTGGTGGTAAGTTCGATAAGCTCACCATCATCAACGTGCTTTTCATAGAACGCTGTAATACGACCATCAAGCCAGCCCCACCGGTCGCGTTCCTGTACCACCACAGGGTCTTCCTTCATCTCGATGGGCAGTAGTTCCTTCTTGTCCGTGTAACTCATACGCCCGGCTGCCTGACGCTCTAAGGTATCAATGGACTCCCACATGTGCTTCAGTGTTATCCGTACCGGGCCGATAGGCACATTCGTATCGCCGTAAGTCTGCCCTATACCCGCCACACGTTGACTCATGGGGTATATCATCCACTCAAATACGACGCCCTGCCGCATTTGTTGGGCCAGGTTAGCAGGTTTATAGGCAACATCTATGCACTTTATGAAGATATCGGTATTCTCGCGGATTCTGACATCCACATACATCTCATTCAGGACTGTGTAGACAAGCCCGCACTGTATCTTTCGTAGCTGCTGAACTGCACGGTCAGTCATCAGGTTGACATTAGCTACAGACCGCCGGGCCTCGCCATACTCCAGGTTGAACTCATCAAAAAACAGACACCCGCCCTCGTACCTGCTATCAAGGGCAAGGAAAGCCTGCTTTTCAATATGTCCTGATTCGTAAGTCGCAACCCCGCCCTGCTCCAGCCCGTACAGTCGGGCATCTTCATCACTGACTTCGACATCCAGTTTCATGAACATATTTGACCAGCAGGGCTCGATATTCATCATGTAGTCCTTGATGACTATATTGGCGCCACCCAGCGACTTACCGGCACCACGCTCACCAACAAGACCGACTATCCAGTCCTGATTCAGATGATACCGCCGGAATAAAGCCTCAGCTTCAAACTGGACAATTTCCTCAATTGAGTGGGCTTGTACTCTTAGGTCTGTCATTCCGTTTTTTTCGTTCAATGTCCTCTCGCGTCGTGAATGTAGTATGTGTCAGTGCTTCCACAGCCTCGTGCATAAGGGCGGCGTTCTCTCCGGCTGACTGTGCTGTAATCATGTCCAGAAGGGTACACTCAGCGTTTCTGGCACCGGTGATTCGACAGACGTTGAGTGCCTTGACATAGACCTCTATGTGCTTCTGATTGCGCCAGCGTCCCAGTTTGAGAATCTGGCGATAGTGGCTAGGGTCATCTATGGCTGTGATAAGTGTTTGCACCACGCCAAGGTTTTGCGCCCGTGCGTTATCAAGCGACCTGGCGATAAGTCCATCCTGCCGCCTAAGTTCCGACAACTTGACTACGGCACCGGTACGTGCTGCATCGCGTAACGCTTCGGTTAGTGTCGGTTTCAGCCCGGATGATTGCCCGTCATCTTCGTTGTCGATTGGCGACCTGTCCTCTAACATCACACACTCCCTGTTGACCCTGTGGTTGCGATTATCAATATACCGACCACAACCATGGCAATCACCAGTGCAATCGGCCCTATTTTCTGCATTACAGTTGGCGGTACATACTCAATGGCATCCAGATACTGTTGCATCGTAGCTGGAATGGTGAACTTCGCCGGTGGGAAGGGCGGTTTGTCCGGTAGTGTGACTGGTTTCAACTTTCGTACCGGTTCTTCCTTCGTACCCTTCAAACTTGTATCGTTGTATAACTCATAGACGTGCTTTTTAAGATTGCGCAAGTAATGGAGCCTTGCCCCCGCCGGAGGTTTGGAGACGTGCGCGAATTTGAGCATCACCGGGGTGTCTCTGTCGTCGCCGTTCCGCTTGGCAAAGAGTATGATGGCGTTCTCATTACCTGTAACCTTTTTATTAAACACATACCCGGACGTGGCAGGTTCCTGGTTAAGTCCCCAGTAGAAGAAGGAGCCACTACCCGCCAACCCGAACACGAGTATTATGCCGACCATCATGTTTGAAGGACTGGCGAAATACATAATGCCGGCACCGATGGCAACGATGAGCAGCACTATGGCTACTATCAACCGCCACCATACCAGTTTCGACTGGGCTTTTCTTGGCTTGTTGCTCTTATCTTGTGAGGGCATAAGCTATCCCCCATATCAATATTTCCAGTACCAGCGCGATACCCAGGAATAATATGAGTCTGTCGTTCATCGAGTGCGGCTTGGCAGTCCTTGTTATCTCCACGGCCCTTGACTCAGCAATGGCACTGATGAAAGGGCTGTCTAATTCGCTTTTATCAGGTGGTCTGGCTTTTTCATCGAGGATATTATGAATCTCCATGTGGAAATGCCTGCCGTAAGCGAGTTGCACTGCATCGGCAGGGATGTTCTTGTAACCGTCAAACGGGTAAAGAGTCTGATAGTAGTCAATCCATGAGCCTTTAGGAAGCCCATTCTCATCCAGTTCTGTAGGTGAGCCACCAATCAGGGGACGCTTGATAAACTCAAGCTCACCATTGTCGTGGTGGAACAGTTGCATCCGGTATACAAGTGGTTTACTACTAAATATCCCCATTTATTTCCTCCAGAATTTGCCTCATCCGACGGGGGTGGCAATGCCCCCGCCGGAATTGGCAAGGGTTACTAATTTGGCGCCGTTGGTCAGCCTGCTTTGGCGATGGTCTTGATGCCGAAAAAGCCACTGATGACAGATGCCGCGATAAATGACAGGAGTACCAGCATCGGCGTAACCAGCAGGATGGCACTCAGCCCGGTATAAGATGAGCTGATGCCGGACCCACCACCGTGATAGACCGTTGCGATACCATCCAGTGTCACCGGGAAGATGATTAGTCCCAGCGCAATGAAGACGATGGACAGACCGCTCATCAGGAGCCCGCCTGGGGAGACCTTGGTACTGCCAGTACCTGCCTTCATCACCTTCATGCCTAGGAATCCAGAGATAACGGCGGCACTGATGAACCCCAGGAGTATTAGCAAAGGGGTTATGCCCGTGATAGCCGTCAGTCCGGTGAACGAGGCATCGGTAATGGCGGTGTTGGACGTGAACTCGTAAGCCAGGATATCGTCGGTGGCATCTGTAGCGATTGGGAACATGATGAAGCCTACTGCCAGGAACACCATGCCGATGCCCATCATCAGGATACCTCCGATGTTCATCTCACCTTTCTCGTCCGTGAATACCTTTTGAATAAGTTTCATGTCAGCTTTACCTCCTTTCTTTGCCGACTTACAGCATATCGCTCCAGTCACCACACCTACCGAGCGAAGGCAAGCATGGCAACGTTATGCACTTTATCCAGCCCTTCCCATAAAGATTGCCCCGATAGCCGCAGCTGGGAAGGCTGCCAGTAATATGAACCATATCCAGGAGACAACATTCATGAAGTTGCTGACCGCTGTGGATGCACTGAGGGCGTCAATGTCATAAGAGACGGTCAGTGTCCGGTTACCAGACGCAGCCAGGCCGCCTACTTCAAGTTCCCTTGTGGCTGTATCATAAGTAGAGAAGGCAGGTATATCGTCGGTCTCATTGGAAAGGATGCCTATCGTATCGGTATCATCGTCGTAGAGACTGGTATGCAGGGTTACATTGGCGGTAACGACACCCACCCCTGTTTCAATGCCATAAAAATTGTCATCACGGACATCGGTGCGGAAGTCATAAATTGCCTCAGTGATGGGGAGCATAAAGAGGATAGATACGGTGACAATGATAAGGAAACCGTAGAATATCTTCATCAAGATACATTATAAATGCATTGTCAAGACATCCACGGTAAATTATGGGTTATATATGACGGATAGCTTCAAATAAGAGTGGTATTATTTAATAATTCGTATTTATCGGATGCTTTTACGCCACAGTATATCAGGAATTAGTTGCCCAGTTGCATCCTCGTACCGGATTATCACACCATCTTTAATTACCTTACACCAAGGGGTGGGGTAATCATCAGGGTTTTGTTTTATTGGCTTCCGAATACGCTGTACCTGTGATTGACGCGCTGGTATGCGAATAGACTGACTAGGTGGGTTAGCAGGTTCTACCGTATCACTGCGGCTTATGTTGGTCACTTCTCGTTCAAGCGCCAGTACAATGTCTTTACTAGGTCTACTCGGGGCACTTTCTCTAAATAGCCGACAAACATGTTCAGCATCTTCAAGTGTATAACCCTTGACGCCAATAAGTGAATAGGGAATCGCACACATCGCATTAACCCAGCGGTCTTTGAGTGATTGATAAGACATTGGTGCCATACCTTCAGCGGATACTTACAAGCACAGCGCCAAATAGTTTTTCGTCAAGCGTTAGTGTCTGTTCTCGGTAAACGAACTCATCCTCAACCAGTTCCCAGTATCCATGCAAGGTACAGACAGTACCCTCTTTTGTGTAATTGTCTGTATACAATATGCGACCTGTATTGACCAGTTTGATTATATAGCCAGCCTCATGAGCGTCCGGTACCTCAAGTGTGCTTCCTGTAGCTACTTCACGGAACACAACGAGATTGGCGTAGATAGAGATTCCGAAATAAACAACCCCACTTATCAACAAGAACAGCAGTATTATCATTATGGCTTTTTTCATATTTCACATCCAATCCTTATTCAGAGTTCTCGGATATACAGGCTTGAAAGTAAACCGGAAGGGCTTTATTCTTTTGTTGAGTAAGACATCTCTTATCTCATGCTCAACCAGATACCGCTGTTCAAGTACGTCACTGGGGATACCAGTACCATCACTCAGAGTGCCGCACATGAGGCAGTACCAGTTCTCATAGTCCCTCAGTAAATTGCAACCGCAGCGCGGGCACTTAAGCATCATGTCAACTCCCCAATACTATCTTCACCACGGTATCACTTACGTTCTTACGGATATACTCACTGGGGGGCTGCCATTCTGGTGAACTACTAACAGCGACCTTGACCGCACTCAGTACGTCATTGGGCTTAACCCCAGCGATGATGTTACTACCGCACTCCACCGTCTCTGGGCGTTCTGTTACGTCTCTGATGGTCACACACGGACGTTTCATGATGCACAGTTCCTCCTGGACCGTGCCACTGTCTGATAGGGTGCAGAAGGCGTACATCTCAAGCGTCATGAAGTCCCGGATACCGAAGGGTTCATGGAATTGTATTGCGTCATACCCCATGTCCCACTCTCGCATCCGCTTGGCTGTCCGCGGGTGTCTGCTGAACACCACCGGCATACCGTACTGGTCTACGAGTTGAAGGCAGGCATCCAGTATCCCTGTCAGGCGTTCTTTGTTATCGACATTCTCCTCGCGGTGTGCGGTGACAAGGAAGTAACCGTATGTATCCAGGTCGAGGCTGAAAGGTAGATTGCCGTTCAGCTTCAGGGATGACAGCACTTCCTCGATGGGGTTACCCACCACGTAGATATCCTGACTGGGGAT
>Ga0180007_10003332_pt1 | contig 18026 bp, 14 predicted proteins | sample MM_PC_MetaG_FD_121122 | JGI IMG/M metagenome (GOLD analysis project Ga0180007, IMG submission 121122) | Groundwater microbial communities from the Aspo Hard Rock Laboratory (HRL) deep subsurface site, Sweden - MM_PC_MetaG | ecosystem: Environmental > Aquatic > Deep subsurface > Groundwater... | reverse complement strand
ATTATTATTGGTTTTTTTTGAGGCGTAATGGGCTTTTACCAGGTCGCCCCCTATCGCGGTGGGCAGAAAATTATTAAAGAAATATCCTATATACGTCAGATACAGGGCATCGCTAAACGTCATATCTATATCCTGCCCTTTCATGAGGTATTTAAGCCTTAGCGGCAAAAGTAGGGACAGTGATATATTTAACAAAAACCCCAGGGCAAAGAAAAATTTGTTCGAGTTTTGCAGTATGCCGGCTATGTCCTTTATGCTGCTGCGCATGATCCAAAGCAGTGTAAAAAGCAACCCGAAACTTACTACGGACCTCAAGCAAAAAAGTAGCTTGTTTTTATTTACCATATCACAAACCCCGCGTATCCCACTACAGAACTATCATCTCCGGTCATGTCCCCGCTGGTCTGGTATTTTACCATGCCTGACTTGCGGGCGCCCAGGCTTTTACAGATATTGATAAGCACGCACACGGGCGCTACCCCGCACATAGAAATATTATTTTCTTCCACGACGGTAAATAATTTTTTCTCGTCGAGCGCCAGTATCGCGTCTATGCTGAGCCTGTCTTTTTCCTCGGCTAAGGCTTTTGACTCATAGTGGGTCATGTCCGTAGACGCTATAAAAAGCGCGGAGCGGCCTACTTTTTTAAATCCATCGGATATATCTTTTCCCAGTTGCTGATATTCCTCCAGGCTGCCCCCTGAAACAGTAATAGGGACTATTTTTATGTCTTTTCTTAAATATTGCAAAAAAGGTATCTCTACTTCTATGGAGTGTTCCCGCGCGTGAGAAAGGCTGTCTTCTTTTAAAAGAGAGCTTTCCTTTAAAATGGATTCGGCGATCTCCGTGTCTATCTTTGCCTCACCGAGAGGGGTAAGCCAGGAGCCCTTCGTCATAATACCGAACTGTTCTCCCTCGCCTGAATGGTTAGCGCCGAGGATGATAGCGGTTTTTTTAATGTCGACCTTCGATATCGTAGCCCCGGCGACATAGCCCGAATATACGTATCCGGCGTGCGGCATGATAACACCCTTAGCGTCCTGCTTATCCGAAGAAGCGTCTATCATCGTGGCGAGCATTTTGTTTATGCCTTCTTCTGTCTGGGGATAAAATTGTCCGGCTACAACAGGTTGCCTGATCATTTTCCCTCCAGTGTCACTATGACGCACTTATCCGCGGTCAAAACGCTCGCGGCGAGCGATCTTATATCGTCTTTGGTCACTGAATCTATGCTTTTGTCGTAAGTCTTATAGTTATCGTAACCAAGTCCATAAAGTTCATCCAGGGCCGAGGAAAACATAAAGTCTGATGCCCTCTGCGTATCCATCTGCCGCATAGCCCTGAGATGGTTTTTGGATTTTTGTAATTCCTCGCCGGACGCCCCGTTCTTTACAAATAAGTTTACCTCTTTAAGCATAAGGTCCTTGACCTTTTTTATGTTTTCTTTTGAGGTCAGGGCATATATAGCGATGTACCCGGGGTCTACGCCCGGAGCCTGGAACGCGCCGGTCGCGTACGAAAGCGCGTTTTCTTCGCGTATCTTCTTAAAGAAAACACCTGAGGCGCTGGATAAGATACCGGTCATGACACGACAGGCATATTTCCTGTCATCATATATGCTTATGCCGCGGAAGCCTATCAATACCAGTGACTGTTCTTTTTCGGTAGATGCGGTAATATTCTTTACTTCCTTTAAAAGGGCTTCTTTCGCGGGCTCTTTCGCGTCTTTTGTCGCGCGTTTTAATGATCCGAAATATTTTTCCGCCAGTTCTTTTGCTTCCTCCGCTCCGCAGTCTCCCGAGACCGCGAGCACGATATTGCCGGGAAAAGCGATATTTTCGTAAAAAGAAATAACATCCGCCCTATTTATGTTCTCTATGCTTTCGGACGTCCCTATTGCCTGAAACCCGTAAGGATGCGAACCAAAGAGTGCTTTTTTAAGCAGTCTATGTCCGTGGTTGAATACGGAATTGTCCTGCATGGCTATGGCGGAAAGCATTTCTTTCTTTTCTCTTCCTATCTCGGTTTCAAGGAACGCGGGATTCGTGAGCATATCCGAAACAAGCATAAAGGCGTCTTCAGTATCTTTTTTCAGGCATTTGGCAATTATGCCGTTCGAATTATTCCCTGAATACGCGCCGAGCGCCATGCCCCTTGACTCATAAAAGAATGCCAGTTCTTCCCTGGTCATGGACATCGTCCCATCCTCGAACATAAGGCTCGTTAACTTTGAGATGCCGTTATTTTTTTCGGTTTCTGACCTGAGTCCGCCTTCCATCAACAATGACACTGATGCCAGCGGCAGGCTCCTGTCCTCGCAGATCAGGACAGGTATACCATTTGTCAGGTTTATTTTTTTTATTTCCCTCGCGGCTTCTTGAATAGACTGCCCGCCCGCCGCGTTAAGAGCGTCACCTGATCCTGTAACAGCGGCTATGGTCATATTATCAGGATTCAGGTATTTATTGGCTACGCGTTTAATGTCATCCGCGGATACTGACTGTATATTTTCCGTATAGGCGTCAAAGAAAAAAGGGTCTCCTGTCAAAAGCATGGCTGTCGCCAGGTCACTACCCTGGGAGCCTATGGTTTCTTTTCCGTATATGTGATCGGCGATAAAAATATTTTTCGCTTTTTCCAGGTCTTTTGCCTCGACGCTGTTTTTCTTTATATTGTCTATCTCATTTATGATCCCCGCCAGCGCCGCTTCGATATTTTGTTCTTTTAATACACTGGATATGACGAATAGGCCCGGGTCTTTAGGGGTGTAGTTATAGGCGGATATGGACAGGACCAATTGTTTGTCCATTCTTATTTTTCTGTTTAATAACGAGCTCTCGCCTCCTCCAAGTATAAAAGACAGGATATCCATGGCGTAGAGGTCTTTGTCTAACAGTCCCGTGGAATGAAAGGCCACGTTCAAATACGCCCCGTCTATGTCTAACCGTTCCTCAGCCTGTCTTTTGGTTATTTGTTCGCTTTCACGCGGAAGGACTACGCTGGCGTTATTCCCTCTGGAGGCAGGGCCAAAGGCTTTCCTGACAGAGCCGAGCATTTCACCGGTATCTACGTCTCCCACGATAGACAAAACCATTTTTTCAGGCGTGTATCTTGAAGTGAAGAATTCCACGATATCTTTTCTTGAAAAACGTTCGAAATTTTCCTTGTAGCCTATGATAGGTACGCGGTAGGGATGCGATATATACGCGTGGGAGAATGTCAGCCTGGAGACTCTTCTCGCGGGATCATCCCTGCCCATGTCCATTTCTCTTTCTATAACCTGCTTTTCCTTTTTTAGCTCTTTTTCGTCAAAAAGGGGCTGTGTCAGCATTTCTTTTAATATATCCAACGCCGTGTCTTTATGTTCTTTTAATATAGTTATGCTAAAACCTGTATAATCATAAGATGTCCATCCCGCTATATCTCCCCCATATTTATGTAATATATCTTCTATCTCTCCCCGGGGATATTTTTTTGTGCCTTTAAAGAGCATGTGTTCAACGAGATGGCTCGCGCCGCATCCCAGGTATTTACCCTCCGAAGCCGAACCCACGTCCACAAAAACGGAAAAGACCACGAGGGGTTTCCTGTGGTCTTCTCTTACTATGACTCTTAGTCCATTGTCAAAGGTTGTTATGTCCTGGGCATTTAATGGGCAGGATAAAAAGAGCCCCAAAACGAAAAATGCCAAGATGTGGATTGGGAAAATTTTTATTATCTTGGGCATGTTGATCTGCGCTCTATTAAAAGCGGATTATTTGAATTTAGACGACTTTGAAGCCCTTATCTTTTTTCTTTTGATCTCGCTCGGCTTTTCATAGTGTTTCCTGGCTTTTAGCTGCTTAAGGATACCTTCACGCTCTATCTTTTTCTTGAAACGCCTCAGCGCCTTTTCCAGAGATTCACCCTGTCCGATTTCTATCCTAGACATTTAATTTTTTCACCCCTTTTATCGTACGTTTTTATTACGGTAAGCAATATTGTATCCAAAATGGCTAAAATTGTCAAGGGAAAGGTGCTTACAATATTACAACAAACTCTGCTGACTTTAAAACTTCTCGACTTCGCCCCTGACAATATTGTTCGAGCTTGTCGAGAACTGATGCCTGCTCAAAAAAAATATCGTTCGAGCGCAGCGCCTACGGCGCGAAGTCGAGAACTGATGTTTTTGCTTCTCGACTCACTGCGTTCGCTCGAAGAATATTACTAAAACCTTTTCTGCTCTAAATCGCGTTTATTTCTTTTCCTCGTCTTTATCTTTCATCTCTTTTTTGAAAGCGTTGATGCCTTTGCCTAGGTTTTTGGCTATTTCCGGTAGCTTGGCGCCGCCGAATATCAGCAGGCATATTAGCAGTATCAATAACAATTCAGGCATACCTATACCGAACATAGAGCCTCCTTTATTTTATCTTCTCGATGATCTTTTTTATATCCACGTATTTTTCTACAAGCGACGCGGCTATTTTTGTTTTTTCCTTGTCTTCGGGCCTTATTTTTACGGCGAGTTCATGTATTATTTCAGCGGTCGCGTATGTGTGCTTCTTGCTCAAGAATATAGGGATGTCAGCGTCCTCTATTAAAGACATTATTTTTTTATGCGGCATTATATTCCCCGTGAGTATTACGCCTGATATGGAGATATTTTTCCTGGGCTTTTTCAGGAGGTGGGCGTTCAGGAGCGTCATGAGTATATCTTCCCTGTCACCAGGGGTTATAAGCAATGTTTCGTTCTCTATATAATCAAGCGCGTCATGCGGCTCCATGGCGCCGATCAGGACTTTACGGATCTTATTATTCAGGCCTGTTTTTTTCGAGACCAGTTCTATGTCGGGTTCTTCCAGTATATGCTGCATGGTGGGTATAGATAGCGATTTTGTATACGGCACGATACCCAGGACATCCACGCCTTTTCTTTTAAGCGCCATCCTGATTATTTTTCTCACCTTTCTGTATTTAGACACGAGGACTTTATTTACTATAACGCCGATCACATCCACGCCTTCTTTTTCAAATAAAGCCATGTTGAGCATTATCTCGTCTATGGGCTTTCCTATCCCTCCCGAGGTGACCAGTATTACCTTGGCGCCGAGGAGATTGGCGACCCTGGCATTGGACAGGTCAAAGACAGAGCCTACTCCGGCGTGTCCGGTGCCTTCTATTACCACGAGGTTCTTTTTTCTGGAGACGCGCTCAAAAGAATTGGTTATGCTGTCGACTAATTTTCTGCGGCCTCCTTTTCTTATGAAGGTTTCCGTAAATCCTTTTTCTATCGCGATCGGGCTCATGTCCCTGAGGCGGCATTTCATGCCGCAGACTTTTTCTATGAGCACTGAGTCTTCGTCCGCCTTATATCCGTTCTCGATCACGTATCGCTGGCCCACGGGCTTAATAAACCCTACGCGCTTGAAACGCCTCCTGAAAGCCCTGATAAGACCGAGAGATATAGTGGTCTTGCCGTCGTTTTGTCTTGTCGCGGCTATAAATACTTTTTTGGTGGCTATCTTTTTTCCCATTTCAGTAGTTCCGTTACTTTTGCCAGGGTACTGCCCTGGTCGATTTCTTTTCTCAGGCGGTTCTCGGTTTCCATTACGCTCATTGCCCTGTTGGCTATTTCCGCTGCTTTTGCTGACGGGATAACGACTACGCCGTCATCATCGCCTACTATATAATCCCCGGTAAAGACTTTTGTCCCGCCTATGTTTATGGGTATCCCGATCTCGCCAAAACCTTTTGGTTCGCCGGCGGCAGGCATTATCAGCCTGCTAAAGGCGGGGAATTTAAGGTCTCTTATTTCCTTTGAATCCCTTATCGCGCCGTCCACGACAACGCCTTTTATCTTTTTCTGTATCGCTCCGCGAGTGGCGAGCTCTCCCCATATTGCCGGGCCTACGCCTCCCGCGTCAATGACAATGACCTGTCCCGGTTCCGCCGCGTCTATGGCCTGGACTGCTTTTGCCCAGTCTCCGGGATATGTCCTTACGGTGAGGGCTTTGCCGGCCATTTTTATTCCCGCGAACACAGGCCTTAAGCCCTTAACGTCGCCGCTCCTATGCATGGCATCGGATATATTGGCCGTGGATACAAGGCCCAATATTTTTTCTATGCCTTTTTCATCAACTCTCTTGAACAGGGTTGTTTTTATTTTTTTAAGTGTCTTTATGGCAAGTTTTATGTCAGAGGCGGCTTTTTTAGCGTCTTTTGCTTTATTTATGGCGCCACCCACTATTATGATGCTCGCGCCTGAAGTGACTGCTTCGGCAACGGTTTCGGAATTTACCCCTCCCGCCACGGCAATAGGTATCTTTATTATTTTTGATAATTCTTTCAGCTGGGTGAACGGGTGTTTCGCGCGCATCTGGTCGTCTATCGCGCAATGTATCCCTATATAGTCAACTCCGATATCCTGTATCTCGAGCGCCCTTTTCTTTACGTCCTTTATCGCGATCAAGTCTGCCTGAATTTTCGCGCCGTAGTTATGCGCGGCCTCGACGCATTCTTTTATGGTCGAGTCGCTGGCAGCGCCGAGGACGCAGACTACGTCAGCCCCTGCCTTGGCCGCGATCTCCACCTCTGTGCGGCCGGCGTCCATTATTTTCATATCAGCGACGATGATTTTTCCGGGGAATCTTTTACGCAGTTTCCTTACGGCGTTAAGGCCTTCGCTTTTTATGAGAGGCGTACCCGCTTCTATCCAATCTACTCCGCCGCTGACAGCCTCGTCGGCGCATTTGAGCGCGCGGCTCAGATCAACAAAATCCAAAGCAACCTGCAATACCGGTTTCATTTAATCTCCTACTATTTGCACTATGATTTCTCTTGCCCTTGCCTTATTGTCAAAATCTATCAATATGACCTGCTGCCAGGTTCCGAGCGGCATTTCTCCGTCTATGAGCGGGACAGATATACTTTGCCCTACTGAAGAAGCTCTCACGTGGGCGTATCCGTTACCGTCGTGCCAGCGCAGGTTATGCTCATACTCGCCTGAGACAGGCGCTATTTTTTCAAAGTAATCTTTTAAGTCCCGGACAAGCCCGGGTTCATACTCGATCGTGGTGATGCCTGCCGTAGAACCTATTACGAATACAGCGACGATGCCTGAGGTTACGCCTGAAGACGAAACAGCCTCTGCTACCTGAGGGGTAATATTTATAATGTCAGTATTGCCTTTTGTCTTAAGTTTTATCTTTTTAGTTACAGTTGCCATTTTGATAAGCTCCTTATCTTCTCGACTCGCAGAATTTACCCCCGTACTAAATCTTTGATTTTAGTTCGAGGCTCGCTCGAAGAATATTGTCCTTCATATTTCTTAACTTCACAGTGCATTGCAGTTTTGTGAAGTTAAGATTTTTTATACGCGTCCAGGTATGAATCGCAGTAGAGTTGTTTCTCCATTAAAAGTTCCGCTGTTATGGCGGTGTTACTTAGTTCCGCGTCAGTGGCGTCCATTATTGCCGCGTCGAGGCCGGAGGCTATTGCCATGGATAAAAATGTCCTGTTTATGAGTCCTTTGCGTCCCGCGGGAGCGCCCTGTGACACATTGGATAACCCCAGGATCGTTTTAGGCGCTGGGTCTGAAAGCAGTTTTACTTCCCTGATGGCCCTCAGGACTTCTTTTGCCTGAAACTGCGCTACATTGACCGGCAATATGACAGCGTCTATGTATAATTCCGATGTGTTTATATCGCGCTCCATCGCGGAAGCCACTATTTTCATCGCCAGTTCCAGCCTCCCGTCAGCGTCTTTGGGTATACCGGCCTTATCCATGGTAAGGGCAATGATCGATGCCTTGTATTTTTTCGCCAAAGCAAAGAGTGAGTCCATTTTTTCCTGGTTGGCGTTCGCTGAATTAATGATGGGCTTTGATTTGCAAAGCGCCAGTCCTGCTTCCATTACGTTTTTATTGGTGGTATCAATAGCGAGCGGGGCATCTGTCACCTCTGTTATGACTTTGACCAGCCATTCCATTGCTTTTTTTGGATCATCGGAAGCAGGCCCGACATTTACGTCAAGGGCGCTGGCCCCACAGGAAAGCTGTTTTTTCGCGAGATCCTGTATGGCTGTTTTATCTTTTTTCTTTATAGCCTCGGCAACGTCTTTAAACATGCCGTTTATCCGTTCACCTATAATAAGCATTAAGGTACTCCTTGTTTTATAAATCCTAAACTCAAAATCGCTTGAAAACGCCTTTCTTCTCTTCTCGACTCACTACGTTCGCTCGAAGAATATTGTTCGAGCTTGTCGAGAACCAATGCTTTTACTTCTCGACTCACGAAATTTATCCTGAGCGTAGTCAAAAGATCCGCTCGAAAAATATCATATAACTCAAGTTGTCTTTACGCTTTACACAGCTTTGTTATCATTTTTTTTGTTTCCTCAACTGCCTTTGGGTGATTCATTACCAATATGTCAGCGCCTACGTTTATGTACGCGGCGGCAGTGGCTGATTCGAGAAGGATGCCCCTGTCTTTAGCGCTGCCCCATTCTTTGGCGGTTTCGTCGCCTGATTTAGCTTCTTTGGTGCGCCAGGTCTCATGGCCTACAAAACTTATCATGGGCATGGAAAGCATTTTATCTCCTGAGAGTCCCGCCAGGCGCGTCCTTTCCATTATTGAATATGTATATTCCAGTCCGTAGCCTAAAGCGCCTGTAGCATGGTGGATGACTATCTTGTCCGCGGGGAACTGCATGTCGCAGATCAGGATGTTTAACTGTTTAGCGATGTTTATATCTATAGGCGCCTCGGAAATAATGGAATGTCCTCCGCTGAGGCACGCCGCTGCCAGGGTCTTGTAATTTTCCTGGGTCGCGATACCGAAAAGGCAATTTTCGCCCCTTGACACTTCAGCGCAATGGACCATGACCTCGTTATCTTTTTCAGGTGAGGAGCCGCCTATGACTACCAGCGGCACACTGACTGCTTTAAGTATTTTTTCAAGTGTTTTACCGGCTTTTTCAGGGGAATCGTTTTTTGTGTCAGGGTTAGTACCCGCGAGCCTGAGGCATATCATATCGGCGGAGAATTTCTCAACGCACATCTTTGCCCATTCAGCGGGATCTTTTAGCGCGGCGCCGAAACAGGATTTTAGCGTCTCGGACCAGGCCTCTGAGGGCTCCATATCCCAGACCTCCATTGCTATTGCCGGAGGATTAGGGCACTTGTCCTCGTCCTTTATAAAATAAATCCCTGTTTCGCCCCCGATAGTGATATTTTTTCCTCTTGTGCCGCCTTGTTCTTTTGTGGCGCCTATCCTGACCTCGGTTATTTTATCCTGCCACTTCTCGATCAACCTATCCATTTAACTTACCTCCCGGAATATTTCATCTAGTTCTTTAAGTCCTATTTTACTCAGATCTCCGCCGAATTCACTGTTTTTTTCTATTTCTTGCTTAAAAGGGATGTGCCCCGCTATTTTTAATCCTGACTTTTCGATCAATGTTTTCTTTTTATCGTCAAGCTCGCCCCGGGACTTATTAATCAAAAGCGAGATATTGTTTATTTTTATACCGGCTTTTTTCGCTGTATCAAAAACGTTTATCGCGGAAGTCATGCCGACCATGGTAGCGTCGCTCACCAACAGCAGCTTGTCGATATTGCCCGCTGTGCGGCGGCTCAAGTGCTCCATTCCGGCTTCATTGTCTATGACGACAAATTTATAATTTTTTCCGAGCCGAGATAAATATTCCCTCAGGATATTGTTTACGGCACAATAGCATCCTGACCCCTCAGGCCTGCCCATTACCAGTAGGTCCAGCCCTTTTCCCTCAATGACTATTTCCTGGAGCCTCATGTTAAAAAAATCACTTTTGGAAAGACCGGGGGAAGACAGGTTTTTCGCTTCTTCCCTTATGTCGGCAATAGTCTCCTTATATTCAAGCCCCAACAGCGTGTTGAGATTTGAGTTAGGGTCAGCGTCGATAGCCAATACAGGGCCGCCGATATTTAAAAGGCGCCTTATAAGGAACGCTGTAATCGTTGTTTTCCCGACGCCGCCTTTACCCGCCACGGCGATAACGTAAGGCATTACAGGATTTCCTTTACGCTGGGGAATAGGTTTATATCGGTATGCGGAAGAAAAAGCGCGGCGCTGTAATTATTCATAAAGCCGGGGCTCGCGCTCAGGTCAAGATATGTTATTTTTTCCGCTATAGAATACGCTTTTTCCATTGCCTCCTGCGAAAGGATACCCATCTTGGCGCCTGTCACGGATGTATTCCCCATAAACTCGAATATCTCCTCGGGTAGGTCGGGAAGCAGTCCGATATTGATCGCGGACCTTATGCCCAGCGATGTTCCCAGTCCACCTGCTATAAATACATGTTTGATGTCGGATTTAGCGTAACCGGCTTCTTTCAGCAACACTTCTATGCCGGTATATATGGCGCCTTTAGAGTGTATTATATTTTTTATGTCGTTCTCGTCGATACATATCTCTTTGCCGATGCCGGAACTTTTTTTGTCCACGAGCGTTATTCTTTTTACCCTGCCCTCTTCCTTTACCTCGCATATTTTATTATCTTTTATCTTTCCGGAACGGTCTATTATTTTATGTCGCATAAAGACGCTGATGATATCTATCGCGCCTGAACCGCATATTCCTTTTGGCGGCAGGCCGCCTATTGTCTCTATTGAGAGGGCATTATCTTTTACGCTGACTTTTTGTATAGCGCCTTTCATTGCCCTGATGCCCGAGGTCAAGCCTCCTCCCTCAAAGCAAGGTCCCGCGGAAGTGGAACACGCGAGAAAATATTCTTTATTGCCAAGCGCGACTTCGCCGTTCGTGCCAAGATCCACGAAAAGGCAGAGGTCTTTTGTGTTATCCATGCCTGAGGCGAGTATGCCACTCACTATGTCCCCGCCGACATAACTTCCTATGGAAGGCATGCAGGACAGTAATCCTCGCGGATGGATCTTTATGCCGGCTTCGGCGGCGCGGATAACAGGGATGGAGTTAGCGGCCGGTATATAAGGTTCTTTTCTTATGTAAGCCGGGTCTATTTTCAGCAGAAGGTGCATCATAGTGGTATTGCCCGCGCACATGACCGCTGTGATGTCGTCGAGCGTCAACGATTTTTCATTCACTAAGTTAGCTATGAGCATGTTTACCGTGTCGACAACGGCGTGGTGTAGTTTTTCAAGGCCTTTTTCTTTTTCAGCGTATATTATCCTGGAGATCACATCTTCGCCAAAATCTACCTGCGGATTATGGCTGGCGTTGGCGGCCAGGACTTTTTGTGTATTCAGGTCTATCAGGTATGCGACTATTGTAGTGGTGCCGATATCCAGGCTGACTCCGAAATTTTCAGGGGAGTGGTCGCCCGGCTCGATTATTACTATCTCTGTAGTGCCGTTCCTGTTGCCGAGGGTTACGGTAAGTTCCCAGTTGCTTTCTCTCAGGAGCCCGGGTAATTTTTTTATGTTGGCGAGGCCCATCTGCATCACGGGGATGTCATGGTTTTTTCTTATTTCCCTGAAAAGCCTGTCAGTGTCGCTCAGGTTATCGTCAATTGACGGGCGCGGCAATTTCAGGAATATTTTGGTGGATAAAGGGCCATGTTTGAATAATTTTGGTTTTGTTTTATGCTGCGGTTCTTCCTGTATGTCTTCGGCAGGGGTGTATAGTCCGCTAAGGCGACTTGCCTTTGCCCCATCGGTAAGCACTTCAATGCCGCTTAACCTGGATTCTTCCGGGATATGGACTGTCATGTCTGATTCAGGAGTAGTCCTGCAGGCAAGGACATAGCCTTTCTTTTGCTCTTTTTCCTGGATCCTGCCGCTATACTCTGTCCTGTATTTGCCTTTCTTGACGATTACCTTGCATCTTCCGCAGACACCTTCTCCCCCACAGCTATTATAGATATTTATGCCGGATCTTATGGCAGCTGTTAATAGGTCTGTGCCTTTATCAACGGATACAGATCTTTTCTCAGGAAGAAATCTAATGATAAATTCTTTCATAACAGATTAGATTTTAACACGTTAAAGATGGGGTGGTCAAGTGAAATGACTTATGGGTAATAATGAGTGAGTTAATGGGGAGTGTATACCAATATTGTTCGAGCGAGTGAAACGAGTCGAGAACTCTCTGAGCGTGCTTCTCGACTACGCTTCGCTCCGCTCGAAGGATATTTGTGCATGATAAAAGCTTTAAAGTACACCTGATAACTCACAGGTTAAACCGTGCTTTTCTATTACTTTTGTATTGGCTTTAACTCTGTTCCGTCATTAGGACAATACTGGACGTCTGAGCCAAAGCTTTGTCCGCATTCAGGGCAGAACTTTGTTTCCATTGAGTCGCCGACCAGGGCTCCGCCTGCCGCGCCTACTGCTCCGCCTATAAGAGCGCCTTCAGCCGTATGGCCAGACTGATGCCCTATGATAGCGCCTGCTCCTGCGCCAACCAGCGTGCCTATTCCCGCGCCTTTCTGCGTTCCTGTGCAGCCAACGACAAATGCCAGTAAAAGCACCAATACTACAACTGTATATTTTTTCATATTCATGACCCTCCTTTTGAGTAGATTATAACACTTTTATGGATAAAAGCAATGTCTGAAATTAATTCGTTGACTATTTTTTACAGGTCGTTTCTTAGAAAGTTTAACATCCCTATCGGATTACCTATTTTGATTACTTTTGTTGCCGGGCCGGGTTTTCCATTATTATTGATCCTGATAAAATATGTTCCCCCTGTAATAGGGTTACCGGAAACACTTAGGCCATCCCATTTGACTGTATGGGCTCCTATGGTTCCGTCGGCTTGCAGAATCCTGATCAGTTGGCCGTATGCATCGAATATTTCTATTTTTACGTTTTTCGAAGGTTTAGCTACCGAATAGCGTATAGTTGTTCCTGTATGGCCGAATGGGTTTGGAAAGACTTGATTCAACTCTTCACTGATCTCTTTTACATCTTCTATTGCCGTAGCGATTATTTTACGGATAGCCGGCATACCTTTGAGCAATCTGCCTCTTTGTCCTTGAAGTTCGAATTTTACCTGCATAAGGTTTCCCCAGTGGAATTTATCATAGAGGAATGGCCCATCATGGAGTTCTAATGCCCCAAACTTAACTATATCATCTATAGACATTATCAGTTCCCCGTCTACGATATAATCCTGTAATGTTTCGGAATCCAGGCTGATCTGGTTACCTACGCCGGGCCAGTTTGTGTCATCTTCAAAGATAAAATGAAACTCTCCTTCAAATACCTGTAAGGGTATGATGAATTCGAAATCCGAATAATTATCGTCGGTTAGCTCAAAAGGCTTAAGATCTACTCCATTGCCGCAGTATGTGTTTTCATTCCATTTTTGCCAAAAACATTCTTCAAATTCTCCCCCTGGTAAGACAGTGAACCGCTGAGAGCTTTCACCATTGACTACCCAATTAGCCATCCTGGGGATTTCTCGCGGTAAAGTTGTTTCAGGGATAGCACTATTCCTGTTAGACCCTTTACCAGGAAGGTCTTTGTAAGTATTTGGCGCAAAAAAATCGTCAGTTCCCCATTCGTTCATTAGCGCCTCAGGTGGATGAAAATCTTTCAAGCTGCCGTTTTCTTCTTTTGCTATGCTGAATATTGTTATATCGAGCTCAGGGAACATGCCGTTCTTTAAATCGGTTCTCAAGTAATTCCAGAATTTATATTTATCTTCTGTCGACATGGCAGAGCTCATTTCTCCCATGATAACAGGAATATTATGTTTCTTCACAGTTTCAAAGCAATCTGTAGTAAGCTGATTAAAATAGCCTCCTTCAGGAGGATAGCTATAGGCATCTATCCCTACGAAATCTACAAAAGGCTTTTCTTCGTCATTAAGAAGATGCCATAGGATATTATCAAGGGTTTGAAACTTCCTTGTTTGAGGAAGATAGTCAGGTTCGTACGTATGCGGAGACAGGCCAAAAGCAACATTAGTAGCGCCATTTTGCCTGTATATCCTTACTACATGCTTCCATGCCTCAATAAAATCTTTAACATCATCCTCGTTATATATCGACCAGGGATACCAGCCTCCCATCATCTCGTGAAAAAAGCGCAGTAAAACAGGTTTATTGTATTCTTTGGCAGCCAGTGCTCTTTGTACAAAATGATCATCGAATTCTCCGCTTATTACGCGTTTAAAAACAGATTCTCCTGCGGCTGATTTCAATGATTTCGTGTCTATCTTTTCTCCTAAAAGTATCCGCGCTTTTATTTCCAAGGCGTTTTTTCTGAGAAGCTCGAGATATCCATCTTTGTCTTTGGCGCTTTTGGTCGAAGAGCCTTCAGAAGGAGGCCATATTTCCAATACTTCATGTGGCACTTGTCCGGAAAGCAGATTATTCCATAATCCCAGCATTTCATACGGGTCGCGATGCAAAAGACTGCTAAAAGACAAGACGCTCGCAGGAGCTCTTCCTCCGGGAATAGCGCTTCCTGCATAACCTTCATGGGGATAAAAATCATTCCCCGGTATTTCATCCGTGTGATAGAACAAGCCTATGGAAATGCCTCTTTCCCGGGCGGCTTTGACATTTAAAATTTCTATATTCGTGATAAAAACATCTGCCTCTGAAGATACTGCTTCAAATATAGGGGGCCTTACCGCGTTCCAATTAAAAGACGGGTCACGATCCCTTAACGCGTCAAGCCTGATGAGGCTGTATTGTTCGGCGTATAGAGTACCGAGGTTTTCCGTAGATAAGAACTCTATGCGTCGCCCCTGGGCATCCTCAAATATAATTTTATATACAGCATATGGAGTTCCTGATATCGCGAACCTGAAAATCGAATTATCAATATCTTCTGACAGGTCTATGGTCTCTTCTCCGCCGTCCCATTGTTTCGTTGTCCAAGAATCTCCTTCCTTTGACCACTTCCAATGGATGGTCTTATTTAGTGACGGGGCGCTTATGTCTGTAAGAATATGCACTGACCTTTTTTCAGATGTCTCTATTATATTGTCCTGGTATTTTAAGTAGTAACTTCCGATATTATCAATGACTTTGACAGAATCGGATTTATTCTGCTTTGCCTTGTAAGATATATTGTATTCTGGTGAGATAGGTGTTTTAGCGGAGCTGGATTTGACATTTAAAATCAGGGCCCCTGTAGCTAAACCCAAAAAGGACAAAACAGTTATTTTATTACGTATCTTGGATATGATATCGTTAAATTGCGGCCTATTCTTGGCGACTAATGCGTATTGACAACCCTGAAATTCCCCGTTAAGTTCGTAAATTTTTCCGCGAATATCACCTATTTTGGCAAAAGATGTTATTCTAAAGTTTTTTGATTTTTCGTTTATAATTAATATGTCGGGGTTTTCGTTGTTTATAAACGCTATCTCCTTTGCGCTTAAAGGGTTTTTCCCTTTGATGAGATTTAAAACACGGTTTACTATGACTTTTTTCTGGCGGTGCGTTTTTTCTCCGTTAACCGGGATCCTTAAGGCAGAGGCAGGCGGGGCTATGGCAGCAAATGTAAAACTTGCCAAAATAATCAAAGCCGTTATTTTGATTGATAAAACTTTATTAATCATCATATTAATTTACCAAAAAAAATATCCTTGTTCTTTTATGTTATTTCCTTTAATATTATACCCTATTTTGAAGGTATTGACAAGAAATTCCTACCTTAATATATAATCTCGGTGGGTTGTAAGGGGCATTATTCTTCGAGCGAACAAAGTGAGTCGAGAAGTAGGTCATGTTCTCGACTACGTCCGCTTTCGGCGGACTTCGCTCGAACAATAAAAATTTCAATATACTCTTGTTAATTTACCGATTACCTTAATATCCTTATCCTCGTGGGCGGCCAGTAGATCAGGAAGGCTTTGCCTATCAGGTATTTTTTTGGTAAAAAGCCCCAGTATCTGCTGTCGCGGCTGGAGATGCTGTTGTCTCCCAGGGCGTAATACGCGTCTTCGGGCACTTCTATTATCTGGCCCTTCTCGCCAAAATCCCCTCTATTATAATAATATCTTTCCTTCATTACTGAATCAGGGTCCACTGCTTTGCCGTTTATTAGTATCGTGCCGTTGGATATTTCTACGTTTTCTCCTGACAAGCCAATGAGCCTTTTTATAAAATCTTTTTTCTTATCCTCAGGGGAGATAAATACGATTATGTCGCTTCTTTTGGGTTTCGTGAATTTATAGATGAATTTATTGACCAGGATCCTGTCCCCCTCCATAAGCGTGGGCCTCATGGAGCCTGTCGGGATCTTAAATGCCTGGACGATAAATGTCCTTATTATGAGCGCCAGTATCACGGCTATGACTATCGGCTCTACCCATTCTTTCATTAAATAGCGCATTTTACTGTTCATTGTGCCTCCTCAAATGATCCCGCACCTTTTGCATATTATACATACACAGAAAGGTGCGGGGCTATATTTTCAATGCGGCCAAGAATGCCTCTTGGGGGATCTGTACTTTTCCGAATTGTTTCAGGCGTTTTTTGCCTTCTTTTTGCTTTGCCCAGAGTTTACGTTTTCTTGTGATATCCCCTCCGTAGCATTTGCTTGTAACATGTTTAGAAAGAGGGGCAACGCGCGACCTGGCAAGGATCTTGCCTCCTATGGCTGCCTGTATTATCACCTCAAAGAGTTGCCGCGGGATAAGTTCTCTTAATTTCTCGGCGAGCGCCCTGCCTTTGAACTGGGCTTTTTCATTGTGGACAATGGATGAAAGTGCCTCGCAGGACTGGTCGTTTATCAATATATCAAGTTTTACGAGTTTGCTGGGCCTGTAGTCGGTCAATTCATAATCCAGCGAGCCATAGCCCCTGGTCATGGATTTTATCTTGTCGTAAAAATCAACGATCAGTTCCGACAAGGGCATCTCAAAAACTAACTTTACCTTGGCCTGGGAAATATAATCCGTGGACACATACTCGCCTCTTTTTGATTTACAAAAATCTATTACCATGCTCAGGCTGTCCTGGGGGATCATTATATAAGTGATCGTATAGGGTTCCAGGATCTCTATGATGTCCTGGGGCTCAGGAAGTTTGCTGGGGTTTTCCACTTCTATCAGGGCGTTCTTTTTATCTTTGACTTTATAGACGACACTCGGCGTGGTAAGGACAAGGTCAAGGTCATATTCCCTCTCGAGGCGTTCCTGCACTATTTCCATGTGGAGGAGCCCAAGAAAACCGCACCTGTACCCAAAACCAAGAGACTGCGAACTTTCGACCTCATAAACAAATGACGAATCGCTTAATTTTAATTTATCCACGGCATTTTTCAGGGAATTGAAATCTTTTGGGTTTATGGGGTATATGCCGCAAAAAACCATTGATTTTAATTGTTTATAGCCCGGCAGTGGTTTGGCGGCGGGGCGGCTTAATTCAGTGACAGTGTCGCCGCTCGTCACGTCTTTCGCATCCTTGATCTGGCATGTTAGGTAACCTACTTCTCCGCACGAAAGCAAATCTACCGGCTCCATGGCAGGCCTGAAGATACCCACTTCCTGGATCTCATATTTTTTTCCTGAGGACATCGTGATGATATTCATGCCTTTTCGCAATAACCCATTCACTACCCTGACGTAGATAATGACGCCGCGATAAGTGTTGTATTCAGAATCAAATATCAGCGCCTGCAAGGGGTCGTCATTATTGCCTGAAGGCGGCGGAACATCCCTTACTATTCTTTCCAGGATATCCTCTACGCCTGTGCCCTCTTTGGCACTTGCCAGGATAACGTCTTTTTCTTCTATCTTTAGCACAGAGTGTATCTCCTGTTTTATTCTTTCGGGTTCCGCGCTCAGGAGGTCGATCTTGTTTATGACAGGGATTATTTTCAGGTCTTTTTCGAGGGCGTGCTGGAGATTGGCGACTGTCTGCGCCTCAACGCCCTGCCCCGCGTCAACGAGAAGCACCGCGCCTTCGCACGCGGAGAGTGACTTTGAGACTTCATAGCTGAAATCCACGTGGCCAGGAGTATCAATAAGGTTTAATTCGTAGACTTCACCGTCTTTAGCCAGGTATGACATCCTTACGGCGCTCGCTTTAATGGTAATGCCGCGTTCTCTTTCGAGATCCAT
>Ga0180007_10003331_pt1 | contig 18028 bp, 16 predicted proteins | sample MM_PC_MetaG_FD_121122 | JGI IMG/M metagenome (GOLD analysis project Ga0180007, IMG submission 121122) | Groundwater microbial communities from the Aspo Hard Rock Laboratory (HRL) deep subsurface site, Sweden - MM_PC_MetaG | ecosystem: Environmental > Aquatic > Deep subsurface > Groundwater... | reverse complement strand
TTTATATTCTAACGCTTTCTTCGGGGGGTAGGCAATAGGATTCAGACCCCCCCTAATTCATTGCCGATCTTTTTTTGATCCCGCCAAAGGCCAATAGGGGGGAAAATAGGTTGAAATCCGGTTTGCGCTTTTCCGTCCGGACATATGCAGCCATCTCCCGCTTTGAAATGCCCAGAGCTGCATGTGCCTGGGATCCAAAATTGGAAGATTGCATGTTACAAATTTCCGGACAGGGCCAGGATGTTTTTGTCAATGGTAAGGTCCATATCCGGGTTGCGATAGTCATGGTGCCGGGCTTCAAAGGGCAGGAAAACAAGGCCCAGGGATCCGGGGACCACGCTTGCCCGGGCCAGGAGGGGCAAATGGTCTTCCAGGGGCCGTATCAGGGAGGCCAATGTTAATTTTATGCTCTGTACCGCTTCTCCAGAGGCCAGGGTGATGGGAAAATGGATATTTTTTCTGATTTTTTTTTCAAGGACCGGATCTGGCTGGGCAATGGCAAGCCGGGTAATGAGTCGTAAAAAAAAATGGGGAGAAAGCTTAAAGGCCGGTGCCCAGAAATAAAGGGTCTGGTTTTCCCATTTTGCCCGGAGGGCTTTGGGAAGATTCCCCAGCCGGACCAGGTCTGCATAGGAAGCCATTTCAATGGGGGCAATGTCTGCTTTTATTTTCCAGAAAGGGATCATGACATCCTCGGGATGGTTGGGCCCGGCAGACCCGTACCGAATCTTTCCCAGTCGGTTGCCCCTTGCCTGCCAAAGGGTCTGGCAATTCCTGCAGACCAGGACAAGGGAATCGGACTGGCCTTCCAGGTCATGGCCGCAGTCGGGGCAAATGCCAGAAATAAATTGGGTTTCCCGGGCCGGCCGGCAGAGGGGCAGGGTATTTATATCCAGGTCGGCGGGGGCAGTCTCCTGAACCCTAGCGTTCAGGATGCCGTCAAATAAATGGGTTTGCTGAAGATAAAAGGGGGAATAGATCAGGCTTATGGTCTCGCCGATATCTTCCTGGAAAACAGGGGTTTTTTCTTTTCCCAAGGGCCGTGCCGGTCTGGCATGTCCCAGAAGGCTTGTTTTAAAGTCTATGGGCCGGATGAAGTTGCCGATGGTTTCATTTGAGACCCTTTTTAAGGGGAGGGCCTGGGACCTGAATCCGAGGGAAAATGGGATCTTGCCCGGCGCCTTTTCCATTGCCAGGACAGAGATGTCCATGAACCTGGGGATGACCCCGGAAAAATGGCAGGCATACCGTACCCCTTTGAATCGCCAATAGGGCAGGTAAATGACCCGGGCATCTGTGGGGGCATCCGGGGACAGGGAAAAATAATACCGGGGAAAGCCCTTTTGGGAAATGCACAGGCGCACCCTGCAGAAACCGCATACAAAAAAAAGCGTTTCTTCTCCCAGGGTGATGGGCGCCCCGCATTGGGGGCATTGATGTTCAATGGCAAGACGAATGTTTTTCTCCGCATTGGTTGCAAAAAATGGCATCGGGCAGATTCTCGGCCCCGCAGTTGCCACAGACCAGGGGCACTGACTTTATCCGGGTTTCTCTGCCGCACCGGGGACAAAAAAGGGCCCCCATTGTAATGTTCTTTGCGCAGTTCTGGCATTTTTCAAAGATTACCTGCTGGTGGCCGCAGTGGGGACAGAAATTGGCATCCATCGGGATGGTATTTTTGCATTCACAACAATGGGCCGTGTTCTGGGGGTCAGGTGTATTTACCTGCCCGGCCGACAGCTGCCGGGCAAACATTTGCGGCAGCATCACCCCCAGGCCCATTCCCATGCCGGCCTGGGCAGGGTCCCCGGCTCCAGCCTCGGAGCCTTCTGCTATTTTTTCCATGGCCATGGCGGTTTTCATCTGCATCAGTTTGTTCATGTCATCAAATACCTGCATGCGGCTTTTATCGTCAATGGCCTGCTGGACCTCGGGGGGCGGGGTAATGGCATTGATATAAAGGCCTGTCAAGGACATGCCGAACCGTGAAAAATCTTCTTGAACCCTTTGGGAAAGCCCCTTTGCCAGTTCATCATATTGGGCCGGCAGATCAAAGATGGTGGAGATTTTTTCGCCGATATAATCGTTGAACCTGGAAACCACCACCTGGTTCAAGTATTCGCTGATTTCCCCGGTGGTATACACCCCCTGGGTGCCCACCAGGCGGTTGACAAAGAGCACGGGCTGGACAATTTTCAGGTTGAAGATGCCGAAGGCCCGGAGTCTTACCAGCCCCAGCTGCGTATCCCTGAATGCCACAGGATCCCGGGTGCCCCATTTTAAATTGGTAAAGGTTTTTAAATTGGTAAAATAGACCTCTGCCCTTAGGGGGCTCTTAAACCCCCAGGGAAGGCTGGCGATCTTGGTCAAAACCGGGATGTTTGCGGTTTTCAGGGTATGGCGGCCCGGTCCAAAAGCCCCCACGGCTTTGCCGTTATAGAAGAAAACAGCGGCCTGGCTTTCCCGCACCGTCAGCTGGGCGCCATATTTGATATCTGCAGATCCTTGTTCCGGAAGTCGGTGGACCAGCTCCTGGCCGCTTTCGTCAAACCATTCGAGAAATTCCAGAAAAATCAGGTTATGGGTTCCCATTTAAAGTCTCCTTCAAAGATTTGACCAGTGTGGTATCCCGCCTTGCCGAGGGATTATTTCTTATTAATATCTTTGTATTTTATAGGGCCGGGACATCGGTGTCAAATGGTAAGAAAGCGTTGGTCTCATTTTTAAATGCTTGTTTGTTTTGCCGGGGAACGGGTCCCCGGGCACGGATGATATTCCGGGCATCCTTATGGGGTCCGCAGAACCATCGCTCATCAACTGCAAGGATGCGGATGCAAAGAAAACATCTGACCGGATATCCGGACAGACGAGATGGAAGGAAAAATTTTTAACCCTTCTTTTACATTAAAAGACAGAGATGATACATTGGGGTCATAAAAACCGGCAATCAAAAGCAATCCGGCAGATGACATGCTTTTTTGAGCCTGGAATGGAGATACGGGAGATAAGATGGAGACACGAATAGAACAAGACACCATGGGAGAGATCCGGGTTGCCGCCGACTGCCTGTGGGGTGCCCAGACCCAGCGGTCTTTGGAAAATTTTAAGATCGGTGAGGAATCCATGCCCCTGGGGCTTATCCAGGCCTTCGGATATGTAAAAAAAGCAGCGGCCATGGCCAATGCCTCCTTTGGGCTGCTTTCCCGGGAAAAACAGACATTGATCTGCAGGGTCTGCGACGGCATCATCCGGGGGGAGTTTAACAATCAATTCCCCTTAAAGGTGTGGCAAACTGGTTCCGGGACCCAGACCAATATGAATGTAAATGAGGTCATCGCCAATCAGGCCCATGTACTGGCCGGTAAAAGATTGGGCCAAGGCCCCCAGCGGGTTCATCCCAACGACGATGTGAACAAATCCCAGTCTTCCAACGACACCTTTCCCACGGCCATGCATGTTGCAGCTTACAAACAGCTCATAGATCATACCCTGCCCAACCTGGAACTTCTGGGCCAGGGACTTGTTGAAAAAAGCCGTGCCTGGCAGTCAATTGTCAAGACGGGCAGAACCCATTTTATGGATGCGGTTCCCCTGACCCTGGGGCAGGAGTTCTCAGGCTACGCCGCCATGGTGGCCAGCGGCATTCAAAATTTGAAAGCCGGCCTGCCCCGCCTGTCAGAGCTGGCCCTGGGGGGGACTGCCGTGGGGACGGGGTTGAACAGTCCTGAAGGTTTTGATGTAAGGGTGGCAAGGATGATTGCCGAGCTGACAGGGTATCCCTTTGTAACGGCGCCCAATAAATTTGAAGCCCTGGCCGCCCATGAAGCCCTTGTGGCCTCCCATGGGGCCTTGAAAAACCTGGCAATCAGCCTGATGAAAATTGCCAATGATATCCGCATGCTGGGGTCCGGTCCCCGGTGCGGTATCGGCGAGCTGATACTGCCGGCCAATGAACCGGGCTCCTCCATCATGCCGGGCAAGGTCAACCCCACCCAGACAGAAGCCATGACCATGGTCTGTGCCCAGGTCATGGGCAATGATGTGACCCTTAACATCAGCAGCGCCTCGGGACATTTTGAACTCAATGTTTTCAAGCCGGTGATCATTTACAATTATCTGCAGTCTGCAAGGCTGCTGGGAGATGCGGCCCTGTCTTTTTATGAAAATTGTGTTAAGGGCCTTGAACCCAATCATGCCGTCATTGAGCGCCATCTGTCCCAATCCTTGATGTTGGTGACGGCCTTAAATACCCTCATCGGCTATGACAAGGCGGCCCAGATTGCCAAACGTGCCCATAAAGAGGGGATTACCCTGAAACAGGCCGCCCATGATTTGGGGTTTGTACCGGAAGACAAATTCGACGACCTGGTAAACCCCCGAAAAATGGTTGGCCCCATGGAAAAAAACATTTAGAGACAGGGAGGATAAACAAATGGACCAAGAGGTTGTTGTTTTTAAAGCATACCCGTTTAAGGAAGGCCAGAAGATACGGATAGAAGACTCACCCCGCTCCGGGGACTGGGAAGTGATGAAGGTGACCGACCATAAGGTGACCCTGGGCTGTCCCATTTCAAAAAAACAGATGGTCTGGAGCCGGTTCTGTTATCTGGTTGAAGAAAAACTGCTGCCATGGCCACAGGTATCGGCAGATAAGACAAAAGGAAAATAAATATGGAGGTAATCTTGCTCATGGCCATGACCCTGGACGGGAAAATTGCAAGAAATTCCAGGCAATTGGTGGACTGGACAGGAAAGGCGGACAAACAATATTTTGTCCGGGTGACCCGAAAGGCAGGCGTTGTCATCATGGGATCCAGAACATTCGATACCATTGGCAAGCCCTTGGCCGGCAGAAAAAATATTGTCATGACCCGGGATCCGAACCGGAAAAGCCGGGAAGAAAACCTGATATTCACGGATCAGTCTGCCGGTGAAATTATCAGGGGTTTAGAAAACGAGGGGTTTGAAGCCGTGACCCTGATCGGCGGCGCCATTGTCAATTCGTTGTTTGCAAAGGAGAATCTGATCACCCAGATCCATGTAACCCTCGTGCCGACATTGTTCGGCCAGGGGCTCTCCCTGTTTAAGGATCCCATGGATCTTAAGCTTGAACTTGTGGAGAACCGGGAAATTGACAAGGGGCATTTGCTTTTGGTCTATAGGGTGATCCCATGACCCAAAAGAAGAAAAATTTATGGGTCCGCCTGCTCAACTGGATAACAAAGGCAAATAAAAAAGCCGCCCAAAAGGGCGATCTGTGCAAGTCTTGAATCAAGAAACGCTAAAGGGCCAGGCTGGCCCTTTACATGGACGGCAAAAATTGAAAAATCCTATTGAATCTTCTTGTAAAGAATATATACTCGCCTTTAAAAATACCCTTGGACCCGGGAGACGCATTTTTTAATTCATAAAGTTTTTTTAAACAGGGCAAAATAGATATGAGTGCAAATATAAAAGGATTGCTGCAGCGGATTAATTTTATTGAGACAGACATGGAGGTGCACAAGCAGATTTTATTTTCCATTCCATCAAAAAATACGGCTGAGATGAAAGAGGTGGTTGATACCATTGCCGGCCTGAAACAGCAGATCAACGATTTGAGAGACCAAATTAAAAAGATGGATGAAGGTGAATACAATAGGATCATTGCCATTGAACAGGCAACAGAGAGATTCAGACAAATATCCAGGGATAAAAAATTTGTCCAGGTTAACACCCTGAACGAAAGCGGCCAATGTTTCATCACCCTTAGTGACGGCACACCGCTGGAGTGTCTGGTGGCGGCAAGGGAAGAAAACGGCAATTGGACGGTGCTGACCCTGGCGGGTGAAACAAAGGAATATGCGGGCAGCCTGGTCCAATCTTCCGACCCAGGCCCTTTAAAAAAAACAGCCCCTGAAAAATAAGGAGAAATTACTTGAAAAAAAAGTTTAGAAGTTTTTTCAGTCCCGTAATGGCCCTGCTGGCAACCACCCTTTTGCTGGTCACTGCCGCAGCCACCCCTGCTAAAAAATTCGAACTGGACCGGTTTATCGACCCCCAGACCTGTGGCGGCTGTCATTGGGAAATCCATGAGCAGTGGACCAATTCCATGCACAACCTGTCCCATAAAGACCCGATCTATAACCGGGTGGCAACTTTTCTGCGCCAGGGGCTCACCGAGGCAGGGGAAATTGAAGAAGCCGAATCCTGTGTGAAATGCCACACTCCTGTGGGGGCCATCACAGGATTTCCTGAAAAATTTTCCGATGACCTGTCCCGGACCCCGGAGATAGCCACCCAGGGAATCCAGTGTGATTATTGTCATTCGGCCGTGGACACCACCCAGATGTACAACAACGGGCTGGTACTTTCCCCAGGCCATGGAGAGGAGAACCCGGGCATCAAATACGGGCCCTTTGACGATGCGGAATCGGATTTCCATGAATCCGCTTTTTCCGAGCTTCATCAAAGCTCCCAGATCTGCGGCACCTGCCATGATGTCAAACATGTGGCCTTTGGCACAACCCTTGAGAGCACCTATACGGAATGGAAGAACAGCCCCTATAATGATCCGGATCCTGACAAAAGGGTCACCTGCCAGGGCTGCCACATGTACCAGCGACCCGATGTGCCGGCCACCGGTTCCACCGACCGGCCGGAAAACCCGGGAGCCGCAACGGATGACAGTATCGAAAGGCCCCATATTTTTACCCATTATTTTGTGGGCGGCAATACCGCTGTGACCGGTCAATTCAACGGCCTGGAAAAACGGGACATGGCGGTTGAACGCCTTGAAAATGCAGCACAGATTGACCTGAACACAGACCGGCTGGCCAAAAAACAAGTGGAGGTGTTGGTGACCAACTCCGGAGCCGGTCATTCCATTCCCACGGGGGTCGGAGACCTCCGCCAGGTGTGGATTGAGATCAGTATCCAGGATCCGGATAAAAATATTGTTTTCAAATCCGGATTTTTAGATGAAAAAAAAGAACTGCCCAAGGATACCATCATTTTCAGAACTGTCTTTGGGGATGGGAATGGCAATCCCGTGTTCAACATAGCAAAGGCAAAACAGGTGCTTTCCGACAACAGGATACCGGCCATGCAGCAGGTATCCCAAACCATTGATCTGGGATTTGTGCCCAAGAAAAAATCCGTGATTACCGCCCGGCTCCTGTACCGGGGCATGCCCCAGAAGCTTTTAAACCAGATTCCGGGCACTCCTTTGGGGCCCTTGCCCGTGGTGGAGATGGCAAGGATCACCCAGACCCTTTAGGAAAAGAATTTGTATAAAAAAAGGGATACAGCCCGGCTGTATCCCTTTTTTTTAAAACTTTGTCCGGACGGGTTTGCCGAACTTAGAAGGGCCAGAAATTATTGTCTTCCCATATTCTTGCCATGAGGGATTCCTGGAGGTCCATCAGTTTTTTAAGATGGGATGTTTCCCAGACGGACAGCCAATTGTACATTTTTTTTTCTTCCGGATCTGTGGCCTCTTTGGCCCTTTGGGCGTACATGGTTACGGCTTTCTCTTCAAACCCAATGGCAGCGGTTATGGCCGTTGACTCAAAGCCTGCGGCATTGATATTCTTTTTTACGGCATCGCTGAGAATATCCGGGGCCGCTACGGCGCCGGCGTCATTCTCAAATCCGCCGGCCATGAATTTCCCGCTTTTCATATAGGATTTGAATTGTTTTTCGAGAAGATCCATGTGTTCCTGCTCGTCGTCAACAAGGCTCTGGAAAAACGCTTTTACTTCCTTGTCTTGTGCATGGGTTTTGGCTGTTTCATAAAGGTGTTTGCCCTGACGCTCCATGAGAAAAGCGCTTTTCAATATGTTCAGGGTGTTTGATGTGTCCATGGGTAGATATCTCCTGTGTTTTGGATCAGACGGTTTAAATAGAAAAAGAGTACATCATGTGGACACGAATTTCAAGCAGGTCCCCAAGGGAACCTGAAAAGTTTTTTTCCCGTGTCCTTAGCAATTGCAATATAAAAGGAAGTTTTATAGGGTAGAATTTTAACGTGAGGAGATCAGGGTTTTATATGGGAACGATTGATATTATGGTGATCGCAGTGGGACTTGCAATGGATGCGGCGGCCGTCTCCCTGGCCGCTGCCGCAGGCGGATTTGCAAAGGACGGACGGGCCGTTTTCCGCCTGGCGTTTCACTTTGGACTGTTTCAGTTTATGATGCCCGTGATCGGGTGGGGTCTGGGAGTCGGCTTTGTCTCCTATCTGAAGGCCTTTGACCACTGGATTGCCTTTGGCCTGCTTTCATTTGTGGGGAGCCGCATGATTCTTTCCGGAATGGACGATAAGGATGCAACCCTTAAAAAAGATCCTTCCCGGGGCATGACCATGGTGATGCTCAGCGTTGCCACCAGCATCGACGCCCTGGCCATAGGCTTAAGCCTTGCCATGCTGGAGGTGAATATCTGGTATCCCAGCGCTGCCATCGGCATTATCACGGCCGCCATGTCCCTTGCCGCCATCGCTATCGGCAAGCACCTGGGCGCCCTGTTCGGAAAACGCATGGAAATTGTCGGCGGCCTGATTCTGCTTTTCATTGGCCTAAGAATTGTGTTCCTTGAATTTTCTTAAAGATTTCCCCATACCCGGATGGGTATGGGGAAATCGGAAACGCTTATGCTAAATTGATGGGGCGGGTTATCCGAGAATCTTTTTCAAATCGCCTTCAGGGGTTCCAATGGGAGTGAGTTTATAGTTTTTAACCAGCACATCCAGTACATTGGGTGTGACAAACGCCGGCAGAGAGGGCCCCAGGTAGATATCGTTGATACCCAGGTGGAGAAGGCTCAGGAGAACGGCAACCGCTTTTTGTTCATACCAGGAGATGATAAAGGACAGGGGCAGTCCGTTGACGTCGGTATCAAAGGCCTTGGTCAGCGCCACGGCGATGAGTACGGCGGAATGGGCGTCGTTGCATTGTCCCACATCCAGAAGTCTGGGGATTCCGTTGATATCGCCCAGCTGCTGTTTGAAGAATTTGAATTTTCCGCAGGCCAGGGTGAGCACAATGCTGTTGTCCGGCGTTTTTTCAACAAATTCCGTATAATAATTTCTGGATTTTTTCACCCCGTCGCAGCCGCCGACCAGGAAAAAATGACCAATGGACCCGTCTTTCACACCTGCCACAATCTTGTCGGCAACCCCGAGAACAGCGTCGTGACCGAACCCCACCAGGATTTCCATGTCCGGCGTGTCTTGGGTATATCCCGGTAATGCCAGGGCTTGCTCGACCAGGGGCATAAGGTTGCTCTTGCTCAGATGGGTGACCCCTGGCATGCCCACGGTGCCGGTGGTAAAGATATTTTTCTTATAGGATTGTTTGGGTTTCTGGATACAATTGGAGGTCATGAGAATGGCACCCGGAAATGCGTCAAATTCCTTTTTCTGGTTCTGCCATGCCGTACCATAATGGCCGTAGAAATGGGGAAACCGCTCTTTTAATTTCGGATATCCGTGGGCGGGCAGCATCTCGCCATGGGTGTAGACAAAGATGTTTTTTCCGGCACTGGCTTCCAGGACCGCTTCCAGGTCAATGAGGTCATGGCCGGAGACCAGAATGGCCTTTCCCTTTTTAGAACCCAGGGGAACCTTTGTGGGAATCGGATTGCCGTAGGCCCCTGTGTTGCCGAGGCTGAGCAGCTCCATGGCCCGCAGGTTTTTTTCGCCGCATTCAAGGACAAGGCCCAGCAATGGCTCCATCCCCAGGCTTTTGTCTTCCAGGGCAGCCAGGCCCCGGTGGACAAATTCATAATTGCCTTCGTCTTCCTGGTCATGTTCTGCCGCATGGTCTGTGTAGGCCGCCATGCCCTTGATGCCGAAGAGCAGCATGTGCTGGAGGGAGCGGATGTCCGAATTTGTGTCCGGGTCGGACAAAAGGCCGTAATCCATTCCCTGGGCGGCCATTCCTGCCATGGTGGGTTTGAGTTTCAGGGTCAGGCTTGGGCTTTTGCTGTCAATGGTACCGCCGGCAGCCCTTACCTGTTTGATCATTTTGTCCCTGAGGGAGACAGACTGAAACAAAAGGTCTTCAAACCGGTAGGGATCAAATTCCACATTGGTCAGGGTGGCGAACAGGGCCATGCAGGTAAACCGGTTGGTTTCCTTGTCCGAGATGTTGACCTTTCTGCCGGCCACAGCTGCCAGTGAAAGGCCTTTAAGGGTATAAATCAGCAGATCCTGGAGTGCGGCAACTTCAGGGGTTTTGCCACAGACGCCGATGGTGGTGCATCCTTTCCCGCCCATGGTCTGTTCACACTGGTAACAGAACATTTTGGTCTTGTCTGCATCCGATGCAAAGGCTGTTTTAGCAGAGAAAATGGATGGAAGCAGGGCGCTTGCGGTCATGGCCAGGGTGCTCTTTTTGAGAAAATTTCTTCTTGAGATGTCTTTTTTTTTCATGGGGGTCCCCTTTTTATAAAATAAAGTGTATTGGGTTCATCGCCAGCGATGCGGTCATATCCTCAATGTTAGGACAGCATATCTTAACCCTTTGGGAGGAATCCTTGATACAGATCAAGAAATGAAAATAAAACCCTCAACGTTCTGGGGTTTGCGGAATAACTTGATTGACATGGTCTTTGTTGATAAGATTTAAATTATCCCGCTCATCAACCCATTGGCAATGCAAGGAGCCCTTATGTCAGACATAAACCTGTCCAACTGGGAAGAACGCCTGGTCCCACCTGAAACAATCCTAAATCATATCAAGCCGGGAATGACCATTTTCATCGGGACGGGTCCGGCTGCCCCCAGAACCCTGATAACCACCCTGCTGGATGTGGATGCCCACAATATCCGGGATCTTGAATTGGTTCAGCTGGCAGTCCAGGGAGACACCATTCTTTCGGTTGACAAGCTCAATGCCCCCAATTATCGGTTGAAAACCTTTGTTGCAGGCTTTGTGTCCTGGGACACCATTGCCACGGGTCAGGTGGACCTGATTCCCGCCTATTCCTCTGAAATCCCTGAAATCATCAAGTCCCGCAGGATGCTGATGGACGTGGCCTTTATCCAGATCACCCCGCCGGATGAATCCGGTTATTGCAGCCTCGGGGTGGCCGTGGATGTGGCCCGGGAAGTCATGGACCAGGCCTCTCTGGTCGTAGGTGAGATCAATGCAGACATGCCCTTTACCTATGGGGACACCTTTGTCTCCATAGAGGATTTTGATCTGCTGGTGAGATCCGAGCGCAAACCCATTACCTATGAGGTTCCCAAGGTTTCCAACCAGATGAAACAGGTGGCTGCCAATGTGGCATCGGTGATCAAGGATGGAGATTGTATCAATTATTCCCTGGGCCCCCTGTTTGAAGCCCTGGTGCCCTATTTGTCCGATAAAAAGGATCTGGGATTTCATTCCCTTTATTTTACCGATGCCATGGCAGAATTGATCAATTCCGGTGCGGTCAACAACCGGCGCAAATTCCCCTTCCGGGGCAAATCCCTGGCTTCCTATGCCCTGGGGACCAGAGAGCTGATGGCATGGCTTGACCGGAACCCCCTGGTGGAGTTCCAGGGTATCGACTGGGTGTGCAATCCAAAGTTTATAGCCGACAATCCCCAGTTTGTGGCCATTTACGAGGCGCGGAAAGTAGATATTCTGGGCAGCATCGCCTTCCCCTTAAAAGGCGCGGTCATCACGGGGCCGGGGGAGGGAATCGATTTTTTTAAAGGGGCGGAAGCTTCAAAGGATGGCCGGACCATTATCGGGCTTCCCAGCCGGAATGCTGAGGGAAAATCCAATATTCTGGTGAGCATTCAGAATTATGCCAACCAGCTGCGGTTAAAGGAATCGGTCCATGTTCTTGCAACGGAATACGGTGTGGCCATCCTCAAGTGGCGCTCCCTGAGGGAGAGGGCCCAGGCCATCATCGACATTGCCCATCCCGATGACAGGGAAGAGCTTATCCGACAGGCCCGGGAGCGGAAAATCATCTATCCCAACCAGATTTTTGTGAGCCGATCCGCCCATTTTTTTCCGGCCCATATTTTTTATACCAAAAGATTTAAAGGCGGGGTTGATATCCGGTTTAGGGCCATGAAACCATCGGATGAAGAAGCCATGAGGCGGTTTTTCTATAGGTGTTCCAGGGAAATGATTTTTTATAGGTTTTTTTACACGATGAAGACCATGAGCCACGATAAAATGCAGGAATATGTGAACGTGGATTATGAAAAAGAGCTCTCCATCGTGGGGTTTGGCGGGAAAAAAGGGGATGGGAAGATCATTGCCGAGGCACGGCTGATCCGGGAAAAAGATTCCGGTTTCGGGGAAGTGGCTTTTCTCATTGATGAATCCTGCCAGAATATAGGCGTGGCGTCATATCTGCTGGAACTGCTCATTGATGAGGCAAAAAAACGGGGGCTTAAGGGGTTGACCGCCCAGGTGCTTTCCGAGAACCTGCCCATGATCAAGGTGTTTCAAAAAATCCGTCTGCCCCTGAAAACCAATCTGGACAGCGGGATTTGCCATGTGAAAATCAGTTTTGAAAAATAGGGGAAAGCACGGCCTGGAAAAGAATGGCCGCCACGGCATTTGCCACATTCAGGGAATTTTTTTTCCCGAACATGGGGATGTGGACCAGGTCATCCATGACGGGCAGGACATGGGTGGAAATGCCGTATTCCTCATTGCCGAATACCAGAACGGCCTTTGAAGGCCAGGCATATGCGTGGCAGGGAACAGATTCCGGCATCGTTTCGACACCGATGATGCGAAAGCCCTGATTCTTTTTCTCCAAAAGGGTGGTGGCAAGGTCGGATGTTTTTTCCTGGGGTATCCATTCCTGGGTGCCCATGGCGGTTTTTTGGACATGGGGATGTTCCCTGCCCGGGGTGTTGCCGAGAATCACACATTTGACACCGGCGGCATCGCAGGTTCTGAAAATGGATCCCACATTAAACAGGCTCCGAAGTCCGTCCAGGGCAATCTGATATTCCATGTTCATCAATGGCATTGCCGGTGCCGCCTTGTCCCGGAAGGCGGCAGGTTCCAGAAGCGTGTCATCCCGGAGAATCATGCCCGAGGCCCTGCGGTGGAACAGGATGGCATTGGAGATGTACTCAATCTGTAGTCGTGTGCCCGGATCTGGACGCAGGGGCAAGGGCAGATCCGCCCATTTTAAGATGACCTCGTACCGGGAGCAGAAATCATCAAAGGTCATCTGTTTTACCCGGCTTGCCGCAAGGTTCTGGTAAAAGGCCGACAACCAGTCAATGATATGGTGGTGACGGTTTTTGTCAGAAAGGGATAAAAATTTTTTTTGGGTAAATCCAAAGGTGTCCATTGTTATTTCATATCCGCCTTGGAATCCGATAAAAAGCCTTCCATTGCGTCAGCTCTTCATTTGTAAAAGAACCATGAGCGGTTTCCACCATCTGTTTAATTGCTTGTCCGAACCACAAAAATTGAACATGATTTTTTCGGCCAAGACAATGTCTTTATAGGATTTTTTGATATATTTATAAACAGACCAGTTCTTGTATTCGTTTCTGGCAATGGTTACAAACTTTTCAGACCAGACCTCCCCTTGGGTTTCCATTTTTTTGTGGATCAGACGAACCCAGAAATCGGCTTGGGCCATACCAAAATATAATCCGGAAGACCCGTTTGCCTCACTGAAACCAATGGTATCTCCGAGAAATATCACCCCTCCTTTTTCATGGGGAATAGTGTTTTCAAACAATTGGCGGTTGGAAATTACCGTTAGCTTTTTATAGGTTGTCTGGGCCCCTTTGAAAAACTCGGAAAAACCGGGGTATTCTTTTGTCAAATGATCCCAGACCCGATGCATCAGCTTATTATCCGGGATTTCAACATCTTTTAAACTGTCGAATTGTCCCAGGCGCAGCATCAGCCCGGCTTCCATTTGGCCGTCGGATAAGGGGAAAACATAGGCGACTGCCGGCGGCAGACGGGGTGCAACTTCAAGCATTTTGGGGGGGAGGATGTAAAACTGAAGATTGGCATGTTCGGATAATTTTACCCGGGGGGCATTGGAACTATAATATTTAATGGTGGGACAGTCTATGGCCTCCCGCTTGATTCCGAATTTATCGCCCAGGGGATCTTTATGACCCATACAGCCCAGAACACTGGTTCCTTTTATCGGATGTACCTGGTTCTGCTTGTCCTTGTATGTGACACCCACACACCGGTGATCTTCTTCCATTAACGCCACGACGTCTGATTCAAATAAAAACTCGGCTCCAGCCTCCGTGGCAAGGGTTTTCATATGTTTCATCAGATGATCCCAATGGAAAAAGTAATAGGGTTTATGAACGTCAATGAGGGTGTTCTTACGGTCCATGGGGCTGTGAAATCTTCTATGCGAGGGGTCATTTGAAGCATTGTTTTTTAACCAGTCTTTGCCCAGCAGATCGTCCATTAACGGATAGTGGGCAATGCTTTCTCCTCTGGGCTCAGGTCCGGGCCTGGTCCCCTTTTCAAGGACGATACACGAGGCGCCGAGACGTCCTGCCGTGATTGCGGCCGCAAGGCCTGTGGGCCCTGCGCCGGTAATAATAAAATCATATCTGTTTTTTAGCATTTTCCCCTCTTAATCCGGATCTTATGTCCGAAGAGTGTTGGTGGGCGATCATCAGTTTGATGTCACCATAGGCATAGTCATTTCCCAATTCTTTTTTGATCTGGGTCAGTGAATGATGGGAAGCCGACGTCAGTTTTTCTCCAATGGCCTGCTGTTTTTCCGGTGAAAGCAATTTGTTGATATCCAATTGGCCGGTTTTGATAAAAAAACACAAATGGCTTTGGATGGTGGATTCCACCAGTCCCCTTTCCTTTGCGATCTCCTGGGGGGACATTCCTTTATTGAACAGATCAAAACTGATCTGTCGGGTGTTGCCGGAAGCCGTCTTGGTTGCGGCTTTTTTCGGTCTTGAGTCCTTTTTTTGGGGCAGTGCCCTGGAAAGGGGCAGTATCACGGTTTTGATCCCGTGGTTTTTGCGATGGGCGGCAACCATTTCCAGGAGTTCCCCGCCGTATTTTTCAAGGGTTTTTTTCCCGACCCCCGGTATTTTTGCCAGATCTGTTTCAGTGTCCGGCAGGCAGACCCCGATCTGGATCAATACCCGCTGATGCAGTACCTGAAAATGGGCAAGGCCTTCTTCAGCGGCTTTTCGGGATCGCCAGTCCTTCAGCCGGCCGAACAATTCCGGATGTTCGATGTCAGATTCCGAGTAGGCCGGGGTCTGGGATTTTTGTACTTTTTCAGGGATAAGGTTTATTTCGGCCTGGGATATGGCCCGGAGGTAATTGCCGGGTGAGAATTGATTTTCACAGCATTTTATGCCGGCCCGTTTAATGGCAATCTCCTTTTTAAGATTTTCCAGGGCAGTGCTCAATTTTTTGCCCAGTTCCCTGTTGTCGGTTTCCAGGTGCAGCGTTTGTACAATACCATCAAAATTCTGGGCAAATTGATCCTGGAACCAGGCCGATGCCTTGCCAAGACGTTCCAGAACATGGGGATCTGACCCGGGGAGGCGGTCCACCTTAAAAAGGGTTTTGAGCTGATGCCCAAAATTTTCACCGACCCTGAAAATATTTTTTTCAGCGCTTTCTTTTATCCGGTTGATATCGGTCAGGCCGGATATCTGGACCAATTTGGCATTGGTCTGGAGCAGTCGGGTCAGATAGTTCAACCGGTTGTGAAGAAAGTTAAAATCAAAACACTCCAGTAGCAGATGTTGCTGGTAGTCTGTTTCGGCTGCGCCAAGCAGGGTTTTTGACGGCCGGTTTTGCCGGATCTTTTCGGTAAAGTCCAGGACCGCTTCATCGGTTTCAATTCCCTGGGGGGGGATGGGGGCGCTGAGCACCATTCCCCCAAGGGTTTTGCAGCGGCTCAGGGCGACATACACCTGGCCATGGGCAAAGGCGGATTTTGCATCGATGACGGCTTTTTCAAAGGTCAGTCCCTGGCTTTTGTGGATGGTGATGGCCCAGGCCAGTTTCAGGGGGTATTGTTTGAATTTGCCGATAACCTCCTGTTCCACTTCCTGATTTTCCGGGTTCAGTGTATAGCGGATGTTTTCCCATTCCACCGGTGCCACCAGAATTTCATCGGAATCTCCGGGGCAGAGGATGCGGATGTTCTGGTTGGAAATGTGTTTTATACGCCCGATTTTGCCGTTGTAATATTGTTTTTCACCAGAAGCATCATTCCGGAGGAACATTACCTGGGCGCCTTCCTTGAGCAGGAGAATGCCCGGGGTCGGAAAGATGTATTCTGGAAAATCTCCTGAAATTTCGGCTTTGAAAGAATACTGTTTGCCGGTCAAAGCCCCAAGCCGGGTCAGATTCATGACGTCTGCATTTTTATTGTGGGTGGTCAGGGTGATATAGCCCTGGTCATCGTCGGGGGTGAAATCCTGGATATACCGCTGGTTCAACAGGGCAGCAGATGGCGCGTCCAGGCGGTTGTCCCGCACCCGGTTCAGCAGTTGGATAAAATTGACATCTGACTGGCGAAAGATATGGGTGAGTTCGATGGTATGAAATTGGGTCTGTCCCAGGGCATGGCTTGAAAAAAAATAAACCGAGGCATAATATGGCTGCAGCAATTGCCATTCCGAAGGCTTTGCCACAGGGGAAAGCTGGTGCAGGTCGCCGATCATGAGCAGCTGAACCCCGCCAAAGGGCTGATCATTGCGTCGGTGGCGCCGCAGCACCGCATCAACGGCATCCAGCAGATCGGCCCGGACCATACTGATTTCGTCAATTATCAGCAGATCAAGGCTTTTTATGATCCGTATTTTTTCTTTGCTGAACCGGAACAATCGCTGGCGGTTGGCTTCGGTTGTCTGGCTGCCGGGAATAAAGGGGCCAAAGGGCAATTGGAAAAATGAATGGAGGGTGACGCCGCCGGCATTGATGGCGGCAACTCCGGTGGGCGCCGTGACAATCAGCCGTTTTTCCGTGTTTTTTTTCAGGCGGTGTAAAAAGGTGGTTTTGCCGGTACCCGCTTTCCCGGTCAGGAAAATGTTGCAGCCGGTGTTTTGGACAAAATTTGCAGCCAACTGCAGCTCAGGATTGTGGGGTATGGTGGGCGGCATATTCTTTTTTTTCCGTTCTTGGGAAATTCCAGGTTGATTTTTTCCTCCTAAAAACACATCATAAAATGGCAAAAACAAGGGGAAAAAGCAATGGTGTAAAAAAGTTTAGACACTTTTTCAACAAAAAAACGATCAGGGATTCAACCATCTTTAAATTAAACAAGGAGGAGAATTATGGGGTTTGCACCATGTGTAATGCAGTTGAAAAGCGATGCATTCGAGCAAGACGGTTTGATTCCGTCCAAATTTACCGGCGAAGGTGCGGACGTTTCGCCCTCAATTTCATGGACAGCGCCACCCCGGGACACAAAGGGGTTTGCCGTTATCTGCCATGATCCGGATGCCCCTCTTGTGACCGGAGACGGCACCTATCTATTTGTACACTGGGTATTGTACAATATCCCGGGCAATGTCACGCGCCTGGAGGAAGGTACCAAACTGTTTACCGGCGGCCGGAATGATTTCGGTCAGATCGGATACAATGGCCCCATGCCCCCCAAGGGGCATGGGCGTCACCGCTATTATTTCTGGGTTCTGGCGCTGAAAGAGCCGTTTGCCCTTGAAGGGGGGCTGACAATGTGGCAGGTTCTAAAAAAACTTGAACCTTGCCTCATCGGGATGAATCGCCTGGTCGGTTGCTATCTAAGGGATTAAGCGGCATTAGGGGCTTTTGATGAATCCGGCACCCTTAAAAATTAAGATTGACTATGAAGAGAATAAATGTTAAATGAAAATCATTATCACTTAAGAGGAAGAGACTCCAATTGCCGGACCCTGAAAAAAGATTTAAAACCATCATCCAAAAATTAAGGGATAATGGCCACAAGATAACGCCCCAGCGGATGGCCATCATTAAAATTCTTGCCGAAAGCAAAGATCATCCCAGTGTTGAAGATATCCATGATCAGATCAAAAATGATTTTTCAACAATGAGCCTTGCCA
>Ga0180007_10003330_pt1 | contig 18030 bp, 18 predicted proteins | sample MM_PC_MetaG_FD_121122 | JGI IMG/M metagenome (GOLD analysis project Ga0180007, IMG submission 121122) | Groundwater microbial communities from the Aspo Hard Rock Laboratory (HRL) deep subsurface site, Sweden - MM_PC_MetaG | ecosystem: Environmental > Aquatic > Deep subsurface > Groundwater... | reverse complement strand
TGGAATTAGGAAAAGCGCTCGATATTATCGATATTGACCGCGCGGCCAAAGTTTCCGGTTCGCGTTTTAATTATTTAAAGAATTAAGCGGTGGAGTTAGAGTTCGCTTTAATTAAATACGCTTTAGATATTGTCAAAGCCGAGGGCTTTCAACCAATCATTCCGCCGATTTTGATCAAGCAAGATATGGCGTGGGGCTCGGGTCATTTTGAAGCGGTTAACGATGATGCCTATCATACACGAGATGATGACATGGTTTTGGTCGGCACTGCCGAGCAATCAATTTTACCCTATCACGCCGGCGAAACTTTGACCGAATTACCAAAACGATACATCGGATTTTCCACCTGTTTGCGCCGCGAAGCGGGAAGTTACGGCAAAGATACGCGGGGTATTTTGCGCGCCCACCAATTTGATAAATTAGAAATGTTTTCCTTTTGCGATCCCGAAAAATCCAAAGCCGAACACGAGCTGATTATTTCTTTGGAAGAAAAGATTATGCAGGGTTTAGGACTGCCGTATCAAGTAGTTGCTCTTTGCGGCGGCGATATGGGGCTTCCTTCGGCTAAAACGGTTGATATTGAAACCTGGATGCCGGGTGAGAGCCGTTATCGCGAAACCCATTCTTCTTCCAACTGCACTGATTATCAAGCGCGAAGAACCAAAATTCGCTATAAAGAAGGTGAAAGATCCGGCTTCGTGCATACTTTAAATGGTACGGCAGTGGCGATCGGTCGCACGCTAATCGCTATTTTAGAAAATTACCAGCAAGAAGATGGTAGCATCAAAATTCCGGAAGTTTTGGCTAAATATTGCGGCTTTGATGAGATAAGAAAGTAATCAAAATATGCTAAATTTTTTAAGTAATATATTTGGTTCCAATCAAGGTATAATTAAGAAACTGCAACCGATTGTTGATGATATTAATAATCGGGAAAAGGAAATTGAGAAATTATCGGACGCAGAACTCAAAGCGAAGACATCGGAATTTAAGGAGCGATCGGCTAAAGGCGAAACATTGGATGATTTATTGCCAGAAGCGTTTGCTTGCGTAAGAGAAGCGGCCAAGCGGGCTATCGGCCAACGACATTTTGATGTCCAGCTCATCGGTGGCATTGTTTTACATCAGGGCAAAATCGCCGAAATGAAAACGGGTGAAGGCAAAACACTGGTGGCCACTTTGCCGCTCTACCTCAATGCCCTAGAAGGCAAAGGGACGCATTTGATCACCGTCAATGATTATCTGGCTCGTTTTCATTGCGCGTGGATGGGACCGATTTATGAAAAATTGGGGATGACCGTTGCTGCTTTAAATCACGAACGTTCCTATTTTTATCAGTCAAAAATTCCCGATCGCGACCAGGATCCGATCACAATCGAATACGAAAATCTTTTGCCGATTTCAAGGAGGGATGCTTATCGAGCCGATATTACTTATGGCACCAATAATGAGTTTGGCTTTGATTCCTTGCGCGATAACATGGTCCAGAGTTTGGAACAAATGTCGCAGCGCGAATTAAATTACGCTATCGTTGACGAAGTTGACTCCATTTTAATTGACGAAGCACGCACTCCTTTGATTATCTCAGCTCCAGCCGAAGAATCCGCATCGCTTTATCGTCAGTTTGCTCTCCTTGTGCCCCAGCTTAAAGAAAAAATAGATTATGAAATTGATGAAAAAGCGCGGGCCGTCAGTTTGACGGCGGAGGGTATGAAAAAAGTGGAAAAACTATTGGGTTTAGAAAATATTTATGATACGCGTTCAATTACTTTAGTCCATCATTTGGAAGAAGCCCTGATTGCCCATGCTTTATACAAAAAAGATCGTGACTATGTGGTTAAAAACGGTGAGGTTATTATTGTAGATGAGTTTACCGGCCGTCTGATGCCGGGCCGCCGCTATAGCGAAGGTCTGCATCAAGCCATTGAAGCGAAAGAGCAAGTAGAGGTTCAGCGTGAATCCAATACTTTAGCGACCATTTCTTTTCAAAATTTATTTCGGATGTATAAAAAGTTAGCCGGCATGACCGGTACAGCGGAGACCGAAGCCGAAGAATTTTGGAAAATTTATAAACTTGATGTGGTGGTTATTCCCACTAACAAAGAGATGGTTCGTCAAGATCTTCAGGATCAAATTTATAAAACCGAAGAAGCGAAATTTAATGCTGCCTCCCATGAAATCAAAAGCCGCGCGGGCAAAGGTCAACCAGTGCTTATTGGCACGATTTCTATTACCAAAAGCGAAAAGCTTTCAAGAACTTTAAAACGTATGGGCGTAAAGCATAACGTTTTAAATGCTAAACATCACGAACACGAAGCCAAAATTATTGAGCAAGCCGGCCGCGCCGGTGCGGTCACCGTGGCGACTAATATGGCCGGCCGCGGCGTGGATATTATTTTGGGCGGGGCGCCGTTTAATCAAAAAAAGCACGATGAGGTGGCTAAGTTTGGCGGTCTGCATGTGATTGGCACCGAACGGCACGAAGCGCGGCGGATTGATAATCAGCTCCGCGGCCGTGCCGGCCGCCAAGGTGATCCGGGCTCATCGCAATTCTATGTTTCCATGGAAGATGATTTAATGCGTATTTTTGGCGGAGAGCGGATGAAAAATTTAATGGAGAGATTGCATTTGCCTGATGATTTGCCGATTGAACATTCTTTAATTTCTCGTTCAATTGAGTCGGCGCAGAAGAAAGTGGAAGGCCATAACTTTGATATTCGCAAGCATTTAGTTGAATACGACGATGTAGCCAATAAACATCGTCAGGCGATTTATACTTTAAGGCGGAAGATTTTGGAAAAGTCAAATGTTCACCATGACATTTTAGATTTAATGGATGAGCAAGCGCGGAAAGAATATGAAACAAAATATAATAAAATTGGCAAAAAAGTAATGGATAATGTGGAACGGATGGTATACTTGCGCTCCATTGATACGATATGGATAGAACACCTCAACGCGATGGATTTGTTGCGCGAAGGAATTGGGCTTCGCGGTTATGGCCAGCGCGATCCTTTGGTTGAATACAAAGCCGAGGCCTATCATTTGTTTCAAAGGTTGCTCGGAAGTATCGGCTCGCAGACAGTAGAGATATTGCTTAAGGCAGAGATTCAGCCCACCGTCGCTGAAGCTATGGTGGGCAAGCCAGAACCATCAATAATTGCTCAGCGAAATATTCAAATGCGCGGAGCCGACGAAACTTTGGCCGCTGGCACCTTTGGCAATGTGACGTCTACAAAACCAGCGCCAGAAAAATCAGAGCTTGCCCCTCGTAGCTTTAGCGAAGAGGGCGGTGTTGAAGTAACAGTTCGTCAAAAATCCGATTCACCAGCCGTCTCAGCCACCCTATCCGCTTTCGGAAAAGTCAGCCGCAACGAGCCCTGCCCCTGCGGGTCGGGCAAAAAATTTAAAAAATGCCATGGGAAATAAATAAGAAATAGATAAGGAGAATAGGGATTGGATAAGGAGAAATAAGGAAGGAATAGGGATGGGATATGGCCCAGAGGGTTACAAAAATCTATTAACTTATAAACAGGGGCAGGAAATTTATCAACTGACCAAAGAATTTACGTCCGAATATTTGGATACAATTAAAGATAGCCGTTTAGTTGGCCATATGAATGATTCCGGCCGGTCAATCCCTCGCAATATCAGCGAAGGTGCGAAAAGAAATAATACCAAATCTTACTTAGAATTTTTGGGTTTTTCTCGAGCATCGTTGGAGGAGTTAAAGGAGGATTACACTGAATTGGAAAGGGAATATAAGGAAGAAATAAGGAAAGATAAGGAGAAAAATAAGGAAGAGATGATAAGGATTGTTGAAGAAATTTTGACCAAAATCTATGGCGAGGATTGCATGCTGGGCCGGCAAATTGCGGGCTTGCAAAAAAGATATATTGAACAAGGCGATCAAAAGGATAATTTAAATCAAAAACGCCAAAATTTTCAAAAACAACAAATTGTTAATAACTGGCGCAATCGTTATTGGAGTTAATCCTTATCATCCTTATCTGTTCCTTATTTTATCCTTATAAAAATCCTTATATTTTATTAATAATTTATAGGAGGAAGCATGGCAAAGGACAAAAGTTCAAAAACAATTCTGATTATCGTGGCGGTGATTTTGGGGATTTTTATAATAGCTGGAATTGTCGTGGGGTTAAGTTGTTACTATTTATATAAAACGGGCACTGCCGAAACCAGCTCCAGTCCGAGTTTTCAATCCAACCCCATCTTAGATTCTGAATCGTGGGTGACTTACGAGAACGACAGATTTGGTTTTTCGCTTAATTATCCCAAAACATTTTCCAAAACAGAATCCCAAAACGGCGACGGCGCAACGCTGACAACGGACTCTCCATCTCTGACAATTCGGGCTTACGGGGCGATTAATTTACAAGGACAAACTTTGGACCAGTATCTTAATGAGGTCCGAGCCAATTTGTTTAAAGAAATGGAAGGTGCGGAAGAAGTTGAAGTCAATGCTACCACATTGGGAGATTTGCCAGCAGAGCATCGCCGCTGGGATTATATTAGTCCGTTCGATGGCACAACTACAACTTTGGACCGCGTGACAGCTTTAACAAATGGAAACTTTTATACTTTAGAATTAGTTATTGCCCAATCTGATTATGCCGAATATTACCCGATGTATTTGGAGATTTTAAGAAATTTCCAATTGGGGAAGGAGCAGAATGATTAAAAAAGCCGGCAAGGGGTGGATTTTGTATAACCATGATGGCACGAAAATTTTAGGCCATCATAAATCCAAAGCAAGTGCCGAACGGCAAGAGCGGGCAATTAACATTTCTAAAGCCCGCGCCGCGGGACACCGTATCCCGCGCAAGAAAGCCGTGTAAGAAATGGGAAAAACCAAAGTCGCGGTTTTATTCGGAGGGATTTCCGCTGAACATGAAGTTTCAATCAGATCAGCAGATTATATTATTAAAAATTTAGATTTGGAAAGATTTGAAGTAATACGGGTGAAAATCTCAAAAAAAGGGGACTTTGATTTAGATAAGATTGCACAAGCCGATATCATTTTTCCAATTCTTCATGGAGTGGGAGGGGAAGATGGTAGCATCCAAGGGTTTTGCCAAACGATCGGTAAACCTTTCATCGGATCTGATATAGAAGCATCGGCCCTGGCGTTAGACAAAGTGGTTTGCAAACAAATCTGGCAAAATTTAAAATTGCCTATCCCCTCTTTCCAGTTTTTTGATAAAAAACAATGGCAAGAAAAACATTTAACAATTATGCAAAGAATCGAACCGCCCGTTTTTGTAAAGCCGGCCAATACCGGCTCAAGCATCGGTATCAGCAGGGTAAACAAAAAATCAGAGCTCCAAAAGGCGATTGAGCAAGCGCTGATATATGGTGATAAAATTATTGTTGAAAAAGCTTTAGAAAATATCCGGGAGATTGAAGTGGCTATATTAGGCAATGAAAAATTAATTATTTCAATTCCTGGCGAAATTATTCCAGCTGAAGAATTTTATAGCTATGATGCCAAATATAAATTAGATTCCAAATTAATTATTCCAGCTATACTGGCCAAGGAAAAAATTAAAGAAATACAACATCTGGCTAAAAAGGCATATAATGCCTTAGGATGCCGGGGGATGGCTCGGGTAGATTTTTTTCTTGAAAAACCGGAAGGAAAAGTATATCTTAATGAAATCAATACCATTCCCGGATTTACCAAAATATCAATGTTTCCTAAATTGATGGAGATAAGTGGTATTAAATATAAAAACCTATTAACAAAATTAATTGAGTTAGGGTTAGAAAAATGAAATGTTTGAGTAAGTTTACTACCAAAAGCGGAAAAAATATTGAAATTTGGGAGCCGTCAATGGAGCGGCTGCCGGCCCTTTTGGAATTTGTTAATCGTTTGGTTAAAGAAGATACTTTCCTTTCTTTTATCGGCAAGCCAAAAATTTTAGCTGAAAAAGAAAGTTGGCTAAAAGATAGCATTGCAAATATGAAAACCGGCCGCAGTTTTTTGGTCTGGGCGGTCTTTAATGATAAAGTTATCGGAAGTTCGGATATTATTCGGAGCGGCACGCGCGACGGGCATGTTGGAAAAATCGGCCTGATGGTGGATAAAGATTTTCGCCGCGATGGCGTTGGCCGATTTTTACTGGATTTTATATTAAAGAAAGCCAGTCAAATGAAAATTAAAATGGCCACTTTGGATTTATTTTCGGATAATATGATCGCAATCTCGTTATATCAGAAACTTGGTTTTAAAGAATACGGCCGGTTGCCCAATGGCTTATTCAGAAAAAATAAATATTCTGATAAAATTGAAATGTATAAGAATTTGTGAAGGAAATCCTCCTTCGCTAAAGCTACGGAGGACAAGTGACCAACAAAGAAATTGGCAAAATTCTTTATCAAATCGCTAAAATTTTAGAGCTTGAAGATGGCAAGGATAGATTTAGAATTGTCGCATATGAGCGAGCAGCGCAGACAATCGAAAATTATCCGGATGAAATGAGCGAAGTTTATAACAAAGGCGGCATTAAGGCCTTAAATGACGTGCCGGGCGTGGGCGAGTCCATTGCCGAAAAAATTGGAGAACTTTTAAAAACTGGAAAATTAAAATATTTAGAAAAAATTAAAAAAACCGTACCGGTCTCTGAAGTAGAATTTTTATCCATTCCCGGCGTGGGGCCAAAAATGGCCGTCAAAATTGCCAAAGAACTTCGCGCTTGCGACATCGCTGATTTGGAAAAAAAGATCAAGACCGGCAAAGCTCAAAAAATTTTTAAAGAAAAAACCGCAGCCAATATTTTACGCGGCATTGAGATTTTAGAAAGAATGACCGGCCGAATGATTTTAACCACAGCTTTGCCAGTTGCCGAAGAAATGGTGGCAGAGCTTAAAAAAATTCCTTCGGTCGGAAAAGTGGATTATGTGGGCTCGCTCCGGCGAATGAAAGAAACTATCGGCGATATTGATATTGTGGTAACGAGCCCCCAACCCCAAAAAGTGGTGGAGTCATTTACTAAATTGACGGCCGTCGAACAAGTTATTTTAAAAGGTGAAACCAAATCAACCATTATTCACAAAGAAGGGGTTCAGATTGATTTGGAAATTGTGCCGGAGTCGGAGTACGGTTCGCTGATGCAGCATTTTACCGGCTCTAAAGAACATAATGTGGCTTTACGAACTTATGCCCAAAGTGTCGGTAGGAGTTTGTCCGAGCATGGCATCAAAGTGGGCAAAAAACAATATAAATTCTCCTCGGAAAAAGATTTTTATGAGTTTTTAAAAATGGCCTATATTGAGCCGGAACTGCGGGAAAATCGGGGCGAAATTGAAGCAGCACTAAAACATCAATTGCCGAAATTAGTTGAGTTATCAGATATCCGTGGCGATTTGCATGTTCATTCCAATTGGTCTGATGGCCAAATGACGATTGAAGAAATTGCCACAGTAGCTGAAAAATTGGGTTACGAATATATTTGCATTTCCGATCACACGGTGGGTTTAGGCATTGCCGGTGGCCTTGACGAGAAAGATCTGCAAATTCGCCAAAAAGAAATTGAAAAGACGCAAAAGAAACACCCAAAGATAAAACTTTTATCATCGGTTGAGGTCAATATCAAAGCGGATGGGGATTTGGACATTAAAGATTGGATGCTGGAAAAGCTGGATATTGTGGCTGCTTCCATTCATACGAGTTTCCATCAAAGTAAAGATGTGATGACCAAAAGAATTATCGGGGCAATTGAACATCCACATGTGGATGTTATCGGTCATCCGTCTGGCCGCATTATCGGTCAGCGTGAACCATATGAAGTTGATTGGCCGGAAATTTTTCGCAGCGCCGCCAAAGCTAAAACCGCTTTAGAAATATCTTCTTTTCCGAATCGCTTAGATTTGCGTGATGTGCTTTGTAAAGAAGCCAAAGAGTATGGGGTAAAATTTGCGATCAACACCGACGCTCACCAGCCACATCATCTTGATTTAATGCGTTTCGGCGTTTCTGTTGCCCGCCGCGGCTGGCTGGAAAAAGATGATATAATCAATTGTTTGAAGATAGATTCTTTATTGAAATGGGCGAAAAGATAAACTTGACACTTCGATTTCACTCAGTGTCAATCGTGAGCGTAGTCGAACGCTTGACAGAAATTGAGACAATCCTCTATTCTAAAATGGAGGAGGTTATTAATGCCGAAGAAAAATATGACAATAGATGATTTAGCAGGGATGGTTCAAAGAGGATTTACCGAAATGGGCCAGCGTATTGATGGAGCGGAAAAACGATTAGGTAATAGAATTGATGGTGTTGAGGGAGGACTGACTAGTGTTGAGAAGGGGTCCGAAAAGCTTAGAATTGAAATGCACGATGAATTTCGGCGCGTTCACGAAGAAATTGAGAATATTAAAAAGAAGTTAGATCAATTATCCAGCCGAACTATGGAAGATACCGACGCGACGATTAAAGAGGTTTTTCAACTTAAAAAGAGAATTGAAATTTTAGAAAGAAACTACAAAGAACTCAAATCCTCAATCGGTTAGCCGCCCTCTATGCTTCTTGATTTTTTGGTATAATTGAATCTCTGTCTTACAAAAAAACAATTTTTCTGCTAAACTAAAATAGAAGGAGAAATATTTTGATTGAGCTCGTCAGGGTCTCAAAAGCTTATAGTGCCTATAATAACCAGATTACGGCTTTAGATAATATCAGTTTCAAGATTAGCAAAGGTGAATTTGTCTCTATTGTTGGACCGTCGGGAGCGGGAAAATCAACTTTAATTAAGTTGCTCATTTGCGAAGAGAAACCCACTTCCGGTAAAATCTTAATTGCCGGCCGCAACATTGTGCAATTAAAATCAGCCGAACTGCCTTATTTCCGACGCAAAGTGGGAGTGGTTTTTCAGGATTTTAAATTACTGCCTCTAAAAACCGTTTATGAAAATGTGGCTTTTGCTCTGGAGGTTTGCGAGGCCTATCCCGAAGAAATCCGGGAGAAAGTGCCGCGCATTCTTGATTTAGTGGGCATGATCAAACACAAAGATAATCTTCCGGATGAGCTTTCCGGCGGAGAAAAACAAAGGATAAGTATTGCTCGCGCCTTAGTCCATTCTCCCAAAATTCTCATTGCCGATGAGCCAACCGGAAATTTGGATCCAGTCAACGCCGCGGAAATTATCAGTTTGCTTTGCCGGATTAATCAGCGCGGCACTGTTGTAATTTTGGCCACTCACAATAAAATCATTGTTGATCAACTGAAACGTCGAGTTATTTTTCTTAAAAATGGTAAGATGGTTTCAGATGTTGCTCAGGGAAGATATGTAATATGAACACTATTACGGATACGAAATACAAAAATTTACAAAAATACGAAATGGACGAAATTTTGTAATTTCGTAAAGAAAGCGACCAAAGGGAGCGCCTCATGAATTGGCTGACAATTTCGCGTATTTCAAAATTAGGTCTGATTAATTTCTGGCGCAACCGTTGGCTTTCGCTTGCCTCCACTTTAGTAATGACTTTAACCCTGCTTATCATTTCCTTGTTTGTAGTGATGACGATTGTGATTAATAAAACCACCGATCGCATCAAATCAAAAATGGATATTACGGTGTATTTTAAAGATTCCGCCAAAACCGAAGAAATAAGCGACCTCCAACAAAAATTAGCCAGTCGTTCCGATGTCCAAGAAGTGGTCTATATTTCCAAAGAAGAGGCCTTAAAAATTTGGCAGGAGCAACAAAAAAACCAGCGCCTTAAAGAACTAATTACCAGCGATGAAAATCCTTTGCCCCGGTCCTTGGCCATAAAATCCGCTGATCCGGAGAATTTAGTAAACATTGCTGAATATCTTACTTCGCCTGATTTTAGCTCAATTATTCATAAGATTTCTTATGAAGATAATAAAATTATTATTGATAAACTACTGGCGATAACTTCTTTTATTAAAAAATTGGGATGGCTTTTATCGGGTGTTTTTATCATTATTTCTATTTTGGTAATCCTAAATACGATCCGATTGGCAATTTTTACCCGCAAAAGCGAAGTGGAAATTATGCGTTTGGTTGGCGCCAGCGACCGCTTTATTCGCGTCCCTTTTGTCATTGAAGGCACGCTTTATGGCGTCATTGCCTGTTTTTTGGCGGTTATTATTATGTGGATTGGAATTTTTGTCGTTTCCCCCTTAATTACGCAATATTTGGGTGCAACTGTTGCCGAAAATATGAAATCATTTTTTCTCGCTCACTTCGCTGCCATTTTCTTTTTACAGCTTTTAGTGGGAGTTACTGTCGGCATCGGCTGTTCAATGTTTTCCATTAGAAAGTATTTAAAGGTGTAAAAAATGCGATACAAAATTTTGATTTTAATTTGCACTGGCCTCATGGTGCTGGGGATGAGTTTTCAGCCGGCCCGAGCCGATGATTTAGGTACCCTAAGACAGCAACAAGCAGAAAGAAATAAAGAACTCAATGCAGCCAAAAAAGCGGCTGATGAAAAAATGAAAGAAGCTCAGAACTTGAGAAATGAAATTGCCGTGCTTGATGCCGGCATTTCTCAAATTGAAGCCCAGATTGCCATTACCAATAATAATATTGAACAAACTCAAAAAGAAATTGAGGTCACTCAAGAGCAAATTAACCAAAAAGAACAAGAATTAGCCACACAAAAAGAAAATCTTTACGAAACAATGAGGGTAATGTATGAGACGCCCCAACAGTCAACGGTGGAAATTATCATTGGTTCCAATTCTCTCTCCGAAGTAGTGGATCGGGCACAATATGTGGAGGCCTTAGAATACAGAATCGAGACCACGATTAACGAGATTTATAAATTAAAAACCGAGTTAGAAAACAAACGCAATGATTTAGAAAAGAAAGAGTCAGAGCTTTCCGACTTAAAAAATCAGCAACAAGCCCAGAAGCGGGGGCTAGATAGTCAAAAGAATCAAAAAAGTGCGATGATGACCGCCACCGTTGATGCGCAAAGATCCTATGAAGCAAAAATAGCGGAAGCGCGAAAATCACTCGAACAGTTAAACGCGCAAATTACTGCCCTTCTTGGAAGAAACAGGGTCTCTTTCGGTTATGTTAACCAGGGTAATATCATTGGTTATGAAGGTAGCACTGGTTTTTCGACTGGTCCGCATCTTCATTTTGAGGTTCGTGTTAATGGCGCTCCGGTTAATCCGCGCGACTACTTGGGAGGCGTCTTAGCTTGGCCGATGAGCAATTTTCGTATTACCCAAGAATATGGTCCGGCTAACTGGACTTCGTGGTATAGTTTTCATACCGGTATAGATTTGGCCTCTAATAATGGTTATGGGGCGCCGATTAGAGCGGCGGCGGATGGTGATATTGTCCTTCATCAATATTACGGCGGATACGGCAATGCGATTGTGATTGATCACGGCGGCGGGCTGATGACTTTGTATGGTCATATGATAGATTAAAATGTATATTTTTCTTATAATTTGGTTAATTTTTCTTTTCGTCTACATTGCCTTCAATGCCTATGGTCTTTATCGAGTGGTGGCGATGCGGATTAAAGGTGATAAGATTGGAATAGTCGTCTTAGTTTATCTTATTGTGATGTTTTTGATTATCTTTACCTCTCTTTTTATTATCTCTCGTTTGGATTGGGGCAAAAGCTTAGGGGATTTTATAAAGTTTTAAAAGGAGCCAAATGGCAGAATATCATTTTCCCGTTCCGGGTTCAAAGGATGAAGGGGAAATTGTTATTTTCATCCGTCGTCATTGGGCTTCTTTTTTAGGCCAGTTTGTCTTATCTTCAGTGATGCTGATTATTCCTACCATAATTTTGGTTTTAATTTATTTTTTGGCGAGAAATATATTTCAGGGTTTAACGCTTAATTTTTTGGTGCTATTTTTCTCAATTTATTATTTAGTAGCCATCACTTTTACTTTTATCTCCTGGCTTTCTTTTTACTATGATATTTATATTGTCACGCGTTCGGACATTGTGGATATTGTGCAGGAAGGTTTTTTTGGTCGGAAAATTTCCCAACTTTCGCTTTTACGGGTGCAGGATATTTCTTCAACCATCAAAGGAGTTTTGCCAACTTTATTTGCCTATGGCGATGTTTTAGTGGAAACTGCCGGTGAGCAAAGCCAAAATTTCTTGCTCCATGCCGTTCCTCATCCCCAAGAGGTCTGTGCTAAAATTATGGAGCTACATGACAAAATTATAGAGCGGGAGGATCGGGAGCGTCAACTATCTGAAGGGGTAGGATTGCTTCGCGCTCAAAGTCAAGATGAGTCAATTCCTGAATCCCAGAACTCCGAACCACAGAATGTAGAACAAAAAGAGCCCCCACCTCCTCCAACCGACTATCAAAAGTTATTAGAGAAAGATAAAACTGTTCAACCACCATCCAACCAGGGAGAAGTAACGAAAGATGATTTAGACAAGGGCGGGGAAATTGAGCTTAAATAGCTTTTGTTCGGAGGGGTAAGTGGGGAAATTAAAATTCGCTTTACTAATTTTTTTCGGCCTTTTTATATTTATTATTTTGGACACTCAAAAAGTCCAGGCGGCGGATAGTGATGTAGTAATTAACGAAGTGATGGCGAATGCCCCGACACCCGAAAATAAATTAGAGTGGGTTGAACTTTATAATATTGGAAAAGACCCAATTGATTTAAAAGATTGGACTTTTGATGGAAAGAGTATTTCAAATATTCCTTTTTTGATTGAACCCCAGAATTATTTGATTTTAGCAAGAGACACAGATGCCTTTAAGGCCCAGTGGGCTGATGTGACTGCACCAATAGTTACTATTTCAATGGTTTTGACTAATAATACAGATAAAGTCATTTTGGAAAATACTGACGGAACCTATGTTGAAGAGTTTGAATGGATTAATGACACAGGCGATAATATCCCTTGGGAAAAAATCGATCCTCTTAAAACCACCAATGATAATTGGTATCCTTCTTTAATTTCTGGCGGCACACCGGGTAAAATTAATTCGGTTGCTACAATTACAAAACCTCAATCCCCCACCTTAGTCTCCCCTACCGATGGTCAAAAAATTCCTTTTACGGAAAAACTTGATTTTAATTGGCAGGAGGCGTCAGCTAATGTTAGTTTTGAATTTATTTTATCACAAAAATCCGACCTCTCCGATCCAATTATTGACGAACCGAACTTGGCTGATTTAAAATACAGCGCCGAAGATTTAACAGCGGGCATTTTTTATTGGCAGGTAATTGCCTCAAACGCTTTATATGAAAGTAAATCGCTGATACAATCTTTTGAAATTCTGCCCGTGGTTTATTCCAATGCCATTATTATCAACGAGCTCTACCCCGACCCTTCAAGCGGTGAAGAATGGATTGAGCTTTTTAATAATTCCGCCGAAGTCGTCAATTTAAAAGATTGGATTTTAGAAGATCTCAAGGGCAGTATTCATCAATATAAAATTAACGAGGATTTAATTATTCCGGGTTTTGGGTATCTTGCCATTTTGAGATCTCAAAGCGGCATTACCCTCAACAATGATTCTGACGGCGGCCGGCTCACCCGGCCGGACGGCAAAATTCTTTATGAAACGCCGATTTATGCCAATGGCGAGAAAGGTTCAAGTTATGCCAGAGCATCAACGGGTGGATGGGTTTTTACGACAAAAGTGACACCCGCCGCCGTAAATATAATCGTCGCGCCAGCAATTGAGGAGGCGGGAGGAGATGATGAAGAAAAAGAGGAGGATATCCCCAAAAACTCCACGCCGATTGAAATTAAAACAGGCGAATATCAAAATTTTGAAGATTATTTGGTTCAAGTGCAGGGCACGGTCATAGAGACCTCGGGCAACACTTTTTATTTAGATGACAGCTCGGGTAAAGCAAAAATTTATATTCAAGATAAAACCGGGATTGATAAACCCAAAATGTATAAGGGTGATATTTATAGCGTTATCGGCATCGTAAATTTATTTAGAAATGGCTGGCGGATTCTGCCGCGAATGCAAAGCGATATTAAACTAATTCAGGCAATCAAAAAAGAAACCCAGGAAACTAAAAAAGCCGTTGCCGTCAAATCTTCAGCCAGCTCTTCAACCGCCGCCTCAAAACAATCATCAAGCACAACAAGTAACGCCCGTTCCCCCACTACTACTAAAGTGGCTGCCAATAAAAAAGTTGCTTCAGCTCAAGATGTGACCGCAAATCAAGAAGTCCAAGTGGCCGGCGCCAAGTCTCCTTTTTGGTTGCAAACAGTCAAAACGCTCACTGGACTTATGGTAATTTTTCTGATACTATTGTTTATAAAGATTTTTCAGTTTAAGAAAGAAAGACCGTGGACAGGAAAATTTGGCGATGATTTCACCTAACGCGCAAGAGACAATTAAATTTGCCCAAAAATTTGCTCAAAAACTCAAGGGGGGAGAGGTTATTGGTTTAATCGGCGAATTAGGCGCCGGCAAAACAACTTTTATGAAGGGCTTGGCCGAAGGATTAAAAGTTAACAACACGATTACCTCGCCAACTTTTGTATTACTCAAATCATATCACGGTAAAATTAAGAACAAGAAAATTGAATTAGTTCATATTGATGCCTACCGGATAGAAAATACTGATGATATTAAATCGGTGGGAATTGAAGATTATTTGAATAGAAAAGATGCTATCGTGGCGATTGAGTGGGCGGAGAAAATCAAAGGATTTTTACCAAAAAATACTATCTATATAAAGTTCAAACATAAGAGTGAGAACGAACGAGGAATATCATTTTAATGATTTTAATTATTGATACAACGGATAGGGTGTGTGAGGTGGGGATTGCCAGTGGCCATAATATTGATAGTGTAAAATGGCCGTGGGATAAAGACACTGGAACAGAAGTTTTAAAAAACATCCAGATGTTATTAAAAAAACATCAAAAAGGGTTAACTGATCTCAAGGCCATTTTAGTCAATTGTGGCCCGGGTTCTTTTACGGGCACACGAGTAGGGATAACGGTGGCTAACACTCTGGCCTGGTCTTTGGATATTCCGGTTTTGGGCTATCGCGATGGCGAGCGAGACGAAGTCTTAGCAAAAATTAGACGGGTTAATCGATCTTGTTTTTCTAAAATTACTCTCCCCTATTACTCGTGATTTTTCCTATCGCTATGCTATACTAATAGTAGAACCTACTAATAGAAGGACTTTTTTATGTTTAAAAGAAAATCCCCTACCCCGAAAATGCCGCGCGAGGTAAAAATTTCCCGCAATCCTTGGAAAAAAGTTTTGCAAGGGGTTATTTTAGCGATTATTTTAGTGACTTTGGGCGTTGGCGCCTGGGTGGGACTTTCGGCGAATCGGGCGATTAAAAAAATTACCGCTGACGGTGCCAACAAATCTTCACTTTTTTCTTTTTTCGGGGATTTAAACTCAAATATTAAAGGTCAAAGCGAAGGCCGGACCAATATTCTGCTTTTGGGGATGGGCGGCAAAAATCATCCGGGCGGATATCTTTCAGATACGATGATAGTGGCCTCCATTAATCATTCTGATAAAAAATTGGGCCTTATTTCTATTCCGCGCGATTTATGGGTGCCGATTCCGGGATTTAATCATGCGAAAATTAATGAGGCCTATTCGGATGGTGAAAATAATAAAAAAACCGCCGGCAGTGGCGGAACGCTTTCGTCCAAAACAGTGGAAAATGTCTTGGGGATTCCCATTCATTATTATTTGAGTTTGGATTTTGAAGGTTTTAAAAAAATTGTTGATACCGTAGGCGGGGTGGATATCTATGTTGAAAAAGATATTTATGACCCTTCTTATCCGGCTGATGATATGATCAATTATAGCCCTTTTAAGATTTCCTCCGGCCTCCATCATATGGATGGGGCATTGGCTTTAAAGTATGTCCGTTCTCGCAAGACCACCTCGGATTTTGATCGTTCCCGCCGTCAGGAGCAAGTAATGTCTGTGGTCAAAGATAAAATCTTAAGCTTAAATATCCTTTCCAACCCCAAAAAAGTAACCGAATTAATCAATATTTTAGGCGAGCACATCCGGACCAATATGCAGGTAGCAGAGATTTTTGATGTTTGGAATGTGAGCAAAACTTTGGACACTGCCAATATTACGAGTAAAGTTTTAGATACTTCCGAAAACGGTCCCTTGACTTCCGCCCAGGACTGGCGCGGTTATTATATTTATCCCCGCAAGGGCATTGATAAGTTTGAAGAGCTCCAAGTGATCGCCAAGAATTTATTCAATACGACTGCCAGCGATCAATCAAATGCTCGAATTGGTGTTTTAAATGGCACGAGCAAATCGGGGCTGGCAGCCACTGTTTCGGAGTTACTCTCCGGCTATGGCTACAAAGTGGCTAAAATTGCTGATGCCCAAACGGCCGCCGAGCAGACCATTGTTTATGATTTCTCGGGCGGCAAATATCAGGCCTTGGCTAAAGCTCTGGCTTTGCAACTTTCCGCCGGCTTTGAAAGTAAAAATAGCAGCGTTTCGGGGATTGATATCCAGGTGGTCGTGGGAAAGGATTACATTAAATAAGATGAAATTGGGATTTCCTTTTTGGGGGAAATTAATTTTCATTTTATCTCTGGTGGTAGTGATTTTGGGATTTTTTTATTTTGAGTTCTCGCTGATTTTAAGAATTCTGGTAATACTTTTGGGACTGTTCGGCTTGGGGATGTACAAACGCGATCCAGAAATTCTGATACTCATTATTCTTTATCTTGGACTCTACGATTGCTATAACATTCGCTATGGTTTGGCTCTGCCGCTGGTGATTATTTTATTGGCGGTTTTAGGATTGTCTTCTTTCTTGTTTTATATGTTCGCCTGGTCCAATCAGATCATTCAAAATCTTGCCAAAGAACGCTTTTTTCTTTATCTTGTCACCGCCGGCTTAGTTATCTTGGAAATATTTCTGGCGATGTCGTTTTGGCCGGTTGACCCGAAAATAAAAAGTTTAGTCATTGTGGTGGTTTTTTATCTCATAAGCAAGATATTTTACTTGTATGCTCATAATATGTTAAACTTAAAAAGAACTATTGGTTTTATTATGGCGGGAATAATTGTTTTGATCAGTGTCATTGTTTTTAACTGGTGGTTTGGTCTTAAGGGAGGACTATGAAGTTAGCTTGGAAGCAGTGGGGGGTAAAACTTAAAGATTTTTTCATTAATCTAATTTTTCGTCTGAAGCCCCGTTTTGAATTTCGTTGGCTTTTAACTTTTGTCTTGTGGCTCATCCTTTTTGTCTATCTTGGCTTTGGCATTTATTTTGGCATCCAAATTTATCAAAAGCGTTCTGATTCAGCGAAAGTTATTTTTTCTACTAAAATTTATCCTTTCCCCGCTGCTTTTGTCGGCGGCAATATTATCTGGACAAAAGATTATTACCGGCAACTGGATTATATTAAGCAGTTTAGCCAGAGTACAAAACAGCCGTTTCCGGAAGCCGCAGTTTTGCGACAGCAAATTATGGATCAACTGATTGAAAATCGGCTTTTATCTTGGGAGGCCTCCAAGAATGGAATTAGGGTAAGTGCCAAAGATATTGACGAGGCCTATCAAAAAATTGTGACCGAAAGCGGAGGTGAGTCCAATGTTCAAAAGGTCCTCCGAGAGCTTTATGATATGTCGGAAAAGGAGTTTAAAGAACTGGTGCGCCAGCAGGTCACAAAAGAGAAAATTCAAGATCAGCTGATTGCTCAAGTTAAAGTTCTGCATATTTTAGTCAAAGATGAAGCCCGGGCTAATGAAGTCGCGGCCAAAACTAAAGCCGATGAGGCCTGGGATGCTTTAGCCAAGACCTATTCCGAGGATGTCAAAACCCGCGACAGCTGGGGTAGTTTGGGTTGGATTGCGCAGGGGAACTTGGTGATTGATAATAAACAAGTACCCGAATTTGAAGAAGCGGCTTTTAAAGCCAAAGTCGGCGAGATCTTTGGGCCGGTTAAATCCCAAGTTGGTTTTCAAATCGGTAAAGTGGAGGAAAAAAAGGGTAAAATTCAGCAATCCTATAGCAATTGGCTTAGTTCTCTGAAAAAAGAAACCAAGATCTATAT
>Ga0180007_10003329_pt1 | contig 18030 bp, 10 predicted proteins | sample MM_PC_MetaG_FD_121122 | JGI IMG/M metagenome (GOLD analysis project Ga0180007, IMG submission 121122) | Groundwater microbial communities from the Aspo Hard Rock Laboratory (HRL) deep subsurface site, Sweden - MM_PC_MetaG | ecosystem: Environmental > Aquatic > Deep subsurface > Groundwater... | reverse complement strand
GCCGTTGCCCTTGATCTGCCCGGCTTCGGCGCGTCCCCTGCCTGCGAGAGTAAGCCTGGTGCGATTCTTGCCGATTTCCTCACGCAGATGCAGCTGACAAAACCTGTTTTCATCGGACCATCCATGGGCGGTCGGGTGGCGCTGGAATTCTGCCTTGACCATGCCGATCTGGTCGGAGCACTGGTGCTGGTCGGCGCTGTCGGCGTGCAGGAAAACAGGGAGCGCCTCTCGAAAGTCACCGTGCCGACCCTGATTGTCTGGGGCGGGGCCGATGCGGTATCCCCCATTGAAAACGGCCGGCTGCTTAACGGAAAGATCGCCGGTTCATCCTTTTTTATTATTGACGGAGCCCCCCATCCCTGTTATCTGGACCAACCTGTAATATGGCATCGTGAGCTGGTTTCCTTTCTGGAGAAAACATGAAAAAAATTCGCAAGAAAAATATTGAAAAACCGAGTCTGGAGATCGCCCGCCTGATCGGCAGGGCCGCACTCGATAAAAAGGCCGAGGATCTGCTGATTCTCGATGTGCATGAAATTTCCTCCTTTACCGATTATTTTGTCATCATGAGCGGCAGGTCCACCCGTCATGTGCAGGGTCTGGCCGAGGTGATTGACGGCGAGCTGCGGCTGAAAAAATTAAAGGAAGGTTCAACCGAAGGCCTGCAGGAAGGGCATTGGGTGCTGCTTGATTACGGCGATGTGGTTGTCCATGTCTTTTACACGGACGAGCGGGCCTTCTATGATCTGGAAGGGTTGTGGCATGACGCCCCCAGGATTGAGGTTGAAGAGGCATGATTTTTTTCCACCATGCGCTGTGAAATCCGTGTTGCCAGGGCACGGCAAGAGAACGAATTTCGGTGATAATATGAAATATATCAGTACCAGGGGCGGCATCGCCCCCATTTCCTTTAAAAAGGCGGTGATGATGGGGCTGGCCATTGACGGCGGACTGCTGCTGCCCCAGACCATGCCCCGGGTTGACGAAAAAACGGTGGACGCTTGGGGGCGCATGTCTTTTCCTGCGCTGTCCCATGCCGTGCTTTCCCTTTTTATTGATGACATCCCCCCGGAAGACCTTCGTGAGCTGATCAACCGCTCCTATGCCACCTTTACCCATCCGGAGATCACTCCGCTGGTGAAAAAAGGCAAAGTATATATTCTTGAGCTGTTCCACGGCCCCACCCTGGCCTTCAAGGATGTGGCCCTGCAGTTTCTCGGCAATGTCTTTGAGTATCTGCTCAAGGAAAGCGGCGAGAAGATGAATATCGTAGGCGCCACCTCGGGAGACACGGGCAGCGCCGCCATCTACGGGGTACGGGGCAAGGAGCGGATCAACATCTTCATCCTCCATCCCCATAAACGGGTCAGCGCCGTGCAGGAACTGCAGATGACCACGGTCATTGATGCCAATGTCTTTAACCTGGCAATCCGCGGCACCTTTGACGACGGCCAGGCCATTGTCAAGACCCTGTTCAATGATATTGCCTTCAAGGAGCAATACCATCTGGGTGCGGTTAATTCCATCAACTGGGCGAGGATTCTTGCCCAAGTCGTCTATTATGTCTATGCGGCGCTGAAGCTGACCGAACAGGGCGGCGCGGTTGATTTTGCCGTGCCCACCGGCAACTTCGGCGATATCTTCGCCGGATTTATCGCCAGAAAACTGCTGCCGGGCCGCATCCGCAACCTGGTGCTGGCCACCAATGAAAACGATCTGCTCTTCCGTTTTGTGTTAAATGGTGAATACTCCCTGGGCAAGGTGGTGCAGACCTCCAGCCCGTCAATGGATATCCAGGTGGCCAGTAATTTTGAGCGCTACCTCTACTTCCTCTATGATATGGATGCACAGCGGACCAAAGAGGCCATGGCGCATTTCGCCCAAACCGGCAGTCTCCATTTTTCAGGGGCGGAACAGGAAAAAATCACCACAGCCTTCCTTTCGGCAAGTGCCGGCCAACAGAAAACCCTGTCCATTATCCGCGATTTTTACCAGGACACCGGCTATGTGCTTGACCCGCACACGGCAGTGGGAGTGAGCGCCGCGCTCGATCATCTTGACCGGGCAGTGCCCATGGTCTGCCTGGCCACCGCCCATCCCGCTAAGTTCGGAGCAGCCGTGGAACAGGCCATCGGCCGACCGCCTGAGATGCCCGAGAGTTTCCGGGACTTGGATAAAAAGGAAAGCCGCTGCCAGGTGCTTGATGCGGACGTGGCCCAAGTCAAGGCCTTTATCGAAGCAAACGCCATTTAGCAAGCTCTGCTGTTCTGTTCAGAATTCCGCTTTGAGACGGTAGCCCACACCGGGCTCGGTCAGGATATAACGGGGGCGGGAGGAGTCCTTTTCGATCTTGTGCCGCAGGTTACTGATGTTTACCCGCAGAACGTGCGGCTGCTCGAGGTAACCGGGGCCCCATATCTGTTTCAGGATCTGGCGATGGGTCAGGACCTTGCCGGCATGATGTGCAAGCAGCCGCAGGAGGTCGTATTCGGTGGGAGTCAGCTGTATTTCTTTGTCGTCCACCAGGACTCTGCGGCGGGCCAGGTCGATTTCCAGATCATCTATTTTGTGGATCGGCGCCGGCGCCTGCTGCACGGCCCGCCGGAGCGCCACCCTGATGCGCGCCAGCAGTTCGCCGATGCCGAACGGTTTGGTCAGATAATCATCCGCGCCGGCATCCAGAGCCCTGATCTTGTCATCCTCTCTTTCCCGAACAGACAGCACGATGATAGGCACCTGGGACCATTCCCGTATTCGCTTGATGACCTCCACTCCGTCCATATCAGGGAGCCCGAGATCAAGAAGGATCAGATCAGGACGGACCACCGCCGCCGCGGCCAGGGCCTGATGTGCGTTTTCCGCCTGGTGCACGCAGAATTCACTGCTGCTTAACACCGTTTTCAAAAAACGTAGGATGGCTGTCTCGTCATCCACTAGCAGGATGCGGGGTATATTCGTACCGTTGCTTACCATGTCCATGTCATGCTTTTGCCTCGGGTAAAATCTTCAGCGGCAGTCGGCAGATAATCCGGAGGCCACCGCCAGTTCGTTTTTCCGCCCTGATCTTGCCGCTGTGGGCTTCGATTATTCCTTTGCAGATGGAGAGTCCCAGTCCAGTACCGGACACTCCCCCCGGGGCCGGCACATGATAGAATTTTTCGAAAATCCGGCTGAGATCATGGTCGGGAACCCCGCATCCGCGGTCACTTATCTCAATAAACAGCGACGTTCTGTCCGTGCGTACGCTGATATCCAGGGCGCTTCCGGCAGGCGAGAATTTCAGGCAGTTATCCAGTATGTTGACCAGCACCTGGTTCATCAGGCCCATGTCCATGCTGACGAGAGGCAGGTTGGGCTGCAGGTCGATATGGACCGGTCTGCCGCTGAGGCGGGACTCGAGATGGGCAAGGGCGCAGCCGACCAGATCCTGGATGTCGCAGGGCTCCTCCTTTAATCTGATGACACCGGCCTCAAGACGGGTCATATCCAGCAGATTACCGACAAAACGGTTCAATCTGGCCGCTTCCTCGCAGGCTGTGGCGAGGAGTTCCTGGCTTGCCTTAACGTTCAGACGGCTCCCTTCATCATGCAGACTCGTAAGGATTCCTGTTATTGAGGCAAGGGGTGTGCGCAGATCATGGGAGATGGAATTGAGCAGGGCACGTTCCAGGTTTTCTCTGGTGAGAGCCATCCTGGCCTGTTCGGCCTGATGTGAGAGTTGCACCCGCTCCAGGGCCATGACCGTCTGACTGGCAAATGCGTCCAGCAGAAGCCGGTGTTGCCGGGAAGTATAATCTGCCTCTTTAGCCAGTTTTATTCCCAGAACTCCCATGGTGCTGGAGGACGTTTTCAGGGGCAGATAAAAATTGGTCGCAGAACCGAGTGTGGCGGTGCCGCGGCCGGCTGGCTGCCCGTTGCGAAAGGCCCATTCGGCCACCGCCTGTTCCTTGAGATCGGGTTTCAGCCCGTCACTGGTGTCCATGAGTTTGAGCTGTTCGCCGGCCGGGAGAAAAACCATGAGTTCCGCATTAAGGCTTTCTCCGGTGTTTTTGCGGAGAGCTCCGATGATGGTGGCGGTATCGGCAGCAGCCGCCAGATCACGGCTGAGATAATAGAGGCTGGCCGTCTCTCTTTCGCGGGTCCGTATTGCCTCAATGCGTTCCCGTCCCCTGGCCACCAGGGTGCTGATTACCACTCCCACCGTGAAAAGCGAGAAAAACGTCAGCAGATATTCCGTGTCTTCAACGGCAAAAGTGAAGCGCGGCGGCACGAAAAAGAGATCAAAGGCGAGCACGCCCAAGAAGGCGGTGAGGATGGCCGGTTCCCGTCCGAGCCGGATCGACGCCAGCACGACCCCCAGGAGATAAATCATCACCATGTTGGTCGGCGAGAAGAAGGGCGTAAGCAGCAAACAGAGCAATGACGCCATGCAGACCAGGGCAACAGCCGCCAGATAGCCTTGCCAGAGCGTGCTTTTTCGCGGTTTCGGCAGCATCGCCTCGCTGGTTTCAGCGGTGCCGATACTGACCACATACACATCGATCTGTCCGCTGCACCTGATGATCTGATCGACAATCGGCGGCCGCAGAAACTCCCGCCAGCGGGATTTGGCCGGTTTGCCCACCACTATTTTCGTGACATTATGATGGATGGCATAATCGACGAGCGCCTCGGAGACCGAGCTTGCCGTGATGGTTGTCACCTCTGCGCCCATACTTTCAGCCAGTCGCAGATCGTGCCAGATCCGTTCCCGGTTTTCCCGGGCGTATTTATCATCACTCGGGGATTCGATGTACACGGCATGCCACGGCGCCTTCATTTCGCTGGCCAGCCGCCGGGTGACGCGCATGAGCCTTTCGCTGAACGGACTGCCGCTGATACAGACCAGCAGCCGTTCCGCCGCAGGCCACGGCCCGGGAATGGCGCGGGTTTCCATGTAGGCCCGCAGTTGATCATCGACGCGGATCGCCGCATGGCGGAGTGATAATTCGCGTAGCGCGATGAGGTTGCCGGGCTGGAAAAATTTTTCCATGGCCTGGGCCGCCTGCTCGGGAATGTAAACCTTGCCGTCGTGGAGCCGCTGCAGCAGCTCGTCCGGAGGGATGTCCACCAGGCGGATTTCTGCCGCCTGGTCAAGCAGCAGGTCAGGGATGGTTTCCCGTACGATGACCCCGGTGATCTGGGTGACAATATCATTGACGCTTTCAAAGTGTTGAATGTTGACAGTGGTGTAGACGTCAATGCCGGCGTTCAGCAGTTCCTGCACGTCCTGCCAGCGCTTCTCATGCCGTGAACCTGGAGCGTTGGTGTGGGCTAGTTCGTCCACCAGGGCAAGCTGGGGCTGGCGTGCGAGCACCGCATCGATATCAGGTTCGGACAGCAGCATGCCCTGATAGGGAATATTCTTCCCGGGCATGATTTCCAGTCCCTCCAGCAGGGCATCGGTCTCCGGTCGGCCATGGGATTCCACATAGGCAGCCACCACATCCGCTCCCTCTTTTTTCATCTGCCGGGCCACGCTGAGCATGGCGTATGTCTTGCCGACCCCGGCGGCGTAGCCGAGAAAGATTTTCAGCCTGCCTTTGGCCGCCCTGTTTTCTTCGGCCTGGGCCAGTTTCAGCATGGCCTCCGGTGACGGCCGCCTTTCTTCGCCATTGGGTGTGTTCATGGGGCCAGGTTGTCCAGAGCCAGGTTCAGTGCCAGAACGTTGACCCGTGGTTCGCCGAGGATGCCCCACTGGCGGTCCTCAACATGGGTGGTTACGATCTGTTGTAATTCAATTTCGCTGATGCCGCGAGCCTTGGCAATCCGGGGAATCTGCGCCAGGGCGGCATCCGGGCTGATATGGGGGTCAAGGCCGCTGGCCGAGGCAAGTACCAGGTCGGATGGGATGGGCAAAACAATGCCGGTCGCATGAAATTTCCTGACCCGATTCTCCACCAGCTTGAGAAAGGAGGAATTGGTCGGGCCAAGGTTGCTGCCGCCAGAGGCGAGGGGATTATAACTGTGCCCGCCGGTTGCCGAGGGGCGCGGCCAGAAATAGTGGTCCGCGGAAAAGGGTTGACCGATCAGCGACGAGCCGATTGGCCGACCATTTTTGTCGGCAATGAGACTGCCGGCCGCCAGCCTAGGGAAAAAGAGCTGTGCGCAGCCGGTAACCATCGCGGGATAGACACCTCCCAGCAGGAAGGTGAAAACAAAAAAGAGCAGTATGGCTGACTGGATATTTTTCATGACCTTATTCCCGATTACCTCTATTAAATGAAAATTGTGATCAGCATGTCAATCGCCTTGATGCCGGCAAAGGGAACAATCATTCCTCCTGCCCCGTAGATCAGCAGGTTGTGTATCAGCATCTTCTCGGCAGGCATGGGACGGTATCTGGTTCCTTTGAGGGCCAGGGGGATCAGCAGCGGAATGATGAGGGCATTGAAGATGACCGCCGACAGGATGGCGCTCTGTGGACTGGCCAACTGCATGATGTTGAGGGCGGCCAGTTGGGGGTAGATGGTGATCAGCGCCGCAGGGATAATGGCGAAGTACTTGGCCACATCATTGGAGATGCTGAAGGTGGTCAGATTGCCGCGGGTCATCAGGATCTGTTTGCCGATTTCCACGATATCCAGCAGTTTGGTGGGATTGCTGTCGAGATCAATGATGTTTGCCGCTTCCCGGGCCGGCTGGGTGCCGGTGTTCATGGCCACTGCCACGTCAGCCTGGGCCAGGGCCGGGGCGTCATTGGTGCCGTCACCGGTCATGGCCACCATGTAGCCTGCCTGCTGGTTTTCGCGGATTAGCCGCAGTTTGTCCTCGGGTTTTGCCTGGGCCAGGAAATCATCCACCTGCGCTTCAGCGGCAATGGCGGCTGCCGTATGGGGATTGTCGCCGGTGATCATGACCGTTCTGATGCCCATGCTGCGCAGCTGTTGAAACCGTTCCTGAATGCCTCCCTTGAGGATGTCTTTGAGGTTGATGACCCCCAGTATGTCAGCTTCACAGCAGACCACCAGCGGTGTTCCCCCGCTCCTGGCGATCTTGTGTGCCTGCTCTTCAAGGTCGCTTGGCGGCTGGCCGCCAAGTTCCTGCACAAAGACGACAATGGAGTCTGTCGCCCCCTTGCGGTAACGCATTCCAGCCATATCCGTCCCGGAGAGACGTGTTTCGGCGCTGAAGGGCACATTTCCCGCCCCGTCGGGCAGCTTGTCCAGCCGCAGATGATAACGTTGTTTGGCAAGCACGACAATGCTCCGGCCCTCCGGCGTCTCGTCGGCCAGCGAGGCGATCAAGGCAACCCTGATCAGTTCTTCTTCCGTGTGGCTGCCGACCGGAATAAAGTCAACGGCCTCCCGGTTGCCGAGGGTGATGGTGCCGGTCTTGTCGAGCAGCAGCACATTGACATCGCCTGCCGCTTCAATGGCCCTGCCAGACAGGGCTATGACGTTTTTTTGGAAGAGCCGGTCCATGCCGGCGATGCCGATGGCCGGCAGCAGGGCGGCAATGGTGGTGGGCGCAAGACAGACGAAAAGGGCGACAAGCACAGTCAGCGATACCGGCGTACCCTGGCCGGCGGCCTTGACGCTGTATATGGAAAGGGGGCTGAGATTCATCACCACCAGAAGAAAGACAAAGGTGAGCGCGATCAGCAGCACCTCCAGGGCGATTTCATTTGGGGTCTTGCGACGTTTTGCCCCTTCCACCATGCCGATCATCCGGTCGAGAAAGGTTTCGCCGGGGTTGGCGGTGATGCGCACCACAATGGAACCGGAAATGACCGTGGTGCCGCCGGTGACGGCGCTGCGGTCTCCCCCGGATTCGCGCACCACCGGTGCTGATTCGCCGGTAACGGCTGCTTCGTTGACCAGCGCGGCGCCGGAAACCACCTCGCCGTCGCCGGCAATCAGTTCACCGGATTCAATCAGGATATGGTCATCCCGGCGGAGAAGATTTGCGGCAATCACTTCATGTGAGGCTCTGTCCCCGGGCGAGACAAGCCGTCTGGCCTGCACCTCGGTCCGGGTCTTTCTAAGGGAGGCGGCGCGTGCTTTGCCCCGGCCCTCGGCCAGAGACTCGGCAAAGGTGCCGAAAAATACCGTGAGCCAGAGCCAGAGGGAGATAAGCCCGCTGAACCAGATCTGGATATTGTTTCCCGTTGTCAGGTCGAGCAGGAAGTTAACCGAAGTGATGCAGCCGCCCACCTCCACCAGGAACATGACGGGACTGCGCCACAGGGTGCGGGGGTCGAGTTTTTTTATCGCCTCCAATACGGCAGGACGCAGAATCGTTGGGGCAAAAATTGACAGAGGCGGCTGGATGTGTTTTGTCATGACTATCTTCCTCCGGCCATGGTCAGATATTCAGCCAGCGGTCCCAGGGCCAGGGCGGGAAAAAATGTCAGTGCGCCGATAATGACAATGACTACAACGAGCCACAGGGTGAAGATGGATGTGTCCGTAGGCAAGGTCCCCAGACCCTGGGGGACATATTTTTTTTCTGCCAGGGCACCGGCCATGGCGAGCATCGCCATGGCCGGCACATAACGTCCGAAAAGCATGGCAGTTGAGGTCATCAGCCGGTAGAAGGGAGTTGCGGCGTCAAGGCCGGCAAAAGCACTGCCGTTGTTGTTGGCAGTGGAGGCAAAAGCATAAAGCACCTCTGAGAGACCGTGGGCCCCGGGATTGGCCATGGAAGACAGTCCTGCCGGCAGCAGCAGGGCGGCAGCGACGAAGACGAGAACAATGGTGCCGGCGGTCAGCACGGTGACAACCGACAGCCACATCTCACGTACTTCAAGTTTTTTGCCCAGATATTCCGGCGAACGACCGATCATCAGGCCCGCGACAAAGACAGCTATGACCACAAAGGCCAGCATGGTGTAGAGTCCGGAGCCGACACCGCCGAAAACCACTTCCCCCAGCAGCATCAGAATCATCGGTATCATGCCGCCGATGGGGGTGAGCGAATCGTGCATGGCATTCACCGCCCCGCAGGAAGTGGCGGTGGTGAGGGCGGCAAACAGGACCGAGCCGCCCACGCCGAAGCGCACCTCCTTGCCCTCCAGGTAGGGTCCTGCTGCCCCCATTTTCTGCACCAGGGGATTGCCGGTGATTTCCGCCCAGTACATGGCGGCCACAGCAGTCACCAGCAGGATCAGCATGGCCAGAAACAGGGTTTTGCCCTGACCTGGATTGCCCGTCATATGGCCGAAGGTGAAGGTGAGGCCGGCGGGGATCAGCAGAATCAGCAGGCCTTCAATAAAATTGCTGAGGGGTGTCGGATTCTCGTAAGGATGCGCGGAGTTGGCATTGAAAAATCCGCCGCCATTGGTTCCCAGTTCCTTGATTGCCTCCTGGGAGGCAACCGGCCCCATGGGAATGACCTGGTCCCGGACGATGAGGCCCCCTGCTGTTGCCTTGCCGCCTTGGTCAATGCCCTGTCCACTTTGCCCGGCAGGTTGCAGCCCTTCCAGGTGCAAGGGCTGCAGCAGGGCCACGCTTCTGTATGGGCTGAAATTCTGAATGACCCCCTGGGAGACCAGAAAAATCGAGATGAGCAGCGACAACGGCAGCAGGATGTACAGGATGCCCCTGGTCAGATCAGTCCAGAAATTACCGATTCCTTTCGTGTTTTTCCGGGTGAAGCCGCGGATAAGGGCGATTGCCACAGCCATGCCGGTGGCCGCGGAGACAAAGTTGTGCACCGTAAATCCTGCCATCTGAGTGAAGTAACTGGCTCCCGTTTCACCGGCATATGACTGCCAGTTGGTATTGGTCGTGAAACTGACGGCTGTATTCAGGGCCATGGTCCAGGAGGCGTTTGGAATCTCCCCGGGGTTGAGCGGCAGCATCCCCTGGCTGAGCAGCATGATCAAAAGTGCCAGAAAAAATATGCCGTTGCAGAGAAGCAGGGCCCCGGCGTATTGCCGCCAGTCCATTTCCTCTCCGCTGATCCGGCTGACCCGGTAGATCAGTTTTTCGACAGGGGTCAGGACAGGAGTCAGAAAGGTTCGTTCCCCTTGATAGGTTTTTGCCATGAAGAGGCCGAATGGTCTGGCAAGCAGGAAAACAGTCGCCAGGTAGGCCAGAAATTCGAGAACATCAAGGTAGATCATGGGGGGAGCTCCTCTTTGGCGCTCTGTGGCGGGTAGGTCTTCCTCATCCTGGGTAAGAGTGGATGGTGGGAGGATTTTTCAAGGTACTCATTATGTTATTTATACAATTAATATAATTGCAAGGATATAAAAATGGTCTCAAGATAGGTGATGAATGCATCAAGAAAATATCAAGATCCGTACAACAAAGGAAACAAGGAATGGGGATGAACGCGGAATATGACCGGTTTGTTCCATAATTGCCCGAAAGCTAAAAGCTTGTTATTTTCCTGTCTTTGTCGCTGCGTTGTCTTCCGAATTTCAGTTTGACATCAAATCTCCATTTCCATACAGTATAAGTCTGCCGTGAAATTTTCTAACTATTTAACTGGGTGGGATAATGTTTGAGAATGTAAGGATCCGCACAAAGCTCATTCTGACCTTTCTGGCTGTTGCCGGGCTGTCGGCAATCTCTATCTGGCTTACCCTGGTAAGCGTTATCAGCAGCGATGGCCGTAAGGATATTGCCGATTTTGAAAAACGGGAGATGAGCCGGATTAAAACTGATCTACAGGATTACGTGAATATCGCCTGGCAGATTGCCGATCAGAATCTGCGGGCAGCCCAAAATAAGGAGCACCTCCAGAAAGTCTATGGGCCAAAGCTTGCCAGCGTCATTGATATGGTCGACTCCATTGTGCAGCAGGCCATAAAGGACGCGGCAAGCGGCAGGATGACCACTGATGAGGCAAAAAACTTTGTCAAAGAGGAAATCCGTAAATTACGCTACGACAACGGCACCGGCTATATTTTCATCATTGATGATCAGCTTCCCGTGCCCAGGGCCATTCTCCATCCCCTGCAGCCAAACCTGGAAGGCAAGATTCTCGATGCCCCGGAATATAACTGCGCCCTCGGGCTGAATAAAAACCTTTTTGTTGCCATGGTGGAAGTCTGCCGCAGTGCCGGCGCGGGCTTTGTCGATTATCTGTGGCCGAAACCGGGCAAAGAGGGAGCCCAGCCGAAACTCTCGTATTGCCGGCTGGTCAAGGAGTGGGGCTGGATCCTCAGCACCGGGATCTATGTGGATGACGCCATCGCCGATGCCGTTGCCCAGACCAAGGAAGATATCCGCAAAATCCGTTATGGCAACGGAGCCGGCTATCTGTGGATCAATGATACGGGAAAACCGTTGCCGAAAATGGTGATGCATCCCCTGCAGCCCGAACTTGAGGGCAAGGTGCTGGATGACCAGAAATTTAATACCACCCTCGGCGGGAAAGAGAATTTTTTTAAGGCCATGGTTGATGTCTGCAACGAGGCCGGTGAAGGTTTCGTCGATTATACCTTTGATAAACAGGACGCGGACGGCACAAATCGGCAGCAGGACAAGCTCTCTTTTGTTCGGCTTTTCAAACCTCTGAATTGGGTGATCGGCACCGGGGTCTATCTGGATGAGGTGCAGAAAACCCTGGCGGAGAAAAATGAGGCACAGAGACAGCAGCAACGGGTTCTGCTCGTTAAATTATCGCTTGTTTTTGTTGTCATCGGTGTGCTGGCCCTGGCCCTCTTCTGGATAATCAGCAATCGCATCGCTCTGCCCCTGCAGAAATGCGCGGCATTCTGCGGGAAGCTCGGCCTCGGTGATCTGGGTGAGCGGCTTGAGGTGAAGTTGTCTGCAGGAGCCAGTGGGAAAAAATCAGGCGATGAAGTCGCCGCCATTGCCCTGGCCTTGAACTCTCTGCGTGACAGTCTCAAGGAAAAGGTAGACATGGCGGAAAAGATTGCTGACGGTGATCTGCAGAACGAGCTTCATGTTGCCTCGGACAAGGACATGCTCAGCATTTCTTTGAACCGGATGATCGCCAATCTGCGTGAGCTGCTTGCCGAGATTCGGGAAACGGCTGATGTGGTGTCCTCCTCCTCCCATGAAATGACGGCCATTACGACCGAACTTGCCGCCGGAGCGGAAGAGACCAGTGTGCAGGCAAATGCCGTGGCCGGTGCCACGGAAGAGATCAATGTCAATGCCAGCAGTGTGTCAACCACTTTTGGTCAGGTGGCGTCAAATGTGGCCGGGGTTGCCCAGGCCACCGAAAACATGAATAAGGGCATTGCCCAGATCAACAGCAAGGCTGAGGAAGGGGCGCGCGTCACGGATACTGCCTACCAGAAGGCTCAAAAGGCCAACACCACAATCCAGAATCTGGTGACGGCTGCGGCGGAGATTGATAAAGTCACCAAAACAATTGGTGAGATCACGGAACAGACCAAGCTGCTTGCCTTAAATGCCACTATTGAAGCCGCTCGGGCCGGTGAGGCCGGCAAGGGATTTGCCGTGGTGGCCAACGAGGTGAAGGAGCTTGCCCTGCAGAGCGCCGGGGCCGCGGATAATATCTCCTCCAGTATCCGGGAGGTGCAGAAAAGCATCGGTGAGGCGGTGACGGCCATGACGGAGGTGGCTCTCATCATTAAAGAGGTGAATGATTCCTCCACCGCGATTTCCGGCTCCATCCAGGAGCAGGGCAATATTACCTCGCAGATTGCCGGTCAGATCGCCGATTCCAATGCCAGTATTCTTGATATCAACAGGGCCATGGAAGAGTTGTCCCTGGGTATCCGGGAGGTTTCCTCAAATATCCAGGGGGTAAGCCAGGTGGCCCAGGACAGCGGCAAGGGGGTTCAACAGTTGAGCCAGGCCGCCGGCGATCTGTCCAGGCTGGCAACCAGACTGCAGACCCTGGTGCACAAATTCAGGCTGTAAAGTCTACTTTTATAATTTCTAAGTCAATGTCGTTAACTTAAGAGCGAGCTGCAGAGGGGACTGAATTTTTTTCGCGGTTTTGGCGAAAATCATTCAGTCCCCGGCTTTGCTGTCAACTTAAACACCTGCAGACTATCCACCTGAGTCGTTACGCTTGTTTTACCCTTCTCGGTCCATTGATCGCCGCACGGGTCAATAAACTGATCTGCCCCGCAGTTTCCACTCGTCCTGTTCATATTCCCGTCATAATCATCGGAAAGGGATTGATTTCAATGAAAGGTTAGGTTATTTATCAATAATCATTGGAAGATCCGATGGATAGTTGCGGAAGTTCTCTGTATGACGAAGCAATTCGTGAAGATCGGTTGACAATGTGGCGACAAATCCTTTCACAGCGTAAGACAGACCAATACCTGAAGGAGAAAACCATGACCATCTGCCTGCGTCTGATCTCTGTAATTTTTTTCCTTTTCTTTCCCGCGTCGCTCTTCGCCGCACCGGCAACAGGAGAAATCACCCTTTTTTACAGTAATGATGTTCAAGGTGCAACCGCACCTTGTGGTTGCAGGCCGATGCAGTTGGGTGGTCTGTCCAAAAGAAAAACCCTCTTTCAGCAGATTGACGCCAAAGAGAACCGCGTTCTGTTTCTTGACGCGGGAGCATTGCTGTTTAACAAAAGAAAACTTCCTCCCGGTGAGTATCTCGATCTGGCAAAAATAAATGCCGAGGGAGTTGTGGAGTCCTATAATATCCTTGGCTATGAGGCTGTTGGGGTCTCCGTGTTTGATCTTGCCGGAGGAGTGGATTTTTTAAAGCAGTTAGAGAGACAATCAAATTTTACCTGGCTCAGTGCCAACCTGTTCGACTGGCAAAACAGACAAAATCTTTTCCCCCCGTATATCATCAGGGAAAAAACAGGGCTGCGCATTGCCGTTATCGGCCTTACCGGAAACGGCGCGGCAAATATACCCCAGGATCGGGAGGAGGACTACCTCATCCTTCCCTGGCAGTATCTGTTGCCGAAAATCATGAAAGAAATCAGTAACCAGGCCGATCTTGTCATCCTGTTATCCAGTTTGAGCCCCCAGGAAAACGAACAGATCAGCCGGGAATTTCCCCATGTCAATATCATTATTCAGGGGGGGATGGACGCCCATAAACAGGATATTTCACTGATAAACAACACATTGATCTGCCAGGCGGAAATGCAGGGGAAATACGTAGGTCATTTGCTTATCAAGTGGAAAAAAAACGGCATATGGATCGATGAAACAACAGATCCGGCCCTCATAAAAAAACAGGAGCTTGACCGGTTAACATGGCAGATAAGAAAGCTGGAAATTCAGGGAGACCCGCGTATTGTCTACAAGGACACCCCGGCAATTTTACAATCCTATGATAGACTTGTTGAACGGCTGAGAACCATTGAAGAGGAAATCAGCGATGCGAAACAGAACAAGAAGCAGTCTGCGGCAAGCTCCTTGTATAGTAATACTTTTTTAGCGATAGAGCCGACTATTCCCGCAGATTCTGCCATGGAAGAAATCATGAGGAAGACGAGGGACAAAATTAATGCTTTCGGCAGAAGCGGATTCCACGAGGGCACCCTGAGCGATTATGTGGGGAGTCATGCCTGTGTGAAATGTCATGCCGAAATAGGCGAGCGTTGGCAACAGACCCGGCATGCCCATGCCTTTGAAACCCTGGTTGAGAAAAAACAGCAATCCAACACCCACTGTCTTCCCTGCCACGTAACAGGCGTTTCCATTTTCGACCGACAACCATCCTTGGCTCTATCGCTCACTGACTCTTTGCACAACGTGGGCTGTGAAACCTGCCATGGGCCGGGTATGGCCCATACGATAAATCCGGAAGAGGCAAAGCTGAACAAGCATCCTGACGCCTATCTCTGTCTTGAATGCCACAGCACGGAGCATGATGATGCATTTCATTTCGAGCAAGACAGTAAACTTGTCCATTGACAGGAAGCAAGGGAGAAAATAAGTTAGATCCCATGGTTCAGAAATTTTTTAATAAAAAAAACCGCATCGGAAAAACGTCTCGCGAAATGCGGAAACAAGCGGAACAGTTGCTTGGCAAAAAGGCGATGATGGTTCAGGATATTGACCCGGAGGATATCCCGGCGCTTATCCATGAACTGCAGGTCCATCAGATCGAACTTACCTTGCAGAACGAGGAACTGATTGCGTCCCAGCTTCAGCTTGAGGAATCCTGGGCCCGGTATATTTATCTCTATGATCACGCGCCGGTCGGTTATTTTACCTTTGACGGTAAAGGGCTGATATTGGCGGTAAATCTCACCGGATGCAGGCAGTTGGGATTGGAAAAAGAGGCCTTGCTCCAAAAACCTTTTACTTCCTTTATGAGCCAGGATGACAGTGATCTGTTTTATCTGCATTTAAAAAAAATATCTGCCACAAAAAGCCGGCAGACCTGCACCCTCACGCTTTTTCGAGAAAAAGGCAAACCGTTTCATGTTCAGCTTGACAGTATTCCTTCAGTGCAAGGCACTGACGAAAATCTTCTCTGCCAGAGTACGGTCACCGACATCACCGAACGCAAGGAGTTGGCGGATGCACTGCAGGTTTCGGAAACTTTCTTCCGCCGTCTCTTTGAAGAGGCCAGAGAGGGAATAGTAATTCTCGATGCCGAGACCGGGCAGATATCCGATGTCAATCCTTTCATGATGGAAATGCTGGGCTATTCACACGAGGATTTTTTGGGCAAGAAACTCTGGGAAATCGGCCTGTTCAAGGATGTTGAGGCGTGGAGGGTTTCATTTGCGGAACTGCTGAGCAAAGGATGTGTCCGTTACAACAATTTGCCGCTGGAGACCAAAAACGGCAGGATAATTGCCGTGGAATTTATCAGCAGTGTTTTTCTGGTCAATCATCATAAGGTGATTCAGTGCCGCATCCGCGATGTCACCAGACGCCAATTTGGGGCGGTTTCAACGCAAGAAGTTCATGACGGCACTGAACGACGCGTGCGGGAGCGGAGGTCCGTATTGCGGTCGAGCGATGAGCAGCTGGAGCAGGAGAGAAAAAGACACCGGCAGCTGGAGGAATCCCTGCTGCAGGCCCTGGCGGAAATCAAAACATTAAAAGACCGGCTGGTGATCGAGAATTTATACTTTCGTCAGGAAAGCATAAAGAAACAGCAATTCGACCATATCATCGGCCAAAGCGATGGCCTCAAATATGTTCTCTATCGCGCGGAGCAGGTAGCGCCGATAGATACGACCGTGCTTATACTCGGCGAGACCGGCACGGGAAAGGAGCTGATCGCCGAGGTCATCCACAACTTAAGCCCCCGCAAGGATCGACCGCTGGTCACCGTCAACTGCGCAGCCCTGCCCGTCAATCTGATTGAGAGCGAATTGTTCGGCCGGGAGAAAGGGGCCTTTACCGGGGCCGATACCCGCCGGATGGGCCGGTTTGAGATCGCCAATGGCTCCACCCTGTGTCTGGACGAAATAGGGGAACTGCCCATGGAGGTTCAGGCCAAGCTGCTGCGGGTGATCCAGCATGGCGTGTTTGAGCGCTTGGGCTCATCGAAGAGCATCAAGGTCGATGTGCGCATCGTGGCCACCACCAATCGCAATCTTGATGAGGCGATCCGCACCGGCAGGTTCCGGGAGGATCTTTTCTATCGGCTCAACGTTTTCCCCATCACGATCCCTCCCTTGCGGCAGCGAATCGACGATATTCCGCTGCTGGTTGAGGCCTTTGTAGAGCGATATGCCCGCAAAATGGGGAAACAGATCACCTCGATCCCCAAGGAAACGATGAAGGCATTGCAGGATTACCCCTGGCCCGGCAACATCAGGGAACTGGAAAGCATCATCGAACGGGCCGTGATCCTCTGCCGCGGGCCGATTCTGCAACTGGCGGATAAACTGCATATCTCGTCACTCCCCTTGCCTTCCCCAGGGGGAACCATGAAGGAGATGGAGCGCAGCCAGATCCTGCAGGCCCTGGCAAAAACCGGGTGGCGCATTGAAGGCAAGAACGGGGCTGCCAAGCTCCTGGGTCTTCACCCCAGCACCCTGCGGGCGAGAATGCACAAGCTCAGCATCGTGCGGCCTCATTCCGGATCGCCGGTTTAACCAGCGCTTTCCCTCAATATTTTGAGGAGCCGCCATATGTTGAGGCCAGGCAGCTCCCTCTCACCCTTCTCTTCTGTTTGCGCCGTCTCTTCTCAATACTTGTCAGTAAAGGCTTTTCCCATATGTTTCCGCCTGCCTCCGGTTGCAGGCACACCTCTTGCTTTGCTCTCTGGATGGTTATGGCGAAATTGAAAAAGCAATAAAGCAATACTGAAGGAGGCAATTATGGGGTTAGTAATCGGTATTTTGGTTGTCGTTATTCTCGTTATCGTGATAATGCGATTAACCTAGCGCACATGAGGGTTCGGCAAAATTAAGGCCGTTGTAATAAAATAATGTCCGCATCCGGCTGGTCCAAACGGCACTCTTTTCAGTACCCCCCTTTGAGGGGTATAAAGAGCCGTAACGAAAAGGCTAAGAAAGCAGATGTTATTTCGTAACGACCCCTCAAAGGGGTAATACTGAAAGGAGGTAATGATGGAATTCGTAATCGGTGTTTTGGTTGTCGTGATTCTCGTTCTCGTTATCATGCAGTTAACGTAGCGCCCATGAAAGTCCGGCCAGGCAACATTCTTTCTCAACCGGCGGGCGGGCAAGGGATTTCTGAAGGGTGACGTCGTTTGCCGTCAGTCCGTTTTGCAGCAGGCTCTAAAGATGATGATCTCGACAAAAGTCCGTTTTCACCACAGAGCACACAGAGCACACAGAGATCACAGAGAAAATATTTTTTATTTTCAGTAAGTTATCTCTGTTGGCTTTGTGCTCTCTGTGGTTAATTTTCAGTTTTTACGAATTTATCAAAGATGCGATGAATAAGGTATGCAGCTAGAAATCCTGAATCTGACAAAGCTCTATGATCAAAAAAGGGGTCTGCAGCCCACCAGTTTTGCCGTAAAAAAAGGCGAACTGATCGCTGTTGTCGGTCATAACGGCGCCGGCAAATCCACTCTGCTGAAAATGCTGGCAAACTGGATTCTGCCGGACAGCGGTCAAGTCACGATTGACGGCATCGATCTGAAGAACAGGACGGCTGTTGTTAAAAAAGTGGGT
>Ga0180007_10003328_pt1 | contig 18031 bp, 19 predicted proteins | sample MM_PC_MetaG_FD_121122 | JGI IMG/M metagenome (GOLD analysis project Ga0180007, IMG submission 121122) | Groundwater microbial communities from the Aspo Hard Rock Laboratory (HRL) deep subsurface site, Sweden - MM_PC_MetaG | ecosystem: Environmental > Aquatic > Deep subsurface > Groundwater... | reverse complement strand
TAATAATCGCAGGATAGACAGATTTATGGAAAAGAAGACTTCTACTTATCAAGGATTCTGTTATTTAATGTTTATTAAATATTATCTTAAGAAATTAGCTAGATGAATTTTGCAACCGTCTCAATCATTATGGCGTTAAGGGCTATGCCGGTTTAGGGCTAGCGCCGTTTCTAGTCACAGCTCATTATACGGATGAGTATAAAACATTAATCAGAACAGGGATTAAACAATCAAAGTACCAGGTCAGAATTTTAAAAGATAATCAGGGATTTTTGATTATTGATGGCAAAGTGGAATTTTGGGGAGAAGGGAAAGAAGTTAAACTTTAATTCAATATTAAAAATTATAATTAACGCATATGCCCAAACATCAAAGATACCAAACTCCCTACGAACGCATCAGGCCCAAAATAAAAAGCCCCTATACCCAAATTTATTTAATCAGGCATTGCCATCCGGATTATGACAGCGAAAATATTTTAGGCGGCAAAAGAATGCCTTTGTCTAAAATTGGCCTTAAGCAAAGAATTCTTTTAACCAAAAAATTATCAACCCTAAAGATTGATAAAATTTATGCCAGCGAATTGACCCGCGCCCTGCAGACTGCCGAGCTTTTTGCCAAAAAGAGCCGTCAGAGAATTATTATTGATAATCGTTTAAACGAGATTGAGTGGCAGAACTGGTATAAAATAAGATATTTTAATATGTCGGAAAAAACCCGAGCCAAAAGAATCAAGGGCTACCGGGATATGGATAAAAAGCTGGACCGTTTGCAAGCCAAGGCCCGCCGCTTGATTGCCGATATCTTCAAAAAAAATAAAAGCAAAAATGTCGCCGTCTTTTGCCACGGCAATTTAATCAGGTCCATTATCACCGGCATTTTAAACACCGATGTTATCGGCTTTTTATCCATGGAAATTTATCAATCCTCGGTTTCTAAATTGGTTATTGACAGAGACGGTTATATTAAAATAAACTATATTAACAATATTGCTCATCTGCCTAAAAGGCCGGATGAGGATTTGTTCAAAACAGCGCTTAATCAGTAATCAATAGGAGGATACAATGAGCAGAGTTGATTTTACTCTTTCTGATGGACAAGAATGTCAGATTTGCGCAGACGGCACTCTGGCTACTCATCAAGCAGTCCTTATTTTAGAGAGAAGGGAATGACCTTATGTTTACTGCTGTGCAAACCATCAGGGTGAAGCCGGTTAGTTGGTCACCATGGGAGAACAGGAAATAATCAGGGATTAAAAGTCCTTAAATATTTTTTTCACCAGCCCCTGCTTTATGCGGGAGTTTTTTATTTTCAGATGAATTTGCCAAACCTGCTTAAAATTGGTAAAATATAATGAATATGACCACAAAGCAGTTTGTTATCTTAATGGTTATTTGCACTTTTTTGTGCTGGGGCGGCTGGCTGTTGGTTTTGGCTTTTATTAATCCCGAAACCACCGGCATTATTGGTTTTGCTTTGTTTTATTTAAGCTTATTTTTTGCTTTAATAGGAACTTTGGCTTTGCTGGGCTACTTATGCAGATGGCTGTTTACCCGCAGGTATTCCAAATCCGACGAAGTCACTATTTCTTTTCGCCAGGCCATCTTTTTTGCTTTAGTAGTAGCCATAGCTTTATTTTTGCAGGGCAACCGTTTTCTGACCTGGCTGAACGCCATAATTTTAGTAGCTTTGGTGACCATGGTAGAGTTTGTGTTTGTTTCGTTTAAAAAAAGTTAATAAGTCGGATAAGTTTGTTATGTTGAATAAGTTTACTTTTTACTATAACTATACCTCCTTATCAAACTTATTAAACTTATTCAACATATTCAACTATAATGAAAGACCAATTAACAAAACTTAAAGATCAGGCCGTTAAGGAATTTAAAAAATCCAATGTTCTTGATGACCTAAAAAAACTGCAGACTAAATATTTGGGCCGTAAAGGCGAGTTGACCAAAGTTTTGCGCCAGGTCAAAGATTTAGCCGAAGCGGAACGCCCCAAGATCGGCCAATATGCCAATCAGATTAAAGGAGAATTAGAAGTCTTGATTAAAGATATCGAATATGAACTAAAACAAAAAAGCGGCGCTCAAAAAGAAGAACTAATCGATGTAACTCTGCCCGGAACAAAATACCAACAGGGTCATCTGCATCCAAATACTATTGTCCAGAGGCAATTGGAAGAAGTTTTTAAAAATATGGGCTTTATGGTTTTAGAAGGCCCGGAACTTGAATCCGAATATTATAACTTCGAAGCTTTAAATATCCCGCCTAGCCATCCGGCCAGAGATATTCAAGACACTTTTTATATTAAAAACAAACCAGGCTTGTTAATGAGAGCCCACACTTCTAATCAGCAAGTGAGAGCTATAGAAAAATATGGTGTTCCTTTAAGGGCTGTTTTCCCCGGCCGGGTGTTTAGGAACGAAGCCACCGACGCTTCGCACGAAACCACGTTTTATCAACTGGAGGGCTTAATGATAGATAAAGATATTTCCGTTACCCATTTAATTGCTTCAATGAAAGCGATGCTCAAAGGTATTTTAAAAAAAGATGTTGAAGTGCGGTTAAGACCTGGTTATTTTCCCTTTGTGGAGCCGGGCTTTGAAGTTGACGTTTCCTGTTTAATTTGCGGCGGCCAGGGCTGCAGCGTTTGCAAGCAGACCGGCTGGGTAGAAATGGTCGGCAGCGGACTGGTTCACCCCAATGTTATTAAGGCCGGCGGCCTGGATTCTAAAGAATGGTCCGGCTTTGCTTTCGGCCTGGGCTTAACTCGGTTAGTTATGCTTAAATATGGCATCGATGATATTAGATTATTACAATCCGGCGATTTAAGATTTCTTAATCAATTCTGATATAAGGGAGTAGGTTGTAGTAAATAGGTTGTAGTAAGTAGGTTGTAGGGGGTAGTAATAAGTTAAAAATAAATCTGTTTCCTAAAAAACTATTAACCTACCCCCCTACTCCCTACAACCTACCCACTAAATTATGAAAATTTCACTTAACTGGCTCAAACAATACGTAGATATTCCCAAAGGCCTTGACCCCAAGGAGCTGGCTTTAAAATTGACTATGTCCACGGTAGAAGTCGAAGAAGTTATTGATCAGCGTGAAAGGTATCAGAATATGGTAATTGGCGAGATTGTTGATATAACCGACCATCCTCAGGCAGACAAACTAAAAGTCTGTAAAGTTAATGCCGGCAAAGGACAAAAACTCCAGGTTATTTGCGGAGCTGATAACATCCGTAAAGGCATGAAGGGGATACTGGCCTTGCCTGGCGCTATGGTTAAATGGCATGGCCAAGGCGAGCTGGTCAAGCTGGAAAAAACTAAAATCAGAGGCGTGGAAAGTAGCGGCATGCTGTGCGCTCCATCCGAAGTCAGCCTGGCCGAAGAATTCAAAGAAGAAGAAGGCGTGGTTGATTTAGGGGAAGAAGGCAAGGTGGGTCAGCCGATCGCTGAAGCTTTAGGTTTTGACGATGTTATTTTTAATATCGACAACAAATCCATCACCCACCGTCCGGATTTATGGGGGCATTATGGCCTAGCACGGGAAATTGCCGCTCTCCTGAATAAAAAACTAAAAGATTTAAAAGTTGATGATGCAGAAGAAGGCAATGATGTTGATCTTAAAATTAAAATTGAAGATAAAGAAAACTGCTTTAGATACATCGGCGCGGTAATCGGCAACATAAAGGTAGAACCTTCGCCGTTATGGATGCAGACTTTACTGACTTCGGCGGGTATGCGCCCGATCAACAACATTGTTGACATCACTAATTACGTAATGCTGGAACTTGGCCGTCCGTCTCATGCTTTTGATAGGCGGGAAATCAAAGGCGATGCCATTATTGTCCGCCGAGCAAAACAGGGTGAAAAATTTAAAACCCTGGACGGCCAGGAAAGAGGATTAACTTCGGCCATGTGCTTGGTTTGCGACAGTAAAAGAGCGGTTGATTTAGCCGGCATTATGGGCGGCGAGAATTCCGAAATCAAAAATGACACCACCGAGATTATTTTGGAACTGGCTAACTTTAACCCGGTCAACATCAGAAAAACTTCAACCCAGCTGGGTCTGCGGACAGAATCGGCCGCCAGGTTCGAAAAAAGTTTAGATCCATCATTGGCCGAACTGGGCATGAAGCGGATTATTACTTTAATCAAAGAATTAATTCCCCGGGCCAAAGTTATCAGCCGGGTCGCTGATGTTAATTATGGCCGGGAAGAAAAAAGAAATATTGAATTAGATTTAGATTTTTTAAACAGAAGAATCGGCCAAAAGATTCCCAAAAAAGAAGTAATTAGTATATTGGAGAATCTGTCTTTTCAGGTTAAAGACAACCAAGAGAAATTGTTAGTAATACCTCCCTCTTTTAGGACAGCCAAAGACATATCAATCCCCGAAGATTTAGTAGAAGAAGTAGCCCGCATTTATGGCTACGATAAAATAATTCCGGTGATGCCTCTGGTTTCTATGGAAACTCCGGCAGTTAATAATGAGTTAGTCATCGAAAGAAAGATTAAAGATATTTTATCTCAATCGCTGGGCGCCGCCGAAGTTTATAACTATTCCTTTACTTCAGAAAAAAATATTAATCAGCTCGGCTTAAAAATAGATGATCATCTGGAGCTGGCTAACAGCATTTCGCAGGAACAAAAATATCTTAGGCAGAATTTATTCGAAAATTTAGTCGCTAATCTCGAGAGCAATTTGCGTTTTTTTGACGAGCTGAATATTTTTGAAATCGGCAGAGTTTATCTTAAGGAAGCCGGCAATTTTAAATTTAATAACAAAAGCCAGAATTTTTTGCCCCGACAGGAGAAATATCTGGCCGGCTTAAAGCTTAGCGCGGGCAAAGAAGAGGTTTTTTATCAGGCCAAAGGAATAATAGAAATTATTTTAAAAAATTTAGAAGTTGACTTTGAATTTGCTCAAGGCCAGGCAAAAATACCCTGGATAGATAAAAATCAATATTTAGAAGTTAGGGCCTTAGGGCAGATAATTGGATTTGTAAGCAAATTAAATCCTAGGCTGCTGAATCAATTAGAAATCAAGCAAGCAGCGGGCGTTTGGGAGCTAAATTTTAACCAGCTTCTAAAGTATGCTCAAGACAGAAAAAAATATCAGCCCTTGCCAAAATTTCCTAAAATTATATATGACCTTTCTTTAATTGTGCCTAAAGCTGTTTTATGGGAAAATATAGAAAAGGAAGTCTACGAAGCCAGTCCTTTGATTAATAAAGTAGAACTTTTTGATGTCTACGAAATCGCCATGCTAGGGCCGGATAAAAGATCCCTGGCCTTTCATGTTTATTTTCAAAGCCAAGACAGAACTTTAGAAGCCAGGGAAGCCGAGGAATTGAGAGAGAAGATTATCAAATTATTAAATAAAAAATTTAAGGCAGAGGCGAGGCGAGTTCTATAAGCTGTATAAGTTTATTTTTTGCTGATTAACACTTAAAAACGCTGACAGTTCACTGATCCGCACGGATGTTACACTGATATCAGTGAATTCTCCGTGAGTTATCCGTCGACAGACCTCGAGCTTGCCGAGGGGTGAACTGTCAGTGCGTCTTAGTGTTAATAAGTTTAATTAATCAAAATTCTATGAAAAACATAAAAAAAATTGATATTTTATCGGCAGCTAAAATGTTTGGTTTAGTAACCGGAGGAATTTATTTGGTGGTAGTAATAATTGTGGTAACTTTGGGAAATTTCCTCGTTGATAGCTCAACTTTAGCTAAGTTAGATATTTTGGGCCTTGGTTCAACTGTTATAGCTACTATTTTATTTGCGGCCTTAATCGGCAGCATTAATTTTGTTATTGGCGCCATTTTGGCCTGGTTCTATAATATAATTGCCGCTTTAACGGGCGGTATTCGCCTTGAATTAGAAGAAGTGAAAAGCCATTATTATCTGTTGGAAAAAAGATTGAACCAAACTAAAGCCGGTTCATCAGCTCTGGAGATCAAAGAATCGGAACCAAACGCTTCGCCGGAATTTTTATCATCGGCCGGCAGCCAATCTCCGGCAGAGGCCAATCAGCCGGTTAAGGACGGCGTTTCTCATGATAAAGAAAGAGACACTTTTAAGGCGGGTGAGAATCATTAATATTTTGATTCGCCGCTTTGAGGCATTAAAACAGCTAGGATAAATTAAAGCAGCCCGGAATATTTTACCAATTAACCCTCAATGGAATGTTGAGGGTTAATTTATTTCATCAAATTAATGAAAATAAATCTGGTGACGGACGCGGTTGTTTTGACAGAACTGCTTTATCTGCTGTTTAAGCTTGGGCCAATAATTATTTTTGGTAAAGTATATTTCTCGGTATTTTTTTAACAGCCGGGGATATTTTTTCTTAAGCCAGATACTAAGTTCCAGCCAGTTATCCGCTTTAACGTTAAGATTTTCAAACCAGAATTCATCAACAAATTTTTTGGTTTTTAAAATTATCTCCGGCCAGGGAGAAAGTTCGGGCAGCAGGGGAGACATAAAAAGCACGGTAAAGATTTTAGCTTTTTTTAGTTCTTTTAAAGCGTTAATTCTTTGTTCCACAGCCGAAGCCCCGGACTCAACTTCTTTTCTGATTTGGTCATCAAGCAGGGACAGCGAAATGCCTGCCGAACATTGGTCAAATTTTTTCAGCAAATCAATATCTCTGACTATCAGATCAGATTTTGTCAGCATGCATAATTTTGGCTTAAGCGGAATCAGCTTGGTCAAAATTTCTCTGGTTAATTTATACTTTCTTTCCATTGGCTGATAAGGATCGGTAACCGAAGCCATAACTATAGATTTGTTTTTATATTTATTGGTATTTTGAGGAATCAAATCGGCAGCGTTTATTTTTACATCTAAAAACCGGCCCCAGGGCCCATGGTGATTGCTAAAACGCGCCATAAATTTGGCGTAGCAGTAAAGACAGCCATGCTGGCAGCCCCGGTAAGGATTTATGACAAAATCAGAATCGGGCAGGCCGGATTTAGCAATAATGGACTTGGCTTTTATCTCCGTAATTTTTATCATTGATAAGCAAATCTTAACACAGAAAAAGCGCCCTCACAAGCTCAAAAATTCTAGATTTATCTTTTTAAAATCAGGGTAAAAGAGCCTTTGATTTTCCCTTGCCATTTTGTTTTAAATATGCTATCATAAAAGCGTAAAATATTAACGTTAAATACCTTATTTTTGGGCTAATTTAAGCTAAAAATAGCTGTAGATAGCTTATTATTTTTTCGTTAAAAATCATATTTAATATGCCAAAAAAGATAATTAAAAAGATGAAGAAGCCAAGCCAAAAGGCGTTGAGCCCGGCTCAAAAAAAATCCGATTACACAGCCAAGCAGATCACTGTTTTAGAAGGTTTAGAACCGGTCAGGAAACGGCCGGGCATGTATATTGGCAACACCGCTTCCGAAGGCCTGCATCATTTAGTTTGGGAAGCCGTAGATAACGGCATCGACGAAGCCATGGCCGGCCACTGCAATAAGATAGAAGTCATTTTACTTCCGGAAAACAAAGTTGCCGTGTCAGACAACGGCCGCGGCATTCCCACCGACAAGCACCCCTTAACCAAGCTCTCTGCCCTAGAAACGGTGATGACCCGCCTGCACGCCGGCGGCAAATTCGGCGACAGCGGCTATAAAGTGTCCGGCGGTTTGCATGGCGTGGGCATTTCGGTAGTCAACGCCCTTGCCTTATGGATGAGAACGGAAGTCAGGCGGGACGGCAAAATTTGGGTTCAGGAATATGTTCAAGGCAAGCCCAAAGCTAAGATTAAAACAATCGGCGCCACTAAAGAAACCGGCACCACGCAAACCTGGCAGGCCGACCCGGCTATATTTTCTGTTCTGGATTATAGCTGGCAGCAGATTTTAGACCACTTGCGCCAGCAGGCCTATTTAACCAAAGGCGTTAGAATAATTATTAAAGACGAAAGGATCGCTGATAAAAAGAAATCTTATATTTTTTATTTTGAAGGCGGCATTGCTTCTTATGTAAGGCATTTAAATTTAAACAGCGAAGTTAAGCAGGAAAAAGTTTTTTACGTGGACAAAGAGCAAGAAGAGATTCAAGTGGAAATTGCCGTTCAGTATAAAAGCGATTATCATGAGCAGGTTTATTCCTTTGCCAATAATATCCACACTGTAGAGGGCGGCATGCATTTGGTGGGTTTTCGTTCTGCTTTAACCAGGGCTTTAAATAATTATGCGCGGAAAAATAATTTTCTTAAGGGAAAAGACGATAACTTATCGGGCGAAGATGTCAGGGAAGGGCTGACGGCCGTTATTTCCGTTAAGCTTAAAGACCCCCAGTTTGAAGGCCAAACCAAGGCCAAATTGGGCAATGCCGAGGTCAGAACGGTGGTAGAGAATATTTTTAACGATTATCTCACCGCTTTTTTAGAAGAAAATCCCAGGGATGCCAAAGAAATTTTAGGCAAATGCTTGCTAGCCCAGCAGGCCAGGGTAGCGGCCAGAACCGCCCGCGAATCGGTTTTGCGCAAGGGCGTTTTAGACGGCCTAACTTTGCCGGGCAAGCTGTCCGATTGTTCCAGCCGCAATCCTTTAGAGTGCGAATTATATATTGTTGAGGGCGACAGCGCCGGCGGCAGCGCCAAACAGGGCCGGGACAGGAGGTTTCAGGCCATTTTGCCTTTGCGGGGCAAGATTTTAAATGTTGAAAAAGCCCGTCTGGACAAAATGCTGGCCAACAACGAGATTAAATCGCTGATTTTAGCTTTAGGCACCAATATCGGCGAGAGTTTTGATATCAGCAATTTGCGTTATGGCCGGGTTATTATTATGACCGATGCCGATGTTGACGGCGCCCATATCAGAACTCTTTTATTAACCTTGTTTTATCGTTATTTCCCCAAAATTATGGAAGAGGGGCATTTGTATATTGCCAAACCGCCTTTATACAGGATTCAAAAAGGCAAAGAGGTTAATTATGCTTACAGCGACGAAGAATTAGAACAGCTTAAACAGAAGATGGGTGGCGGTGAATTAGTCAGCGTTTTTGCCGAAGAATCAACAGAAGAGCCGGAGGAAAGCGAAGCTCAAGAAAGCTTAAAATCAGCCAAGCTCAACATCCAGCGCTATAAAGGTTTGGGCGAAATGAACCCTATCCAGCTTTGGGACACCACTATGAACCCGGCTACCAGGGTAATGAAGCTGGTAACCGTTGAGGAAACAGCCAAGGCCAACGAAATTTTTGAAATTTTAATGGGTTCCGATGTTTTTCACCGCAAAAAGTTTATTCAGACTCATGCCAAGTCGGTGAAGAATTTGGATATATAAGCATGAGAGCATGAGAGCATGAGAGCATTAGAGCACTTGTTCCCATGTTCTAATGCTCCCATGCTCTAATGTTCCAGTGTTCCAATGATTAAGATTAAAAATTACAACAATATCAGCTGGGTGAATATTTTTGAGCCGAACGAGGAGGATTTAAAGTTTTTAACGGACAACTATAAATTCCATCTTTTAGACATTAAAGATGTCCGCAGCCAGGCCCAGCGTTCCAAAATCGATATTTATCCCGCGTACGCTTTTATAGTTTTAAGATTCCCCATTACCCGCAGCGATTCCAACTTGATCGGCAGCCACGAGCTGGATATTTTTTTAGGCAAAGATTATGTTATCACCATTCAGAAGAAAAAACTAAAGTCATTAAACAATTATTTTTACCGGGCGGCCAATAATAAAAATCTGCAGCATGAAATTTTTCAAAACAAAGCCGCTTTGCTCCTTTACTATATTTTAGACGAACTTTACCGCTCTTCTTTCGCCATCATCGACTGGCTGGATCAGGAAATCCGCCGGATCGAAGAAGAAGTTTACGAAGAAGAAACGCGGCAGTCGGTTAAAGATCTGGCGCAAGCCCGAAGAAACGTGCTGACCTTTAGAAGCATTATTGACCCCCAAAGGTTCGTTGTTAAAACTCTGGTTAATTTGCAGAAAGATTACTTAGGCAAAGATTTAGTCAATTATTTTGATGATATTGCCGATTACATCGACAGGATTTATACCATCCTTTCCAACGATAAAGAGCTGATCGACGGCCTGCACGAAACCAACGAATCATTAATCAGCCACCGCCTGAACAGGGTCATTAAAATTCTGGCTATCTTTTCCGTGTCCATGCTGCCTTTAACTCTGCTGACCGGCCTTTACGGCATGAATCTGGAAAGCTTGCCCTTAATCCATAACGAAGGGCTGGTCTGGTGGATTTTTGGAGGGCTGGCCGCCGTTATCATCGGCATATTTGTTTATTTGAAGAAGAAGGATATTATCTAAAATTTCCCCCTCGACTCGCTATGCTCGCCCGTTCGGCCTCGTCTCGATGCCGACTCGACACGGAGGCGAGCTCACGGCCGAGAGGTCGGGGTCGCTCGGGGCCTGTCGGCAATTTTTAAATCAATTATTAGTCATCAATTCCCAACACTCAATAACGAGCTGTTTTTTGATACTTTGGCTAATCTTAGGCAAAAAGCTAATATTTTTGACTAAAAATCCTTGACAAAATCTTTAAAGTATGCTATTATAATATATTGAATTGAAACCTGCTCAAATAGAACATTTAAAAAAATAGATTATATTGCCAAATAACTTATAGATTTTCTTTTAATAAACTAAGTAAATGCAAAAATTATGGTTATTTTTCCTTTAAATTGTGTATTTTCTTAGTTCATTAAACTACCCCAAATTCAAAAAAAGAAAAAGACAACAAAAAAGAGGAGGACCTATTATGGGTCAGCAACAACTTTTACTTATCGTCCTGTCGGTTATCATCGTAGGACTGGCGGTTGTGGTCGGACTTAACATGCACAATGATCGCATGGCCGCAGACAATCTGGATGCCATCACTTCAGATTTGATCAATCTGGCGTCTCGCGCCCAGCAGCACTATCGTCGCCCGACTTCAATGGGCGGCGGTGGCAGCAGCTTTGCGCTATTAACGGCTGATGAGGCAGGTATTGCGTATCTGACTACCCGGCCTGATAATGAAAATGGAACCTTCTCCATCAGCGTTGCCGGTACAGACAGCACCGTCTCTATTCAGGCAGTCGGAACTGAAGATGGTGACGGCGATGGAGTGAATTGCACCGTAACGGCGCAGGTTTGGGCCGATAGCCTGGCGGTTGAGGTCAATAACCGATAGAGATAGAGATTCTCTCATCGGTTATAGAGGGGGAGTAACGCATTACTTCCCCTCTTCTTTTTTATCCCGCATCTTGAGCAAAGTCGAAAGGTGCGGGATTTATTTTCTTAAAATAAATTTTAAAGCAGTCAGCAGGGTGGCCAGTCCGTATTTAACGCTTCGTTTAAAGTTTATGGAAGAGCTTTCGGCAAAGTATCTGACCGGCACCGGAATTTCGCCGATTTTATATTTTTTTTCTATAATCTGAAATAAAATTTGGGTGTCAAAAACAAAGTCGTCGGAATTTTTCATAAAGTCAATATTTTCCAGAACTTCTTTTTTATAAGCTCTCATGCCGGTGTGCCATTCGGATAAATTCTGGCCGCTGGCTAAATTTTCCACCAGAGTCAATAATCTATTGGCATAGTATTTATATTTAGGCATGCCGCCCTTAAGCGCCTCTTGGCGGGTTCTGATTCTGGAGCCCAGCATCACTTCAAAATAGCCATCGGCAATAAAATCCACAAAATGCTTAATCAGCTTTGGGTCATATTGGTAATCCGGGTGAAGCATAACTATAATATCAGCGCCATGCTCCAAGGCTAAGTTATAACAGGTTTTTTGGTTGCCTCCATAGCCCTTATTTTGTGAATGCTGAACAACCGTCAGCCCCAGTTTTTTTGCAACTCCAACAGTGTCATCACTGCTATAATCATCAACTAAAATAATTTCATCAACCACATTTTTGGGGATGTCGGCCACGGTTTTTTCTAAGGTTTTGCCAGCATTGTAGCCGGGCAGAACTACTATGGTTTTTGGCATATAATTCTAAATTCCCTCTCGACTCGTCAAGCTAAGCTTGACTTCGCTCGAGGCCTGTCGGCAATTTTCAATTTTTAAATTAATCATTAGTCATCATTCCACAATCCTTAATCATTAGTCCTTCTTCTCAATTTTTCTATACAAAAGATATGAGTAAACAATTGGAACCAATGACATAATGATAATCGGGATTACCAAAGTCAAAAAGATATTGCTGTAAGGCAAGAGGGGAGTGATCATCAGCAAAACACCCATAATCATAAACAGTTTGCCGCCTAAGCGGTGGGTTTTGTTCCAGACTTCATCAGAAGATAAAGTCCAGGGAGTCCTAATGCCCATAAACCAGTTGGATTTTAATTTGCTCATGTAGTTGCCCATAATCAAAAATAATAAACCCACAGAAATTGGCACCCAGACTTCGACCCTGATATTATAACCCAAAGAATTAAGGGAAGCGATCAGATAAATTCCAAAAAGCATAATCATAATAGCGTTTTTAAAAATGTGGTAAACATTTTCAAACTGTTTATACTTTTCCTTTTTCGGATCAATTTTAGGAATAAACCAGAACATCAGATACAAGCCAATAGCCACAATCGACATTAAAAAAGCGCCCTCAAGTTTTGAGCCGTACCTATCTACTTCGCCTACAGCGTTCCAATGAACCGGCACCTGCTCGGGAAAAACTGAATAAAAATAGAAGCCTAAAATAATCGAGGCAATGATGATTAGAATAGGAATTATCTCCGTCTTTAGTGTGAATTTCATAAAAGTTTAGGTTAATCGCTAATATATCTCTAATAAATCGCGAATATCCTCGCGAATGTTTCTCGAATTCTCGAATAATCGCGAATAAAAAGTATTAGTGAATTCGGGTGATATTAGAGAGATATTAGTGAGTATTAGCATTTTATTAGCGTTTTTTAAAAAGCTTAAAGTAATCGTCGATCATTTCTTCCATTACACTCAGATTCAAACTATAAATAATTTGCTGGCCTTGGCGTTCTTGTGAGATCAAGTCAGCTTGTTTAAGAAGATTAAAGTGGTGAGTCAATGAGGGCGGGGTAATCTTAAAATGCTCGGCAATGGCGCCGGCGGGCATTGATTTTTTTTTCAAAAGCTCCAGAATTTTGCGTCTGGTGGGGTCGGCTAGAGCTTTGAAGACTATCGTCAGTTTAGTCATATTACTGTCACGAATATATCTCTAATAAATCGCGAATATCCTCGCGAATGTTTCTCGAATTCTCGAATAATCGCGAATAAAAAGTATTAGCGAATTCGGGTGATATTAGCGAGATATTAGTGAGTATTAGCATTTTATTAGCGTTTAGATATTTAGGTAAGTATCTAAATATTAACATATTTACTAATAGTGTCAAATTATGAATTGTGGATAAATTTTTTCTAAATTTACAGTCTTTTATTCATTTGCTATAATTGGCGTATCAATAAACAATGAACAATAATCAATAATATTATGAATATCATCATTTTTGGACCTCAAGGCAGCGGCAAAGGCACGCAGGCAGAGGTTTTGGCTAAAAAGTTTAATATCCCGCATATTTCTACGGGTGATATTTTTAGGGATAATATTAAAAATCAAACAGAGCTTGGCAATAAAGCCAAAGAGTATATTGATAAAGGGCAACTTGTTCCTGATGATTTGACTATTAAATTAATCAAAGATCGCTTGAGTCAGCCCGATTCAAAGTCCGGCTTTATTTTAGACGGCTATCCAAGAACTATTCCGCAAGCAGAAGCATTGGATCGGGTCGTCGATATTGATAAAGTTTTAGAAGTTTGGATTTCGGACGAGGAATCAATAACGCGCCTGGCTGGCCGAAGATCGTGCCCGCAATGCGGAGCAGTTTATCATCTAAAGTTTAATCCGCCCCGACAGGATGAAAAATGCGATAAGTGCAATAAAACATTAATCATCAGAGAAGATGATACCGAAGAAGTCATTAAAAAACGTTTAGAGCAGTATCACCGGCAAACAGAACCTTTAATTGAGTATTATCAGAATCAAGACAAACATCTTAAAATCGATGGTATGCCGCCGATTCCTGAAGTCACCAAACAAATCAACGAAGAGATAAAATGATCAAGAACCGAAATAAAAAGAATCAAACAAATCTAAAGAACCGAAATAAAATTTTTGTTTTTAATTTTGAAAATTGTTTAGTACTTGATTCTTTTAATTTTTAATTTTATATATTTATGTCAACCATTACAATAAAAACTCCAGAAGAAATCAAAAAGCTTAGAGAGGGTGGAAAGATTTTGGCTAAAGTTCTGCGAGAGCTCGAAGGGGCGGCTCGCCCGGGGGTTAAAACTCATGAACTGGAAGATTTAGCCCAAAAGCTTATAAAAGAGGCCGGCGCCAAGCCATCGTTTTTAGGTTATGGCGAGCCGCCCTACTCCGCTGCTTTGTGTACATCTGTAAACGAAGAAGTGGTTCATTGTATTCCATCAAACAGAGAAATAAAAGAAGGCGATTTAATCGGCCTTGACTGCGGCATTTGGTATAAGGAGCTGTGTACTGATATGGCCGTGACTATTCCAATTGGCAAAGTATCGGCAGAAGTCAAAAAACTCATCAAAGTTACTAGAAAAGCTTTAGATATTGCTATCAATCAGATAAAGCCCGGAAATACTATAGGCGATTTAGGCAGCGCTGTTCAAAAATATGTTGAAAAAAATAATTTTTCTGTTATCCGGAAACTTGTCGGTCATGGAGTCGGCTATCAAGTCCACGAACCGCCAAGGATTCCCAACTTTGGGGAACCAGGCGAAGGTGAAATATTGAAAGAAGGCATGGTGCTGGCTATTGAGCCCATGGTCAACGTCGGTAGCCATGATATTGAAGTCAGGGATAATAAATGGGATATTGTGACTAAAGATAAAAGCTTGTCAGCGCATTTTGAATATACTGTTGTTGTTACTAAAAATGGTTGTGAGATTCTTACTAAATAAATATAATAATGACCAAAAACCAAAATCAAAAGAACCCCCTCGACTTCACCCACTCGGCCTCGTCTCAATGCCGACTCGACACGGAGGCGAGCTCGTGGCCGAGAGGTCGGGACAGGCAAACAAATCAAAAGAACCGAAATATTTTTTTATTTTTAATTTTAAAAATTGTTTGGTACTTGATTCTTTTAATTTTTCAAGTTATGTCAAAACTGTTAAGAATAGATTATGGGGAAGTAAAATAAAAAAAAGGGATCAACTATATTTTTTAATAGTTAATCCCCACCCCAGCCTTTTCCATTTTTAAAGTTTTCGACACTTGCTACTATAGCTGCTATCATAGATAGTAGGCAGGAGCGGCAAATCTGTAATAAGCGATTGAAAGCGGTTTTCATAATGCCCTCCATCTGTGCTTGGAACGATTTAATAAGCATATTAACTCATCTCAATAAATATGTCAAAGTTATTAGGAATAGATTATGGTCAAGCTAAGTGCGGCTTGGCCTTAGCTGATTCAGATGTCAAGACGGCAGTTCCTTTAGATGTTGTTAGTCTTAATGATTTAGGATTTCAGCCAAAGGCTGACCAGCCTCTGGCTGGTAGGATTAAGGATTTGATTGAGTCAGAAGAGATTGAGAAGATTGTGGTAGGCCTGCCTTTAGGCCTGGACGGCCGGGAAACAGCGCAGACAAAAGAAGTGCGTGAATTTATTAAAAATTTAAAATTAAAAACTGATATTGAAATTGTTGCCGAAGACGAACGTTTAACCACTGCTCAAGCCAAAAGGTCGGGCCATGATGACGCAGTCGCAGCTATGTATATTTTGCAATCTTATTTAGATAAATTAAATAAAAAACATAAAGATAATCAGTAGAAAGAGTATGCGACCTTGAGCGACCGTAGTGATTCGAAAGGGAGTCGAAAGGTGGCGGCTATGCATATCCTTCAATCATATATAGACAGAAACTATGGATAATTTGCTTTTAATAAAATATTATTTATTGCCGTTTGTTTTTTCTTTTATGATAGCGGTTATGCTGACGGCCATCATCAGAGCATTGGCTTTTAAACTAAAGATTTTTGATTATCCCACAGAGCCGCGCAAAATTCACGACAAGCCCATCCCGGAGCTCGGCGGTTTGGCAATTTTTTTAACATTTGCTTTAGTCGCTCTTATTTATCACCAGTCGGGGCTGTTGGTTGACGGTAAAATTGAATTAAGATTTGTTACCGGATTTTTAGTTGGCGGCTTAATACTGATGATCGGCGGTTTTTTAGACGATAAATTTAAACTCAAGCCCTGCCAGTCATTTATTTTTCCGGTTTCAGCCGCTTTAACAGTCATCTTTGGCGGCCTGGAAATCGGCTATATTACCAACCCATTAGGCGGCTTGCTGTATCTGGGCGGAACAATCTGGTCGCCGCTGTTGATTTTTTTCTGGCTTATAGGCATGATGTATACCACCAAATTTTTAGACGGCCTCGATGGCCTGGTCAGCGGCGTGGCCGTTATTGGTTCAATAATTTTATTTTTAGTCAGCTTATTTTGGGACAAGCCCCTTTCCGGAACTTCAATATTATGCTTAATTTTAGGCGGCAGCGCCCTGGGCTTTTTAATCTGGAACTTTCACCCGGCCAAGATATTTTTAGGCGAAGGCGGCAGTTTGTTTTTGGGCTTTATGCTGGGCGTGCTGGCCATTATCAGCGGCGCCAAAATTGCCACAGCGCTTTTAATTATGGGCATACCAATTCTGGATGTTGTTTGGGTAATCGTCAGAAGACTTTTTAAAGAAAAAAAATCGCCCTTTTTGGCCGATAAAAAACATCTGCACTTCCGGCTGTTGGATGCCGGTTTAAACCAGCGCCAGGCGGTTTTGTTTTTGTATCTTTTAACTTTGCTGTTCGGGGCTTCGGCCATTTTTCAGCAAACACTGGGCAAGCTCATCACTATGGGAATTTTAGTGGTGGTAATGCTGCTTTTGGCCTGGTGGGTGATTGCCAGGTATAAAAAGCGAAACTATGACCAAGGTTAAATATTTATTACTTATATTAATTTTACTCACGGGATGTCAAATGTCTCAAACCGCCAATAAAAAAGTAATAAGAATAAATCAAACTGAATTACAAGTTGAAATAGTCGAAACTCCTCAAGAAATCGCCCAGGGGCTTTCGGGCCGGAAAAACTTATGTGAAAACTGCGGTCTGCTTTTTGAATTTGCCGACTATCAGGTCAGGCATTTTTGGATGAAGGAGATGCAGTTTCCTTTAGACATCATCTGGGTTAAGGATGAGGTAATCGCGGGTATTGCTGAAAACGTTCCTATCTTTGATCTAAACGGACAAATCAGCCGTGTTCAATCATCAGAACAAGTCAATAAAGTTTTGGAAGTAAACGCTGGCTGGGCAGAAAATCATAGTATTAAAACAGGGGATAAAGTTGGAGGGCTTGACTGAAATTTTATTTTTGGTATAATGCTTTTAATCTGAATTCGCGAATTAATAACGAATTAACACAAACGACGCGAATAAACACGAACCTTTCGCGAACTTAATTACTAAAGTTTACGAACAATATGAAATTCGCAATAATAAAAACCGGCGGCAAGCAGTATAAGGTCGCTGAAAAAGATAAATTAAAAATCGAAAAGCTCGATGTTGACGAGGGCAAAAATATTGAATTTGACCAGGTGCTTTTAGTTGCCGACGGCAGTACTGTTGAAATCGGCACGCCAATTTTAAAGAAAAAAGTCACAGCCAAAGTTTTATCGCAGAGCCGGGCCAAAAAAATCAGAGTAGTAAAGTATAAACCCAAGGTTAGATATCATAAAGTTTACGGCCATCGCCAGCAGTTTACGGAAGTGGAAATCCAGAAGATAGGTTAAAAACCTTGCTATCATTCGGTAGGTACGCGCCACGGCGCACACGTACATTTTGGCAAGGTTTTTTATAATTCTCATCTGTTTTTCAAAGCGCTGCCTAGAGTAACCTCATCGGCCCCTCGACTTCGCCCTCTCGATTTCACTCGAGGGCTTCGCTCGGGACCTACTCGGTAGAATTAAAGAAGTGCTTTTTACAACTCCCTTCGG
>Ga0180007_10003327_pt1 | contig 18040 bp, 20 predicted proteins | sample MM_PC_MetaG_FD_121122 | JGI IMG/M metagenome (GOLD analysis project Ga0180007, IMG submission 121122) | Groundwater microbial communities from the Aspo Hard Rock Laboratory (HRL) deep subsurface site, Sweden - MM_PC_MetaG | ecosystem: Environmental > Aquatic > Deep subsurface > Groundwater... | reverse complement strand
CAGCATCTCCTCGTTTCCCTCCATGGCGTTCAGTCGAACGACCTTGAAGGGCTTGCCGGAGACGGTCAATTTTCGATGCCGATTACCGCGAGAGGTGGGTCATTATTGCATGCCGATTCACAGGAACACTACGCTTCCGATGATCGAAGGAAATTTTAGCATCAATCCTTCTGAAATTCCTTCTTTGAAGGAAATTTTCTGCCTTCTTGATTCTGTGAAAGCTTCATTCATCAATGAGAATGACTGCTCAGTAGACAAAAACAAAATTGCATCTGGATTTTAATATCGAATAACAGCGATGTGTAGTTGCATGCGTATCAAAAGGTGCATGCAACTGCACATTGCTATTTCAAAAACAGCTCGTCCAGGTTCAAACCGCGCTTTCTGAGCTGATAAAGGACCTGCTCCTGTTCAGCTTGTAGGTTATGACGCGCACCCCACCTCGCCAGATCCTTCAACTGATCGCCACGCAACGCTTCCTCGCTGAACGATCAGGCGCACTGCCATGCAGGCAGATCGGCCTTCAGGAGTTCCAGTGTTTCCTGATTCGGAAAGAACACTCCGTCCCGCCCCGATGCGGCGGCCAACCTTTCAAATATGGCCAGTCCGTCAGAATCGAAGTCTCCGATGTGCACCCAGCGGCATATGTCTGGACCTTTTTTCAGCCAGGCGGCCACCCCTCTTCATTTGCCTCCTGGAACTCAGGCCGCAAGAGATTATACGAAATAAACTTCACGTATCAGCCAAATGTAAGACATATAAGTAATCTGAGAGATTCTCGCATCGCTGTCATACATCCTATAATCATTGACTTTTCAAAAAAATCGCATCAAATGATCTCTTTCAATATTGCCTCGGCAATGTCCGGTCTCCATAAAAAAACATAAATACAGAGTAACTATTTACTTAGATTACTCTTTTTATCTTTTTCTGAAGAATAGCCATCATTATAACCATCGATGACTGCATCGGTCTTTCTTTCAATCTTTGCCTGCGCCTTGCCAACCGACCTCCCGGCCCATTCACATCCAGACGCAAGCAGACATGCAAATATCAAGAAAAAAACAACATTGCGAATCATCACCCCTCCAAATAGAAAATTTAAAGTATTTTTGTACGCCATCAATTCAAAACAATAATTATATTGTGCGAAAAAATACTTATTTTTTCATATCTTAATAAGTATTTATAAGTATTTCTTTGAATTAGCCGTTTAAATATAATAAGAAACTTCATAAAAAAATTTAATATATTAGACGATAACCTGCACTACTTATAAAAGAATAGCATTTAAATAGTAATAATTATCACTAAATATTAATTTTAGGTATTGAATTTTTTTTATTTTCGTATATTTTTTTATAGTTATTTAACAATACATATATACTATAAAAATAAACCTGCATATGAACCACAAAATTTTTCACACATTAATTGTTTTATTTTTTATTTTCACCCTTACATCTTGTGCAACAAACAGAAGTGTACTGATTGTTACCCCAGAAGACACACTGCCGTCAACAGTTTTGGATAAATCTGCAATTATCAGATCAATTACCGATGCTCGGCAGTTCATGGACAAACCTCCCACCCCAGACATCCCGTCATTAGGACAAGGTGGAGTTTTAAAACATAGCACAGAATTGCGATCGCGTGCCATTGGAAGAAAGCGAAATGGATACGGGAAAGCTCTAGGTGATGTTTTTCTCGAAGACAACAATTCTGTTCAAAATTTAGTTATTAACACATTGACAAATGTTTTGAACAATTATGGATATAAAATACATGATATAAATTTAACCTATCCACCAGACACAATTTTTATTGATATTACGATTAATAAATTCTGGTCTTGGATTGACATCGGGTTTTGGAGCATAGGAATTGATGCTGAAATTGATACTGATGTGAGCATTACATATGACGACAACAAAACTAAATCAATTTCTGCTCGAACGTCTAATCGAGTCATGGCCGCAACAGACTCTGCATGGAAAGAAACGATAGACCTAGCTCTCCAAAACTACAAAAAAAATGCTGAGAAAGAATTAAAATTTTTAGCCTTGCAAAAATAGCAACAACTTTTTCTTAAGGGTTAGTCGTGAATTCTCAAGGAATCTCTCTTGTTACTGGTGCCAGCAAAGGAATTGGCGAAGCTACAGCTATCCGTCTCGCTGAAGCAGGATTTGACATTTGGCTTAACTACCTGAGCGACCACGAAAGTGCCCGCCGAATACAAGTTCAAATAGAAGGATTAGGAAGAAACTGCACACTCGTTCCATTTGATGTCAGCGACATTAAAGAATGCCAGGAAGCACTTGCCCCTCTTTTAGAGAAAGACACTCCATTTTCAATAGTCAACAACGCGGGCATCACCCGAGACTCGCTTTTTATATGGATGCAAGATGACGACTGGAATAAAGTTATTAACGTTAATTTGTCTGGTTTTTTTAACATTACACGAATCATACTTCCTTTTATGCTCAGAAAACGGAGAGGTCGTATTATAAATATTTCATCAACATCTGGGGAAACAGGCGTTGCAGGACAAGTTAACTATTCTGCAGCCAAGGCAGGAATTATTGGAGCAACGCGTTCACTTGCAGTGGAAGTTGCTAAGCGTAATATTCTTGTTAATGCTGTTTCTCCAGGATTTATAGAAACTGACATGATTAATGACCTCCCAATTGAAGAAATATGCAAAAAAATTCCGCTAGGCAGAATCGGAAAAGCTCAGGAAGTCGCAGATGTTGTCGCTTTTCTTTGCTCACCAGGATCTTCTTACATAACAGGACAAGTTATTTCTGTTAACGGCGGAATTTACACCTAAACTTTTTTTTAAATCATCACAATGAATAAAGTTGCAATTACAGGTATTGGAATTATTTCTACATTAGGAAACGATATTGAAGAAGTTTCTAAATCTCTTTATTATGGAAAGTCTGGAGTCTCTGTAGATCCAGAACGCTTAGCGCTAGGCTTCTCTTCACCGATTACCGGTTCGATCAAAGGATTTAATGCCCAGGATTGGCTCAATCGCAAGCAACTCAAGACCATGCCTGATTTTGCTGTTTGGGCCTATGCTGCGGCAATGGAGGCCATTGGTCTTTCCGGACTGGATCCAGGCGACCTTAAAAATGAGAGGACCGGGATTATTTTCGGCTGCGATTCAAGTTGTATAGCAGCACTTGAGCAGGTTGAACTTCTTAAGGAACGTGGCGAGACAGCACTCATTGGCAGCGGGCTTGTCTTCAGGTCCATGACATCCTGTATTACCATGAACCTGAACACTCTCTTTGGCACCAAGGGAGCTTGCTGGACCGTGAGCGCAGCATGCTCCAGTTCGGCACATGCCATCGGCCAAGCTGCGGATCTGATCACCCTTGGTCGTCAAGATCGTGTGATTTGCGGCGGAGCACAGGAGATTAACTGGCAATCGATCTGCAGTTTCGATGGCCTGGGTGCTTTTTCCACTCGCGTCACAGAACCCGAGGCTGCAAGCAGGCCCTTTGACCGAAATCGCGACGGACTTGTCCCCAGCGGAGGTGCCGCAGTCGTTCTGCTGGAAAATTGGGACATGGCCGTCGCGCGTGGTGCCAACATCCTGGGAGAACTGGCCGGCTATGGATTTTCCTCCGATGGCAGCAATCTCTCTGTTCCGAGTGCCGACGGCTTGGCCCGGTCCATGAGAGGAGCATTAATAGCTGCGGGTGCTACCCCTGCCGACATCGATTATATTTGCGCGCACGCTACTTCCACTCCTGCGGGAGATGGCGTCGAAGCGCGAAATATCGCTACTGTTTTTGAAGATGCGCGCCCCATTACGACCTCGACAAAATCCATGACTGGACACGAACTCTGGATGTCTGGTGCATCGCAGGTTGTTTATTCAACGCTTATGGCGAGGGATGGCTACATTGCCCCGAACATCAATTTCGACATGCCAGATGAAGCCACCTCAAAGCTCAACATCGCTACAAAAACGATTCATCATCCTCCCCATATGGTTCTCTGCAATGCAGCTGGATTCGGCGGAACTAACTCTTCACTAATTTTGCGTTACAAGTAATGCGACAAGATTTTGTGATCGTCGGCTCCGGCATTTCAGGCATGACGGCAGCGCTGCTCCTTTCACGCCAAGGCTTTAAAGTCACTCTGGTTGAAAAATTCCAACTCGCATCTCCCACGATGCGAGGGTTCTCAAGGCAAGACGTCTATTTTGACACTGGCCTGCATTATACTGGAAGTTTCGCTCCTGGAGAAATCCTGGACGTATATTTTAGATATCTCGGCCTTGAAGGTATTGTACGCACGCCTTTCGATCCTCATTGTTTCGACAGGGTGCGATATCCCGCCGAGACACTGGAATTCCAGCTACCTGTCGGCTATGAACGAATTCGGGACAAACTCTGCGATAATTTTCCACGGGAAACAAAGGCGATTCATACATATCTTGATGATGTTCGTGAAAATTTTGATAGTTCCCCATTTCTCAATTTGAAACGCAAAGTTTCAGTCGATGATCTTGGCAGTTCTGCCAGCACGGTTACGCTAAGGTCCTACCTCGATAATTTGACCAATGATGACCTCCTAAAATCAGTTCTCAGCGTACATGCCTTGCTTTACGGCGTACCTCCGCAAGAAATTGCCTTTTCGGACCATGCGAAAATCGCGGGATCCTATTACCAATCAGTTCATGGAATCGAAGGCGGCGGATTGAGCGTAGTAAAAGCTTTTGAAGCCGCCCTTGAACGTTCGGAAGTGGCAATCCACTTCGGGAATGGCGCAAAGCAGGTGCAACTGACTCCTGCAGGAAAAATATGTGGCTTAATTCTTGACAACAATGAAGTGATCGAAACAGATCAAATTATAAGCACGATTCATCCAGCCAAACTCCTCGATCTTGTTCCGGACGGCACCTTTCGTCCAACCTACAGCCGTCGCCTCCGCGAGCTTGTCGATACACCTTCAGCCTATATGCTCTTCGGAATTTCCGAAAAACCCCTTCAAATCATTGAGCGAAGCAATCTTTTCGTATGTCCGGAAACAGATGTCGACAATTTTTTCCACCCGAACCGCCTACCTGAGCAGGGTCCTTGGTACATAGCGTCCACCAAGCAAAAAAATAATGAAAAACGCGGCATTGTCGTTATAGCTCCTGGTTCAATACAGGACGTGGCCTCTTGGAAGTCATCAAAACTCGGGAAACGCCCCATTGAGTACCGTGAACACAAGGAAAAGCGCCTTGATCACATGCGAACATCTCTACTTAAACATGTCCCTGAACTTGAATCTGTTCGTTTCATCGAGGGAGCTACACCACTGACTCTTCGAGACTACATGCACACTCCCACCGGGAGCCTGTACGGAGTTCGCCATACAGTAAATCAATTCAACCCTGCTCCCGCTACACGAATTTCAGGCCTTTTGCTGGCAGGTCAATCCATTGTTGCACCTGGCCTTTTAGGGGCAATCATATCCGCATTTCTCACTTGTGGATTTATCATTGGGCACAACAAACTTCGCAAGGAATTGAGAGAATGCAATTGAGACGAGTCGTCATCACAGGGTTAGGTGCGGTCTCTCCCTTCGGCCAAGGTACCGAGCGACTTTTCCAGGCTTTACATGATGGAGAAAGCGCCGTCCGATACGTCGCCGAACTGGAAACAATCCGAGGACTGGGACCCCATTTGGCCGGCTTGGTCCCAGACATAGATATCAAAGATGTTCCACGCAAAATTCGACGCACCATGTCACCCATGTCGGTGTATGCCCTGCTAGCTGCGCAAGAAGCCTTGGCTCAAGCCAACGTTGACCAGCAACTGCGAACTGGAGGGCGGGTCGGAATCGCCCTTGGCTCGACAGTAGGAAGCGTTGAGACCATGGAACAGTTTTTCGATGACTTTTTAAAGGATAGAAGCATCGAAGGCATCAAGTCCATGCTGTTTTTCAAGATCATGGGGCATTCCTGCGCGGCAAACGTCGCGCAGACCCTTGGCATCGCTGGTCGGACGCTAGCACCTTCCGCCGCCTGCGCAACGGGTTGTCAGGCCGTGGGCCTTGGTTATGAGGCGATTGCCCTAGGCAAACAGGACATCATGCTGTGCGGAGGCGCTGACGAATTCCATCCATTGACAGTCGCAACCTTTGACATCATCCAGGCGGCTTCAACAAATTTTAACGACCGACCGCAGTGCACGCCAAGACCATTTGATCGAGATCGTGACGGTATTGTGTGTTCCGAAGGCGCGGGGATCCTCCTGTTGGAATCTTTGGATTCCGCTCGAGCTCGGGGGGCGGTTATTCTCGCTGAAATTTCCGGCTTTGCATCCACGTCCGACGCATCAAGCATTGCCAATCCCGACCCCAAACCTGTTCAACGTTGCATGGAACTGGCGCTTGCGGAAGCAGGCCTGAAAGCTGCCGACATCGACTATGTCAACGCCCATGCTACAGGCACTATACAGGGGGACGAAGCGGAGAGTCGGGCCATTGGCGATCTTTTTGGGGCGAATACGCCTGTTTCAAGTCTGAAGGGGCACATGGGGCACGCCATGGCCGCCAGTGGCGCGCTTGAACTTATTGCCTGCGTAAAAATGTTGCACGCCGGAAAGATCATCCCAACCCGAAATCTTGACAACCCTGCCATGGAATGTTCTGCCGTCGCGCTGCCTCAGCAGATAGAAAACAAGGATTTACGAACAATTATAAAAAACAACTTTGCACTGGGCGGAGTTAATTGCGCTATCGTGCTAAGGAGATTTTTCGAATGACGAATGACGAAATCATTGAACGTACCAACGCCGCAATTGCTGAAGAATTCGAGCTTGAAATGAATGACATGGTGCCTTCGGCATCATTCAAGGACGATTTGGGGCTCGACAGTCTGGATGCCGTCGATATGGTTATAGTTCTGGAGCAAGAATTCGGAATAAAAATTGGAAAAGATCCCAAAATATTGCGGATTAGGCAGCTTAGTGATCTGCATTCTTACGTAATTGACAAGAAAAATGCGATTTTAAACTGATCAGGCATGCCTACATCCCAAAATATATCAATCCTAATCTCTATTTTAAAAAATATTGGATTTTACTGTGGTTTTTTATTATTAAATTTGATTATTTTTATCACATCTCCACCAATATATATATTACTGCGAACAGCCAAAAAACATAGTTCAGGCCAGGCAATTCGACACATAATATGGATTTATGGAAGAATGTGGATAATACTAGCGTCTTTTTTTACTAAATTACACGTAAGCACAAAAAATACTGAAGATTACCCAAACCCAAGCATCATACTTGTCAACCATCAATCTTTTTTTGATGCTTTTTGCATGGGCGCTCTTCCAATTTACAACATAGTCTTCTTGGTTCGTTCATGGCCATTTCGAATTCCATTTTATGGTCACTACATGCGAAAAGCTCAATATATTAACAGCGAAAGCATGTCCTGTGAAGAGTTTGTTCGAGAAGCTCAAGAGAAACTAAACCAGGGAATATCTGTAATAATTTTCCCTGAGGGAACTCGCAGCAATAACGGACAATTGGGTCGGTTCTATTCCGGAGCCTTCAAACTGGCCATGGAGTCTAAAGTACCGATAGTGCCCGTGTGTATTGACGGCACAGGGAAGTTTCTTCCCAAAAGAAAAATCTGGATCACAGCGAATCCGATCTCGATTACAACACTGCCCATTATTGATCCCATCGAGTTCGATAATTATGAACAAAGGTCTCACATAGAGCTTCGAAAAGCTGTCAAAAAAATGTTTACAGAAAAGTTAACGTTGCCTTTCCCGCACCCTGAGTCTGACCTATTTTTACAAACATGCAACTCAAGGAGAAAGAAATGATGAAAAATCAAATTTACATGCGCGTCTCAAGCATTGGGCTTGTATTGATTGCACTGTTACTGATTTCAGGATGCCGTACAGCCAAAATTCGCAATATTGAAAACGCACAAGTCGTAACCACAAGTCAAATCCACCCCGATATGCAAAAAATTGGCGATGCCATCATCAAAGCTGGAACCGGTCTTGGCTGGAGGATGGCCCAAAAAGAAGTCGGCCAAATCATCGGAAAACTCTATGTTCGCACGCACAGAGCTGATGTAGAGATTATATACAACCATAAAAACTACAATATTATTTACAAAAATAGCAGCAACCTTAAATATAACGCAGAAAAGTCAACAATACACCGTGAATACAATAAATGGATTAATAATCTTGACATCGCGATACAAAGAGAAATTTCTAATATGAAATAACTACATATTTTACAAACAACATATTCAATCGACAAAATTAAGAAAGGACAATAGCTCTAATGATGCATCCAGGATGGGGATTTTCTTTTAGCAGAGAAGACATCGAAACATGCAAGCAGAATAATGGATTGCTCACTATGGAGCTTGAACTTTCTAGAGAGTGCAATCTACGCTGTATTTATTGCTATGCAAATTCCGGAGATCGAATCATTGATGAACTGTCATATGAAGAAGTTATCTCTGCAATAGATCAAGCAGTAGAACTCGGTGCTCGAAAAATCGTAGTTCTTGGTGGAGGCGAGCCCCTTTGCTACCCTAGAATATTTGAAGTGCTCAATTATCTGCATGATAAGAACGTCGAGATCGAACTCTTCACTAACGGAATGCTCATCACCAGAGAAGCAGCACAAACTTTTATTCACTTGGGCGTAAAACCTGTAATTAAAATGAACAGCTTTCGTCCTGAAGTGCAAGACATCTTAGCGGGCCAAAAAGGGGCTTTCACGGCAATTCGCAAAGGACTCACGCTTCTCATGGAGGCTGGGTATCCGACAAAAGATCTGCCTTTGGGCGCTCAAACCGTGATCTGTCGACACAACCTGGAAGAATTGCCGGCGATGTGGATCTGGCTTCGAGAGCACGGAATAATCCCATATTTCGAAATGCTGACTCTGCAGGGCAGGGCCAGACGACATCCCGATCTCGAACTGAGTTCCGAAGAACTTGAGCGCATCTTCGGAACACTTGCCGGCATTGACGCTCAACGGTTTGGTAATTTTTGGGAACCACACCCTTCCGTGGCCGCTTTTTGTTGCGACCGGCACGAATATTCATGCACCGTAAGCGTAACCGGAGATATCTATCCCTGTCCGGGGGTGGACATGCCCGCGGGGAATATCCGCCAAGCCCCACTCTCGGACATTTTACGCACAAGTCCGCTCATTCATGATTTGCGCAACATTCGCACCAACATTAAAGGCATCTGCGCTCAATGCGACTTGAAGTCACAATGCTATGGTTGCAGAGGGATGGCTTACCAGGCCACCGGAGACTACCTTGCCTCCGATCCGCTATGTTGGCGCAACAAAACGTGCTGAACCAAGGGAATACGGATTGTGAGAAACTTATCATTGCCCGCAACAGCGGATGATTTCCTCCCGCACGCTCAGCCCATGGTCTTTATCGACCGGCTGCTGGAGTGTGACGATGAGCGAGGACTGTGTGAACTTCAACTTACTTCCGCCCACATTTTTGTAGATGCCCAGGGGCGCATGGACCGGGCTTGTTTTGTGGAACTCGCAGCCCAAAGTTTTGCCGCTGTGAAAGGCTGGAAACTCGCCTGCCAAGGTGCGCCGTTCACCAGTGGTTTTTTGGTTGGAGTTCAGGCTTTTGAATGCCTGGACGATGCAAGAATAGGCGACCTGCTGCAGATCGAAACCATCGAACTCGGTGGCTTCGATGGATATACAGTGGTTCGCGCCACGATCAACCGTGGCGGAGAAACTATCGCCGGGGGCAAGATCAAACTTTATGTGCCTTCGTCCGAAACTCAGGATCCGGGAGCAGATGTATAATGGGCCGCTCCCACACCCTGGCTTTTCATTTCATCCTGACCCTCAGCCTCGGCTTCATTTTTTCCGGCCATGCTTCGGCCGATCTCCGGGACATCGATGCTGTTCTCCAAAAACTTCGAGAGCGGGCGACTGCCGTCGAGAGTATTTCCAGTGAATTCTCGCAGGAAAGTCATCTGTCGGTCTTCGAAGAAACCATTATTTCCAGCGGCCGCTTTCTTTTCCGCAAACCTGACAAACTGCGCTGGGAATATCTGAGTCCCACTACGGAAGGCTTTGCGCTGGAAGGGGATCAGGGGGTGCGCTGGACGGAAACTACAAGGACGTCTTTTTCCTTGCGCAGCGACCCGCTCATGAACGTTGTCGCCAGGCAATTGCTGGCCTGGGCCACCTTTGATCTCGCGTGGCTTTCCGCTGAATACTTCATTACGTTGGAGGCGGACTCTCCTGTACTCTTGAAACTTGTCCCCAAGGGGTCTGACACCGCACTGGTGCTAAAACATCTCCTTATCGAATTTTCCTTGTCGTCGACTACGGTCCAAAGAGTGGAACTTCACGAGCAAGACGGTGACCTCACGCGCATTCTTTTTGAAAATTCGCAAGTGAACACACCCCTCGACGACGGGATGTTCAGGTAACCGCGCATGTTTCATCTGGTTGGCCGCGCCTATGATTTTCTTGCTCCCCGAAGGGGTTATTTGCTGGTGCTCTTTGCGCTTGCCTGTCTTGCCTGCTCTTTTTTCGTTTCCAGGCTGGTTGTGCGTGAAGACATCAGCACCATGCTCCCGGACGACTCCGGCCGGATTGCGTCCGACTTTGCCCTGTTGCGCTTGGCACCATTTGCCCAGCGACTCACCATTACCGTAAGTCATAACGGCGCGAATCCCATCCAGGCCGCCGAGGTTCTGGCAACCGCCTTGCGCCGGGACCCCGTTTTCACTCGCGTACTGACCGGTCCCCCGAGCAACATTTCACTGACATTTCTCACCAAGTTGTTGCCTCTGGCTCCGGCCCTGCTGACCGAACAGGACTCGAAAACACTTTACGCCTTGACCGACCCAGAGCATGTGCAAACCGCACTGGAGCAAAATAAACGCGACCTGCTTTCACCTGGCGCGGTGGCTCTGAAAAACGTCATCCAGCAAGATCCCCTGGGAATACGGAACATCGTTCTGCCCAAACTGGCAGCGCCGTCGCGCTTGGCCGATGTAAGGATTGAAGACGGCCATTTCGTAAGCCGTGACGGCAAACACGCCTTGATCTTGGTTGACACGGACATCCCGATGACCGACTCGCTTGGCGCGGCCAAGGTTATGAGCAGTTACCAAGAGGCGCTCGCGACCCTGCCCGAAGGTGCGCAGGCCATGCTTGTCGGCGGACATCGCCACACCCACGCCAACGCGCAAGCCATCAAGGATGACCTGACAATCATTCTGCCGTCCGCCTTCATCCTGCTGGCCCTGATTTTCCTGCTTTTCATGCGCAACCGGCAAAGCCTTTATGTCTTTCTGGTTCCCGTCTGCGTGGTCGGTGTCGCCGGTACAGCGACCGCTCTGGTCTATGGTTCAATTTCCGGCATCGTCCTTGGATTTGGCGCCGTACTCCTGGGCATCTCTGTTGACTACGCCTTGCACGTCTACTTTGCCCTGCAGAATTCAAACACCGATGAAAATCAAACACCTGCGCATACGCTTACACAAATCTCTCCGGCCATTACCTTTGGCGCATTGACCTCATGCACGGCCCTCGCCGCTCTTCTTGTGTCCGACATCCCTGGCATCCGTCAGTTGGCCGTTTTTTCACTTTTCGGCATTATTGCGTCCTTTTTCATGTCGCTGCTCATCCTGCCACACTTCGTCACCAAAAAGACAGGCAGCCTGATCATCAAAACTCCGCACAACGCTCGCAGATCTTGCAGCTTAGCTCCTCTCATAGCGCTTTGGATCGCCATTCTGAGTGCAGGAATCTGGTTTGGCCAGCACACGCGTATAAACGGCGACCTCCGAGAGATGAGCTTTACTCCCATAGAGGTCCAGGCGGAAGAGGATGCCACCCGGGCAGTATGGGGAAGCATGCGTGATCTTGCTCTGATCTTTGTTCGTGCGCAGACCTTCGACAACGCTCTCGAAAAAAACGACCATGTTTGGAACTTCCTGCAGACAAATAACGCCACCAGTTCAATAATCAGCTTGGCTCCACTCCTCCCATCCATGCAGACACAACTGCAGAACGTTGCGCGCTGGGAAGCCTTTTGGCAGGCAAACGGACAAAATACCCTTGCCCTTATGGACTCCAAACAAAAGGCATTGGGCTTTTCGCCTTCGGCATTCAGCCCGTTTTCCGAATTCATCAGCACCTCGCCCGAAACCTTTTCTAATGAGTCGCTGCATGAACTTGGCATCCAGGAATTTGTGGATGTGCTGGCCATGCGCGATAATGACGAATTCCTTGTCCTCACTCTGCTTCCGGACACGATGGAAAATGCCGCATTGCTAAGCGATGATGCCGAGCGAGAACTTGGAGCCCGATTCGTTTCCGGATCCCGATTCCGCGAACTGCTGGGGGACGCAATGCGTATTGATGTATTGTGTTTCACTGGCTCGGCCTTGGCCGGAGTGGCGCTGCTCAATGCGATACTTTTCCGAAATCCGCGCAAAACGCTGCTCGCCCTTTTGCCCATAGGCATGGGAGTAACCACAGTGCTCGCGACCATGTATTACTTCGGACAAGCGTTGAACCTCTTTCACATCGTCTCTCTCCCGCTCATCATCGGTCTTGGAGCTGATTACGGGATATTCATGGTTTGTCGGCCGGAACAATCCGCGCAACATCAGACCGCACGCGCCGTGCTCTTCTCCGGTTTGACCACTCTTTGCGGATTTGGGGTGCTCGTGCTGGCTCGGCATCCGGCGTTGCATTCCATCGGCATAACAGTCTTGACCGGAGTGGGCGCGGCAATGATCACAGCCCTCTGGGTAGTGCCCGCATTGAACGGAGAGCGGCGATGAAATGGCTCGTAACAGTTGTGCTTCTGGCCAACTTGGGGTGTGCGAGCATGGCAAGTCAGCAGCCGCAAGCGGAACTGCCGAATTCGCCTCTGGCCGCTTCGCTGTCGCAATACCACGCCCCCACTCGAAATGGTCTGTTGCTGAGACATTCAGTGCGGCTACAAATCCCCGGGCGCAACTTTGACCAGACTTTCAGCGGAATTATGCGGTTTGATCATGACGGGCAGTCGATACGACTTGTGGGCATGGCCGGTTTTGGCATGAAGCTTTTTGATCTGAGCATCAGTAATGAAGCCGTTGAAACGCATTTCATCTCTTCGGGTTTAAGCCGCATCAATAACTTGCCGGAGCATATCGCCTTCTGCGTGCGGCGGATCTGGCTGACCCACCAGCCAGAGACCGACAACGGATTCCAGCGGGTTGTAGACACCACGTACATATACGGAATCCACGACGGTCAGCGCATTGAACATGAATACCTGCAAGAAACACTCACAGCGACCCGAGCCCTTGGTCCACGCGAATATTGGGAAATTCAGTATTCGGAACGCATGGCGGACACGCGGGAACCGTCGAGCATCATCTTCAAAGACAGCCGCGGACGCTATTCACTCGACGTGCGCCTCATTGAGCAAAGGATGACATCATCATGAGCAGACTTCTTCGAGAGGTCCGGTCCTGTGCAACCGGCCCTGCCCACACCGACGAGAAAGGCTCCCGAACAATGGAGTTCATCTTCCCGCCCACTTTTGTGGGTTTTGACGGCCACTTTCCAGATCGCCCCATCCTGCCCGGCATCGTTCAAGTCCTGGCCGGCATGCTTACAGCGGGCGATGACTCCATGACGCTCCAGAAGGTCGCCAAGGCCAAATTCTCACGTGTAATCAACCCGGGAGAACTCATGCTCGTCAGGGCAGAGACCCAAAAGAAAGATGACAATATCCTGGCCACCATACTCATCAGCGTTGGCGGAGACACCGCCGCGACCATGACCCTGGCACTGCATCCTACGGAACTCGCGGAATGAAAAAGCCATATTTCAAAACAGCACCCGGCAGCCCTGCCCCGTTGCGTCTCGATGTTGAACGCAGCATCCGGTTCCAGGAGGTGGATGCGCTGGGCATTGTCTGGCACGGGCATTATCCCAGTTATTTCGAAGACGCGCGCGTGGCTCTGGGCAATCGTTACGGCGTCGGCTACCTCGACTTTCACCGAGAAAATATCATCACGCCTATCAAACAACTCTGGATCGACTATATCGCGCCGCTGCGTTTCGGTGAGAAATGCACGATCACCGCCATTTTGCATTGGACAGAAGCCGCTCGCATCAATTTTGAATTCGAAATCCGCAGCCAAGCTGGCACACTGGCGACCACTGGCTACACGGTGCAGCTTTTCCTGGACAGCGACGGAAATATTCTTACATACCCACCCGATTTTTATCAAAAATTTCTTGCAACGTGGAAGAAGGGAGAGATCTAGAAAATGCGGATTCTCCTCATCGCCACGAATACGGAAGTTGAGCCGTATCCAGTCTTTCCCCTGGGAATGGCAGTCCTCGCGAGCGCGCTTATGTCCTTCGGACATGACGTTCGACAGCTGGACTGTCTGGCCCTCGGCGGCAACAGAGAGATAATCCGGAGCGTCTGCGCCGATTTTCGTCCGCAGGTCATCGGTTTTTCCCTTCGCAACGTGGACAACGTGGATTCGCTGACCTCGCACACGCATTGGGCACTGCTCGAAGTACGGGAGTTGATCGCTTTTATCCGCTCTTTTTACGATGGTCCTTTGATCATGGGTGGCCCTGGCTTTTCGCTCATGCCGGAGCAAATCCTGGATTACACCGGTGCCGACTTTGGCATTGTCGGCGAAGGCGAGGAAGCCTGCCGCACTGTTCTTGAACAACTCGCGCTTGGACAGACTCCCCCTCGACTCAACAAAGGAACAAAACGGTTGCGGAACAAGGAAATGCATGGCTCATCTCCTTCCCCCGAGATCATGAACTTCTATCTGCGCGAAAGCGGAGTAGCCAGCATCCAGACCAAACGCGGATGCCCGCATACCTGTATCTACTGCACCTACCCCGCCCTTGAAGGAACGAAAATCCGAGCGCGAGAACCCGGCGATGTTGTTGACGAAATCATACGACTGAAACGCGACTTCAGTATTTCCGAACTTTTTTTCACCGACTCGGTCTTCAACGACGGCCTGGGGCATTGGTTGGAACTTGCCGAAGAGATGATCCGGCGCGAGGTAAATATCCCCTGGAGCGGATTTTTCCAGCCAATCGGCATAACCCGTGACTCATTGCGCCTATGCCGCCGAGCTGGCCTCAAGGCCATGGAACTTGGCACCGACGCGGCATCGGACGCCACTCTGCAGGGTTTACGCAAAGGTTTTGATTTCAAAACTGTTGAAATAATCAATGCGTTGTGTGTGGAAGAACGGATCCCATGTGCCCACTTCATCATCTTCGGTGGCCCGAGAGAAACCGAACTGACCGTGAAGGAAGGTATTGAGAACATCGGTCGGCTGCAGCATTGCGTGGTCTGCGCTTTTCTGGGAATCCGCATCTACCCGAACACAGCGCTGCTGCGGCACGCCATTGACGAGGGCTCCCTTGATCCGGCGGCCTCCTGCTTGGAGCCCACCTACTATTTCTCACCGCACATTGACCCCGCACAGGTTGAAACCCAGATCACCCAGGCCTTCAAGGGTCGACGGGATCGGCTCTTCCCTCCTTCCAAAGGGCAGGAGCAGATGGCCGTCATGCGCAAGTTCGGCTACCGGGGCATTCTCTGGGACTCCCTTATCCGTTATCCAGCACCCAACGAAGGGGAGGCCATATATGCCAGCCAAGCCTGACATAGCCTTGGCTAGTCGCGTGATGGTGGTCATCCCGGTCTACAATCACGGCACGACGCTACGCTCAGTGGTGGAAGGGGTGTTAAGCAGGCATGCGCACGTCCTGGTCGTGGATGACGGCAGCGACGACATCCCGCCGCATGCCCTGGACGATCTGCCAGTAAAGATTGTCCGCCATGATCAAAACCGTGGCAAAGGCGCGGCCATCCGAACGGGTGCGAATGTGGCGCGCTCCTTGGGTATGTCCCACATTATCACCATCGACGCGGACGGACAGCATGATCCGGCCGATCTGCCGCTGTTTTTGGGTGCCATTGCCCAGGACGAAACCTCTGTCATCGTTGGAGCCCGTGATTTCAACACCGCGAATGTGCCCGGTTCTTCCCGCTTCGGGCGGAAATTTTCCAATTTCTGGCTCAGAGTCCAGACTGGGATCGCCATTTCCGATGTGCAAAGCGGTTTTCGGGCCTACCCGCTGGCCGTTCTTGAAAAGCTGCGATTTACTGAGAATCACTACAGCTTTGAAGTCGAAATTCTGGTTCGTGCCGCCTGGGCCGGTTTCCGATTGTCCGAGGTCGACATTGCCGTTTATTATCCGCCCAAAGGCGAGCGCGTGTCGCATTTCAGAGCCTTCATGGACAATCTGCGTCTCTCCCTCCTGAATACCAGGCTCACCATAAGAGCCATCATACCCATTCCGCATCGAACCTTCAGCCAGGACGAAACAGGCGCCATCTCAGCCATTCATCCGCTGAAATCCTTGCGCATTCTTCTGGCCAACGAGGCCACACCAAGAGAGCTGGCCATGGCCGCCGCGATGGGCATGTTTCTGGGAACCATCCCGCTTATCGGGCTGCACAGCATTACCATCCTTCTGGTGGCTGGGTGGTTTCGAATGAACAAAATTGTCGGTCTCGCCGTCAGCCAACTCTGCATGCCTCCATTTGTGCCAGCCCTGTGCATTGAAGCCGGGCATTTCATGCGCCATGGGCGTTTTCTGACAGAAATATCCTTGCAAACACTTGGCTACGAGGCGCTGCAACGAATCTGGGAATGGCTTTTGGGATCGCTCCTGTTGGCTCCGATACTGTCGCTTCTCATGGGCAGCATCGTCTTTGTCATGGCCAAGGGAGTGTCAATGGGCCTTAACAAACAATCAAAACACAAACCGCAGGTCATACCATGACACGCGGTCAACGCTGGACGAGCCGCAGCATTGGTTCACGCCTTCAACATGGCGTCTTTTACCTGCTGATCCGGTCACTAGGCAGAAGACCCGCCTATGTCCTGCTCTTTTTTGTCGTGCTCTGGTACACCCTGCGCCCTATGACCAGAGCACGCTCCGCGCCTTACCTGGCACGTCGTTTTCCCAACGCGGGAAGGCTGCAACAACTGCGGCATTGTTTCCGGCTGAACTGGAATTTCGGGCTCACTCTGGTCGACCGCGCGGCTTCCGGCATTCTCGGTCAGTTTTCCATCACGGCCAGTCGGGACGATGAACATGCCCTTAAAACGCTGCTGAACGAAGGGCAGGGACTCATCCTGCTGACCGGGCACTTTGGCTGCTGGCAAACATCCAGCACCGGTCTTGAGGGCATCGAGACACCCGTACACGTGCTTATGCATCGTGCGCCTGACGACATTGACCGCCAGCATTTCGAGCACGCAGGAACTGACGCCCCGTTTCGCCTCATCGATCCCTGCGGATATCTGGGCGGAAGCCTTGAGATGCTTGATGCGCTTGCCAAAGGACATATTCTTGGACTCATGGGCGACCGTACGTTCGGCAACGATCGAAACACAGTGATTGTCCCCTTTCTCGGCGGCAGCGTGCGTCTGCCTTTCAGCGCCTACAGACTGGCCTCGGTCACTGGCGCTCCGATTCTCGTCTTCTTTTCCAGCAGGATCGGCCCCGGCCGAGCCAGACACGAAATCGCCCGAATCATCCGCGTTCCGCAGGGTCTGGGACGATCCGGGGAAAATTACATCCCTTATGCACGACAATTCGCGCTCGCCTTGGAAGAAATGGTCAAAGCGAACCCTTATCAATTCTTCAACTTTTACGACATGTGGGAAAATTAGGATTTATACATGGATATCAAGAAGCAACTTAAGCAGACCCTGATCAGTGAACTCAACCTCGAAGATCTGATCCCGGAAGATATCGACGACGCAGCGCCACTGTTTGGCGACGGACTCGGCCTTGACTCCCTCGACGCGGTGGAGATCGTGGTTCTCGTGCAACGCCTTTACGGAGTGGAGATCAAGGACATGGACGAAGGCCGACGAGCTTTCCAATCCATCAACGCCTTGGCCGAATTCATT
>Ga0180007_10003326_pt1 | contig 18042 bp, 29 predicted proteins | sample MM_PC_MetaG_FD_121122 | JGI IMG/M metagenome (GOLD analysis project Ga0180007, IMG submission 121122) | Groundwater microbial communities from the Aspo Hard Rock Laboratory (HRL) deep subsurface site, Sweden - MM_PC_MetaG | ecosystem: Environmental > Aquatic > Deep subsurface > Groundwater... | reverse complement strand
CTTATGCCGAGTATTTAGCCAAATATATGCCAAAGGGTAAATAAGGAGGATGGATGAAAACACTAATACGGATATTACAGAAATTATTAACGCTGTCCCTTTTCCCGATCTATGAATGGGTTGCCAATATTGAAAAGCAAGCCCCTGAATGTTGTGGTAAGATATCGGACTTTCAAGGGCATCATACTTCGTTGTTTGACGAGGTATTTTATTATCAATGTCCTGATTGTAAAAAAACATTTGTTAAGCATAATGAACATAATGCTGTTACACTTGGAAAATTGTGGCGTTTGATATATATGCCAAAGGGCAAATAAGGAGGGATGAATGAAAATGTATTTTAGCACAGCCATATTTCTTTCGGTGTTTATTATAGGATTTGCTTACTTCTTTGCAGGAATTTTATCAGACAACTATTACACCGAACTTTACCCAATCGTAAATGATTACTTTTGGGCGAAAACGATTTTATTTTTAGTGCCTTATTTAGCCATATCTTTTGTTGGGTTTATCACAATTTATAAAAAACTTAGAGGAAAAAAAGGAGGGATGAATGAAAAAGATATTACTTTATAATCGGCGTATTATCAAACACATAATGATACGAGTGTTCCCGATCACTTGTGCCTTTATCTGCATATTTGGGGCTAGTATCTTAATCGGCAAAATGCCATCTCTTGACTTGTCAAAATATCCGATGTGGATAGGCTATCTCTTACTGTATGGTGGGTTTATCATTTTACTTGGCTGGACAATTGATATGTTTGTATTACCGTTATTCTCTTTGTTCAACAAGAAGAATAAACCCCAAACATTAAAAGGTCGTGTAAGAGAAGCCGAGGGCAAATAAGGAGGAATGATGATGGAAGAAGAAAAGGTCGTCATGGAAGTAACAAAGGGTGAGGCGTTGTTCGTGCTGGGAGAGCGCATAGATAATACTTGGCAACACGAGTTGATGCCGGTTATCATTCTAGCCCCTGCAATTATAATTGCATTTTTGTTCTACGAATTATTACCGGACACATGGAGTCCGTGGGCATGTTTAACTGCAACTATGCCAATAATCGTAGTCGCTGTTTACCTTATATTTAAGTGGTATAAGAGTGGCGAGAAAAAGGCTATGAAACAGTATGAGTTAATGAAATCTGATGGGCAAATAACCATCAAGGGGGGGTAGTATGTTCGGAAGATGCCTAAACTGCGGAAACATTGTAGACCCTGATTCATTGACTTGCCTGGCTTGTGGCCGCGAACATCAATGGAGGTTGGTTAAGCCAGAACAAAAGAGAAAGCAGTTAGTGATGGCCAGCCGGAAGAATGATAGTTTTTTCAGTAATGGGTTAAGATCGCCAACGCTACCGGGGCAAAGGAGATAATAAAGTGGGCAATGTTTTTAAGGTAATATTAATCATTGTGGTGGTTGGTCTATTAGCCTTAGTGGTCGGACCCTGTGTCTATTTTAACTTTATTGAACCAAGTATATCTCAGACAGATATGCCGAATATAGAAAAGGCAACACACTCCTTTTATATCGAGAATACCGGGGGAAAGATATTATCCAGTGATTTTGAGCAGCATGGTACTATAAAGGGGGAGAGGATATTTGAGCTTCACGGATTTTGGGAAATGAAGGGTAAAAAATTCAAGTTTGTGGATGGTGACATAAAACTTGATGAAGCAATATTTGGTCCTATAACAGTGGAGGAAAGAAAATAAGGAGGTCGTTTGATGGAAATCCGATGTGGTGTGAAAGATAGATGTAGTGATTTTGGGAATAAATGTGAAAAGTGCCTCAATAATAATAATAATGTTCGTAGGTCATTATATGTCCCTGCTAAGTTACCCTTTTGGCAATGGAAAAAGGACGTGAAAGAATGAGTAAAATCAAAGCAACCGTCTTGATAGTTTTAGGGGAAGTGGTGATATATCTGTTATTGCTTGTGGCTCTCCCTGCTTACCAGAGGGCTTTATACTGTGACAATAATACCCTGTCTATGGTTGCTATCTATGGCCCGTTGGTAGTCAGCATTACATATTTAGTGCCGTTGTTTATCGGAATAACAATGCTTGTGTTAATATGGAAAGTGATACCGAATAATAAAAGTAGAATGAAGGAGGAAAGGGAAAATGGGTAAAGAGAAAAGGAACGCGTGGATAGGTTTAGTCATATTCCTCCCCCTGATGATTTATTTACTTTGTTCATTGCTTGGCAGGTACAGTATAAACGATATTACTGGCGCTATTCTCATTTCCTGTTTTGGGGGTGCTGTCGCTGGTAGTGCTTTATCTGCTTTTAGGTTGTTCATAAATAAGGAGGAAAAGAAAGATGGATAAACTAGAAAAGACATACAATTTCTTAGCTCCATTCTTCTTAATGGTAACAGGCTATCTATTGTTGGCAATCGACTTCGTTTTCTATCCAATAATATTAGTTAATTTAGACGCTATGGATTTTAGCTTTAGTGGTTGGATTGCAGGTGCTTGGCTAATTGTCCTTTTAGTTTGGTCAGTATATTTTATGTTCAGAGGGATAAAATTAATGAAAGAGAAAAGTAAAAAGGAGGGTAAAAAAGATGGGTAAACTCGGTCAAGTAGGAATAGTAATTGTCATAGTGGTTATAGCCTATTTGCTGTTACTGGTATTCATGCCGGTATTATCAGACTTCGCTTCTACTGCCAACACCACGCTATCTACTACCAGCAATATGACTAATTATCCTGGGACTCAATCCGGGATACTGGCGGCTCCCTGGGTATTGTTCTTTGTGCCGGCAGTAGGCGGCATGATAGCGATAGTAGTTATTCTAAGGCAACCCTAGCTACGTCTTTGGAAATAACTGGATACCATCCCGACTAATAAGATAAACAGAGTGAAAGAAAGCCAGAACGTAAAGCTATAGAGCATATACTGGAATATAGCGGCGTTGCCTCCGAAGAAAGAATAGTCCCATTTAACCAGCCTCGGGATTCCAACAAAAAAGAAGTCTGTATTTATTATGGGTATTGAGAATAATCCAAATATCTCCTGTGAATGCGTAAGGGTCAAGGTATTCATAATAGAAACATCCGAAGATGTAATGAAAACACCCTCCAGGATTCTATTTAACAGTGTCATTCCTATCCAGACAGATGCCAGAAAGCCTATCTTATTATCCATTTAAGTCCATCCTAGCTGTCTGGAAGCCATAGCAAGTGCTATTGATATTATCAAGAATACGACTACCATCCAGAAGTCTATACCGAAATTCTTTAATGCTACGAATATACCCATAACGGCAACGATAACTATTATCTTTACGAATATAGTCCCTGACCCATATCGCCTCATTAGATAACTCATGGTTAGTGATATTGCCAGGATAACAAACCCTGCCAGTACTAATAGTGGTAATTGTGCAGGCGTAGAAGTCGCGTCAGCAACCGCTTTAACGACACCCGCTAAAGGAAATGTCCCAGTTGTAGGTGTAACACCGAAAGTCCCTGTTATATTACTGGTTAGAGCTGATGAGTCTAAGAAGGGATTAGGAGTGCTTAACACATAACTAGGAGCCTTTGCTTCTGCTATCGGCGAAAAAGAAGTCATATTGCCACTTACATCAGCATCAGAACTTGCAGTCCTGTAGCTCGGAGTAGCATCGTTGCCATTGAGTGTAGAATCTATAAAGTCCCCGGCAGTATATTCCCATGCTATACCCTGTACTGGCACTCCACCAACTGTTATTGTCTGGCTTTCTAGGTACAGCATGGAGCCGTTTTCTATGAATATCCAAGGGTAAGCATTATCGGGGACAGAGACACCCACTGCTATGACTCTATCCTGTTCCACTCCATCTATGTCAATAAAAAAATAGGGTAGCCCCCAACCTATTACGTTTGCGCCTATGGTTGAGTGAGCCCCATATCCCCAACTCAGCACAGGAGACGCGGTACTGTAACTTAGATTGAGATAATCGGCCGCTACATAACTACCACCTGCTTTGGTTATAGTCCAGCCAGCAACTCCACTACCTTGAAGCGTCTTTATCTTCCCCACCGAACCAGTTATCGTAGCATTGGTTATCGTCTGGTTTGTTCCATCTGCGAAAGTTATTGTCTGTGTGGTATCTGCCGGCAGGATAAAGTTTGTAAAAGTATTTGAACCTGAAACAGCGTGGGCGGAGCCGTTAAGCTGAACTTCGTAATAGGTTTTCCCTCCACCAGTAAATGCCCCTGTACCTGTGACTCTTATTGAGGAAGTGCCCCCATCCCAGGTAAGATTAGTTGCTCCTAAAGTCCAGGCTGTGCAGTTGATAACTGAAGCTCCTAGTGTCAACCCCCTTACAGTGTCATAATTGGTGTCAAAAAGGCCACAAGTTACTGTTTGCCCATTGGTGTCAAGAGCACCTTGATACAATAATATAGATTTTGCTCCTATGTTTAAGGCATCTTGTAAAGTCCAACCTCCACCAGCAACATAAAAGACTATGTCACAAGCCAAAGCACCATTAGCAGTAATTGTTTCACCAGGGGCACTAGCATAGAAACGCAGACTGCCAGAGTAACTCTTGGTCATACTGGCACTAAATGTCAAAGAGCCATAGACAGCAAGGAGCGCACTCCCAGCTAAGTCGGGAGTATTCGTCACTCCTGTCCAGTCCATATCCAAACATGGGGAAGCTATATCAATTGTGACAACTTGCCCCCCGATTGTAAATGAAGCAGCATCAAAGAATACATTATCGTCAGCATCGGGGACGGCCTCGCCACCTGCGCCCCCAGAAGCTAGTGACCAATGGGCAGTGTTAGACCAATTACCACCATCACCTACCCAGTACAAGTTTCTTGTAACAGCACTAGCGGGAAGAGCAAATACGGTACTGAGAACTAGCAATAAGGTCAGCACAAATAATATTCTAATAATTCTATGTTTCATGTTATCTCACTTCTATTCCAGTCGTTATTGTATGATTGCCACTCGATACATTGAGAGCAGTTACTTGTATCCAATCCGATGCACCAAACCAAGCCTCATATACCCTTGCTTCTCTATTCACAAGGGCAGCATTATAGAAGCGTATCCTCAAGTCCTCTATGGCTTGCAAAGATGTTAATGTGGCGGTAACAAAGGTATCGAATATTTGTGTATCACTGTATATATTAACCCATCCACCACCGTAATACACATCAATTTCTACTGTAGTAATATCAACTCCCTGATCGCCGTTATAATAATAAATATTGGTGCAAGTTATGTTATCGGCTAGATGCAATTCGAGATAAGGAGTCCAAGTTACAGTAGCGACAGTGTATGATGACCATGTACCGGTATTGTCATCATAAGCATTCTCAGGGTCAGCCCATCCGTTTGCTGTGGCACTTGTGGGTGAAGTATTAGTTGTAGTCGCTGTACCTGGAATTGTGGAGGTAATGTTACCCGAAACCGTATCACTAATAAAAGTCCTAAAGGCATTCTTTTTATAAACCAAATTCTTGTCCGCTGTACCATTATCGGTATCAATCCAGCCTGTTTGTGATATGGTGAAGTTATCCGTTACTGGGAGTGTGACATTATCAGATGGCGTAGTCATTCCAGCATTGCCGGGGCAGTAGACAATATAGCCACCTGTGCTATTTGCTGTATAGAGTATGTCGGTCAATATAGTGTTAGCGCCTATATTTGGCACGAACAGGCACCAAGGATAACCACCGGGAGTATATCCGGGCATAAACGCAACATCGGCACCACTTGAAGTCCTGACAACAATATTAGTAGCCGTGGCGTTCATGTAGTTGCCATTTATAAGGTTAGTTGTTGAGATATTGGCAGTAGTAACCACGTTAGTAGCTACCGCTCCACTATTCACGATGGCTATATTTGCCCAATACAGAGCATTGGAAATATTACTAGCAAGGGCTGAAAAAGGGATTGCCAGCAGCAGCAATGCCGAAAACGCCAATGTTAAAAGATATTTTTTCATTATTTTATCATCCCGAACCATATTTTAGCACTGATATATATCCATGCCATTGCCGCTATCAACATCAAGAAAGCAAGGTCGTACATTCCTAGTCTCGCCCCTATTATCCCTAGCACTGAAACATCAACCAATCCATTCCAGTGGTCTCCTGTAAGACTTAGATTCCCTACTACCAGCCATCCACACATAACAAGTAGCATGATAATAGATAACAAGTCATAAGTAGTGCCGAATAGTGCCTTGCCCGCTTCCTGCCCTGTTTCTATCCACGTTCCCGACCATTGATTTGTAAGATTGGTTGTATAGTTATCTGACCATGTCCTAGCTTCTACATTGAGAACCCTTATAATAACACTAAACGCTGCCGGTGCCATAGATTGTAGGCCGAATATGGCACCCCTGAAAAACGCCTCGCCATATATGCTTAACACAGTTGCTGTCTCGTTTTGTGTAAGAAGAGAGTATGTTGTTAGCCCCCATTTAGTATCAAGATCAGCAGCAAGCGTAAGTATCCTGGCAGCTATTCCTGCTTGCACATCTGCTTGTGTGGTCAAACTGGAGTAGTTGCTGGCATTGATGATGAAATTGTAAACTGGGGCAGTATCGAAAACTGCCGGATTTCCCGATAGTCTTATTGTGTAGCTTGTGCCCCAAATGATAGGTAAGGCAGAGACAGTACTGGCTGAGAGATACATGGAATAGACATTATAGCCATATCCATCGTCATTGTAAGCATAGCCTATTGTACTGGCTAGTTCTGTTGTATTATCGGTATCAATAAGCCTCCAGATGAATGTCTCAGGTTCTGTCGTGTCTGGTGGTGTGGCATAGGGTATATTGGCATAGATTATAATAACCATATCCCCAGATTCGATTGAGTTGCGATATATATTTATCTCATCGACTGTAGGTGTGCTATCCGGGTCAAGAGTATCGGCATAGGCCGGTGTGGCACTCAATAAAAGTGCTGCCAATAACCCTAATACTATTATCAGCCTAAAGAGTTTCACTTTATCCCCTCTAGTTTCCCCCTCCGCATATTGAGGTAATACCGTACCATCCCCACCCAAAATAATATGACGGCTATCGCCGCAACGGCCACTATTATACCCCCTACAAACCACCCTTGATCTGTTTCAAAGAACTCTATCAAAACAACTTACCTCCTTAACTTCGGCCTTCTTGGCGTTATTCTAATTGTACCACGACTTGACAAGCGTGGTGGTCTTTCTGTTATCGGTGGTGTCTTTCTACCTAGTGTCACATCTCCTGTAGTTTCTTGCTTAGAGTCCGGCCTGAACGATATGCCTATCTTACGACTGCCTTTGGGTTCGAGTGCAAAGTCAAAGAATCCTATATCGCCAGTTACCTTCTTCTCAGGTGGACTACCTTTCAAGAGTGTGACTGTTTGGTAAGCACTTCCCGGTCCTTTGACAATATTCGCTCCTGCTGGCTTCCTGCCTAATACAACAACGTAGTCCTTTTCAGCGCTATAGGGCTGCATACCCACATACCATACATCTTTACCCTGTAATTCCCCTTGTCTCCAAGCTATAGCGCCCCCTGATTTCTTTATTATCTGGCGCTTTTCTTTGTCACTTCCACCTCGTGGTTTAATAATTGGTTTTGGTAGTGGCTTTGGTGACGGAGCAAGAGATGGAGTAGGCGAGGGTGTAGGACTAGGCGCTGCTGGAGTGACAGGACTAGGTATTAGCGAAGGACTTGGTTTTGGGCTAGGCTTTGGTGAAGGTGTAGGTGCAGGAGATGGCTTTGATGAAGGTGTTGGAATAGGAACTGGTGAAGGGCTTGGAGTAGGCGAGGGTTTTCCTGAAGGAGCGCCACTGGTGGGAGTTGGTGAAGGCTTAATGCTTTTCGCCACACTGCTACTCAACATAGGACTTACCACAGGCTTCGGTGAGGGAACTGCGCTACTAACAGACACAGATACACTAGGTTTGGGTGATACAGGAGTGCTAGGCACTACCCTTGCCGATAATGCAGGACTAATGACACTTGGAGACGTTATCCTAGAGTACAACCCCGGTGATAGCTTACCGGCCATTGATGATGGTATGTTTATTGATACATCAGGGCTTCCTTTTCCTGCTTTGCCTAGTTCAGTAGGTTTGAGTTCCCACGCTGTCAATTTAGGTGGCGATGCTTCTGCAATATTTAATAGTTTGCCGGGATCATGCCCAAAGGCTTCTGCCCACTCATTGGCTATCTTTTGTCCTTTGTAAGTTCTAAGGATAACATAGTAGTCTGCTATATCTTTTACTCGATGTGGCTCAGGCCCTATTTCTGTTTTCCTAAAGTGCAATATAGCATCAGCTTTACGCTTGCCACTCTCAGAGAGTCGCATTATATTAAGTTTACCTACGCCGGGATAGTTAATAGATACTGCTGGTTCATTAACTGTCATGCCATAAGAAAATTCGCCTGTTGTGCCTATCTTCGATTGCAGTTCGTCAACTAACTGTGAGCTAACTTCTTTTGAGTGGACATCTACTGCATGGTGCCACCCTGTTGCATCTTTAGTCTGTATCAATGATGGGTGTTTCTTGCTAATTCGCACATTGGTAGCACCCTCTATTTTCTTTAGTGAATCGGCTAATTGCTTCGTAAAAGTTGCTGTTTCTACTTCCCCTAATGTTGTCTGTATATCAATATCACCCAACTGTCTCCATAACCTTAATTCAGGGGCAAGTTGTGATTTTATTGTATAACTACCATATACTTGCTCAACTTTTTTACCTTGTGCTATAGATTGCTTGAATACCTCTGCTACTCCATCTTGGCTAAGTGATTTAATGGGATTTAATTCTACACTCTTATCGAGATATGGCGATTTCTTACCAGCGAACATTCCCCTGGTATCTAGAGTCGCTTCAACCTTTCTTATATCCTCACTACTAGCACCCATTTTTTGTAATGCGTTACGTGTACCAAGCAGGCTTGTTTCTAACTTGGTTGAGGGCTTAAACCCGGTTTGTATTTTGGAAAATTCAGGGAGTTTTGTCCCTATATTCCCAACAGTTAGCTTGCCTTGTGACATACCAATTACCGGCTTGCCGTTTACTGCTATGCCTCTCCACACAGTAACATCTCCACCCTTTATAGGTACTTTTACTGCAACTGGTATAGCTGTCTTTGCTACTGCCGCCATCGCAGGAAGTGATACCAGTACAACTCCAGCTACTCCTAAAGCCTTTTGACCTGTACTTAATCCTCCCCAATTAGTACCTAAGTTCAAGCCTAACACACCTGCCGCACCTGCTGAAGCAACACCCATTATACCCTTTGGCATAAAAGGTATTGCCCACATTGCTAATTGAGCACCGCCTACGGCATATTCAAGCCCGCCTATATCTTCTTTGGTAACTTCTGGCAGTACCTGGCGCGTAGGTGAGAAGAATAATGTGGAGATTCCTTCTATTGCCATGCGCTTTACTGTCGGGACTGTTTTCCTGTAATAATCCTGCTCTGCTGGTTTCTCCTTGATTATATCCTTGAATTGCTCATTGGTTACTATTTCCCCTGTTACTCGCTCCCATTTTACTTCATTAGGCAACGCTATCCCTGTTTCCTTTGATGCTATTACTGCGTCAGTTGCCCACTTTATTTCCTTATCATCAAAGCCAGCTAGTTTCATTGTCTCTGTAGTTTCACCTTTACTAGATGCCTTTAGTAAGTCGTAGCCATCTTTTGTTTTGTAGGTTTCCATTGCGGCAATAGCTTTATCTTGTGCCATCTTCTCTGCATCAATGGCTTCTACCATAGCATCAAAACTGTTTTGACTTAGTGCGATGGATTGATATTTGGGGTCAAGCTCATTCCACTCCTTTATAGGCATGGCTTTATCGCCTATAGTGATATGTTTTGATTCAAACTCTTTTGTGTCGGCTTTTATGGCTTTATCCATTGCATCGAAATCTTGTCGCAAAGCTATGTTCTGATATTCCTCTGGCAGTTTATTCCACTGGTCAATAGGTAAGGATTTATCACCTATGATTATGTTCTCTGTAGATTGTTTCACCAAATTTTGTATGTCCGATGCTTTATATCCTGCATCTATAAGCCCTTGCTCAACACTTCTATCTCCACGCCTGATAGCGACGATAGCCTGTTGTAAATCTAGTACGCCATTATCAATATAACTGTCCATAACTGGCAAAGGCTGGTGTTCAGGTGGTGTTGGTGTAGGTGGTGGTGCTGGTGATAGCCCTGCTTCTGGCACAAAAGTCTCTGGTGTAGGCGGTGGTGCTCCGGGTGCTTCCCTTGCTTTAGCTTCAACACCTCTTATTATTTGCTGCACCATGAAAGTAGTGTGAGCACCAGCCGCAATAGATTCCTTTACGCCAACCGGGGCTGCTTCTATGGCTTTCCGCTCTTTCTCGGAGCCTTTCTCGACAAAGGAAACTTGACCGGTTACGGTATCCTTTACCTCAACCCGGCCGGTTGCAGGGCTTACAACGCCTGTAGCTTCTTTAACCATTTTTTTCTACCTTAATACGGGTTTTATCTTTCAATAAGGCAATCCCTAAAAATCCTATTGGCGCAAATAATCCCCATATTGCAAACACCCAATGTCTATTTTTATTTTGCGCCCATATTGCACACCCTAAAATACTTATGCCGATACCCACTATAGAAAATATTAACCAGTATTCAGTACTGCGACCAATTAAACTAACAATAGCGCCAATCCACGCTATTACTTTACCTGTCGGTGATACTACCCCTGTAGCTTCCTTAGCCATGACGTTTCACCTTCTTAAGTGGTACTCTTAATGATTTTAGTATTCTGTAGCCTATGTAGCCATTAACGACACAGACAAATAATATCCTGCCATAGTACAGACCATCTCCGTAATTCATAGCTAATAATACAGTCATTACACCTGCTGCATATACCGGGGTAAGAACTCCAAACCATCCTATTGCTTTGATTATGTTTCGTTTATTCATCTCTTAACCTATCACTCCAGAATATCATCCTGAAGGCGTATCCTATGCAGGCAAAACTATAGCCTATCAGTGCCAAGCTCATTACAAGCCCCATGTTGTTAGTGTAGGTATCAAACCACTGGAAACCTAGCCCTGCGGCTACCCCTGCGGCCAGCATGAATGGTATAGGATTAGGCCTCCAGAATCCTAGTATCGTAAAGAATACCAACGCACAACCGGCTAAAATTATACTCATAGCTAATCCACCATTACCGCAGTCAATGACATATTGTTAAAGGTTATATCTGCCGCTTTGTCCGATGTGATATATATTTCAATATAATCGCCTGTGCTCAAAGTTAATAATGCCGTTAGTGATTGAGCACCAATATCACCAGCGGTAGCTATTTTCCTTTGGATAAAAGAGGCATCATGCCCCACGCCGTTTTTATAAAGCTTTGTCCCTAATAGCACATTGTTAATATCTGAACTGACAGCCATAGAAGCTACTACATTCGTTACTCGATTAGCTGCCCCTGTATAAGTCAACCTGCCATTACTCGCTGTAAACCCCTGCAACTCATCAGATGTTGTCGTACCCAACACAAGGTAATAAGTATCTACCAGTGTTATAGTGGTGGCTAGTGGAGTAGTGATATATATCTCGCCATAAGCAGGGCTATTGTAAGCAGTACCTGCAATATAGACATTATCAAAATAGCCATCACTGTAAGACAGGTCTACCGAGCCAACGGAATATGTGCTGGCGGTTCCGGGGTAAACATTCCTTGTATAGAAGTCATCAAGGGGATCACCGGGCGCACCACATCCTGTCAGCATTACTATTGTGGTCAGGATGCCTATTCTTAATACCTTTTTCATTTTCGCAATCACTACAATCCAAATCTGGGCTTTTTATTCATATTCTTAATAGGATAGTACCCCTTATTTTTATTTTTATTCCTTTTATTTATAAGGTATTTTTTCTAGTAATTTAGTAGTATATATATATTAGACTGGCACCGAGTCACACACACTCTTTCCAATGTTCACTCTGTACTCTTGGAGAGTGCTATCGAATGATATACCAAACATCCTCAATGCTCCCCTTATCTCCCTTGTAAGTGGCCTGCCTATTTCGCTGGTTAACTCCCAATTTTGTATTGACTCTCTACTGTTATGCCTACACTTATTACCAATAGCGATAGCCTTCTCTTCAAGCCATCGCCATTTGTTCTTGGCAGCTATCATCTCTGGACTTTCCGTCATAGTAACATCACCAGTTACGCCCCTCTGTGATTTGTACCTCTCCCTGAGTTCACGCTTCTTTGTATCTATCAATCCCCACAGTTGCTTGCCCCGGACATAGTATGGGCCTAGCGGATTAGTAAATCCTACACTCGGTTTATCCAGACCCATTATAGCGGCTCCCTTTTGTGTCATTGGATGGACCCACCATTCAAACTCTAAGCCCTGTGGCCTTTTATTTGCCATGCCTTGCTGAGTAAGAGCAGTGTCGCTTGTTTTAATAAATAAGTCCGTAGCATCTCTAACTCGCATATCTACAAACATCTCATGTGTGCAGTCATATATCCATGCTGATTCTAACTTGCGTAATTCCTGCACCACATCGTCTGTTTCAAGGTTCAGGTTAGAAGTAGACCGACGCGCATCAGCAAGCCAGATATTGAACTCATGCGTGAAGAATACGCCTCCACGATATTCTTCATCGAATCGTAGAAATTTGTATTTATCGAGTGGCTCGGCTTCAAATGTAGCCGAGCCACCTTTAATTCCATATTCCTCTTCTGCTAGTTCATCATCTATACTAAGTGTGGCTTTTAGTGAAACATTGCTGAAACAAGGCTCACCTTCAGCCATATAATCTAGTAAAGCAACCAGACCACCACCTATGCTTTTACCAGCTCCCCTATCACCTACAAACCCTATCGTAATATCACGGTTTAAGTGATGCTTACGAAACAAGCAAGGCAACTCGTTCTGTATTGCAGTTTTAACTGTCCAAGGCAGTTTTGCTGTTTCTTTCTTTGCCATTACTCCACCATTTGTTCTTATTATGTCCCTGGTAATTTGTGGTGAACGTGGTATGGGATATGGTTTCGAATATAGCCTTCAGCCTTCCCCCTCCAACTCCGGCTGACCTTGCTATTAACCAATCCACTATCGGCTTCAGAGAACACCCATATCGGTCTGCTTCATTAATCGCAGCTACTACCTTATCTGTTTCATCGGTAGACAAAAAAAAGGCAGTCTTTAATTCCTGCCGATAATCAGCGTCCTTACTAATCGCTGTCATTGAACGCTGAAGTACCCCGGATTGAGCTGGTGATAATCCAGTAGTAAGGATACCATCTTTGCGCTTCAAATCCCTGACATTAAGATGAGCACCCTCAAAGGCTTCCTCAACTGCTTCCTCCGCTATGTCATGTCCATTGCCATTATCATTATACATATATTTAATTATCCCCCTGTCGGTGCTGTCGCTATCATTCCAAACAGACTCGCCATAAATGCTATCACCATTACCCAGGGGCCGACCTTCTGGATTAGTGATATTTGGCGCTCAAATAATCTCTTGTGAGCTGGCATTTTAATTACGTTAGCAAATTCCCTCGGATCGAAGTATTGTCTGTCCGGTAATACCATAGGTTTCAAAACCTCTTCTTTTAGGTCATATACATTGACGTAATACCAGTTATTGTTATTCAAACACTGCTGCGGTTGTCCTTTGGGTTTATCTATCCATTCAAAAGCTATTTTTTTGGGATATATTAACCCTGTATCTCCGTCTTTGTAGGCGTATATATTCAGGCTGTTTACTTTAGTAGTAGGCTTGTTGCTACCCACAATAACCGCTTCCAAATCTGGCCTGCGAAATCCTCGCCATATCAGGAATATTGAACCGGGAAGAGTTACAACAACTCCCATTGCTAAGAACATATTGTCCCTTTGCTGTCCGTACAGTGAGGCGAAGAAAAAGAATATAACGGCAAGTATTAACCCTGCTGCTATAAAGGCGTATTGTCTGAAGTTTCTTTTGAAGAACCTTTTTATTGCCGATGATTTAGGATTCAATTCTAATTCCGGCTTCGACTCTTCTGCCACCAAGTGCATAGCTTTAACCGATGGTGGCGTAGCTTCTTGTGCAAATACTACCTGTGCCGTTACTCCCACCTTTTCCCTTATATTTTTCCCCTTAGTAGGGTGGGCGTATTCTGCTTGTAGTAATACTTGCTCTGACAAAGGTTGAAATAACTCATCCCCCTCTATGGGGATCGCTTTCCTTTTTACTATTCCAGTGCACCTTTTAACTACCTTTTTCTTTGCCTTTTTTTTCTTAGGTTCGAATTCTTCTTCGATCATATCTTAACTCCATACCGCCCTTGCTGCTGTAGCTAAGACTATTACTAGCGTGGCTATTCCTAAAAATATGGTTACTTTATCCAGCAGCAGCATACTAGCTGGCTTATTTTGCGCTTTATACCTCTGCCCATCTGCCACATCTGTAATCCAATCGTTCTCGTTTATTTTTTTATTCTTCAAAGGCTTGTCTTTTTCATCGACTAAGCCGTAAATGTCAAATACAATATCCCTGTCAAATCCGAGTGTTACCATGTCTGCTGGTATCCCCTTCAAACCAGCGAAGGGAAATTGGAGTTTGTAAAAATGTTTCCAACCTTTGACTATATCGCTACTTACCTTTTCCACTAGGAAAGTATCCTCAATAAACAATTTCCTAAAGATGAATTTACCATCATCCCGGAAGAATAACTGTGTTCTTTTTTCCTTTGGTGGACCAAATATATCCAATCTTTTATCCCCTCCTGTATCACCCCGGAAAGCGGATGTTTGCCGCCCCCGGAGTGATACATAAGTTTTAGTTTTAGCCCATGCCGCCGAGTTTCTTGATCCCGAAGAACCCGGAGATAACCGCGCCTGCCAGGAATGATATTAAGGTAAGCAGTGGGGTTACGAGTAGGATAGGACTCAAGCCGGTGTAGGATGAGCTGATACCTGCGCCTGCATTGTGCAGGACTGAGCAGATACCATCAAGTGCAACCGGCAGTATGATGAGCGCAATCGCTATGAATATGAGCGATACACCCAGCATAAGCAGGCTACCCAGGTTTAGGCTGGTTTCCCCGGTGCCGCCCTTCATCACTCTGACTCCGAGGAACATCGAGAATACCGCAGCGGATAGGTAGCCAATCAATACCAGCAGTGGTGTGATACCGATTACTGCCGTAAAGCCTGTAAAGGTAGCATCGGTGATACTGGTGTTGGCAGTACACTCATAAGCTAATAGCGCATCGGTGGCGGTGGTTACTATCGGGAACATAATGAACCCGACAGCAAGGAACACCATACCAATGGCCATCATCAGGATTCCGCCAACATTCATCTCGCCAGCTTCTTTTCTGCGCTTTCCTGCCTCAATCATGAGCCGACCTTTTGCTTCAAACCATCTTTTTAAACTCATGTCTTTACCTCCTTTTTTAAGATTAGCATATTATTCACGCCTCCACAGGTTGCCGCGCGCTGGATACCTGAGAAACGGTACGCCCTAAGTACCAGGGTATGATGTTTATGTATTTACCCTGCTGGCAACTGAAAATAGTTGCCACTAATACTGCCATGATTGCATCCAGTGTTAAGGCTGCCAAAACAGACATTCCGCCTAACGCACCAAAGCAACTATTGCAGTATCCTATCCCCTGAGTAAGTAGATAGATGTTAGAAAGTGTGAAGCATAATATAAGCCCTGCTGATATGGCAGCGCCTACCTTCGGAAGCAACCCTACAACCAACAGCAAGCCTAGTACTATCTCAAAGTAGGGCAGCGTGAACAGCAGCACATCGGTAAAGCCGGAAGATAAAAAGGCCGGCATGATAAAGGAGTCATAGGTATTGCCTTGCGCCATTGCCTTGCCTACTCCGGCCACAATCAAGACCATGCCGAGCCATGTAGCTGATATTATCGCTATCCAGTATTTGAATATTCTCATAAGATATACCTCATGTATACTGCTATGCCAAAGGCTATGTAGGCAAGAGCAAAGGTAGCAAAGCATAGCCTTATGTTATATTCAAATCTGGCCTCATGGCTGTTTTGTAAGTATCTCTCCATCTTTTCACTATGCCGTTGTACCTTTCGGGATATACCGGCATTTACTTGGGAGTGATGCAGGTTTATTGACTTTTGAGAATGGTGGTTAGACATTCTACCTCCGTAATTTAACTTCTCCCTGTAAATATCGCAAACAAAGCTGCCGGAGCAAATGCTATTATCGCCAGCAGCCATATAAAGGGTATTTTATCAACAAGGTTGTTTATAGCTGTACTACCATCAAGCGCGTCAATGTCATAGGATACTTCTATTGTCCTGGTTGTGTTGGCAGTATATCCTGTCATACCGAGCTGCCGGGAAGTGGCATTATAACTGTTGGCAAGCGGAGCATCGGTAGCAAGGTCAGATGATAAATCTATAGTGCTAATATCGTCATCGTAAAGTTCTTTTATAAGGGTAACATTGGCGGTGGTAACTCCGACTGCTGTGGGTGAGGTAAAGGTATCTGTACGGATGTCTGTGCGGAAGTCATAGGCCATCTCTGTCAACGGGAGCATAAAGAGAATAGCCGATACGACTATCACCAGGAAAGCATAAAATATTCTCATATCTACCTAACTATAGTCTAACATACATTGTCAACTATTTTTGAAATCTTTATAAAAATAGTGCAAAAAGGTATTGACAAATGGTAGGCGAACGCTTATAATTCTAATATAAGATTAAATAAGGAGATAAGGGAATGAACAAATTGGATAGAGCATTACTAGATTTACACAATCAAGGGAAATTATCAGTTGAAGATTGGCAAATACTAGAAGCAGCCGAAGCCAGAGACTCTTTCAACACTATGAGGGAATTAAGAATCTCCAATCCACCTTGCTATCCAGGATGGGCTATTGGTAAGGCAGTTTGGGAATATATTCCTGCTTGCGCCAGATTAAGCTAAACTTTTCATCAAAGGAGTTGCCAATGCCTGGAAAAATAGACAAGCACGACATAAAGGACTTGAGAACCCGCGCCAAAATGACACAGGTTGAACTTGCTGAATACCTGGGAGTTGAAAAAGGCACTATCAGCCGGTGGGAATTAGGGACTCAGAAGCCAAGTAAGTTAGCACTCAGGCAGTTGCACAGGCTGCACAAGAAACTGAAAGGAGGTTAGGAAATGGCTCATAAAGGTATCCAGAGTAATGATTGCAAACAAAGGCTTTCAACAGCAGATAGGATCAAAAGAACCCAAGAGGAAAGAGTACAGCGCAAAATAAGGAGAGGAAAAAAGGGGGATAAAATCTATGAAAGATGAGAAAGCGGGCAAATTAAGGACTGAATACGAAAAGGGAGTAAAGGCTATCTGCGAAACTTGCAGGACTGAAGTTGAAACTGCTCGTGAGGTATGGTTAAATGCCAAGCACCAAGCAAACCATAAGAGAGACGAGGCTATCCAGAAGTTACATGAGGAACTTTACCCACGAAAGGAGGTGAAGAAGTAGCCACTTAACCACTTTAGCCAGCCCGGGAGATCACACGCCTTTTATTTTTAACAAACAAAGAAGCGAAATGAGTTTCCCGGGCTGGGTTAGGAAGTTAAGTAGGAGGGCGAACAATGGATAATATTATCAGACATAAAAACCGCATATTATCATTGTTTATATTATTAGTCTACAGTTTGCTATCTATACAATGGTTCAATCCGAGAGAATTGTACTGGGTTGGCGATGGTGGTAATTGGTCTGATACTGCTCATTGGTCACTAGCTTCTGGGGGCGCAGGTGGCGAACATGAGCCTCGCAAATATGATGATGTGATTATAGACTACAATAGTTTTACAAAGAGTCAGGATTATAGAATTTACTTTGATTATGGGTGTTCTAACAATTGAATTAGTTATAAGTCAATTACAGAATACACCCCATTGGTTTGGAACACCTTTATACTACGGCCTAGTATTCGGTGTATTGATAATAGGGTTCTGGGGTTTGTGGGTGTGGGCAGATACTGGGGAGAAAACAGATATAGACGAAATTGAAGAACGAATGGAACAACTATT
>Ga0180007_10003325_pt1 | contig 18043 bp, 17 predicted proteins | sample MM_PC_MetaG_FD_121122 | JGI IMG/M metagenome (GOLD analysis project Ga0180007, IMG submission 121122) | Groundwater microbial communities from the Aspo Hard Rock Laboratory (HRL) deep subsurface site, Sweden - MM_PC_MetaG | ecosystem: Environmental > Aquatic > Deep subsurface > Groundwater... | reverse complement strand
TATTACAATGGGCAATATTTGCACTCGGCTTTAGGATACAAGGCGCCGGATCGGTTTGAGATGGAGTTTAAGGACAGCCATGTTTCTCTCTTAGTGGGGGCTTGAAAAATGGGGAGCACTACAGACAGCCATGTTTCTCTCTTAGTGGGGGCTTGAAAAATGGGGAGCACTACAATATCTTTCCCTTTAATTATTTTAGAGTGGGAAATAGTTATTACCCCGCACTTCATCAAACTCATAAATATATTGAAGAATCTGGTTGGAATTTGCTTGTGTTTCTCTTTACAATTCCTACCTTGATAAATAATCTCCTTGATTGTTCTCTTTCCATTACACAACCCAATCAAATCATGTGACAAAACATCTAACTTAATTGCTTGAGTAGTTTCACCTGGAACATAGGCTACATAACATTTTGTTTTGCGAATTTTACTGCCTTTATTATGCTTCACGTAATCAACCATACCTAGAACATCATAATTATATATCTTTATTTTTACTCCTCTCGCAACCTTCGGGAACGAATCAAATCCTAGCTTAACATCTCTGCGAACTTCAGCTTTTTCTATCAAACTAACGTTCTGGAAAAGTTCTTCATGGTAAAAAACTTCTTTTATCAATTGAGTTGCATGCTTCTTAATAAATTTGGTAAAGAAAGGTAAATAATGATGATAGGTCTGTTTATCTTCTTGAAATATTGACCAACTCAAGCCTTCACCTTCAAAAAAAGAGACAACTTTTTTGCTAAACGGAAGAGGATCATAGGACAATAATTTTAAAAATAATAAAGTAGTGAGCGGAAAAATCTCTATCAAAAAGTGAAAGAGGATACAAGTCTTCTCAAAAAAATGATGACTAAAATCCTTCCTTTTTAAAGAATAAAATGAAGGGAAAATACTTGGGTTATGTTTCACCAAAGAAACCTCTGAAGAAAGATTGGTAAGCAGAGGAGATGTATCGGTTTGTAAAAATTCTACTGTTAAAGATCTTTTTTTAACCTCTTCATACAATTCGCTTCCTTTAAGAAAAGTAAATGGGTGGACTTGAACAATCGGCAAACAATCATAAAGTTTCGATCTTAATGCCATCCACAAAGTTTGATTAATCTGATGTTTATTCTCATATGGGAAACCAATAATAAAAGAAAGCGTGACAGCAATGTCATATTTACTCAATATTGCTAAAATTTTAGGTAGCTTAGCGAGCGGCAACCGCTTCTTTATTTTTTTTTGAATGTAAGGAGAACCTGATTCAATGCCAAGGTAAATATTTCGACAACCAGCTTTTTCTAATTTTCTTATTAAACTTTCATCTAAAGCCTCCAGGCGCGCAGAACAAGTCCAGGGGATCCCCCTTCCCTTTAGCAACGATAGAAACCTTTCTATCCTCTTTCTCGAAGCTAAAAGGTTGTCATGGATAATGGGGACACAAGGATTTTTTCTATCGTTAAAAAATGAATACACTTGTTGCAACTCTTGTACTAACCTACGCGCAGATTTCATCCTAAAATTTCTTTTCCACATCTTACAGGTTGAACAAAAAGTGCATTGAAATGGACAGCCTCGCCCTGCCTCAACCTCCCCTTTATTGTACTTACTCAAATGCGGAAGCAAAGAAAAATTTAAATAGGGAAGATCGTCCAAGCTTTTTATAAATGGCCGGTCTGGATTACGGATTACTCTTTTTTTCTTTCTATAAGTAATACCTAAAATATCATTAAGCGCGGCTTCCTTCGCTAGTGCGTCCAAAATCTCAACCAGGGTATTTTCCCCCTCACCCCTAACAATTATGTCAACTTGTTTAAAAACCTTTAACACTGCTGCTTCTTCAAAAGAAACCTCCGGGCCACCAAATATTATTGGTAATTTCGGAGCAAGTTTCTTGCATTCTTTGGCGATCAGCAGAGAAACTGGTAAAGAAGCACAGATTACACCAAAACCTAAAACTTGAGGCTTATAACTTAAAATCTTGAGTGCCGCTTTCCTGAAAAATTCCGAAGTTAACTTTTTTCCGTTAAAAAGAATGTTTAGATCTACAATTAACGGCTCATGCTCAAATTGATAGACATAAGAAGCCAAGCCTAACACCCCAACCGGAACAGAAAGACTTGAATCAATATTAGGGGGCTGAATAAGGGCAATACGCATAAGTTAAATTATATAACATTTACTAGTGTTCTCCAATGTGATAACTTTGCCTCCACCTTGCCCCTTTTACCCAAAAAAGCTATACTAATTAACACTTACTATGCGTGAAAGACTAAAAACACTCAAAAACTATTTCATGCTCCTCGTTCCTTATTGGGACAAAAGTGTCCTATCCCTTTTTTGTGTAGGCATCGTAGTCATATTCGGCATGGCTACTCCCCTCATCACCAAGATCCTAATTGACTACGCTTATCCTAACCAAGATCTCTATTTATTAACCTTCCTAGTATTACTAGGTATTGTAATTTTTCTCTTTAATATGTATTTCTCAGACGTTTCAAGTTATCTTGATACTTTCATTCACCAAACGCTTTCTATCGATCTAAGAAACAAATTCTTTACTAAATTATTAAGGCTCCCCCTCCGCTTTCACTACGAGAAACAAGTAGGCGACTTAATGGTTAGGGTTACCGATGACATCGATGTCATCATAGACGCCGTAGCCGAAACCATCCCAGTAGTAATCAAAATTATCCTTCAGCTAGTCGCCCTTTTGGTCATTTGTTTAATGATAGACATAAATCTTACGATATTGGCTTTAATCGGGATCCCCTTCTACTTCATCCAAACTCGGTTTTTTGCCAAAAGGTTTGAAATTGTTCAAGAAAAATCGCAAAAAAGAGAATCCGAAATCTATACCTTCTATCAAGAAAAGATGAGCAATGTAAAAACCATCAAATCCTTTAACCAAGAGATGCATGAAACTGACCGCCTCATCGATAAATTAAAAAGAATGTTCCGTTTAGTCAGAGAAAACTTATTTTTAGGTTTATTTAACTCCTTCTTTGATGCAATCATGATTACGCTTTGGACCAGCTTTTTAGCCTGGTACGCAGGTTACCGGGTTATAACCGGCCATATTACCATCGGTGAAATCATGGCAATTTTAGTTTACTTGGGACAAATTCATCAACCATTTATGGACTTCGGCACTGTATATAAATCATTAGTTAGTAGTTTCGTTTCAATTAATCGTGTCAATGAAATCTTCGAAAAAGAACCCGAGGCATATAAAGATACGCGCACTTTCATTCTTTATGACATTAAAGGCCAAGTTAAATTCGATAACGTAAGCTTCCATTACCCCGACACCGATGAATATATATTAAAAAATATTTCCTTTAATGCGAACCCAGGTAAAGTTACCGCTCTCTGTGGAACCAGCGGAGCCGGGAAAAGCACCATTTTAGATTTATTGCTGCGCTTTGTAGAAACCAACGAAGGTGAAATATATATTGATGAATATGAAATTAAAAAGGTATCCTTGATAACACTGCGCGCTAATATTTCTATTGTTTCACAGGACGTCGTGATCTTTTCGGGAACCATCCGAGAAAACTTACAATATGGTTGTAAAGAAGTAGATGAGGAAAAAATGATTCAGGCCACCAAAGATGCTGAAATTTATGAATTCATAAAGGATACCGCTAAAGGATTTGATACCCGCATTGGCGAAGGCGGCCTGGGAATTTCCGGAGGGCAAAGACAGCGGCTTTCAATTGCCCGGGCATTATATCGCGGAGTGAAAATCCTCATATTAGATGAAGCCACTTCCGCCCTGGATAGTATCACCGAAGCTAAAATCTACAAAAACATGCAAAAAGCTCTTGAAGATAAAACTGTAATCATGATTACCCACCGCCCCTCCTCCCTCCACAATGCTGAAAAAATCTACGTAGTCCACGAAAACAAAATATGCGAGTCCGGAGATTTTGATGAGCTGCTCCAGAAAAAAGGCGAGTTTTATAAATTCTATCAAGCTCAAGTTCATGAAACCGAGGAAGAAACCGAAGAAAAAATAAAAATGAAAAAGTTAAGGAAAAAAATTGACAAGGAAAAAGTCGATAAAGAAAAAGCTAAAGAAGAGTTAAAATTATCAGATCTGGAAAAAGTGATCATGGATATGTATTACAATAAAAAACAAACTTATGCTGCAATCAGCAAAGAATTAGGCATGGAACCTTATGACGTAAACTTAATCCGCAAATCTGCCAAAGAAAAACTCGAAACCTTAAGAAAACTGGAGCTGGAAGAATGAAAGGTATAATAAGAAAACTATTTTCAACGCTTTTATCTGAAGACATGGGCAAACAAGCCCGACAGGTTGAAATCATTACCCTAATCGTTTTTATTATCTTACTGATAATCATAGTTGGACTCTGGCAATTCCAAATTGTATTAACCGCTCCAGGCGAGGCCGGCCGAGAAATCATTGGAAAAATGAATATTTTCCAACTTTTATTATCAAGGTAAAAACGGAGGAAAGAAAATGGCATCAAAGGTAAAAATACTAGTAGTCGACGACGAATTAGCGGTTCTCGAATCCTTCAAGATGATCCTGGGATTAAAAGATTACACGGTAAAAACCGCACAAAATATGGAAGAAGCTGTAATCGCAGTTGAAAACGAAAAATTTAGTATGGCCTTTGTGGATCTGCGCTTCAATGGTGAGGATATTGGTTTGGATATTCTGGCAAAGATCAAAGAAATTGAGCCCGGCCTCGAAGTGGTCATTTGCACCGCCTACGCTACTAATCAGAATAAGATCGATGCTAAAAAACGCGGCGCCATGGACTACATCAGCAAGCCCTTTATGATGGAAGACGTTTTCGGGTTAGTGGATCGGGCGTTGGGCAGTGGGAAGAAATAAGTTTAATCCCTAAAACGAAGTCGACACTGAAGAAGAAATCTTCAACTCATCCGAAGTACCACGCGGGCTATCCGCAATCTTATCTATCGAAAAATTCACTGACGTAGTTTCAAACATTTGCCAGTCGAAATTAGTTTCGATACTGATCCGATTAAAATTATTGCTCATCGTTACGTAAGCCATATCAATACCCAATAGCTGAGTCGGAGAAATATAATACCTACCCCTTAACAGGTAACTATCAGCTCCCTGCAGAGTAGTTAAATACTCCGTAGGATCCGTGATTACACTCATAAAATAGTCATCCCCTATTGACTGATAACCAATAGAAATACTATGTCCGTAATCCTCTGAATAATATGTAATGGCATATTGAGCTGCAGATAAACCTTCATTAGTAGTAGAACCAACTATCGGCAGCACGGCGCTCGCATTAGTAAAATTAACCGAAGCTAATTCAGCAGAAAGTTCGAGGAAATTAAAAAGACTAATTTTTAAACCTCCGTATCCCTGGGTTGCCCTGGTTGGCATCGTATAAGTAAAAGTAGGATCCGGCATATCCGTAACCAAACTACCGGCAACCGTAAGATCCACCATTCCTAAAAATCCGGTAAACCGAGGAGTAAAACTAACCGTACCATAATTTGAATCTTGTGAAAGATCACCTAAATATGCAATTTTTCCAAACGCACTTTCCATATAAAACAGCGGATTATAATACCCAGTAATAATTACATCTAAAGGATGGCTAGTGGAATAAGTATCTACGTATAAACTATTACCAAATGGACTATAGCTTTGATAATAACTAGTGCGGCCCATCTGCAGCGCCAGCGGTCGATATTGTAAGGTTGCATACGCGCTATCAATATATGCATCGCTGGCGGTAGTAGTATCACCAAAATAATAGGATGAGTAAAGCGAAGCAAAAATCGATAAGATTTCGTTTAATCGGCGGTTAAACGAAAGGCTTAAACTTTGATAAGCATATACGTTATTTAAATCCTGGCCAGGTGCGACGCCATCGGTAATTTGCGAAGCAGTAAAATTAGTAGACAGCAGAACTTCGAAACCATATTCAACCGGTTTACGATAAACCACTTCGGCATCTTTCAAGGCAACATATACCCCATGAATCATATTTACCGTAAAATACGACAATTCGTAGCGATTAACTAAACCATCCCCATTAAAGTCTCGATCTTTACCTCCCGGAAGAACGCCTAACTTAATTAACTTTTGAATCGTCTCGTAGGCAAAGTTATCTTCTGGAACATCCGCATATCCTCGATCTGCAGCTGCCGGTTGGAAAGTAAGAATACTCGATAGAACATTTTCAATTGCAGAAAACATAAAGTAGTTCATCTGATAGCGATTAATTCTGCGATTTCCATTAAATAGTTCACGCTGGTTGCCGGGAGGGATAACTCCCAACGCAATTAATTTTTGAATTGAGCGATAGGCATAATTATTAACCGGTACATCTTTATAAGCGCGCTCCGGGCCCGCTTCGGGAAGTTCTTCGCCCTGGTTGGTCACCATTTCCTCAATTAAACTACACAGGAAATACATTAAATAGTATTTATTAATCTCCTCATCGCCGCGAAATTCTCTGCCCTTCCCCGGCGGCAGAATCCCCGCATCAATTAATTCGCCAATCGCCTGGCGGGCATAATGAGCTTTAGGCACATCGGTATAACCAATAATGATTTCTTTTTCCGCTTCTTCTTCATCTGCTTCAGGAGTTAAATAGTAATAATCTAAGATGCGAGCCACCGCTACCGCCATCTGATAACGGGTAACCAATTTATCACCATTGAATTTTCCCTGCCCGCTCAAAATCCCCGCCCCAATCAACTTTTGAATATATGGATAAGCCGGATGGGTTTCGATAATATCGGCATAGCCCTGATCCGCCGCGGCTTCAGGTAAGCGGGCCCCTTCCAATTGTTCTACAAATGCTGCTAGATAAGAAAAGAAAACATAGCGGGTAAGGTCTGTGTCCCCTCTGAATAATTTTGATTCTGGCACCTCGAATAATCCCATTTTAACCAGATTAACTACGGCCTGGTAAGCATACTGATCTTCAGGAACGTCAGTATAAAAAGCTTCGAGGGTAATAGCTTCAACTTCTTTAATTTTCCCCGAATGCTTGAGAATATGATTAAAAATAGCCGCCATCTGATACTTATTAACCGGATCCTGGCCATGAAACTTAAAATCAGCTGAGTAGTTAATGATCTCGTAATCCAGGAGTTTTACAATAGAAGGATAAGCCCAGTGCTTTTGCGGAACATCCAAAAAGTCAGCATATACCGGGATAGTAAATAACACTAATATCGATAGCATTAGTACTATTTTTTTCATTAAAAGTTATTATAACACAAAAAAATTTAGCAGCCAGTTGTTCTTGACCCTTATCCATTGATAAAGCTATAATGCTGGCGTGCAGATAAAATTAAATAAAATTAAAGATATTTTTACAAATTACCCCATTGAGTTTTCATATGTATATGGTTCTATGGCAAAGGGAACTCCTCGTTCCTGGAGTGATCTGGATATTGCTTTAATTGTTACGGATAATATCCCTCCGGAACAATATCTCGAAATTGAAACGGATGTTTCAAAAAAAATTGATGAATTACTACCTAACGTTGAAAGTGACGTAAGGATTTTTAACTACGCCCCATTGAACTTTAAGATACAAATAGTGCAGGAAGGCAAATTACTATATTCAAAAAATGAAAATAAAAGAGTAAATTTTGAAACTCAGGTTCGAGATGAATATTTTGATTTTCTCCCCCTTCGCAAAGAATATCAAACTTCCTTCTTAAAAGGCATAGAAAAAGGAGGCCTGTTATGGTCAACCCCGAAAAAATAGAAGGTTTACTTGAAAAATTGCAAACCTATGTCAAACAACTCAATGAATTAAAAAAATTATCAAACAAAGAATTAACCGGTAAATTTACTAATTTAAACAGCGCCAAATATCTTTTTCAGATTGCCATCGAATGTTGCCTGGATATCGGCAATCATATCATCTCATCCGAAGGATACCGTTCCCCTGTTAATTACAAAGATATTTTCAAAGTACTAAACGAAAATAAAATATTACCGGACCGCTTTACCGAAACCGCCCTTTCCATGGCAAAATTCAGAAATCGATTAGTGCACCTTTACTTTGAGATTGACGATATTAACTTATATAAATACCTCCAGGAAAACTTAAAATACTTTGACGAATATGTAAAGTATATTTTGGCTTTTTTAAAGAAAAATAAATAACTTCTTTTTTTCAGGACAATTTTCTGCTTGACAAAGTCAATGGCTATGTGAAATAATTCACAAACAATGAAAAAGAAGATACCCGAAAAAACCATCCAGCGCCTACTATTATATTACCGATATCTATACTTCCTGCTCCAGCAGGGAACCAAAAACATATCTTCCAAGAGCCTGGCTGACCTTTTAGAAATTAGAGGTTCACAAGTAAGAAAAGACCTCTCCTACTTTGGCCGCCTGGGTACACGCGGTGCCGGCTACGATGTAATGGCACTGCGCGATACGATTGCCGAAATACTAAAAATTGATAAGGAAAAAAAGGTTTGTGTAGTAGGAATGGGAAACCTGGGCGCCGCACTGGTGGCCTATAAAGGCTTCGAAGCGCTAGGCTTCAAAGTAGCTGCAGTATTTGATATTTCGCCACAAAAGATTAACCATAAAATCCGTGGACATACCTGTCACGACATCAAAAATCTCTCCAAAATTATTAACGAACATAGCATCGAAGTAGCAATCTTAACCGTTCCGGCCGAAGCCGCACAAGAAACTGCCCTACGCCTGGAAAAAGCCGGCATTAAAGCCATTTTAAACTTTACGCCGGTCAAATTATCGCTTTCTAAAAAGGTTAAAATCAACAACATCGACCTGGCCATGGAACTTAAAACTTTATCCTTTTTTATCCGCTAAAACCCCCTTGACAACCCCAGCCAACCTCTGTATCATATACCCTTGTGATTTGATTCACAATCTTTAATCCCTGATACAAGGAGGTGTGCTAAAGAAAGTAGGAATTGAACCTTGGTTTCCCTCAGTAAATCGGTTTTCATTCTATTTATATTAAGGAGAAAAAAAGATGCCAGACGTAATCAATATTGCTTGTAAAACGCCTGCCAATGTGGCAGACACTCTTTCCAAAACTACTTGCGTTGCTAAAACTAACGCCACAGTATGGAAATTAGTTATTTTAGGAATCTTGGCTGGAATCTATATTGCCTTTGGTGCAGCCATTGCTACCCTAGTAGCCACGGATGCAGCTCAATTTGTCGGAGTTGGCCTGAGTAAATTTTTTATTGGCGCGGTATTTAGCGTAGGACTAATGCTGGTAGTTATTGCCGGTGCCGAACTTTTCACCGGAAACAACCTCATGCTGATGAGTGCTCTCGACGGACGCGTTCCTTATACCAGAGTGGTCTATAAATGGATCGTCGTTTATATCGCTAACTTCCTTGGTTCGGTTTTAATGGCCTGGTTAATGCTTAACACCGGCCTTTGGAAAGGTGGAAATTTTGCTACGGGCATTACCGCTTTAAATATTGCTAACGCAAAAGTTAATCTCCTCTGGGGCGAAGCTTTTACCCGAGCAATTCTTTGTAACGTATTAGTATGTTTGGCGGTTTGGATGGCTTTGGCTTCAAATAATATTGTGGGCAGAATCTGGGCTATCTTCTTCCCGATCATGACCTTTGTGGCTTTAGGTTTTGAGCACTGTATTGCAAACATGTACTTCATTCCTTTAGGAATTTTATTAAAAGGAACGGACGCGGCCGCTGCTTCCGGACTTAACCTAGGTAACCTAAACTGGGGTTCTATGGTGGTTAATAACTTGATTCCAGTTACGCTTGGAAACATGGTTGGTGGAGCATTAGTCGTTGGATTACTTTACTGGTTAGTTTACGTAAAACCAGCTAACAATAAATAAATTCATGGTTAACGCGGTTATCCTGGCGGGGGGAGAAAGCCGTCGGTTTGGAACTGATAAGGCATTTGCGAAAGTGAGGGGTTCTACCATTATAGAATCCCTCCTTTTCCTGCTCTCTCCGCTATTTCCCAAGATTATTGTAGTTACTAATCATCCGGATAAATATAAAGATTTTCCGGTTGAAGTAGTAACCGATAAGATTAAGGGGCGGGGTCCACTGGTTGGGATATATTCGGGACTTTCGGCATCCGACACGGATCGAAACTTTATAGTTGCCTGTGATATGCCGCTTTTAAATCCCAGACTCATACAATATATTGCTTCGATCCCCAGTGGAAAGGTGGTGGTTCCCAGAATCAATGGTCGACTGGAGCCGCTGCACGCGGTTTACGCGAAAGGCTGTATTCCAGCTATCGAAAACCAAATTGCGGCGGGCGACTTAAAAATACAAAATTTCTTTAGTCGAGTTGATGCACATTACGTAGAAGAAGACGAGGTAAAGCGGTTTGATCCCACCCTCTCCTCCTTCCTCAACATCAACCTACAAAAAGATCTAAAAAGAATAGAAGCTTGTTTGAGAACATAAAGATAAAACGATTTGAAACGCAATGTGGGCTAAAACCACTCGAAGACAAGGTTGTTACCGAAGTACCTTTGACAATTATAATAAATGATGAAGAGCTGGCAACGCTGCTCTGCTCGCCGGCAAAGTTAAAAGAGTTAGCGGTAGGCTATTTAATCGCCGAAGGCTTTATTGCTTCTGCAGATGACATTGTGTCCTCTGATTTAAACGATAAAACCACTACCATCCGGATTAAAACTAAAAATCCGATTAATAAAACCGATTTAGATAAAAAACGCATTATCACATCGGGTTGTGGTAGAGGGCAAACCTTTTACAATTATCGCGATTTTTCAAACTGCCAGCCGATCGAATCAAATTTAAAAGTTTCGGCTAAAGATATCTTAGGTTTGGTTGCCGAGTTTCAGAAAAAATCCGAAACTTTTAAGGAAACGGGCGGCGTACATAGCGCAGCTCTATGTGACGGTCAAAAAATCATCGCTTTCAGCGAAGATATCGGGCGGCACAATGCAGTGGATAAGATCATCGGCGAAGTAATTCTGCGAGGGGAAAACCCTAAAGATAAGTTTTTACTTACCTCTGGCAGAATTTCTTCGGAAATTTTGATTAAAGCGGCTCGGCTTTCGGTTCCGCTAATTGTTTCCCGTTCGGCTCCCACCAACATGGCAGTCAGCATCGCGAAACAACTTAATCTAACCCTCGTGGGTTTTGCCCGGGGAACCCGTTTAAATATTTACGCGGGAGCAGAAAGAATTTCATTATAAAGGAGAAAGTTTATGGCCAAAGAAAAAAAGTCTGAAGTAAAAAATGTTTTAACTACCTGTATTTACTGTGGGTGCGGTTGTCAGTTTTATTTTAAAGTAAAGGATGGCAAAATTATCGGGATAACCCCCAGCCAAAGCCACCCGGTCAGTCAAGGTCAGCTTTGCGTAAAGGGATGGAATGCCTCCGAATTTGTCCATCACCCCGAAAGATTAACCCATCCCCTCATCAAAAAGGACGGCAAATTCAAAAAAGCCAGCTGGGAGCAAGCTCTCAAGCTAATTGCCAAAAAATTCACCGGGCATGCCAAAAAATCCGGGTCCGATTCGGTGGCTTTCTTTGGTTCGGCAAAATGCACCAACGAAGAAAACTTCTTAATCATGAAATTAGCCCGCGCCGTATTTAAAACTAACAACATCGATCACTGCGCTCGGCTTTGTCACGCTTCTACAGTTGCAGGACTCGCGGCTACTTTTGGCTCAGGTGCCATGACCAACTCCATCGGTGGTTTCGAAGACTGTGATGTTTTTCTGGTTACCGGATCCAACACCACCGAACAGCATCCGCTGATTGGCTCACGCATCATCAATGCGGTAAAAAAAGGAGCTACTTTAATCTTAGTTGATCCCAGAGCAGTTCAATTGGCAAAACACGCTAAATATCATCTGCCGCAAAATTGCGGATCGGACGTAGCCTGGTTAAACGGCATGATGCACGTCATCATTAAAGAAGGATTAGAAGATAAAGAATTCATCAAAAATCATACCGAAGGTTACGAAGAACTCAAGAAAACAGTTGAAAAGTATACTCCTGAATACGTTGAAAAAATTTCAGGAATCCCGGCTGACAAATTAGCCGAAGCCGCACGCGCTTTTGCTAAAAGTAAAAAATCAAGTATCGTTTATTCGATGGGCATCACCCAGCATACGGTGGGCGTCGACAACGTAAAATCCTGCGCTAACCTTTCGATGCTGACCGGAAACATCGGCCGCGCTTCAACCGGAGTAAATCCGCTGCGCGGACAAAACAACGTGCAAGGCGCCTGCGACGTGGGCGCTTTAGTGAACGTTTATTGCGGTTATCAAAAGGTGACGGATGCGGCAGCTAAAGAAAAATTTGAAAAAGCCTGGGGCGTTACCGGAATTTCTGACAAAATTGGAGCTGCGGTTACTTTAGTTCCAAATCAAGCCCTCGAAGGAAAAATTAAAGCGCTTTATATCATGGGAGAAAACCCCATGGTTTCCGATCCTAACATCACCCACGTTGAAAAAGGTCTAAAAGCCTTAGACTTTTTAGTGGTGCAAGACATTTTCTTAACTGAAACCGCACAATTGGCAGATGTAGTTCTGCCCGGAACCAGTTATGCCGAAAAAGACGGAACCTACACTAACACCGAAAGAAGAGTTGAGCGCATTCGCAAAGCAATAGAACCCATCGGCGATACCCGGCCCGACTGGAAGATTATTTGCGATGTGGCAACTGCCTGCGGCTATAAAATGGATTATCCTTCGCCCAAAGAAATCTTTGATGAATTAGCCGAGCTTGCTCCAATCTATCACGGTATGGACTTTGATCGTTTAGAAGAAAAGTTTGGATTGCAGTGGCCCTGCCCTACTAAAGATCATCCCGGCACTCCATTCCTTCACAAAGATGGAAAATTCTCAAAAGGGAAAGGAACCTTCTTCGCCGTAGAATATAAAGATCCCGCCGAAATGGCAGATGCCGAATATCCGCTCACCTTAACTACCGGGCGCAGCTACTTCCACTGGCACACCCGGACCTTAACCCGCCGAACTTCTTCCCTGGAGCGTGAAGTTCCGGAAAGTTATGTAGAAATAAATCCGGCCGATGCTAAAAAATATAAAGTGCGCAACGGCACCTTAATAAAAGTTTCTTCACGTCGCGGAACCATCACGGTTAGAGCTAAAGTTACCGAAGTTCCAAAAGTTGGCACGGTATTTATTCCGTTCCACTTTGCCGAAGGAGCCGCTAACCGCCTAACCAACGATGCGCTCGATCCCGGCGCCAAAATACCGGAGTATAAAGTTTGCGCCGTAAAATTTGGAGGTAGCAAATAATGAAAAACTTAAAAGTTAAAACACAAAATTTAGTAAAACTACTGGACGCCCTAAAGGATGCATCAAATTTACTGGCTCCGCAAACTGATAAATACGGCGATACCTATTTTCAGCAAGTCGTAGATGCCAGTCAGGTGGTTTTAAAACACTTTAAACCGCTGATGCCGGCCGTCCGTGAAGTTTTATTTGGTCAACTTGAAGATATGATCACCTTCAAAGACACCGCCAGCGGGACCAAAATTAAACCGGTAAAAGCGGCCAAAGATACTATTCTTTTTGGTCTTCCAAATTGCGACTTAGACGGGATTCTCTATAACGACGAATTCTTTGCGAAACGTGAGTTTGCCGATTTCTATTACGTCAACGCTCGCAAAAAACTAACCATCATTACCCTGGCCTGCCTCACTCCTCCCAATGAAAATTGCTTCTGCGCATCGATGGGACACGGTCCTTTTGCCGAAAAAGGTTTTGACCTGCAGCTAACTGACATGGGAGATGGTTTTTTCTTAGTTAATATCGGCAGTAAAAAAGGACAAAAAATCGTTGACGATAACTCATCTCTTTTTGAAGCGGCCGGTGAGGCTGATCTTTCAAAATGGAAAGAATTAAAGCAGCAAGCTGAGGAATCAACTACAAAGAAAGATGTAAACAAAAAGAAAGCCCTCGATAATATGGGACGTACTCCGCTTAAAGAACAAATGATTATCGAAATCTCCGATCGCTGTATCTCCTGCGGAGCTTGTAATTACACATGTCCAACCTGTACCTGCTTTAACGTTATTGATCACAAAAAAGATAAAGCCGGCACCCGCAAAAGAGTATTAGATTCTTGTATCTTAGGCGGATATTTTCGCATGGCCGGCGGACATAATCCCAAAGAAGCCAAAGAAGATCGCACCCGTAACCGTTATTTCTGCAAACTGCTCTGGGATAAAGAAAAATTAGGTGATTCCGGTTGCGTGGGTTGTGGTCGCTGTTTAGATGCGTGTCCAGTTAAGGTCGACATAAAAGATGTGATTAAGCAACTAAGCAATTAGGCAACTAAGTGGAAACACTTAATTGCTTAGTCGCTATTCGCTCAGTCGCACTAAATTAAGGAGGATAAAAAAATGAAAAGAGGAAAATATAAAGCCAGTACCAAGCCACAAAAAGGAGCCGCGAAGAACGAGTATCTTCCCCGTGCGGTTGAGATCACTAAAATCCGTGATCTTAGCTCAGATGTAAAACATTACACCTTAAAATTTAAGGACGGAAAGCCGTTTGAATATAAACCCGGACAATTTGTTCAGGTTTCTATTTTTGGTGTCGGAGAAGCTCCGATATCAATCACTTCTACGCACGAAAGAGGAGACGATCTAGAAATCGCCATTCGTCGGGTTGGTTCTTTAACTAACGCCATCCACACATTAAAAGAAGGCGACGAACTCTTTATTCGTGGCCCCTACGGAAATTCTTTCCCGTGGGAAGCAGGCAAGGGTAAAGATATTTTATTCATCGCCGGTGGAATTGGACTCCTCCCCTTACGCTCGGTAATGAATGCTGTTTTCCATCATCGTAAAGATTATGGAAAAATCTGGATTCTTTACGGCGCAAAATCTCCTCAAGAATGTGTTTACGCTGACGAGCTGGCTCGCTGGGGTAAATTAGACAATGTTGAAGTACTGCAAACCGTTGACTCTCCTACCGCCGAATGGAAAGGCGGCGTGGGTGTGGTAACTACACTCTTTGAAAAGATTGAATTTGATCCGGAAAAAACTATTTCTTATCTTTGCGGACCGCCGATCATGATTAAATTCACCAACATCACTCTCGAAGAGAAAAAAATGCAGCCCGACAACATCATTACCACCATGGAAATGCACATGAAATGTGGTATTGGTAAATGCGGACACTGTTTAGTTGGACATAAATATTGTTGTACGGATGGACCCGTATTTACATTCGCCGAGTTAAAAGCTTTAGGCGCCGAAGAATAATTTAATATCTGTCTCCGATCCATTATTCCTAAAACTTAGGTCACGGAAAATGGACGATAGGGTCTGGTTGGAAACGACCTCGCCTCCCGTAATTGGAAAGGAGTAATCATGAAAAAGGTTTTCTTTTTAGTATTATTATGTTGTTTAATCGTTAACCCCGTTTTTGGTACAGATGTAATCAAGTTAGCTACCACCACTTCCACCGATAATTCAGGGCTACTGAAAGCACTGTTCCCCGCTTTCGAGAAAAAATATGATGTACGCGTCGATGTGATTGCCGTGGGCACCGGAAAGGCCATAAAACTTGGAGAAAACGGCGATGTAGATGTAATCCTGGTTCACGCGAGAGACGCGGAAGATAAATTTGTTGCCGACGGATTTGGAGTTAACCGCCGCGATGTCATGTTTAATGATTTTGTAATCCTGGGGCCTAAAAATGATCCAGCTAAAGTTAAATCCGCAAAAAATGCCGCCGACGCCCTTAAAAAGATTGCCTCCAGTCAATTTACTTTTATTTCCCGCGGCGATGATTCCGGCACCGACAAAAAAGAAAAAGCTCTCTGGAAAGCCGCCGGTATCGCTCCGGCCGGAAAATGGTACAACGCCGTCGGACAAGGAATGGGCGCAACCCTCCAAATTGCAAACGAAAAACAGGGATATACGCTGGCCGACCGGGGAACTTATCTTGCTTATTTAAACAAAATTGACTTAGCGGTTGTTTTTGAAGGAGATCAAGCTATGTTCAACCCCTACGGAGTAATCGCAGTCAATCCTGCACTTTACCCTGATTCAAACTATCTGGGAGCCATGCAGTTGATCGGATGGGTAACTTCGGTGCCTGGCCAAAAAATTATTAAGGATTTTCAAATTAATGGGAAACCGCTCTTTATACCATCAGCGGTAAAATAATATGAACTATATCGGCCAATCGGTAACTAAAGCGTTTGAATTGATTCTGGGTTTTGATCCGGACATCTACTTTATTGTCTGGACCTCGGTCAGAATCGCTGCCACTTCTGCGTTTTTGGCTACCTTGGCCGGTGTTCCCTTAGGATTATTGCTGGCCTTGAAAAAATTTAAAGGAAAAAGAGTGGTTTCCGCAATCTTAAATACGCTGATGGCCGTGCCCACCGTAGTAATCGGCATTTTGGTTTATTCATTTTTAACCCACCAAGCCCCGCTCGGTTCGATGGGACTGCTTTTTACTCCCACGGCAATCGTGATTGGTCAATTTTTCCTGGCCTTCCCGATTGTGGCCGCAATGGTTTTCTCAGTTGCTCAAGGAAAAGATAAAAAAATATTAAAAACTGCCTACGGTCTCGGAGCAACTCCCTTCGGCGCCATCAAATCTTTTATTTGGGAGATAAAAATCCCGCTGCTCGCCGCAATCATGGCCGGATTTGGCCGGGTGATCGGAGAAGTGGGGGTGGCCATGATGCTGGGCGGAAATATTTACCGCTACACACGAACCATGACTACCGCCATTGCACTTGAAACCTCAAAAGGTGAATTTGCATTAGGGTTAGCGCTAGGTTTTATTCTTTTGATAGTAGCTTTGGGAGTAAACTCAACCGTTTCGTATATAAATTATAGAAGTGAAAAAGCATGAGTGTATATAAACTAGAAAAAATTAAAAGAAGCTATGACAATAACGATATTTTAGACAACGTTAACCTTACCTTTGAAGATGGAAAAATCTATTGTTTGGTTGGAGAAATCGGCTGCGGCAAAACTACCCTGCTCAATACGCTGGCATTCCTGGATGCTCCCCAAGGCGGCAATTTATTCTTTAACAATCTCCCCTCTCGCCGCAAAAATATTAGTTATTGCATGCAGCAGCCCTTTTTATTTAAAACTACGGTCTTTAACAACATTGCTTACGGCTTAAAAGCTCGCAGGGAAAATAAGGTAAACGAAAAAGTTAATAATATCAGCCGTCTTTTTGGGATTGATCCCCTACTCGATCAAAAAGTAAGCCGCTTATCCGGCGGCCAAACGCAAAAAGTCGCCCTGGCGCGAACCTTTATCCTGGACACGCCGGTTTTACTGCTCGATGAACCAACGGCCAATCTGGATGAAGCCAGTATCCAACTGCTTGAAGGTGCGCTTTCTCAGTCCAGAAAAAAAGGAAACACCATTATTTTCGCAACCCATCAACTGGATATTGCTTATCGCCTCGCCGATGAAGTGATAACCATCCATGACCGGCAGGTTTTTCCGCAGTCGTACCAAAATTTCTTTGCAGGAGAAATTATCAGCTCAAACGGATTAAAATCTTTTAAAATCAATGATCAGATCGCATTTATTCTAGCCATCGATAAAGAAGGCCAAGCAAAAGCTTCCATCGATCCCAAGGAAATCATTATTTCAAAAGAAAAGTTTACTTCCAGCGCACGCAATTCACTTCCCGGAAAAGTAATTAGTATTATTGATGAAGGAAAAATAGTTAAACTCACTGCAGATTGTGGAATTAAACTGGTCAGCCAAATTACCCATAAATCGTTAGATGAATTAGGGATTAACGTCGGACAAAATGTCTTTTTAACGTTCAAAACTTCTTCTATAAAGGTGTATTAATGATTAAATCCAAAGATGCATTAAAAATAATATTAAATAATTCAAAACCGCTCGGAACGGAAGCAATCGCACTGACGGCTGCCCTGGGGCGCGTACTAGCTGAAAATATTTATTCAGACGTAAATATTCCTCCTTTTAATCGCTCGGCAATGGATGGATTTGCCATAAATTTTAAAGATAAATCCAAAATATTTACGGTTATTGAAGATATTCCGGCCGGAAAAGTTCC
>Ga0180007_10003324_pt1 | contig 18048 bp, 14 predicted proteins | sample MM_PC_MetaG_FD_121122 | JGI IMG/M metagenome (GOLD analysis project Ga0180007, IMG submission 121122) | Groundwater microbial communities from the Aspo Hard Rock Laboratory (HRL) deep subsurface site, Sweden - MM_PC_MetaG | ecosystem: Environmental > Aquatic > Deep subsurface > Groundwater... | reverse complement strand
GGCAATTTCGGCAGCCGGGCGGCCGCGCCCAAGCTGGTGGAATAAACGAGGCAAAAGATGCGGCCTGCCCAAGCCCATAACTCCCAGCGATTCCCCAGCCTGTCCCGCCTGTGGCGCGGCCAAAGCGGAGCCATGGCGGCCTTGGCGGCATTCATGCTCACCGCCCTGGTGGGCCTCACCGGCGCGGCGGTGGATCTGGGCCTGCTCTATTCCACCAAGGGCGAGCTGCAAAACGCGGCCGACGCCGCCGCCTTGGCCGGGGCGGCCACCATGGTCTCCTTCGGCGAGAACGGCGAAATCTCGGTGCAGCCCAACACCGCCGTGGCCACCGCCCAGCAGGTGTCGCTGGCCAACCAGGCCCACGGGGTCAATCTGTCCCTGCGCAGCGATGACGCGGTGATCGGCTATTGGGACACCGCTACCGACGCCTTCGACCCCGGCCTGAGCGGCAGCAGCGACCCCAACGACATCACCGGGTTCCGGGCCACGGTGCGCCGCGACGAGCTGGCCAACGGGCCGGTCAACACTTTCTTCGCCGGGCTGGTGGGCTATGGCTCGGTGGGGCTCCATGCCACATCCACCGCCTTCCTGGGCTGGGCGGGCCTGGCCGACGCCGCAGCGGTGGACCTGCCCCTGGCCATCCACGCCTCGGCCCTTACCGAGGCCGACAGCCCCAAATGCGGGGCCGAGCTGCTGTTCAACAACGAGAACAGCGAAACCGCCGAGTGGACCAGCTTCTTCACCTGGCCCACCAACGACGTAACGGTGCGCAAATACGTTAACGGAACGCTGCAAAGCCCCGCGCTGAAGGTGGGCGACAGCATCAACGTGATCAACGGCAACCTGAGCACCGCTACCATAAACGCCCTGGCGGATCGCTTCCAGGCCCAAGGCGCCGACACCGACGGAGACGGCGCGGCCGACTCCTGGGAGGTGCTGGTGCCGGTGGTGGAGCCGGGCAGCACCTCCACCATGTCCAAGGTGGTGGGCTTCGCCCATTTGGTGTTGACCGAAGCCGACTCGAGCAGGGTGCGCTTTTTCTTGCAGTGCGACCGCGCCCTGATCGGCAGCAACAGCGGGGGGGAAAACTACGGCACCAGAGCCACGGTGCCAAGTTTGATTCAGTAGGAGAAGGTCCGTGAGCAACAACGTTCCCCAGATTTTGGCATATCACCTCACCCGCCAGGGGGGAGAGCGCCTGCGCCAGTTGGTGTCGGGCGCGCCCCAGGCCAAACTCCTCGGCCTGGAATCCGCGGTGGAGGAGTTTGAGCGCAAGGCCCTGCAACTGCAGCCCGAGGTGCTCTTGGTGGAGTTCGACCCCGAGGAGGCGGGCCTGAGCGAGCTGTTGGCCCGCCTGCGCCGGGGGGCGCACCGGGCCTCCCTGGTGGCCTGGTCCCACAACCTCAGCTCCGAGGCGATCCTTTTGGCCATGCGCCTGGGGGTGCGCGAATACCTGCCCAGCCAGGCCGATGGGCCCGCCTTTGCCGATGCCCTGCAAAGGCTGATGGCCTCCAGCGCGCCCAGCGACCAGCAGGGCACCCTGCTGGGGGTGATGGGAGTCAAGGGCGGGGTGGGGGCCAGCTCCCTGGCGCTCAGCCTGGCCTGGGTGGCCAGCCAGAGCATGGGAGCGCGGGTGGCCCTGGTGGACCTGGACCTGGCCGGCGGCGACCTGGCCGCCCTGCTGGACATCGAGCCCACCCGCAGCATGCTGCACGTGGTGGAGGAGTTCGAGCGCCTGGACAGCCTGCTCATGGACAGCCTGATGGTGGACGCCGCGCCAGGCCTGCGCCTTTTGGCCTCGCCGGGAGACGCGGTGGCCGCCGAGGAGATCAAGGGCCCCCACGTGGAGCGGGCCCTGGAGCTGGCTTTGAGCGAGCACGCCCTGGTGGTGGCCGACCTTCCCTCCCGGGTGGACGAGGCCAGCCTGGCCGCCCTGGACCGGGCCAAGCTGCTCTTGCTGGTCACCGAACCCACCGTTCTGGGTCTCAAGGCCGCCCGCAGGGCCCTGGAGCTTTGCCACAACCTGGGCCGGGAAAAGGACGAGGTGGCCCTGGTGGTCAACCGCCACGGAGCCAAACAATGCCTTTCCGCCAAGGAGGTGGCCCGGGTGCTGAAGATGGACCCCATGGCCGTGCTGCCCAACGAAAGCCCGGTGCTCATGGCTGCGGCCAACGCGGGCAGGCCGCCGGTGCGCGACTGGCCCCGCTCCAAGTGGAGTAAGTCGGTGGCCGCCCTGGCCAAGGAACTGTTCAGCGGCAACGGAGACGGCAAATGAGCCTCAGGGCCAGATTGGGAGGGGCTTCCCCGGCCGCTCAACTGCGCGCCGAAAGCGGGCGCGACCTCCAGCGGGACATGGCCCTGCAGGAGATGAAGGCCCGCATCCACTACAAGGTCATCGAGTCCCTAGACCTGTCGGTGCTCACCAGCACCCAGGACGGCCAAGCAAACGCGGAGTTGGAGGAGGCCATCCGCATGGTGGTGGCGGCCGAGCCGGAGCCCATGACCCTGCCCGAGCGCGAGGCCCTGGCCAAGGAGATAAAAAACGAGGTCATGGGCCTGGGGCCCTTGGAGCCGCTGTTGGCCGACGACAGCATCAGCGAGATTTTGGTCAACGGCTACAGCAAGGTATACGTGGAGCGCGGCGGCCGTTTGGAGCGCATCCCGGTGCGCTTCCGCAACGACGAGCACCTGCTCAAGATCATCGACAAGATCGCCAGCGGGGTGGGCCGGCGCATCGACGAGTCCAGCCCTATGGTGGACGCCCGCCTGGCCGACGGCAGCCGCGTCAACGCGGTGATTCCTCCCCTGGCCCTGGACGGCCCGGCGCTGAGCATACGTAAGTTCGCCCGCGACCCCCTCAGGGTGGACGACCTGGTGCGCCTGGGCTCCTTCAGCGCCCAGACCGCCAAGTTTTTGGAGGCCTCGGTCAAGGCTCGCCTGAACATGCTTATCTCCGGCGGCACCGGCACCGGCAAGACCACCTTGTTGAACGTGCTCAGTTCCTTCATCCCCCACCGCGATCGCATCGTGACCATCGAGGACTCGGCCGAGCTGCAAATGCAACAGGAGCACGTGGTACGCCTGGAGACCCGCCCGCCCAACATCGAGGGCCTGGGCGAGGTGGCCATGCGCGACCTGGTCAAGAACGCCTTGCGCATGCGGCCCGACCGCATCGTGGTGGGCGAGGTGCGCGGCGGCGAGGCCCTGGACATGATGCAGGCCATGAACACCGGCCACGACGGCAGCCTGACCACGGTGCACGCCAACAGCGCCCGCGACGCCATCAGCCGCCTGGAGACCATGATTTCCATGGCTGGGCTGGAAATCCCCGACAAAGCCATCCGTCAGCAGATCGCCAGCGCCATCCAGATCGTGATCCAGGTAAGCCGCCTGGCCGACGGCTCCCGGCGGGTGACCAGCGTGCAGGAACTCACCGGCATGGAGGGCGACACCCTGACCATGCAGGAGATATTCATCTTTAAGCAAACCGGCGTGGACGAGCGCGGACGGGTGGTGGGGCACTTCGGGCCCACCGGCATCCGGCCCCGCTGGAGTGACCGCATCGCCGCCTACGGCATCGACCTGGAGGCCGACCTGTTCGGCGGCGGCGATCCGGCGAGGAGCGGCCTATGATCTGGGGACTCACCGCGCTGATCTTCCTGGCCATGCTGGGCGCGGCCTGGGCGGTCTACAACCTGCTGTTCGCCGGGCAGGCGGCCCGGGCGGCGGCCATCGAGCGCCGCCTGTCCACCCTAGCCCCCGGCGACGCGGTCATGGAGCAGGCCATACAAAGCTATTTCCGCGACCGCTCCTACTCCACCATCCCCTACCTGAACCGCCTGCTGGGGCATTTGCCCAACATCTCCGACCTGGAGCTACTCATCCACCAAGCGGGCTCTCCCTGCAACCTGGGCACCCTGGTCTTGATGAGCGGGGTGCTGACCAGCCTGGGCTTTTTGGGAGGATTGCTGGAGAGCGGCCTGACCACGGGCCTGATTCTGGCCGTGGGCTGCGGGGTGCTGCCCCTGATGTGGCTGCGTTTTTTGCGCAAGCGCCGCCTGGCCGCCTTTGAGGAGCAGTTCGTGGAGGCGGTGGACCTGATGGCCAGGGCGCTCAGGGCCGGGCACTCCTTCGGCTCGGGGCTCAAGATGGCCTCCCAGGAGCTGGAAGACCCGGTGGCCGAGGAACTGGCCCGCACCTTTGAGGACTACTCATTCGGCAAGGGGCTGGACGACGCCCTGGTGGACCTAACCCGGCGGGTGGGCCTGCAGGACGTCAAGTTCTTCGCCACCGCCGTGGCCCTGCAACGGGAGATCGGCGGAAATCTCACCGAGATTCTGGACAACATCGGCCACATCACCAGGGCCCGCTTCTCCCTGCTGCGCCAGGTGAAGGCCCTGTCGGCCGAGGGGCGCATCAGCGCCTACATTCTGTGCCTCATGGCTCCGGGCCTGTTGGGGGCCCTGTGGTTTCTGAGCCCCAACTACCTGGGCATCTTGTTCGAGCACCCCATGGGCAAAACCCTGCTGATAGTGGGCGGCTGTTTTCAGGGGCTGGGCATTTTGGTCATCCGCAAACTCATCAACCTGAAGGTGTGAGATGAATATCCTGAACGCCCTTGGCGCCGACTCATCTCTGTGGCTGATCGGCTTGGCCTTCGGCCTGGCGGTGCTGCTGATCGCGTTGGCCCTGGCCTCCCTCTCGGTGAAGCGGGATAAAAGCCTGCAGCGCCGCCTGCGGCAACTGAGCGGCCAGACGACCGCGTCCGGCGAGGGGGAAAAGCCCCTGAAGGGGCAACTCAAAAGGCTGCTGTTCCGGCTGCTCAACCATTTGGCCAAGCCGGCCAAGCCTCGCCAAAACTGGCAGGAGAGCGACCTCAGGGCCAAGCTTCTGCAAGGCGGTTTCTACTCCCCCAGCGCGGTGAACACCTTCCTGGGCATCAAGGTGGCCATGCTCATCGCCTACCCCATCTTGCTGCTCATCAGCCCCATCCCCGGCCGCCTGGGCAACCTGCAACTGATCCTGGCCCTGGTGGGCTCGGCCACCCTGGGCTTCTTTTTGCCCCAGCTCATTCTGGAACGGCGCATCCGCGCCCGGCGCAAGGCCATCACCCGGGAGTTGCCCGACGTGCTGGACCTATTGGTCATATCGGTGGAGGCGGGCCTGGGTCTGGACCAGGCCATCAGCCGGGTGTCCCAGGAGGTGAAGATATCCTGCCCGGTGCTGGGCGGGGAGTTCACCCTGGTTTCCTTGGAGCTGAGGGCGGGCATCCCCCGCCAGATGGCGCTCAAGAACCTGGCCCACCGCTGCGGGGTTGATGGCGTGGGCGGTCTGGTGACCATGCTCATCCAGGCCGACCGTTTCGGGGTCAGCGTGGGCCGCTCGCTTCGGGTTCACTCGGACTCGGTGCGCACCCAGCGACGCCAGCAGGCGGAGGAGGCCGCGGCCAAGATTCCCCTGAAGCTGCTGTTCCCAGTTTTGTTCATGATTTTTCCCGCCATCATGGTGGTCATGGCCGGCCCGGCGGTTATCCGCGTCAGCCAGAACCTGATGCACTAAAGTGAGGCTGTACCATGCGTAAACACCAAGCACTTCTTTTGGCCACGGCCCTGCTGGCCGGTCTGGGCCTGATCCTGTTGGGCGGCTGCGCCGGCAGCCAGCAAAACAACGCCCGCTGGCTGCAACGCGGCGAGGCCGAGGCCCTGCTGGCCGCCCATTCGGCCACTCCGGAAAAAAGCCCCGACCCCGACCGCATGCCCGCCACGGCAAGCGATATGGAGGCCCAGGGCGACATCATGGCCTCCCAGGGCTCCATCTACAACGCCATGAACAACTACCGCCTGGCCCTGAAGGAGGCCAAGGGCCCCAGCCGTCAGCGCCTGGAAGGCAAGCTGGCTGGGCTGGACCTGCGCATGGGCCGCTACGAAGAGGCCCAAAAGAGCTTCGCGCGCCTCTGCGCCCAGCAGCCGGGCAACGCGGTGTTCTGGCAGGGCCAGGGCCTGTGCCAGATGGGCCTGGGCGATCTGGCCGGGGCGGAAAAATCCCTGACCCGAGCGGTGAGCCTGGACCCCTCCCTGTGGCGGGCCCAGAATCTCTTGGGCGTGATTCACAACCGCCGGGGCCAGCCCCGCCAGGCCATGAACGCCTTCCGCTCCGCCTTGCAATCGCGCCCCAACAACCCGGCCCTGTACAACAACCTGGCCCTGGCCCTGGCCATGGCCGGGGACCTGCGCGGCTCCGAGGCCAGCCTGCGCCGGGCTCTGGCCCTGGACCCGGAGCACCGCCTGGCGGCCAACAACCTGGGGCTCTTGCTGGCCCGCCAGGGGCGCGACGACGAGGCCTTCCAGGTATTCGCCCGCTCCCAGGGCGTGGCCAAGGCCCACAACAACATGGGGGTCATCCTGGCCTGGCAGGGGCGCACCCTCCAGGCCCAGGAGCAGTTCCGCTTGGCGGTGCAAACCCTGCCCCGCTACTATCCCCTGGCCACCCGTCACCTGGCACAACTTGGGGGGCAAAAGGCCCAGCCGGTTAGCCGGCTGGCGGCCCAGCCCATGACCCCCCTGTCCGAGCGCGCCTACACCCAAAAGGCGGCCCCCCGCCCGTCCCAGAGCTATGTCCAGGCCAAGGCCAAGCCGGTGGCCACCCCCAGCCCCAAGGCAGCTCCCCAAGCGCCCGCCCAGCGGCCCGTGGGCGCCAAGCCCCTGGCCCTGGCCAAGCCCAAGCCCCAGGCCAAGCCCGCGCCCTTGAACAAACAGCAGCGCATGGCCCAGCAAGCCGCCGAAGCCAAGGCCATGGCTCAGGCCAAGGCCGAGGCGCAAGCCAAATCCGAGGCACAGGCCAAAGCCAAAAAGGCTGAAGCCAAGGCGCAGGCCAAGGCAGAAAAGGCCGAGGCCAAGCCCGCCGCCCCTCCGGTCAAGCCCGCGGCCGCTCCCGTGGTGGGCGCGGCCAAACCGGCCGCCGCGCCAACCCAGGCGGACGGCAAAGCCCAGGGCCTGTGGATGCGGGCCGACGGCTCGCTGAGCTACGGCCCCATGCCCGAGGGCGGCAAGCCCTTCGGCGTGGTCTACGGATCTACTGACTGACGAAATGAGAGCCCCCCGTAGCGGACCCCAAGGCGCTTGGGCCCGCTACGGGGGGCGTTGGAGGGCTGATTAGAACTCGGCCCGCAAGCCGATGAACCCGCTGAGGCCCAGGGTGCTGTAGTCGGCGATCTCCACGTAGTCCTCGTCGAACAGGTTGACCACGTTGCCGTAAACGCTGAGCCACTTGGTGAGCTTGTAGGTGGCCGCGGCGTTCACGGTGATGTAGGAGTCCACCTCGCCAGTGTTGGCCGCGTCGGTGTAGCGGTCACCCACGTACAATCCCCACACCCGGATGTTCAGGCGGTCGCCCATGAGAGGCAGGCGCACGCCCAGGGTGCCCTTGTCCCGGGGGTTGTAGGCCAGGTCCTTGTCGGTGCTCTGGTCCTGGGCGTCGGTGTAGGTCCAGGAGAAGTCCACCGCCAGCCAAGACAGCAGGTGGGCCTTGGCGTAGAACTCCAGGCCCTGGCTCTTCACCTCGTCCAGGTTCTCATAGGTCCAGGTGTTCATGTCGAAGCTGATCAGGTCATCGGTCTGGATGTTGAAGTAGGTCAGGCCCAGCTCGATGCGCTTGTTCCACAACAGCTGCACCACGCCCAGGTCCCAGCCCTTGCTCTTCTCCGGGTCCAGATCCTTGTCGCCGTAGGGGCTGTAGAGCTGGTACAGGCTGGGGGCCTTGAAGCCGGTGCCGTAGGTGCCCTTGAAGGTGGTGCCCGTGGCCGCCAGGTTGTAGGAGGCGCCCACCCGCCAGGTGGTGTGGCCGCCGAAGTCGTCGTGATGGTCGTTGCGCACGCCGCCCAGGAGGTAAAGCCCCTCCAGCACCTTGAGCTGGTCTTGCAGATAGAAGCTCAGGGTGTCCACGCTCTGCTGGCCCAGGCTGTCCCAGGTGGTGCTGTATTCGCCCTGCTCCTGCTGCCAGTTCACCCCCAGGGTGACGGTGTTGATGTCCTTGTAGAGCAGGTTGTGCCGCCACTGGGCGGTGGTCAGGTAGGACTTGTAGGTGGAGTCGTCGCTGTAGTCGTGATCCACCGAGCCGTAGGAGAAGGTCAGCTTGTGGTTCCACCAGGCAAAGGGCGAGTTGGTCAGGCCCACGATGCCGGTGTAGGACTCGGTCTTCACGTTGTCGGCGGTGTCTGCGTATTTGCCGTTCACGTAGCCGTCGTAGTCCATGTCGGCCTTGTTGTAGTAGCCGATCATGAAGACTTCGGTGTTGTCGTTGATGTCAAAGCCAAAACGCCCGTTGAACTGGTAGGCGCTGTAGGGGTCGTCCTCGCTGCCGTCCTTCACCTTGGAAACGCCATCGGTGCTGATGCCGCCGCCGGAGAGCATGAAGTTGAAGCGGTCTATTTGGCCCTGGGTGCCGGCAGTGCCCTGCCAGGTGCCGTAGGAGCCGTACCCGGCCGAGGCCCAGCCGCTGGGCGCTCCCTGGCCGCGCTTGGTTCTGATGTTCACCACGCCGGCCATGGCGTCGGAGCCATAGAGGGTGGACTGGGGGCCCTGCACCACCTCTATCTGGGAGATGCCGCCGGTGAGCAGGTTGGCCATGTCCATGCCCCCGCTGGTGCTGATGGGATCAGCCAGGCGCACCCCGTCCAGCATGAGCTGGGTCTGGCCCGCCTGGGTGCCCCGCATGGTCAGGCTGGAAACTCCGCCGAAGGGGCCGTTGCTGCGGATGTACACGCCGGGCACGTCGCGCAGGGCGTCCATCAGGCTCCACTGGGCCTTTTCCTTGATTTCCAGGTCGGTCACCACAAAGGTGGTGGAGGGGACTTTGTTGATGTCTTCCTCGGTCATGGTGGCAGTGACCACCATCTCGCCTTGGTGCACCGCCTTGGCCTTGCCTTCTTCCTCGGCGGTGGCCTCCGCGGCCCAAACCGGCACGGCCTGAGTGGCCATCAGGGCCAGTCCGGCCAATATAACCAGCGACTTCCTCATTAAATTCCTCCCTCGAGGTTGCGGAGCTGGATGGGTCTTCCGGCTTGGGGCGTCCTACCGGCCCGCCTTCCCATCGCGCCTAGCGCGACAGTGGCTTGTTGGGCTTTCGTTCCCCTCACGGCTGCGGGGCAGCGGGCGAATCTCACGCCACTTCCACGCATCCAGTCCGATATGCCGGGAGGCGTCCGCCTCCCACTTTGCCCCGGTAGCCATCCGGGGCTAACCATAAAAAAACCCCCGTTCCTTGCGGAACGGAGGGACTGCACCCAGTTTGCTTGATCTCCCCAGCCGAAGCCGGGCGGCCCATGATGGCCGCCAACACCGGTCGCCGCCGGCCTGGACTTCGGTGGAAACGGTAGGTCTTCTGGCTCCCGGATCATCCTCGGGCCGCGCCTTCCCACCGTCCTGATGAACGGCAGTGGCTTGTGGCAGCCTTTGTCCCCGGTTACAGCGGCGGGACCGCGACGGTATCGCACCGTCTTCCCTATTAAGCCTCGCGGCGCCGTTTCCTCTATGTTGCCTTATCTCCTACGCCAGAGTTCCTGCCTCGTCAAGTTTATTCTCGGGCCGCCACCGGCTCCAGCAAACCTTCCAGGTTCAGGTGTTGCTCCAGCAGGTCGGCCAGCAGATCGAACTGCTTTTCGCGGAAAGCGGCGTAATCATCGGCCTGTTCCGGGGCCGCGCCGCCCCTGGCCCAGGCCAGCAGGGACGAACGCAAGTCGTCGTTGTCCAGGACCCCGTGCAAATAGGTGCCCACCACCCGGCCGTCGGGGCTCACCTGCCCCTCGTCCTGGTCGGCCCCTTGCCCCAGAACCTGGGTCAGGCGGAAGGCGGGGCGGCCATGGCCCTGGGGCTCGGTGCGGCCCATGTGGATTTCGTAGCCGGAGACCTCGCCGGGCACCGCGAAGGGAAGGCTCTCTGTGCAGGCGGCCCGCACCTGGGTGGTGGTCTTGTCTCCGGCCATGACCGTGGACACGGGCAGCAGGCCCAGGCCCGCTTCCGAGCCGGGCGGCCCCTCCACCCCCTGGGGATCGGCGATCTCCCCGCCCAGAAGCTGGTAGCCGCCGCACAGGCCCAGCACCTTGCCTCCCAGCTTGTGGAAGGCTTTGACCGCCTCGAACAGCCCGCTGTGCTGCAGGCGATTTAGGGCGGCCAGAGTGTTCTTGGTGCCCGGTAAAACAAGCAGGTCCAGCCCGGCCAACTCCTCGGGGCGCTCCAGCCAGGAAAGCTCCACCCCCTCGCTGGCGGCCAGGGCGTCGAAGTCGGTGTAGTTGCTGATGTGGCTCAGGCGAACCACTCCCACCCGCACCGAACCGGCCCGCCCTCGCAGCTCGCCCCGCTCCAGGGCCACCCCGTCCTCCTGGGGCAGCAGGATGTGCTCGAAGCGCGGCACCAGGCCCAACACCGGCACCCCACCCTTCTTGGCGATGTACTCCATGCCATCGCTGAACAGGGAGGCGTCGCCGCGGAACTTGTTGATCACCACCCCGGCCATCATCTTGCGCTCGCCGGGGGTCATCAGCCTGAGGGTGCCCAGCACCTGGGCGAAGACCCCGCCGGTGTCGATGTCCGCCGCCAGGATCACCTTGGCCCCGGCCCGGCGGGCCATGGGCAGGTTCACCAGATCGTGACGCTTTAGGTTCACCTCGGCGCAGGAGCCCGCGCCCTCCAGGATCACCAGCTGGTGCCTGGCGTTCAGGCGGCGGAAAGCGGCCGTCACCGTCTTGGTGAGGCGGGGCTTGAGCTTGTAGTAGTCGGCCCCGGCGTAGTTGCCCAGGGGGCGGCCCATGAGCACTATCTGGGCGGAGGTCTCCCCGCCGGGCTTGATAAGGATGGGGTTCATGTCCACCGAGGGCTCCAGGCCCGCGGCCTGGGCCTGAGCCACCTGGGCCCGGCCGATCTCATGGCCCTGGGGGGTGATGCCCGAGTTCAGGGCCATGTTCTGGGCCTTGAAGGGGGCCACGTCCAGGCCCCGGCGCTTGAACACCCGGCACAGGCCCATGACCAGCACGCTCTTGCCCACGTGGCTGCCGGTGCCGGCCACCATGATGGGGCGGTATTTTTGGGTTGGCGTCATGCTCGCGCAGGCGGTCTGATCATCACCGTCCCTAGGATTTGGGCGAGCTGAGCTTCAACTCGATCAGCTCCCCCTTGTCCAGGTCGTAGCGTTTTTGCAGAGCCGTGGGGTCCAGGCCGATAAGCAGCCAACCCAGGGGTTTGTCCTGATAGCTCAAGGGGAAGGCCACCAGCAACTCGCCCCAGCTTCCGTTCTGGTCCTGGTTCTGGTGAAAAACGTGCAGCACCCGGTGGTCGGCCTCGCGGCCGCCCTCAAAGGGTATGTGGCCGTAGCTGGCTCCCGCCTTTTGCGCCTCTCCCCCTTTGGGGTAGTAGGACTCCAGCACCTTCTTTTCGTTGTCCAGCACCACCACTCCGGTGTAGGGCAGGGAGCCGTCGCCGGGGGCGGCGAAGAAGCGGCGCAATATCTCCTGGCCCCGGTCCAGCTTGCCCTGGGCCAGGTCCTCGGCCAACAGGGAGCCCAGCAGCTGGCGGTCGCGCACCAGTTTTTCGCGGAACTCGCTGTGCAGGGTCGTTTCCTGGACCATGCTGCTGGAAAAATATGGATAGGCCACCAGCCCCCCGGCGCAAAGGACAAGAGCGGCAGTCGCCGCGATGAGCCAGCGGCGCAAATGGCGCATCCGGTGCTTGAGGCGCTCCACCGCGGTCACGTCGCGCCCCACCAAGAGCATGCCCTTGAACTCCTGCTGGGCGTCGTGCAGGGCGCTCAGGCTCAGGGACACGTAGCGGGGCCCCTGCTGGGGATGGCGGCAGCAGAGCACCTGCTCATGGCAGGTTTGCCCGCCCCGGACCCCGCCGGCCAGCTCGCGCACCTGCTGCCCCTGCTCGAAAAGCTCTTCCATCGGCCGGTGGCCCATCTGGTGCCAATCCCGGCCGTAGAGTTCGCAGGCCGCCAGGTTCAGGGCGGTCACCTTGCCGGTTTGGTCGGTGAGCACCACCGCGTCGGGCAGCATGTCGCAGAATTCCTTGAGCCCGAAGAGCTGGTTGCTGGCCGCGTCCAGGCGTTGGGCCAGGACCTGGGCCATGTTTTTGCCCAGCTGAGGGAACTCCTGCAAAAAGCGGCCTATGTCCCGGCGGGGCACGGACAGGGCCTTGCCCTGAAGACGGGCCCGGATGGTGGCGGTGCGCTTGTCGCCCATCAGGAAGGACATCTCGCCGAACACCGCGCCGGGTTCGGCCAGGATCGCGATCACCTGGTCGCCCTTGAGCACGTCCAGTTCGCCCTCCAGCAACACGTAAAGGTCTTGGGACTCTTCGCCCTCTAGGAAGAGGGTCTGGCCCTGGTGGAAGGAGATCAGGTAACGCTCCAGCCGGGGGTCGCTTTCATACGCCTCGATCATGCCACGCTCTTTCGCCTCGGCAAGGGGCCGGGGCATCCGAAATCAGGGACGCGGAGCTTAGGCCGCCGTTATCTGCTTAGCTTAACTCCGGGAGCAGCGCAAGACAAGACCGGTGCGGCCAGGGCGAGCATGGGCCGAAAAATGGGCGGGCCCGTCACCCCAAGAGAGGAGCCGAGCCCGCCCGGTGGGAGAGGTAGGGTTATTGACCGTAAAAGTCGCTGAACACCTTGGGCGCCTTGCGGGGCGGGGCCTTGGGCTTTTCGGCGGGTACGCCCAGGGGGATGATGCCCGCCACCTCCAAGCCCTCGGGCGCGCCCAGGGCCTGGGCCATCTTCTGGGGGTCGAAGAAGGTGAGCCACAGGCTGCCCAGCCCCTGCTCGGTGGCGGCCAGCATGAGGTTTTGCACCGCCGCCGATGCCGCGGCCAAGGCCCCGCGGCTCTGGTTGAAAAAGGAGCCCAGGCCCGCCTTCTTGGGATCGAAGAAAACGGCCACGTACACCGGGGCCTGGTCCAGGAAGTCGAAGCTGTATTTACCGACCCAACTTGGCCCGCCGCCGTCGATGACCGCCTGCTTGGTGGCCTGGCACAACTGTTTGACCTTGGCCTTGGCTTCCTCGCCGCGAATGACCACAAAGGACCAGGGCTGCTGGTGCAGGGGGCTGGGAGCCCACACCGCCGCCTGGATGAGGGAGGCGACCTGCTCGTCGCTCACCGGCTTGGCCGCAAAGGCCCGCACGCTGCGCCGCTCACGAATGGCTTCCAACAACAGCATCTTTTCCCCCTATGCGCCGTTTCTCAGGCGGTCTTTTCCTTTTCCTGGCGGCGGCGCTCCTCGTCGCGAATCTCGCGGCGCAGCAGCTTGCCCACCTTTGATTTGGGCAGCATATCACGGAACTCGATGTAGGAAGGCACCTTGTACCCGGCCAGGCGGTCGCGGCAGAAGCGGATGAGCTCAGTGGCCCCCACGCCCTTGGCGTCCTCCTTCATCACCACGATGGCCTTGATGCGCTCGCCCACCTTGGGATCGGGCACCCCCACCACGCAGGCCCCCACCACCACGGGGTGATCCTGGAGCACCGCCTCGATCTCCGAGGCGCTGACCCGGTAGCCCTTGTGCTTGAGGATGTCGGCCGAGCGCTCCACGTAGTAGATCTGGCCGTCCTCGCCCTGCTTTACGAAGTCACCGGTGCGGTAGTAGATCTCGCCGTTCAGGGCCACGAAGGCGGCGGCGGTCTCCTCGGGCTTGTTGAGGTACTGCTTCATGGCGTGGTCGCTGGTGACCAACAGCTCCCCCAACTCGCCGGGGGCGGAGATCTCCAGGGTGTCGGGCTCCACCAGCAGCACCCGGCGGCTGGTCAGCGGCACCCCGATGCTCATTTGGGGCGGCTCCCCGGCGTCGATGCGGCTGTAGGTCACGTGGCCCGCCTCGGTGGAGCCGTAAACCTGGTAGATGGGCGAGCCTACCCGCTCCTTCCAGCGGGCCAGCACCTCCCGGGGCAGCACGTCGCCGCCGCAGTAGCAGTAGGTCAGGGAGCTGATGTCGTAGACATGCTGGCGGTCGTTTTCCAGGATCATGCGGTACAGGGCGGGCACCCCCAGCATCCAGCGCACCTTGTAACGCTGGATGGCGTCCAGGATGGCGTCCACGTGGGGCTGGGGCATGAGCACCGTGGTGTTGCCCTGGTTCAGCCCCAGGGCCATCAAAAGGCCCAGGGCCATGATGTGGAACAAGGGGTTGATGGCGATGTAGGTGTCTTGGCCCGGCTTGACGTGGCCTTCCAAGACGTCGTGCATCACGTCGGCCACATAGGAGCAGTGGCCCCAGTGGTTGCCCGGCACCCCCTTGGGGAAGCCGGTGGTGCCGCCGGTGTAGAGGATGTAGGAGAGGTCCTCCACCGGGTCCAGCTCCACCTTTGGCGGCTTGGGCGGGGCGGCCAGGATTTTCTTGAACCACACCGTCTCCGGCCCGCCCTTAACCGTACCCGAGGGCGCCTTGTCGAACATGGCGGCCACCACCCGCTTGAGCGGCGAGACCAGGTCCAACAGGCCGGTGACGATGATCGTCTCCAGACCGCTGCCCTCGAATATCTCGGCAACGTATCCGTAGTTGGTGTCGTGGCAGATGATGGCCTTGGCCTGGGAGTCCGCCACCATGTAGGCGATCTCGTGGCTAGTGTAGATGGGCGAGACCAGCACCACCACCGCCCCGATCTTCTGGGTGGCCAACCAGGCGATGACCAGTTGGGGGCTGTTGCTCAGGTATAAGAGCACCCGGTCGCCCCGGCTGATGCCCCGCTGGGCCAGGCCGGTGGCGAAGCGGTCCACCATGTCTCTCAGCTTGGCGTAGGTGAAGCGCTGGCCCAGGAAGATGAGGGCCGCGTTGTGGGGGAACTTGGCCGCGGCCTGCTCAAAGCGGGTGTAGGTGAATTCCGGTTGCGTGGCTGACAGGGCAAGACCGGATGTTTCATGGAGGTTGGGCGGCATCACTATCTCACGCCTTTTTTAAAATGCTGTGTTTTGAAAACAGGGCGTCCGGTGTCCTTTGGTGGTTCACCAACGGCCCGGCACAGCCAGGCGGCGGCAGACGAGGCGTCCGGCCAGCGACAGCCGCAGGCGTAGCCAGAGCGCTACGTCGAGGCTGGAGCGCAGCCGGCAACGCGGTATGCCGGTGCCTGGTGCAGCCGGACGCTCGACCTTCATGAAACATCCGGTCTAGGCCCCGAAGTAGGCCGACTTGACGTCGGGGTTGTTCATCAATTCGTCCTTGTCCCCTTCGACCACCGCCGAGCCGTTTTCCAGGATGTAGCCGTAGTCGATGATGGGCATGATGGGCCGGGCGTACTGCTCAGCCACGATGATGGCCACTCCCCGCTCCTCGGCGATCTCCTTGATGGACTTGGCCAGCCAGTACTGGATGGCCGGGGACAGGCCCAAGAGGGGCTCGTCCAAAAGCAGCAGCTTGGGCTGGGCCATGAGGGCCCGGCCTATGGCCAGCATCTGCTGCTCGCCGCCGGAGAGGAAGCCGCCCAGGCGGCGCACGATCTTGGTCAGCGGCGGGAAAATCTTGAACACGTATTCCAGGGTCTCGGCGGCCTGAGCGGGTTTGGCCAGATAGCCGCCGATTTTCAGGTTCTCCAACACCGAGCTTTCCGGGAAGATGCGCCGCCGCTCGGGGCAGAGGATGATGCCCGCCTTAGCCCGCTTGGAGGGCTTGTCGTGGCTGATGTCCCGGCCCTTGTAGTTGATGCTCCCCCTGAGGGTGATGCGCTCGCCGCCGGCCATCAGCTCCTTTTTGGCGATGTCTTCCATGATGCCGCTCAGGGTGTACATCAGGGTGGACTTGCCCGCGCTGTTGGCCCCGAACACCCCCACGATCTGGTTGTCCCCGCAAGCCAGGCTCACGTTGTTGAGCGCCAGCATGTTTTCGTAGAAGACCATCAGGCCCAGAGCCTCAAACATAGCTGAAGACCTCCTCGGAGCCGAAGTAGGCTTCCTTCACCTGCTTGTCCGCCATGACCTCCACCGGCACTCCCTCGGCGATTTTGGCCCCGAAGTTCAGGACCATCACCCGGTTGGCCAGGCGGAACAGCTCGCGCAAACGGTGCTCCACCATGATCAGGGTGATGCCCTCCATCTGGAGCTTTTCCATGAGCGGCACCATGGAGGCCATCTCGCTCATGGACAGGCCGGAGAACACCTCGTCGCAGATGATGATCTCGGGCCTGAGCGCCAGGCAGCGGGCCAGCTCCAGGCGCTTGAGATAGCCGGTGGGCAGGCTGGAGGCGGTCTTGTAGGGTACGTAGGATTCGCGCTCGAAGCCGATCTCCTCCAGGATGTCCACGGCCACGGTGTCCCGCGATCCCATGCGCCCGCCGCCCCGCCAGCCGCCGGTGCGCCGGGCCCGTGGGCTGAACAGGGGCACGATTAGGTTCTTGTAGGCGGGCAGGCTGTAGTAGGGGCGCATCACCTGGAAGGTGCGGGTGAGCCCCTGGTCGGCGATCTTGTGGGGGGCCGTGCCCACCAGGTTCTTGCCCTTGTAGAGCACCTGGCCGGTGTCGGCCTTGACGAATCCGGTGATTACGTTGACCAGGGTGGTCTTGCCGCTGCCGTTGGGCCCGATCACCCCCAGGATGTCGCCGGGCATCAGGTCGAAGCTCACCTCGGTCAGGGCCTTGACCCCGCCGAAGGTCTTGTTCACGTCGCGCACGCTGAGGATGGGCTCGCCCGCCATGCTATATCTCCACCCAGTGCTCGAATTGGTTGTACTTGCGGGCTCCGTAGCTCATGAGCCCCTCGCTCTTGAACACGATGAAGGCCATGAGGATCAGGGCGTAGACCGCGATCCTGAGGGTGCCAAAGTCCCTGAGCAGCTCGGAGATGGGCACCAGGATCAGGCAGCCGATCACCGGCCCGGCCAGGGTGCCGCCCCCGCCCACCACCGTGGCCGCTATGGGGATGATGGAAAAGTCCAGGGCGAACTGGCTGATGCCCGCCCACATGTAGATATGGGCCAAACAGGCCCCGCCCAGGCAGCCCAAGGACGAGGCGATGAACACTCCCAGGGCCTTGTACCGAGTGATGTCTATGCCGCTGGCCTTGACCGACTGGTCGTTGTCCTTGACCCCGCGGAACACCAGGCCCACGTCCTCGTTGACCAGCCGCCTGAGGGCGAACAGGGCCAGCAGCATGCAGATGATTAGAACGTACATCTCGCTCCAGCGGTTGGGGAAACCGTCCAGCCCCATGATGCCGTCGGTGCCTCCGAAGATATCGAAGGCCTCGATGAGCCGGGCGGCCAGCAGGGGGAACATCAGACTGACGGTGGCGAAGTAGACTCCCCTGAGCGGTAGGCAAGGCCAGAGCAGGACGGTGCACACCCCGCCTCCAAGGACCGTGGCCAGGGGAATGGTGGCCCACAGGGGCAGGCCCATCTCGGTGTTGAGCAGGGCCGCGATGTAGGCCCCCACTCCGATGTAGAGCGCCCCGCCCAGGCTGACCAGGCCCACGTAATGGGCCAGGAAGTCGAAGCCAATGGCCAGCAGGGAGTAGATGCAGATGATGGTGAGCACCTTCTGCCAATAGGGCACCGGCATGAGCAGCAGGGGCATGATCAAAAGGCCCGCGATCAACAGTAGGCGCGGGCCCAGCAAAAAGGCCATCTCCCGCCAGGAGGCCACGGCGTATACCCCGTCGGAGCGCACCTTGACCCCCCGGTCCAGCCTTTCCTTGCGCCGACTTTCGTGTGCTTTAGCCATGGGCTAGACCCTCTCTTCCAGCTCTTTTTGTTTACCGAACAGGCCCGAGGGCCGCAGGATCAGGGTGAGGATGATGGCCAGGATGGCCACCACCACCTGGAAGTGGGCCCCCAGGTAGGCCGTGGTGAGGATCTGGGCGAAGCCGATGACGAACGCGGCCAAAATGGCCCCGGTCCAGGAGCCCAGCCCTCCCACGATGCACACGGCCACGGCCATGATGAGCACGTGGTAGCCCGCCTCCACCACGATGCTGCCCAGGGGCAGCAGGATCAGGGCGGCGATGGCCGCGCTGAGCGAACCCAGGGCCATGGAGGCCACGGCCATACGGTCGCTGTCGATGCCCAGGGTCAGGGCGGCCCGCTC
>Ga0180007_10003323_pt1 | contig 18051 bp, 12 predicted proteins | sample MM_PC_MetaG_FD_121122 | JGI IMG/M metagenome (GOLD analysis project Ga0180007, IMG submission 121122) | Groundwater microbial communities from the Aspo Hard Rock Laboratory (HRL) deep subsurface site, Sweden - MM_PC_MetaG | ecosystem: Environmental > Aquatic > Deep subsurface > Groundwater... | reverse complement strand
CCGAAAACCTCTGAATTCGAGGAATCGTTTGCCCGTTACTGTGGAGCCGGGGCCGGGGTTGCCCTCTGCTCGGCCACAGCCGGCATGCATCTTCTCTTAAAAGCCCTGAACATAGGCCCGGGGGATGAGGTAATCACCCCCTCCATGACCTGGGTATCCACCGTCAACATGATAGTTCTCTGCGGCGCCACTCCGGTCTTTGCCGATATCGACCGTGACAATCTGATGGTGACGGCAGAAAGCATCAAACCCTGCATCACGGAGCGCACCAGACTTATCGTGCCGGTCCATTTTGCCGGTGCTGCAGCTGATATGGATCCCATCCGCCAACTTTGCGCCGAAAAATCAATTGCCCTGGTGGAAGATGCCGCCCATGCAGCCGGCACCGAGTATAAACAGCAAAAAATCGGCGCAATCGGCACGACAATCTTTTCCTTTCATCCCATCAAGAACATCACAACCGGTGAAGGCGGCATGTTCTGTTCGGATGACTCAGTTCTACTTGATACAATCCGCCGCTTGAAATTTCATGGACTTGGCGTTGACGCATATGACAGAAAGAGCCAGGGACGCAGCCCCCAGGCCGAGGTCCTTGAGCCGGGCTACAAGTACAACCTCACCGATATTGCCTCGGTCCTCGGGATCGGTCAGCTCAAACGACTGGATGATTTCATTGCCGGACGGGCCGAACTTGCCGCCCGTTACCACCAGCTGCTGGCAGAGGTGGATGAGATAATGCCCCTTGCCGTGCCGGACTATGACATCCGCCATGCCTGGCACCTCTTTATTGTCCGCCTGGACACCGAACGGGCGGGCATGAGCCGCAATAGCTTCATGGAACAACTGAAGGCGAAAAACATCGGCACAGGCATCCATTTCCTGGCCGCCCACACCCAGAAATACTACCGCGAGTCCCGTAAAGATCTGCTTGGCACCTTGCCCAACACGGAATGGAATTCCGCAAGAATCTGTTCCCTGCCCCTTTTTCCGGCAATGACGGTGGAGGATGTGGAGGATGTTGTGCAGGCAGTAAAGGAGGTCCTGAGAAAATGAGCAACCCGGCTTTTTCCGTGGTTATTCCTGTTTATAACGAATCAGCCTGTCTCGATGAGCTGATCAATCGCTGTCTGGCCTCCTGCCGCAGCACCGGGGAGCCCTTTGAACTGATCCTTATTGATGACGGCAGCCGGGATGGCTCCACCGAGATGATCAGACAGGCAGCGGACCAGCATGCTGAAGTGGTCGGCGTGCTGCTTAACCGTAATTACGGACAGCATGCCGCGGTCTTTGCCGGTTTCCGCCAGAGCCTGGGACCGATCGTTATCACCCTGGATGCCGATCTGCAGAACCCGCCGGAGGAGATTCCCAAGCTGCTGCAGACCATGAACAAGGGTTATGATGTGGTGGGCACGGTGCGGGTCAATCGCCAGGACAGCCTGTTCAGAAAGGTGGCCTCTGCCTTGGTCAACAAGGCGGTCCGCCAGGCCACCGGGGTGATGATGCATGACTACGGCCGCATGCTGCGGGCCTATCGCCGCCATATTGTCAATGCCATGCTCCAGTGCCATGAACATTCCACCTTTATCCCCATCCTGGCCAATAGTTTTGCAAGAAAAACCACAGAGATACAGGTCGGCCACGCTGAACGGACCAAGGGTGAGTCCAAATACAGCCTGTTCAAACTCATCTCCCTGCAGTACGACCTGCTCACCTCCATGTCCACCTTTCCTTTGCGGCTGCTCTCCCTGATGGGCACAGTTATTGCCGCCTGCGGGGTGAGCTTCGGCATCTTTCTTATGATCATGCGTATCTATTACGGCGCCACCTGGGCCGCCGAAGGTGTCTTCACCCTTTTTGCCGCCCTCTTTGTCCTGATCGGCGCCCTTTATCTTGCCCTGGGTCTTATGGGTGAATACATCGGTCGCATCTACCATGACGTGCGCAGCAGGCCCCGCTATTTCATCCAGGAGGTGCGGGGCGGCAGCAATCTGGAACACGGCGAAAACATGATTCATGCTGAATCAATCAGCAATCACCCCTAACCGGCCCTCAGTCATATTTTGGCACTGAGGCCTCCTAAATACGGTAAAAACCAGAGCCGCATTTTCCTCTTCCATTAATCGCATCCATCGGAGTTTCATCATGAAAGCAATCGTTCTTGCCTATCACAATATAGGCTGCGCCGGCATCAGGTCGCTGTTGGCCAATGGTTATGACATTCAGGCCGTGTTCACCCACCCTGATGATCCTAAAGAAAATCAATGGTTTGAATCGGTGGCCGAGCTTGCCGCTGAAAAAAACCTGACCGTCTTTGCCCCGGAAAACATCAACCATCCCCTGTGGGTGGAACGATTCAAGGAATTCCAGCCTGACATCATTTTCTCCTTTTATTACCGCAACATGGTCGGGCCGGCTATCCTGTCCATCCCCAAGGCGGGCTGCCTGAATCTGCACGGCTCCCTGCTGCCCCGCTACCGTGGCCGCTGCCCGGTCAACTGGGCGCTCATACATGGTGAAAAAGAGACCGGCGTTACCTTGCATTACATGACCCCCAAACCTGACGACGGCGATATCGTCGGCCAGAAAAAGGTCGACATCAGCACGGATGACACCGCCCTCACCCTGCACAGCAAAATGACGGTTGCCGCAATCTCGCTGCTGAACGAGGTGCTGCCCGCCGTCAAGGAAGGCAATGCCTCGCGTACCCCCCAGGATCACCAACTTGCCAACTACTTCGGCGGCAGGAAGCCTTCTGACGGCGAGATTGACTGGGACAAGCAGGCCACGGAAGTCCATAACCTGGTGCGGGCCGTGACCCGGCCCTATCCAGGCGCCTTCAGCTATCTGCGCAACCGTAAATGCTTCTTCTGGTCGGTGCTGCCTGTGGAAAACAACGATGATGTCATTCCCGGTACGGTCATATCCAGTGATCCTCTTGTGGTGCGCTGCGCTGGTGGGGCGATCCAGGTACAGGCCGGACAGAGCGAGGGCGGTGTTTATGTCAGCGGCGCCCAGCTTGCCGCCGAGTTGAACCTGGTTCCCGGTCTGCGTTTCAGCAGAAAAATCGCCAGCGAGATCGAGCTCAAACGCAAAAAAACCGTGCTCATCCTCGGTGTTGACGGCTTTATCGGCAACCACCTGAGTGAACATCTGCTGGACAGCGGCAAATACGAGGTGCACGGTATGGATCTCGGTTCATCGTCCATCAAGAGACTGCTCAGCCGTCCAGGTTTCCACTTCAGTGAAGGTGATATTTCCATTCATCGGGAGTGGATCGAGTACCATGTGCGCAAATGCGACATCGTCCTGCCCCTGGTGGCCATTGCCACCCCGGCCGAATATGTCCGCAATCCCCTGCGTGTTTTTGAGCTGGATTTTGAGGAGAACCTGCGCATCGTCCGCTACTGCCACAAATACAACAAACGCATCCTCTTCCCCTCCACCTCGGAGGTCTACGGTATGTCCCAGGACCCGGAGTTCAATGAGGAAACCAGCAACTTCGTCCTGGGCCCCATTCACAAACAGCGTTGGATTTACTCCTGCAGCAAACAGATGCTGGACCGCGTCATCTGGGCCTACGGCGCCACAAAGGGGCTGCAGTTCACCCTGTTCAGGCCCTTCAACTGGGTCGGACCCCGGCTGGACAGTCTGATGTCCGCCCGCATCGGCAGCTCCAGGGTCATCACCCAGCTGATCCTCAACCTGGTTGAAGGCACGCCCATCAGACTGGTGGATGGCGGCAGCCAGCGCCGCTGTTTCACCGATGTGAAGGACGGGGTTGAATGCCTGTTCCGCATCATAGAGAACAAAGACAACTGCTGCGACTCCAAGATATTCAATATCGGCAACCCGACCAACGAGGCCAGCATCAGCGAACTGGCCAATATTCTGGTGGAGAAATTCGAGAAACATCCCCTGCGCTCCAAATTCCCGCCTTTTGCCGGCATCCGTTCCATCGAGGCACGGGCCTTCTACGGCTCAGGCTACGAGGATGTTCAGCACCGCCGTCCGTCAATCCGCCAGGCAAACCGCCTGTTGGGCTGGCAGCCCACAGTGCCTCTGGAACAGTCCATTGAAGAAACCCTGGATTATTTTCTGAGCCACGAAACCGGACAGAGCGGCCTGTGATTGTAAAAGACACCCGCGCAGGGCTTCGCATAGATGTGGATACCCTGCGCGGTACCAAAATAGGCGTCCCGGGTCTGCTTTCCACCCTGGAGCGTCATGGCATCAAGGCCACCTTTTTTTTCTCCGTGGGACCGGACAACATGGGCCGCCATCTGTGGCGGCTCCTGCGCCCCACCTTTCTGCTCAAGATGCTGCGCAGCAAGGCGGCAAGTCTTTACGGCTGGGATATCCTCTTTAAGGGAACCTTGTGGCCCGGTCCTCTGATCGGCAGAAATGCGGCGGCGGAGATCCGCCAGGCCGCTGCAGCAGGCCATGAAATCGGCCTGCACGCCTGGGACCATCATCGCTGGCAGACTAAGATAGCCGACCTTTCCCAGCAGGAGGTGCAGCAGGATATCAAACTCGGCATGCATCTGCTGGCGGAAATCATTGAAAGACCGGTGGATTGCAGTGCAGCGCCCGCCTGGCGCATTACCACTGCTGCGCTGAAAGCCCGGGCAAGCTTGCCCGGCCGTTATCACTCCGACTGCCGGGGCCACTCAATCTTTTATCCGCTGACTGATGGAGGCCCTCTCAGCCAGCCACAGATCCCGGCAACACTGCCCACCTATGATGAGCTGATCGGCAAAAACGGTATCGATGCAAAAAATTACAATAACCATTTGCTCAGCCTGTTCAGACCAGACAAGCTCAATGTTCTCACCATCCACGCCGAGGCGGAAGGGGGAGCGTGCCGTGCCATGTTTGCCGATTTTCTTGACAAGGCGCAGGAGCAAAACATAGACTTTCACCCATTAGGCGACCTGCTGGGCAGTTGCCCAAAAATCGCTGAAGATAAAATCATCACTTCCAACATCAACGGACGTGAGGGTTGGATATCCTGCCAGGAGACATCCGACTGACATGGCAGATACCCAAAGACTTGCGTTTACAGACAAGCCGTTTTTCCCTCTGTATCTTGCCTCAGGAACCCTCCTTGCCTATATCTGGGCAACGCCCCTGCGTGATCTCTTTGGTCTTGAAGCAAGAAACGGGCTTTTTGTTAAAATCATGGTCACCGACGGACCGAGCCTCATCCCGACGGTCATGGGCACACCTTACTCTGATTACCCGCCCCTTTACTTCTGGTTCTCCTGGCTTTTCTCACTGCCGGCTGGTCATGTGACGACGCTTTCCGCGGTGTTGCCCAGCGCTCTTGCCGCCGCTGCCATGGTCGCTATCACCTTCATGCTGGCAAGAAAAATCAGTGTGCCGGTGGCGCTCATTGCCGCTCTCGCGCTGGCCACATGCCCTGATTACTGGTTAAAGGCCGGGCGGGCCACTCTTGATATGCTGCTGGCCCTCTGGGTGACTCTTGCCGTTTTCTTTCTGTATCTCCGCCATAGCAGACCTGCTGCAGGTACTGGGAAACTAACGGAAATCGCGGCCTTTGTCATGATACTGCTTGCCTTCTTCACCAAGGGACCCGTAGGATTGGTGCTGCCGGTGGGTATATGGTCTACTTTCCTGCTCTGTGAAAAAAAATGGCGTACACTGCTCTCTTTTACCGTGAAATCTTTTCTGCTGGCAGCATTCGGCATCGGCATTGAACTGTTATTCCTCTGGAATTCAGGCGGCAGTGAGCTGATCCAAAAAGTATTTTCAGCACAGCTTGCCGGCAGGGTGGGAGTTGGAGCTAATGGACCGGTTTATTATTATCTTCTCTATCTTCTGTCCGGCGCTGCCCCATGGTGGATTCCGGCCTGTTTCGGCTTTTTCCTGGCCGTTAGGCAGGGTGCCGCGGGCGTTAATGTCAGAACCTTCATGTCTAATTTTTTCCCCCATGAAATCATGCGGCTGGCAGCGTGCTGGTTTTTCTTTGTCTTTGTTCTGTTTACTGCAGCCTCAACAAGGCACAGCCGCTACCTGCTGCCTCTTTTTCCCGCCCTTTTTCTGCTCATCGGCAGAGGAATAGAGCTCTTCTGGGAGCAAATGAGCCTGCCTCGCAAACAGGGGACCGCAACATTTTTCAGATATTTTTTCTTCCTGATAGTTGCGGCAGGCACGGTAATGTATGTGGCAGCGCCGCTGTCCTATCGGCCACCGATTCTGTTCTGGCTGGTGTGGTCTGCATGCTCCATTCTTATCTACGTTTTACTGACAAAAAAAACAGGAAAGAATTCGCAAGCCTTTGGTCTTGCCCTGCTCTGTGTCGGCTGCGCCATGGCTGCTGAGGCCATGCTGGTTGAGCCGTGGATCTCTTATCAGGAGTCGGGCCGCCTTTTTGTCCGGGAAACGGAGGCGAAAATTGATCAGACCATCCCCATTGTTTTCTACAAAATCAGCCCCGACGGTGATGGCATCAAATATGCCTTGCACAGCAGCAGACGCTCCGAGACCCTTTCCTTTACGGGAGATTCAGCGGAGATCAACAGGCTCCCCCTGCCTTTTGTCCTGGTTTCCTTTGCCAAATCAGAACAGGAACTGACAAAGTTTGGTAATGAAAAATCAATGGAGGAAATCGCCCAGGGCCTTCTGCACAAAAAAATAATAAAATCCTGGCTGATCCGGGACATGAAACAGGACATCCCACAGGGCGAGACGCTGAGCGGTCTTCCCGCCACGGTTAATGGGATTTAATTAATGTCAGCTGCAAGAAAATATAGTTTTATCGTGCTGTTTCTCGTTCTGGCTCTCTACATTGCGCCTCTCGGCGTCCGTCCCATGTTCGTGCCGGACGAATCACGCTATGCCGAGGTGCCGCGGGAGATGATAGCGAGCGGCGACTGGGTTTCCCCCCATCTCAACGGGTTGCGTTACTTTGAAAAACCGGCTCTCGGCTATTGGGCCACTGCCGCCTCCATCATGGTGTTCGGGGAAAACAATTTTGCCATCCGCCTGCCGTCTGCCCTGTCGGTTGCCCTAACCGCCTTTATTATCCTCGGCATTGCCGCTTGCGAAGCAAAAAAAGATGAGACCACCGCTCCACTTGCCGCCCTTATCTTTCTTACCTCGTTGGAGGTATATGCGGTAGGTACCTTCTGCGTCCTGGACAGCCTTCTCTCCTTTTTTCTCACCGGCACCATGGCCGCTTTCTATCTGGCCAGCACAGCCACGCCCGGTTCGCGGCAGGAAAAAAAATACCTGATATTTTCCGGCATCTTCTGCGGTCTGGCCTTCCTGACCAAAGGATTTCTCGCCTTTGCCGTGCCGATTCTGGCCATTGTTCCTTTTCTGCTGAGCCAGCGCCGCTTTGCCGATATTTTCCGAATGGCGTGGCTGCCACTGCTGACCGCCCTGTTGGTGGCGCTGCCCTGGAGTGTGCTCATTCATCTGCGTGAACCGCAGTTCTGGCATTACTTTTTCTGGAACGAACATGTCCAGCGTTTTCTGGCTGAAAATGCCCAGCACAAAAAACCGTTCTGGTATTTTTTCCTCAGTGCGCCGCCCATGTTTCTACCCTGGATCTTACTTGTTCCGACAGCTGTTACCGGTCTGTTCAGCTATACAAGTACCAATGGGACAGGTAAACGCGACATTTCTCCCCTGGTCAGCTTCTGCATCTGCTGGTTTGTTTTTCCTTTTCTTTTTTTCTCCGTATCAAACGGTAAACTGCTGACCTATATCCTTCCCTGTTTTCCGCCCTTTGCCATTCTCCTGAGCCTCGGCCTGCACAGGATACTCAGCAAAGGGCGCTTCCGCAGCTTTCAGCTTGGCGCTATTAGCGCAGTTCTGCTCTACGGAGCGCTGCTTGTCGCTATCATCGCTTTATTGTTCGCCACCCACTTTTTCGGTTTCACCATCGCTCTGCCGGAAAACAGAATCTGGAAATGGCTCATGGCAGCCAACGGCCTTTTCGTGATGGTCCTGTTTTTCATTGCTGCTGTCCGCAGCCGCAAGGCAAGCCGCAAGATTCTTCTCTTCGGCCTGGCGCCGGTACTCATTCTCTTTCTTGCCAATTTTATCATGCCTGACCTGACCCTTGAATCAAAGGCCCCTGTCCTGCTGCTCAAACGCCATGAAAAAGACGTGACACCGGCGTCAATTATTTTCTCCGGAGAAAAAACCGTGCAGGCAGCCTGCTGGTATTACAAGAGAAACGATATTTATATGGTGGAATCCGCCGGTGAATTGGCATATGGATTAGAACATGATCAATCCGTTTCACGGCTTCTTGATGTGCAAGAGGTAAGCCGGCTTATTGCCCAAAACCCCGGCAGGTGTGTGCTTATTGCCAGTGTGAAACATTACGAGAACTGGGAAAAATTTCTTCCTGCCCCCAGCCTGCTGGACAATAGCGGCGCAAAAGGGTATGTTTTTGTCAAATATTGATGCAATATGTCGGCTGTCTTGACTGATATTTTTTATCATGTCAGTATATTCATTATTCCCAACTCCTAAAGGCAAGCCTAACCCGGCTTCCCGTAAAAATGAAATTATTCACTTCAAACAGACTGCAATGAACAAATATCTTCCACTAATCCTTGCCGGCGTTCTGCTCAATGCCCTTGCCCAGCTTGCCCTCAAACAGGGCATGCGCACCATCGGTCACTTTGCCTTTCGCCTGGAAAACGCGCCCCAGATTCTCCTGGCCGTTGCCTCAAGCCCCTTTGTCCTCGCGGGTCTCACCTGCTATGTGGTCAGCGTGGTGATCTGGCTGCTGGTTCTCTCCCGCGTCGAGGTCAGTTATGCATATCCCCTGCTTTCAGTCGGTTATATTGTTACCGCCCTGGCCGGTCAGTTCTTTTTCAATGAAAGCCTCGGGCTTACCCGCTGGTCCGGCATTGTGGTGATCTGCCTGGGAGTCTGGTTGATTACCCGTACCGCCTAACCGCTTAAAACCTGAAGGAGGCCACCATGAAAATCCTCATAGTTGATGATGAGGAAGAACTGCGGCAAAGGCTGCGCCAGGCCCTGATTCATGAGCATTATATGGTGGATACGGCGGAAAACGGTGAAGAGGCCCTGGATAAAATCGTGGATGATGACAGTTTTGATCTGATCATCCTGGACATCATGATGCCGGGACGGGATGGCCTGAGCGTCTTGAAAGAGTTACGGAAAGAAGGCATCAACACGCCGGTGCTCATGCTGACCGCCCTGGGCGATCTTGATAATCGAGTACGCGGACTGGACCAGGGCGCTGACGATTATCTGGCCAAACCCTTTTCCATGTCCGAACTGCTGGCCCGGCTCCGCGCCATGCTGAGACGGGGCAGGGGGAAAAATCCGCTGCTTACCTGCGGTGCCGTCAGTCTCAATACGGTTAACCGTTCCGTTACCCTGGACGATATGCCCATAACGCTCACGGTCAAGGAATTCGCCATGCTCGAATTCCTGCTCTACAACAAAGGAAGAGTGGTTTCCCGATTCAGTCTGGCCGAGCATGTCTGGGGCGATAATTTTGATCCCTTTACCATGTCCAATTTTATCGATGTCCACATGAAAAATCTCCGCCAGAAAATCAAAAAAGACGACAGGGATTCTATTATCCGCACCATCCGCGGTACCGGATATATCATTGACGACGGGCCATGAAAATTCGCCAGAAAATCACCCTGTGGATTGCCGCCACGACCCTCATCGCTGCTGTTTCCTTCTCATCATTTGTCTTTCTGGAAATGATCGAGCAGCCCTATTATCTCATTGACTCGGAACTGAAACATATGGCGGAGGCCCTGCTCGGACAATTCCAGCACAACCCCGGTGAACCGCTGACTGTTGATGAAAAATCCCTGCCCTACCCTACGGACAAGTACTGGATCAGACTCATGGACAGCAAAAGCGCAATCCTCTTCGCCTCTGCCCTGACCCGTTACACCGACATCCCTCTTTTACCATCGAAAAAAACCTACAATGTGGAAAGATTAATCCCCAGAGAGCAGATTCAGCTCGATCAGGATGACCATGATCAGGTGGCTTTCCGGGTCCGCGTGGTCACCGCCACGGTCAACAACGCCGCCTATACCATGGTGATCGCCAAGCCCATTGAAGAACTTGAAGAGGAAATGCTCCAGTTGTTGCATGAACTGGGCGCCATTCTGATAACCTGTTTTATTCTCGGTTTGCTGTTCAGTTACAACCTTGCCGGCCGGATTCTGCAACCCATCGTCAGCATCAATCGACTTGTCAGAGAAATTAATGAAAAATCGCTGGATAAGCGTATTCCACTGGGTAAGAGCAAAGATGAACTCTACACCCTGTCCGTTTCCCTGAACCAGATGTTTGACCGCCTGCAGAACTCATTTGCCAGACAGAAAGATTTTATTGCCAGCGCGTCCCATGAATTGAAAAGCCCCATCGCCCTGCTGTTGCTTTCCCAGGAAGAAATGCTGCAGTCGCCGGATCTGCCCGACAATGTGCGGGATGACCTGGAGAGTCAGCATAACAGTCTACAGCGCATGACCAGACTGATCCGCAATCTTCTTGACCTGTCAGGTCTGGAGCAGCAGACTGCCTTAGACCGGGAGCAGGTCAATCTGACGGAACTGACGGAACAGGTGCTGGAAGATTATCGGGAGGTGCTGGCTGCCTCGCTCATTTCCCTGGAAACCAACCTTGACGCGGAACTTTATGTCCAGGGGGATCAGGAAAAACTGCGCCGTCTGCTGATCAACCTGATTGATAACGCCATTCGCTACAACAGAAAAACCGATGGACGACTGCGCATTGAAGGGCAGAAAGAATTGCACGCCGTGCATCTGTCAGTGTCAAACACGGGGCCGTATGTTGTTCAGGAGGATATCAGCCGGATTTTCGAACAGTTCTACCGGGTGGAGAAATCACGATCAACTCAGTTCGGCGGCTCAGGGCTCGGCCTGGCCATTGCCAAACGAATTATTGAACTGCATGGTGGAGAGATCTGCTTTAGCAGCAGAGAGGACGGCTGGAATACGATAACCGTGAAACTGCCGGGGGAGGAGAGCGTTTGAACGTTCCAGCGTTCAAGCGTTCCAGCGTTGAAACGTTCCAGCGTTTAAGCGTTTGAGCGTTTGAGCGTTCCAGCGTTTGAGCGCTCGATCGTTCGAGCATCAACACCCCCCGACATCAAGCATGACCCTGTTTTTGCCCTCGCTCTTGGCCCGGTAGAGGGCCTTGTCCACCCGGTCAATCATGCAGGCCGCGTTTTCCGGCCAGGTCAGTGTTTCATCACGCCTGCAGCAGACCAGACCGATACTGAGCGTCGTACCGGAAAAACCGGCCTGCTGGAAACTGTGCAGCACCCTTTCCATGATTTTCACCGCCTGTTCTTCACTGGTCTGGGTGAGAATCGCCGCAAACTCATCGCCGCCGTACCGGAAGGTGAAATCCACATTGTGCCGGGTGCAGTCATTTAAAATCATGCCCACGGCACTCAACACCCTATCTCCGGCAGGATGGCCATAGGTATCATTGTATCCCTTGAAATTATCCACATCGATCAAAGCCAGATAAACCTGAAAATCCTGGCGATGGGCGCGCTGCACCTCCTCTGCCAGTTTGATGTCAAAGGAACGCCGATTATACAGACCGGTAAGGGAATCGCACAGGGAAAGCTTTTCGAGCTTCCTGATCATACTCCGTTCCCGCTCCGCCCGGTTCAGCTTCGCCTCCAGCTCATCACGCTCAAAGGGTTTCTTGATGAAATCTATGGCCCCGGACCTTATTACCTCGGCATAACCGGCCTTTTCCGTATAACCGGTGGCCACGATGACATCAGTATTGGGGTAGTTCTCCTTGATATAGGCAAGGAGTTGCAAGCCACCCATTTCAGGCATCACCACATCGGTTACAACAATGTCAATGGCATCTTCCTTGAGTTTCTCGATGGCCTCAAGTCCGTTGGCGGCAGTGAAACACTGATAACCGAACGATTCCACCAGCAGACCCAAGGCCTCAAGCACAAGTGGATCATCATCCACCACAAGAATTTTTACAGTATGGTTATCGGTAAATTTCATTCCGAATTTCATCCCATCGATGCGCCGGTTATATTTGTTCGTCTCTATTTGTCCTTTCCAGTTTTTACTATTCTAGCACATCTCATTTTCAGGAGAAATCAATTTGTTGGCAGTTTGTCAGGCACATTCGGAATAACCGCAGGAATGACAGACGCAGCAGCCCCCCTCATGTTCTATCACACCGCCGCACTCCGGACAGGCGCCGAACATGTTATTCTCGGACAGTGTCTCATCCTTGCAGCCGTTATTGCGCTCCAGGTGCTGACGGATCGCCTGGGCGATTGCGTCGGCGCAGGAGACGACCTTGTTCTCGCCGAAACCATAGGGTTTATGACAGCTGATGCCGATAAGCTGCTTGACGATGGGCTCAGGCGGCAGGCCGCTGCGCCAGGCCAGGGAGACGAGACGACCTATGGCCTCGCACTGGCTGGCGGCACAGCCGCCGGCCTTGCCCACTGTATTGAACAGCTCAAAAAACTGCTGGTGGCTGTCCTCGTTAATGGTCACGTACATCGGACCGCAACCGGTGGTCATCTGATAGGTGGAGCCGTTCAGTCGGCGCGGCCTGTCTTTTTTAACCGGTCGGTTCACATCAGCCTGGATACTTTTCTTCTTGTCGGTCTTGCCGATACTCAGCACCTGGTTTTCCCGACAGCCGTCGCGGTAAATGGTCACACCTTTGCAGCGCAGTTTGTAGGCGAGCATGAAGGTTTCCTTCACATCCTCAACGGTGGCGGAATGGCTGAAATTGATGGTTTTGCTCACCGCGTTGTTGGTGCTCTTCTGAAAGGCGGCCTGGATATCAATATGGTTTCTGGGGCTGATATCATGGGCTGTCTCGAAAATACGCCGGTATTTCAGGGGAATCTCCTCAATCCCCTGCACGGTGCCGCTGTAGGAAATCTTCTTGACCAACTCAGGCGTATAGAAACCATTGGCCCGGGCAATCTCTTCAAACACCGGATTCACTTCAAAAAACTCATCATTGTCCATGACACGACGGACATAGGAAACGGCAAACAGCGGTTCAACACCGCTGGAGCAGCCGGCAATGATGCTGATTGTTCCAGTCGGGGCAATAGTGGTACGGGTGGCGTTTCTTACCGGCACATCGGGGTTCTTCTGGCCATAGATACTTCTGGAAAAATTGGGAAAGGAGCCGCGCTTCTCGGCAATGCTCACGGATGCCTGATAGGCGGAGGTATCGATGTATTTCATTACCTTCTCGGCAAGCTCCAGGGCCTCGGGAGATGAATAGGGAACGCCGAGCCGGAGCAGCATGTCCGAAAAGCCCATGACACCAAGACCGATCTTGCGGTTCTGCTTGGTTTTCTCCTCAATCTCGGGCAAGGGATAGCGGTTGACATCAACCACGTTGTCAAGGAAGTGCACGCATTTGGCAACCGTTGCCCCGAGCTTCTCATAATCCACCTTGCCGTCAGCCACCATATTGGCAAGATTGATTGAGCCGAGATTACAGGATTCATGGGGAAGAAGCGGCTGCTCACCACAGGGGTTGGTGCTTTCAAACAGCCCGACTTCGGGGGTAGGGTTGCCCTCATTCATGCGGTCAATAAAAACGATGCCCGGCTCACCCGAATACCAGGCCTGCTTGACGATCTGCCTGAATACCTTGACCGCATTCTGTTTTTTGACCGCTTCATTATTGCGGGGGTTGATCAACTCGTACTCTTCATCATTTTCAACCGCCGCCATAAAGGAATCGGTAATGGCTACGGAGATATTGAAATTATTGAGCACCGTGAGATCTGATTTGACTTTGATGAAATCCATGATATCAGGATGATCGACCCGGAGAATGGCCATGTTGGCGCCTCGGCGCGTGCCGCCCTGCTTGATGGTTTCCGTGGCGCAGTCAAAAACGGACATGAACGAAAGGGGACCGCTTGACACCCCGCGGGTTGAATGAACCACATCATGATGGGGTCTGATGCGGGAAAAGGAAAAGCCGGTGCCGCCGCCGCTCTTGTGGATGAGAGCCGTCTGCTTGACCGCCTCAAAAATGCTGTCCATGGTGTCTTCCACCGGCAACACGAAACAGGCGGAAAGCTGCCCCAGGTCGCGTCCGGCATTCATCAGGGTAGGTGAATTAGGCATGAAATCCCGGTTTGCCATCATCTCATAAAATGACAGGGCCAGGGCCTGCACATCGGCTTCCTTATCATACATCCCGTCAGCCACGGCAATGGAGCTTGCCACCCGCCAGAGCATCTCTGCCGGGGTTTCCGTGACATTGCCCTCCACATCCTTCATCAGATAACGTCTTTCCAGAACCGACAGGGCGTTATCGGCAAACTTCGGTTGCATAACTCCGTCCGGAATTTTCATATCGCCTAATTCCATTTTTCTCCCCATTCCTATTCTCCTAATTCTTCAGCTTATCAATGGTCCAAAGCGCTTGGACCTGGCCATTTATTTTTAAAAAGAGTACCACAGACAAAAAAGACAGGACACACAAAATGTTGTATGCTGGAAAAGATGAAAGCACAAGATAAGGCGAAAGTCAAAGCTTTTCATTCCAAAAAAAAAGCCCTGTTCAGGACTTTTTTTTAAAACAATCTTAAATCAACAAGATAGACAAAAAGATTTTTTCCCAAAGCAAGAATCAGCAAAAAAAAACAAAAATTTTCCTGCAACGACAGGAAAAATGCCGACAACAAACCGGCTAAGTGCTGGGCAGGATATAACCCTTTTGAATGGCGTATTTAATCAAATCAGCGGTATTACTGATATTAAGTTTTTTCAGCAGATTAGCCCGATGGTGCTCCACCGTTCTGGTGCTGATCGACAGCAGTTCGGCGATATCCCTGCTGGTTCTGCCCTCGGCCACCATCTTCAAAACCTGCCGCTCCCTTGGTGTCAAAGATTCGGCAGGAAAATTCTTGGTCTTGATACAGAGATCGACGTCGGAACTGGAGAACTCCTTGGACAGCACGGGGGAGATAAAGATATTGCCCTTGAGCACCTGATTAATGGCAGTCAGCAGTTCCGTGTCAGAGTCCTCTTTTAAAACATAGCCGTCCGCACCGGCCGACATGGCATGGCAGAGATACTGTTTACTTTTATGCATGGTAAGAATCAGAATCTTGACATCCGGGCAGATCTTCTTGGCCTCACCGATGGCCTCGATGCCACGCAGGTTGGGCATGGAAATATCGAGCAGGACAATGTCAGGGGTCACCTCTTTCATCATGTTCAATAATTCCAGGCCATCCCCAACCTGGCCGATAACTTCGAGCGACGGCTCTGATTCAATAATCTTCTTGATGCCATGACGAATTAAAACATGATCGTCAGCCAGTAAAACCTGATACACTTTCATAGCGATTCCCTTCACATCCGAAAAGGAGATAATTAACAAACAAGCCCATTGTGAAAAAAGAGCATGGAAACGAAATCGGCCAAGACAGCGCCGTGGACCATGAACCCTGGTGCAGGCAAGGTATCCGGCTAAACCGGCAAACTTACCGTGATCGTGGTGCCTTCATCCTCTTCACTATTGATATCCATAACCCCTTCCAGAATCCGCACCCGCTCCGCCATGGCCGCAAGGCCCATGCCGATTTCAGATTTCTTCCGATTCTGGAATTCCCTCGTATTAAAACCAGTTCCGTTATCTTTCACAATGAGAAAGATACGATTTTTTACTTTTTCAATTTTGATGCCCACATGGGTGGCATGGGCGTGCTTGCCGATATTGTTGAGCGACTCCTGTACGATTCGGTACACCAGCCGCTGGCCCGCCTGGCTGAAGAGATGATTTATCTCGATCAGATCAAGGGAGACCTCTATCTCATGCAGCTTGGCAAAATTGGTTATCAGATACTCAAGTGCCGCATCAATACCCAGATCATCCAGGGCCACAGGACTGAGATCACGGGAAAGACGGCGTACATTCTCGATGATAAGATTGATGCTCTGCCGCAGTTCCTCGCACTCTTCCTGGAGGGTATAAGGCAGATCGTAGCCAAGCTGTTTCTCCAGGGCGCCCACCTGAAGTTTCAGGGCGGCCAGGGACTGCCCCAGTTCATCATGCAGCTCCGCCGAAATACGGCGGCGCTCATTTTCCTGAACCGTCAGCAGATTGATGGAAAGCAGATGCAGTGTTTCCTCTGATTCCCGCAGGGCATCCTCAATTTTTTTCCGCACATGGATTTCCGCTTTGAGTTTTTCATTGGCGCTGGTCAGTTCATGGGTGCGTTTATCCACCAGTTCCTCGAGCATCTGCTCGGCCTTTTTGCTTTTATAGGTGACAACGGAAAGAATAATAACCGTGGCTTCAAGGGCCAGGGCGATGCCCAGTACGGTCAGACCGGTCTTTTTGTATTTCCAGAGAATGGACTGCGGCTCATCCGTGACCATGCTGCCCTCAGGCAGGACCTTGTAAGGGATGGCAAATCTTTTCATCCGGTTATAGTCAAAAATCAGGTGATTGGCGGTAGACTGCTGGGTAACAAAATTTTCAACAGGTTCACCCATGAGAATATCAACAACCATCTTGGCCGCTGCCATGCCCTGGGCTCTCCCGTCAACCATCATTCCCCCCAAAACTCCATGGCCCAGATAAAACTGCCACATGGACAAAATGGGAACCCTGCATTTGGAGGAAATAAGCCCGATACTCCTGCCGTATGAAAAATTTACCCCATTCTTGTCACGGGTAAAATTAACCAGCAGCACCAGGCCGCCCTCCTGCACCTCCCGCACCTTGTCCAGCAATTCCTCCATGCCGACATCATCCCACAGATGGAAGGTGAGACGTCCGGCATAGCCGATCATGCTTTCCTTGATTTTATCATCATAGATCAGGCCGTCAACGGTGCGGTCATTGATGATGAAAATGTCCTTTGTTTTGGGATATAACTGGAGTCCCGCCTTAATAGTGCCCTCAATATCCACGTCTTCGCAAACCCCGACAAAACCTCCGGTCAGGGCATCCGGGTCATTGGGCCGGCAGCTCACACCACAATAGAGAACAGGGGTCATGGGGAAAAGCACGGTATGGTACTGCTGGAGAAAAGTTACTGCGGCGGTATCCACGCCGATCACGGCGGAAAATTTCCTGGAACCGTACTTTTCATTGAGAACGCGGTAAATACGCTGAAAATTTTCTTCCCCGGGCTGGCGCACACTGTCCATATATTCAATGTACAATTCGATGTCCTGCCGGTCTTTGGCCAGCAGAACTTCCTCGATACCCTTATTGATATTTTCTACCCTGCCGAGGCTGCTGTGGTAAGAATGCAGGACCAGGATATCATGGGGGGGGAGATGAAAATTCTGGGCATGAGCTGATGCCAATTGAACAGAAAAGAGCAGGCAAATGAAGCTGAGAAAGAAATGCATTTTATAAAAAGACATGGATCGGCCTCGCCACTATTCAGCAAAAAAGAATGTTTTTTCGTTTGTCGCCCATGTCAGCCTCATGTATGGTGTGCATCATGTTAGAAAAAAGTTACTTTAATCATCAGAATTCAGATCCAGCAAGACATATCCATAAAATTTTCATCGAGGAAAGCTGCCGGGATCTCTCCTATACCAGGGAAATCCTCGCCCGCGCAAACAATATTCCGGTTGAAATCATTGCCGACCGGGCCATTCCGCAGATCGATGCGGGACCATACCCGCGCAGTCTGACAAAAGGGAAACAGCATCTTCTCCTGTGCAGCAACCGGGGCAGTTTTTTTAAACCCTGCCCCGGCACCAGGCAGTACTGCTGCTGCGATTACCAGGTATTGAATATCGGCATGAACTGCCCCATGGACTGCGTTTACTGCATTCTCCAGGCTTACCTCAATAATCCGTGGATTTCCTTTTTTGTCAATATCGATGATCTCATCAACGAACTCGACCTGGCCTTTACCCATAAAAACCAGTTCTGGCGGATCGGCACCGGTGAGTTTACCGACAGCCTGGCCCTGGACTCTTTGACCTGCCTGAGCAAAATCCTGGTGGAGTACATGCGGGACAAGAGTTCCGCCGT
>Ga0180007_10003322_pt1 | contig 18052 bp, 13 predicted proteins | sample MM_PC_MetaG_FD_121122 | JGI IMG/M metagenome (GOLD analysis project Ga0180007, IMG submission 121122) | Groundwater microbial communities from the Aspo Hard Rock Laboratory (HRL) deep subsurface site, Sweden - MM_PC_MetaG | ecosystem: Environmental > Aquatic > Deep subsurface > Groundwater... | reverse complement strand
TGTGTTGACCACCATGGGCATTTTTTTAACCTCTTTAACAACCGTATCAACGGCTGAAGGCGGAAAGGATGTCCAGGTTTCCATGGTTTCAAACCGGTATTGATACGATTTGTTGTAGTTTCTAAAAAACCGCTCAATATTGTCCCCGGCCAGGTGGGCGCGTAAAAAGGGTCCTATAAAGGGGTCCCGGATGCCGCAGCCCCTGCAGAATGCCACGTCTATATCTTCAGCCGTGGCAACGCCCTTATCAACCAGGTCCATTGCCTCGCGAAGAACGGCAGCCTGTAATCGGTTCACAATATACCCGGGCACCTCTTTTTTCAATACCACGGTTGTCTTGCCCAGTTTTTTCATGAACGTGTCTGCGATGTCAAGGGTCTGGGGCAATGTGTCAGGCCCGCCGCCAATTTCAACAAGGGGGATCAGATATGCCGGAAGAATCGGATGTACCATTACACAGCGTCCCGGCCGGGCAGCAGCTTTCTGGATATCCGTCATGAGAAGACCGGACGCACTGCTGGCAATAATGGCATGATCAAGGGCCGCCGCATCAATGGTCTTGAATACCTGGTGCTTCAGGTCAATGTCATCAAACACGGATTCCTGTATATAGTCAGCATCAGAAACAGCATCTTCAATGCTCGTAGTCAACCGGATTTTTTTTAACAGGGTTTCAATGTCGTCGAATCGGGCCAGATGGTTTTTTTCAAGGAATATCAGGTTTGCCCGTATCACTTGAACGGCATTGTTCAGGATATCCGTATTGATATCCTGTAAGGCCAACGCATATCCTTTTGATAAAAACAGTGTGGTCCAGTCTGATCCGATCAATCCTGCTCCCACACATGCAATTTTATTGATATCCATACTTGTTTTTCCTTATCCTGAAAACCTGAGCAAATCTGCGTCCCCCAGGTTGAAGTTATCATTTGTCCGGGTCAATGGGTTTGGATCCTTTTGTATAAAGGAACCGCAGTGACACAATAATGATCAGGGTCCAGGCCATCAGCACCAGCAGAAAAATATTATAATGGGTTACCCCGTAATGCAGGTACTTGAGCAAAATCATCAATCCGCCCGTCAGTGCGATCAGGACCCATTCCAGTTTACGGCGCATGGTCATAGTGCTGCCTCCTTTACAAGAATGTTGCGATGTTTGGCTTTATGCATGACATAAACAAGGCCGAGAATCGTCCATCCTGACACATGGGTGAGCCAGTAGGGCAGGTGGATGGCAAATCCTGCGATGGATGTGGTCAACCCGGGGGTAAAAAACAGGAAGGCACACAAGCCCATGAGCAGTCTTAACGGCCAGTTGATTTTAAAGATAATCCAGCCTTCCGTGGTTGTGGTCAAGGCGTATATGCCGGCAAAACCACCCACAATGGCCAGGAGAATCTGGTCCCAGGTCCCGACAAACAACAGGCCGGGTGAAAAAACAAACACAAAGGGCAGCATGTATTTGGCGATGCCCAGTCGGAGCGAGCACCAGCCTGTCTGCATGGGGTTTGATCCGGCAATGCCGGCGGCTGCAAAAGATGCCAGGGCCACGGGGGGGGTGATGGCAGATACAAGGCCGAAATAAAAGGCAAACAAATGGGCGGCAATGGGCACCACACCCATCTTGATCAGGGCCGGAATGACCAGCGCCGCCAGGGTGATGTATACGGCCGTGGTGGTCAGGCCCATGCCCAGGACCATGGAGGCACCCATGGTCAGAAACAGGGCGATCCACAGATTCCCGCCGGCAAGGGAGACAATGACATTGGTGAATTTGAGTCCAATACCGGAAACAAACACACACCCGATGATAACCCCTGCTGCAGCACAGGCCACGGAAACGGAAACGGCCATGCGGGCGCCTTCTTCAAAGGCACTGAAGATATCTGTCGGTGTCATGCGGGTCTCTTTGCGCAGGGAGCTTAATATCAAAATGGAGATAATCGCCCAGAAAGCGGCAAACATGGGGGTGTAGCCCGCCACCATCAGGACCACAATCACCACAATGGCCAGGAACAGATGTCCGCCCCGCTTGAGCTCATTTTTGAGATTGGGCAGCTCTGCCATGGAGATGGTGGCAAGATTCCGCTTTCGGGCCTCGAAATCCACCATCACAAAGATGGAGAAAAAATAGATCAGTGCAGGGAATAGTCCTGCCAGGGCGACTTTCAGGTAAGGAATATTTAAAAATTCAGCAATGACAAAAGCGGCGGCCCCCATGACCGGTGGCATGATCTGCCCGCCGGAAGAGGCGCAGGCTTCCACGGCCCCGGCAAAATAGGGGCGATATCCCACCCGCTTCATTAATGGAATGGTAAAGCTGCCAGTTGTGACCACATTGGCCACGGCAGATCCTGAAACGGAGGCCATCAGGCATGAACTGAGCACGGATGCCTTGGCAGGGCCTCCCACTCGGGATCCGGTCAGGGCCAGGGCCACATTGATAAAAAATCGTCCTGCCCCGGATCTCACCAGGATGGCCCCAAACAGGATGAACAGGAAAATATAGGTGGCCATTACCATCAACGGGATCGAATACATCCCGTTTTCCCTCATGAACAGGTAATCCACCATTGTAAACCATGAACTGGGGGGGCCGTAAAAAATCCAGAATAATTTGTCGGAAAAAGCGGTTTGAGCCAGGAAAAAGCCTGCGATCAGCATCATTGCCCAACCCACTGTCCGCCTCGTGGCTTCCATCAACAGGATGATCATGGCCGTGCCCGCGTAAATATCCATCTGGCTCAGGTCACCTCTCCTGAAGATAAACGCATCCAGATCCCACAGGGTATACACCTGAATGGCAATGATAAATCCCACCAGCGCAAGATCAACCATAAACCAGGCATTTTTCGGGTCTGTCCATTTTTTTCGGCCCAGGGGGTGGAGCAGAAAACACAGCACCAGGACAAAGGCCAGATGAGTGGAACGGAAGGCGTGTGCTTCCAGAGAGCCGGCATAGGCCACATATAGATGATAAATGCTCAAGGTCACGGAGAGCAGGCAGATCGCCAATTCCAGAGGAAAATGAAACACCCCTTTTTCCTGGCTGAGAATCCATTCCAGGACGCTTTCATTTTTCACCTCATTGTATTCAAGTTTTTTTCCATTCATGTTCAACAATGACACTCCTTATTCTGGATTATTTTCACCGGGTAAAAAAAAAGGGACACTTGCGTGTCCCCCTGAAAAATTATTTTACATAACCCATTTCCTTATAGTACTTTAATGCACCCGGATGAATAGGGATATTTGCGCCCAGGGCAGCGTTCTCTGGCTTGGATTCTTCAATGGCCTGTTTTTTCACCTCGGCAAGTGCGGGCCAGTTGGAGTAAAGGGTTTTAACAGCCTTGTACACCACATCATCAGGCACATCTTTGCTGGTTACAAGACAGGTGACCGTTCCCACGGTGGGGACATCTGCCGTAAGCCCCTTGTAGGCATCCTTGGGAATGAGGGTCGGCATCAGCCCCGGTTCCAGTTCTTTGATTTTATCCATGTGTGTTTTATCAATGGACAAAAACCGGATGCCGGGTCTGAACATCAGGTCGATCATGGTGGACTGGGGGCAGGAGGTCACGGCCATGTAACAGTCGCTGTGGCCATCTTTCATCAAAGCAGCTGAATCAGAGTATCCCACATAACTGACCAGACCGCCGTTTTTCTTGATGCTGTCAAAGGTCAGGTCATAGGCTGCAAGCACGTTTTCAGCAATGACAGTGCCGGAAAAACCAACCTTGCCCGGTACAATCCGTTTGTCGGCAAGATCACCCACCCCCATGATTTTACTGGACGCGGGAACGGCCATCTGGAAAACGCCGGGATACAGAGACATCAGGTGACGCAGGTTGCTGTTTTTCTGTTCAAATTTACCCCGGCCATTGTATGCGTTATAGGCTGTATGGGTATAGGTCCACCCAAAATCAGCTCTTCCCGCATTTACGGCTTTGCAATTTCCCACGCCACCGCCTGGACCATTGGATGAGGAGATGCCCATCTCTTTTTCAATAATGCTCATCATGGCTGAGCCCAAAGGATACCATGATCCTCCCTCAGGCCCTGAAAACATTCTCAGGAACTTTGTTTCTGCCTGGGCAAAAGAGGCTAAAAAACTAAAAATCATTAACACGGCAAACCCCATAACAAAAATTCTTTTCAACATGCTGTTCTCCTTTTTATAATGAATAAACCATTGAAAAACCGGAATATTGTCGTTCAGGCTGTTGAAAAAACATCTGAACGACAATCATCCAACCACTCGTCTGTGCAAACGTTTACAATACTCTTATGGTGTGTCCCTTTTAACTCTTATGGTGTTGTTGTTTTAAAATCAAATAAATTCTTCAATAGGTTAATTTTATTCGCTTGTCAGCCGGTTTGGCTGCATCTTTTTCCCACTTGAGAACAGGGGGGATGGTTTTTGTGGGCGGCTCAATCAAAAGATTCAGCATGACAGGTCCATCCTGATGCAATGCCCAGGCAAGCGTATCTTTTACCTGGGAATTGTTGTGAACGGTCCTGGCATCCAGGCCAAACCCTTTTGCAACGGCTTCAACATCAATGGATTTTCCAAAATCAACGGCAAAATAGGTTTCATCAAAGTATAGTCGCTGAATGGTCTTGATCCAGCCATATGCATAATTTTGAAAGTTGATGAACACGATGGGAAGCTTACATCTTACGGCCGTTTCCAACTCTCCTGCCGCCATTGCAAAACTGGCATCACCATGCATTGCAACCACTTTGTGGCCGGGCTTTGCAACCTGTACGCCCATTGAAGCGGGAAGGGCATACCCCAGGCTGCCGTGGGCCCTGGGCAAAACGGTCTGCCGGCCTGCTTTTTTCTGCCGGAAATGGGATGACAGATAAGGTGTGGGTGTTCCGGCATCAGCAACAAAATAGGTGTCTTCATCCGTCAGCTGCCAGAGTACATCAAAAAAGTATGCCGGTGTAACAAGGTCGTGTTTCTGCTCCACATCCGTTTGAATGCGTGCTCTTTTTTCCTTCATTTTCCGGCGTACAAATCGATTCCATGTGCCAAGTCTTGATGCATCTTCCAGGCCTTTTCCCCTGACTGCTTGCACAAGCTTTACTAAAAACGCCTGAATGTCGCTCATGATGGCCACATGGGTTCTGATATTGGCATCAAGCAGATTCTCACCCATATCTACCTGGGCAATTTTACAGGACTCATTAAAGAGCGTCTTGCCGATGGTGGTCACATTGTTCAGCTTTGAGCCCAGGGCCAGAACAAAGTCTGCCTGCCGGAGGATTTCAAGTCCTTCCATGGAGCCGCCATTTGCACCCACCACACCCACGGAATAGTCAGACATCTCTGAAATGGCGCCTTTTCCGTTAATGGAGGTTGCCAGGGGCAGATGAAAGGTTTCAACCAGGGTTGCCAGCTGTTCATAGGCATTTGAGCTGTGCACCCCGCCACCGGACAATATCATGGGCCGTTCAGCCTTTATCAGCATGTCTGCCACAAGGGCAAGATCCGTATCACAGGGGCCATACCTGAAAGGGGTGTTGTGCCCGCATGCAAGAGATCCCTTTAACGCGTCCGGTGTGAAATCGACTTCATTTTCAAGGATGTTTTCCGGCAACGACAGATGAACTGCACCGGGCACGCCGCCCGTTGCCATGCGAAATGCCTTTGAGAACAGGTAAGGGATTTTGCTGCTGATCTTTATTTTCTGATTCCACTTTGTAATCGGCTTCATCAAGGCTTCCTGGTCAATATCCGTGAGGGAACCCTGCTCAACACTGGCCAGACCAATGTCCGAGGATAAGCACAACAGGGGGATACAGGAATTATAGGCTTCACTCACGGCAGGAACCACATAAAGGGCACCCCCCCCACTTGGCGTATCAACCACCCCCACTTTGCCGGATACCCTTGCATAGGCATCTGCCATATAGCCTGCATTGCGTTCATCATGACAGAGAATATGATTTATCCGGTCTTTTCTGTGGAAAAAAGAGTTGTGAAAATGCATGCTGGTATCGCCCGGAACCCCAAATACATGTTTGACCCCATGAGCGATAAGCATCTCAATAATTGCGTCTGATCCTCTCATTATGTTAATAGCTCCTTAACTTGAATAAAAAGCATCACTCATCAATGGTGATAAATGATATTAGGGTGCATCGTTCATGGTGTCAACATTTTTCTGGGAAGAAAAACCATTATATTGTTTTCATGCTTTTTTCTTTGTTCATTCGGTTGATACTGATGATGGCGTGCTCTTTTACGTTTGAAATATGCTGTTTCAATACCTGGGCAGCGCCTTCAAGATTTGACGCTAAAATATGTTCATACAGCTGTATGTGTTCTGAATCCACCGTGTCCATGGGTGTTACAAAAAGAATATTGCCCCTGTACTTGAGGTATAACAGATCAAACAGCGATTTTAATACATTGATTTGTATGGTGCATTGTGAAAGTGTTGCAAGGGCCAGGTGAAATTCCATATCCCTTAACAGCCGTTCTTTCAGATAAATATCTCGAACCGCCTGAAGATGGCTGTCCAGGGCTTTTTTTAATATTTTCTGCCCCTTTTTATCAATTCGGGATATGGTTTTGGGTAACAGTGAGGTTTCGATTAATTCCCTGAATTCATATATCTCGATGATTTCCTTTAAGCTGATGTTTTCAGTATAGTACCCGCGATTGGCTTCATGCCGGACAAGACCCTGGTATTCAAGCCGCTTCAATGCCTGAATAACGGGTGTGGTACTCATTTCAAGCCGTCTGGACAGGTCTCCATAGGATATTTTCTGGCCGGGAATGATTTCATTGAGAAAAAACATCCGCCGTATACCCATGTAGGCTTCCTGGGTAAAATCATCTTTGGTTTTGGTTCTTTTTTTCATTCGTTTGTCCATGAATCAGATAAATATATCAAGGATGGTATAAAATCAATTGGAAAATAGACAATAATTTAAAACAGATCATTTCTCTATCAGCTTGAATATCAAACATTTATTCTTGACATACCCGGTGTAAAACGTTAAAAAAACAATAGATCTGATCAAATATCTGATCAGATCTATTGTTTTTTCAGTGCTTATAAAATCCAAGGAGAAAAAAATGGCATTGTCATTTATGGAAGGAAATGAGGCCCTTGCCAGGGGTGCTATTGCAGCCGGCTGCAATTTTTTTGCAGGCTATCCCATCACACCGGCAACCACAATTTTTAACAATATGCTGAAAATGCTGCCTTCAACGGGCGGCGTCTGTATCCAGGGAGAAGATGAAATCGCATCCATGGGATATTGCATCGGCGCTGCCATGGCCGGCAAGAAAGCGCTGACCGCAACATCCGGTCCGGGCATCAGCCTTTACAGCGAGCATATCTCATTTGCCATTGGCAGTGAGATCCCTTTGGTGATTGCAGATGTACAACGACTGGGTCCTTCAACGGGGTCGGCAACCCGGGGGGCAGACAGTGATATTCAATTCTTGAGATGGGGCAGCACAAGCGGTGTCCCCGTTATTGTTCTGGCTCCCAAAGATGCACTTGACTGCTATGTTCTGGCCGTTCATGCCTTTAATTATGCTGAAGAGTTCAGGTGTCCTGTGTTTATTGCCTCCAACAAAGAGATCGGAATGACCAGTGAAAGCTTTGATTTTGATTCCGTAGTGCTACCCCCCATTGTTGAACGCAAATATTTTTCAGGTGATGCCTATGTCCCGTTTGAGGCAGCGCCGGACAAAGCGCCCCCTTTTCTTCCCATTGGCGGAAAAACCCTTGTCAGGCAGACATCATCAACCCATGGGCCTGACGGCTATATCACCATTGATCCTGCCGTGATTGCACAAGTCCAGGAAAGGCTCCGGCAGAAAATTCATAGCGCCCGGAACCGGATTACGCTGTTTGACGCTGATATCAAAGACAATACGGACACCCTGGTCATCAGCTATGGGGTTACGGCCCGGTCTGTTGAAGCGGCTGCAAAAAAACTTGAGAAAAAAGGGAAACCCGTATCCTTCCTGACACTTAAAACCCTTTTCCCCGTACCTGAACAACTGCTGCGGGAAAAGGCAGAACCGTTTAAACGCATTGTGGTGATCGAAATGAACCTGGGTCAATATATCAATGAAATCAGACGGATTCTCTGCCATCGACAGGTGGAATTTTACGGACAGATGAATGGCGTGCTGATTACGCCGGCCAAGATCATGGAGGTCATTGAAAATGAATAGCTTTTTAAATAAAAACCGGCCCCTTGTCTATTGTCCGGGATGCACCCATGAACGAATCACCACAGGCCTTGACAAGGCATTTGTCAACCAGGGTCTTGATGCCGATAAAATTGTTATTGTCACGGATATCGGCTGTTCAGGGCTGTTTGATACCTTTTTTAATGTTCATGCCCTCCATGGTGTACACGGCCGGGCCCTCACCTATGCATCCGGTCTGAAGCTTGCCGATCCTGAACTGAATGTGATCGTGACCATGGGAGATGGGGGACTTGGCATCGGCGGTGCCCATGTGTTGGCTGCCTGCAGAAGAAATCTTGACCTGACCCTGATCATTCTGAACAATTTCAATTTTGGCATGACGGGCGGTCAATATTCTGCCACCACACCCACAAATGCCATTGTGGGATCTGAATTTTTGAACCAGGCTGAGATTCCGCTGGATATCTGCGCCATTGCCAGGAGTGCCGGTGCAACCTATATTGACAGGTGTTCAGGCCTTGATCCGGATTTGCCGCAAAAAATTGCCAAAGCAATGCAGCATAAGGGATTTTCTTTAATTGAAACCCTTGGTATGTGCACGGGCCGGTATACAAAAAGAAACAAACTGACCCCAAAGGTCATTGATGCGCTCATTACGGATCTGCCGCAAATGCCGGGTGTTATCCAGGAAAATAAAAGACCTGAATATGGTGAACGGTACAGGGCCCTGGCAAAAGAAAGAAATGTCTTTCCTGCGCCGATCACCATTGAAAAGCAGATCGAGCTTAAAGATTATCTTCAGCAGGAGGTGGTTATCCTTGGCAGTGCCGGTATGCGCATTGTAACGGCTGGTGAGATTGTCTGTTTTGCAGGCATTTGCGCCGGTATGAATGTGTCCATGAAAAATGATTACAATATTACGGTTCTCAGGGGCCAGTCTGTCAGTGAAATCATGATTTCTCCCGAAAAAATAGGATATCCCGGTATTGAATCGCCTACGGTTGTAGTGGCCTTAAGTGATGAAGGGGTTCAGCGGCGCAGTAAAATTTTTGCTGCCCTTGCACCCGGCGCCTTTGTTTTAAAAGAAAAGAGTGTTGACATTCCCGAGACAAAAGCAGATGTTGTTGAAATTGATTTCAAAGAACTGAAAATCAACAAACAGGACTGGGCCCTTGCTTCCCTTGGGGTAATGGCCAAAAATGGAAAAGCCATCAACCGGGAAATGCTGGATTATGCCTTAAAGTCCCGGTTTAATGAAAAGCTGTATCAGATTGCCATGGAAACCATTGAAAAAATATTCCAGGCGTAAATAGACCGTTCAACTTTCGGAATTGGGGTCAGGCTTTCCTTATTGTACTTTTTAACCGGTTGACAACAAATTATGGATAAAAAATACAATACAAAAAGCCTGACCCCCCGGATAGACGGCCTAAGGCCGAAAGTTGAGTAAAAAGGATATGCCCAATATAAACACATCTGTTTTCAGAGTTTTTCTGCCCTTTGCGTTTGGATATTTTTTATCCTACCTGTTTCGGGTGGTCAATGCCGTCATTGCCCCGGATCTTGTTGCGGATCTGCATATTAATCCGTCACAACTGGGGCTTTTAACGGCCACTTATTTTATCGCATTTGCCTCTTCTCAATTGCCCCTTGGTATTTTGCTGGACCGGTTCGGCCCCAGGATCGTGGAGTCGTTTCTCCTGATTTTTGCCGGGGTTGGTGCCGTTATTTTTGCAAAATCCCACACCCTGATGGGAGTTATCATTGGCCGGGCATTTATCGGATTCGGGGTGTCTGCCTGTCTTATGGCAGCGTTTAAATCCTATGTCATCTGGTTTCCTGAAAAATTATGGCCCCGGATCAATGGATTTCAGATGGCTGCAGGAGGACTCGGGGCCTTGAGTGCAACCACGCCCGTTGAATGGCTGCTTGGTGTGACAGACTGGCGGGGCCTGTTCCTTATACTTGCCATCCTGTCCTTTATCAGCGGGCTTTGCGTTTTTTTCTTTGTGCCTGAAAAAAAATCCCACAACAGCCAGGAGAGTTTCTCCCTGCAGATTAACGGCATCAAACAGGTGTTTAAATCCCGTTACTTCTGGCGTATTGCCCCTTTAACGGCCATGACCCAGGCAAGTTTTGTGGCTTTGCAGGGACTGTGGGCAGGACCCTGGTTAAGGGATATTGCAGGGATGGATCGACCTGAGGCGTCAATGGTATTGTTCTGGGCTGCCGCTTCTTTGACAGCCGGGTATATCGGTCTTGGACTGATTGCTGAAAATCTGGCCCAGCGGGGGATCAGCATCCTTCGTACGGCCGTGACGGGGATGGGTATTTTTATAGGCATCCAGATGTTTATTGCATTCCAGGTTTCCATTGCCCCCACTTTTTTATGGATCTTGTTTGGTTTTTTCGGAACGGCAGGCATCCTTTCCTATTCAGCCCTGTCTTCCAGCTTTCCCAGAACATTGTCCGGCAGGGTGACAACCAGCATCAATCTGCTGGTATTTGTGGGCGCTTTTATCCTGCAGTGGCTTGTCGGGGCCATCATCAACCTGTGGGAAGTATCTGCTGCCGGAAATTATCATCCTTCCGGATACCGGGCTGGATTTTTAACGATTCTGTTCCTTCAGCTGGCAGGGCTTGCCTGGTGTCTGCTGCCTGAATTTAAAAAAAAGAAATTAACGTGATCGCCTGAGTCAAAAAAACAGGACGCAGATGAACGCAGATGAACACAGATTTTTTAATATTCTGGGGACAGGAATAGAATTAAGTAAGGTGTTCCTATATTTAGGGTAACACAGATTCAGAATGTAAAATCTGCGCTTGTCTGCGCCAATCTGCGTCCTTAGGCATAGGTTAAAGGGAAGTGACAGGCCACAAATTCCCCAGGCTGAATTTCCGACAGATTGGGCGATTCCAACCGGCAGATCTCTTTTGCATAAACACAGCGATTCTCAAAAGCACATCCTTTTGGAATGTTAAACAGACTGGGCACCTCTCCTTCAATATGGGGCACCCTGGTTTTTTTTAAGGGATCTGCAATATACACGCTTTCCATCAGTATTTTTGTATAGGGGTGCCGGGGCTGTCTTTGTGACAGGTTCGCCTGTGTAATTTCCACAATTCTGCCCAGGTACATGACAATGATCCGCTGACAAAAATAATCCACCAGGGCAAGATCATGTGAAATAAACAGATAGGTCATCCTGAACTTATCGCCCAGTTGCTGCAGCAAGAGGATTATCTGGGCCTGGACGGATACATCCAGAGCTGCTGTGGGTTCATCCAGGATGATAAACTCAGGCATCAGCGCCAGTGCCCTTGCGATGACCGCCCTCTGTTTCTGCCCTCCTGACAATTGATGGGGATAGGAGCGGCAATGCTCTGGTTTCAGGCCAACCATGCCCAGAAGCTCCAGAATCCGGGCGTTTATCTGCTGCTGTGACAGGGGAACCTTCTGGATCTTAAAGACCTCTTCCAAACTGCGGTAGATGGAATTGCGAGGATCAAGGGAAGAGTGGGGATCCTGAAAAACCATCTGCATTTTCCGCCTTAAATGGCGTAACCGGCTCTTGCCGATACGGTTGATATCCTGCCCGTCAAAGGTAATTTTTCCATTGGAGGGGGGTATCAGGTTTAAAATAAGTCTTGCAAGGGTGGATTTGCCGCAGCCGGATTCGCCCACAACGCCCAGGGATTCTCCTCTGAAAATATCAAAGGAGACGTCATTTACGGCTTTTAATTCACCGGTTTTCCGATGCATCAGCCCGCTGGTCACGGGGAAAAATTTAGACAGATGCCGAATCTCAACCAAAGGGGTCATGATACTGCTCCCCACTGGGGGGTGAATTGATGGCACTTGACCTGGGTATTATTTTTTAACTGGATAATTTCAGGGATGTTTTCCATGCAATATGGTTTTGCCTGGGCACATCGGGGATGGTACCGGCATCCGCAGGGATAGGTTCGCACGCTGGGAACATTTCCCGGAATGGCATGCAAAGATCGATCTGCCATGCCCAGTTTTGGAATACAGCTGAGCAATGCCCGTGTATACGGGTGTTTCGGCTCCGTAAAAACCGATTCAACCCGGCCTGTCTCAACCACATTCCCCGCATACATGACAACCACTCGATGGCACAGGTGAGAAATGATACCCAGATCATGGGTAATCATGATCAGCCCGATATGGTGCTTCTGGGTTGTCTGTTTGAATAATTCGATAATCTGGGCCTGGACCGTCACATCCAGGGCTGTGGTGGGCTCATCTGCAATCAGCAGTCGGGGATCGGCGCACAACCCCATGGCAATGACAATTCTTTGTTTTAAACCGCCGGACAATTGGTGGGGATATTGATTAAACACCTTTTCTGCATTGGGAATACCAAGGGATGTCATCACATCCACGGCCCTTTTCCGGGCATTGGTCCGGGTAATGGCCATATGCAGCTTTAACCCCTCCACAATCTGGTCCCCCACTTTGTAAACCGGATCCAGAGAGGTCATGGGGTTCTGGGATATCAAAGAGATCTGGTTTCCCCTCAATCGTTGATAGTCTGTTTCACACAGGGCAAGCAGGTCCTGGCCATTGAACAGAATCCGGCCGGCCGAAGCCCAGCCGTTCAGGAACGGAAGCAGCCCCATGATCGCCTGGGCCGTGACGGATTTGCCAGAGCCCGTTTCCCCGACAAGCCCCAGTATTTCCCCGGCATCAATCTCAAAACTGATGTTGCTCAGCGGTTCTACGGCCCCGTCCCGGGTCTTGAAGGACACGTTCAGATTCTCCACCGTTAAAAGGGTCATTTCAGGGTATCCTCACGGATGTCCATGATGTCCACCAGTGCATCCCCGAAAAGATTGAATCCGAAAACCGTGACCATCATGGCAAGGCCCGGAAAGACAATGACCCATGGTGAAATGAACAGGTAGGCCGTTCCATTGCTCATCATGGCACCCCAGCTGGGCATGGGCGGCTGGGCCCCCATGCCTAAAAATCCAAGGGTTGCCTCCAGTACAATGGCCTGGCCAATGCCAATGGTTGCTGCAACAATCACCGGTGCAATGGCATTGGGGAAAAGATGCTTGAACAGGATGGTAAAATCCGTTGCCCCCAGGGAGCGGGTGGCTTCCACATAGATTTCATTTTTCAGCATGAGAATCTGCCCCCTTATCAACCGGGCATATTGGGCCCAATAGGTCAGGGCAATGGCAATGATGACACACTCGATCCCGGCTCCCACCACTGCTACCAGAAGAAGGGCCACCAGGATTTCCGGCAAAGACCATGTCAGATCCGTGACAACGGACAGGCACTGATCCAGCCAGCCACCATAATATCCGGCAAGGGCGCCTAAAATAACCCCGATGAAAACAGACAGGCCCACGGAGACAACACCCACATAGACGGAGATCCTTGAACCGTGGAGTATCCGGCTGAACACATCCCTGCCGAATTCATCCGTACCCATGAAATGCACCTTGGACGGCGGACTGTTCATGATACTTAAATTTTGTTCTTTGTAAGAATAGGGGGATATAAAATCAGCAGATAACGCAATAAAGATCAGACCGGCGATGATGATAACGCCGATCAGGCCGGCCTTGTTTGATTTTATTTTTTTTACCCGCCTCAGCCACCGGTTGGCGGGTGGTCTGATACTTTCCTGAGTTTGAATATTTTCCATGGTGAATCGCTAAACACACTCCTCAAGTTTCAATTGTGTTGATCCCTTACCCTGGGATCTGTGAGCGCATACAGAATGTCGGCCAGAAAAGTGCCCATCATGATGCCCATGGCCAGAACCAGCATGGCCCCCTGGATGACGGGATAATCCCTTCGAAACAGACCCGTGATCAACAATTGCCCCAGTCCTGGCCGGCCAAAAACGATTTCGACGGTCACCGTTCCCCCCAGGACCCATCCGATGCGCAATCCCAGGATAGTGATGACGGGGATCAATGCATTTCTTAAAATATGTTTCAGCAGAATGGCTTTTTTCCCCAGCCCCTTGGCATGAAGCATCACGATGAAATCCTTGGAAGCCACTTCCAGCATGGACACCCGGGTGACCCTTGCAATGAGCCCGGCACCGCCCAATCCAATGGTGATGGCCGGAAGCACCAGGGACAAAAGGGTGCCGGAACCGGATATCGGGAACCAGGTCAGCCACACGGCAAAAATCAAAATAAGGATCAACCCCAGCCAGAACGCAGGGATGGTGACTCCGAACAACGCCACCAGCATGGCCAGGTGGTCAAATATTGTATTTTTGGCTGCCGCAGAGATAATCCCCATGGATACCCCCAGGACAAAGGAGAGAACAATGGCCGTAAGCCCCAAAGAAAGGCTGTAGGGCAGATGGTGAAGTAAGAGTTCGGTGACGGGTCGTTTTTCTATGATGGATCGCCCCAGATCCCCGTGAAGCATCCGTTTAAACCAGATAAAATACTGGACGGGTATGGATTTGTCCAGGTTGTATTTTTCCACCAGCTTTTGTTCATGGGCTTTTGTCATTCCAGGACCCATCAGGTTGTCAATGGGGTTGCCGGGAACAATGTGGATCAGGGAAAAGATAATGATGGACACCACAATAAATATCGGGATCATCAATAAACAACGGCGTAAGACAAACTGCCACATGGGTTTTCTTCTCCGAACAATGCGTTGGTCATTTTTCTTGGGTTTTCCCTGATCTCTCTGATGGACTTCTGTCCTCAAAGAGATCAGAGGATAACAGCTGCAGGTCGGAATTATTTCAAATCCCAGTCCAGTACGCCCATTCCCATAAACCGCCGGTCAAGGCTGTCTTTCGGATAAACGAGACGTTTGCCAACAGCAAAAATCTTGTCCGGAAGATAGAACGGCGCCCACAGATAGTGGTTCAGAAGATAGGTGTGATATTCTTTAAAATTTTCCACCCGTTCTTCCTGGGTCCGTGACCGGGTCATGGCTTTTTGCATCAGATAATCTGACTCATTGTCATGCCACATGGCTGCATTGGGATATCCCATGCGTTTTGAGTTTAAAAACCACTCCAGGATGTCGGCATTTTCCCAATCATATGAGCGGACAGCCAGCTGGTGTTCCCCTTTTTTATAATAGGCCCGGATGGAACTTGGGTCCATCAGGGTTATTTTTGCATCAACACCGGCTTTTGCCAGCTGGGCCTGGATAACCTCGGCTGATCGGCGGTAGGAGGATTCGTTTTTGGCCAGCAGTTTCAGCTCCAGTTTTTTGCCGTCCTTATCCACCCGGATTCCATCAGGGCCCATTTTCCAGCCTGCTTCTTCAAAGGCTGCATTGGAGGCTTCAGGATTAAACCGGATTTGATCTTTGGCAGCCACATGGCTTTCCGGAAGTGAGTCGAGCAGAAAGGTGTAGGCTGGTTTGCCCGCACTTGCAAACACATTTTTGGTGATGCTCTCCTGGTTTACGGCCAGGGCAATTCCCTTTCTGACCAGTATATTGTCCAGGGGGGCAGACTGGGTGTTCATGACCATATGGTACAATGTATTTCCCGGCAAGCGGACAAGACTGAGATTTTTATCTGTTTCAATCTTTTCGATGAACATGGTGGGCACGGAAAAAACAACATCCAGCTTGCCTGTTTTCAGCTCTAAAAACCGTGTGGAGTCCTCTTTCATATCCCGGTAAACGACTTTGTCAATAATGGCAGGTCCTTTGTTTTTAACCAGACCCGGTCCCCATGTGTATTCTTCATTTTTGACCAGGACCAGTTCATTTCCCGGAGACCATGATTCAAATTTATACGGTCCTGAGCCCACTACATGTTTGGTCCCGAATTCCTCACCATATTGTTTATAGGCAACCATGGAAGGAACGGCCATGAATGTCTGGGACAGATTAAAGAACATGTTGGGATCAGGGTATTTATAATGGATGATGACAGAATAGGGGCCTGTGATCTCAACATTGTCTATGGAAGCCACCATATAACCTGAAGGGCCGGTTTCCATTTCCTTGAGAAACCATTTGACCACCTCTGAATTAAAGGCAGAACCGTCATGGAATTTTACGCCCTGTTTTAATTTCATGTCCCATGTCAGAGCGTCCTCGCTGATGGTCCAGGATTCAGCCAGGCCAGGGTAAAATTTGCCATCTATTCCCCATTCAATGAGTTTGTCATAGATCAGGGACATGGCTTCGTGATTCAGTTCCACTTTAATGGGATTAAATGTCGTGACCCCGAGTTCATTGGGATCCCCTGCTGCATAAACGACTTTTTCCGCCTTTGCCTGGACAGGTGTCAGAACCAACATCGCTGCCAGCAGCATCAAAAATAAATAACCAAACTTTTTTTTCATTTGTTCCTCCTTAAGTGTTATTCTCCTATTTATCTATTCTTGTATTTCAACCCCGGCAGATTGCAGGACTTGTGTTAATTATTTTTTGAAAAGTCTTCTGCCGGGAAGTTTCCCTGTGTGTTCACCGTTTTCAATGACAATGGTTCCATTGACAATCACGTGGGGAATGCCTCTGGGATATTCATGGGGTGTTTCAAAGGTGGCCGTGTCATGGATCTGTTCCGGATTAAACAGCACCAGGTCAGCAGCCATGCCTTTTTTGATGAGCCCCCGGTCTTTTAACTGAAGTTTTTGGGCTGGAAGCCCGGTCATTTTATGAACGGCCTTTTCAAGGGAGATAATTTTTTTTTCACGCACATATCTTCCCAGGACCCTGGGAAAGGTCCCGTAAAACCGGGGATGAACAGGAGATTTTCCCATGAGGCCATCCCGTGTCACGGAGCATCCATCAGAACCGACCATGCCGTATGGGTGCTGCAGGATGGTGGCCAGATCAATTTCAGACATGGCAAACACAATCATGCCCAGTCCCCCTTTTTCTTCACAAAAGACCTGGAAAATGGCTTCCAGGGGATCAAGATTCCGAACCTTTGCCATGGCTGCGGCCGTAAGACCGTTCAATACCTGATTTTCAGGCTTCTGATATCCCACGATCTGTATCTGGTCCCAGTCCAGACCCTCCATGGGATTTTCCCAGTCATCAGATGGATGGGTCATATCATGCACGACTTTTTGCCGGGTTTTGTCTGTGTTGAGGATATCCAGCATTCTTGTGGAGCCTCCCTCCTTGGCCCAATAGGGGAAAATCTCCAACAGGCTGCAGTGATAGGCCGTATACGGGTATTGATCAAAATGAACCGGGATGCCGTCTTTTATGGCCTGGTCAATTTTTTCAAGCAGCAACGCACTTTTTCCCCACATGACCGGGGTTTCACATTTCAAATGGGAAATCTGAAGGGATACCCCAGAGTCTCGTGCCACACAAAGGGCTTCCTCAACGGCTTCAAACAGAAATTTGCCTTCGCTTCGCATGTGGGTTGAGTAAATCCCCTGGAATTCATGGACAACCCTGGCCAGCTCCGTAAGTTCCAGGGTCTGGGCAAATGCGCCCGGATGATAGATCAGGCCCGATGATAACCCGAACGCCCCTTTTTCAAGTTCTGTTCTCAACAGATGTTTCATCTGTTCCATTTCCCGGGCATTGGGCGGCCTGTCCGCATATCCCATCACATTGGCCCTGAGGGTGGAGTGGCCAACCAGAGGAACGACATTGACGGCCGTACCCTGAACGGATAACCGTTGAAAAAAATCATCCAGGGTTTGCCAATCCCATTTCTCCTTTGGGATATGGGCTTTATAATATTTTCCCAGATCTGTCATGTATTCCATAAAGGCATCCTGCCCCGAGGCCAGCATGGGTCCGGGAGATCCGCCGCAGTTTCCCGTGACTTCAGTTGTCACGCCCTGCCTGATCCGGCTCTGGGCCAGGGGGGCCAGCAGGAGGGTGAAATCTGAATGGGTATGGATGTCGATGAAACC
>Ga0180007_10003321_pt1 | contig 18053 bp, 6 predicted proteins | sample MM_PC_MetaG_FD_121122 | JGI IMG/M metagenome (GOLD analysis project Ga0180007, IMG submission 121122) | Groundwater microbial communities from the Aspo Hard Rock Laboratory (HRL) deep subsurface site, Sweden - MM_PC_MetaG | ecosystem: Environmental > Aquatic > Deep subsurface > Groundwater... | reverse complement strand
TTTGGTTTCCTCATCCATCACCTGACCATTCTGTCCGGTGTTTGCCTTCCAGCAGTTAACCCCGGCAGGCCCTCCGCCCCAACCCATGGGGCCACGCTGCGCGTCTGCCTGCTGGATGCCGAAAAAACCGATTGTTGCCGCTAATGCCAGTGCTGCCAGTACTTTTTTCATGATGATCCTCCTTTTTATGTAGGAACTTTTTTTAAGCTGAATTTTGCGCTGTTTGATCCCTTCTATTTCAACTTGCGTGCCAACACCGCGACAAACTTCATAACTTATCAATTTCATGGTTATTTCTTTTTATTTTGCCGGATTGAGGCTGGAGGATACCAAGAGAAACACCTTTTTTGACACCCGTCGCTCGACACTATTGTCGAGCGCAGACGGCAAAATGTCGAATTGCCATTTTCTGTGGTGAAATGCATGAGACAAACAGCGGGATGTGCTTTCCGGCTCGAAGCACTCCGGCCGGAAGCATACCTCGACTCAGGAAATCAAGGGTGAAGGGATATCAGGAAATATTACCGGCAACCTGCTCCAGCGCTTCCCGGACTTTGGTCAGCAGGGCATGAACGGTAAAGGGTTTCTGGATAAAGTTGACGCCCGCGTCAAGCACGCCGCTATGTGCAATGACATCATCGGTATAACCCGACATATAGAGCACCCTGATATCAGGATGAAGGGCGGCAATCCGATCAAAAAGCTCTCTGCCGCTCATCCCGGGCATAATCACGTCGGTGAGGAGCAGGTGTACCGGCCCCTGGTGTTGATCGAGTATACGCAGCGCGTCATTACCGTCATGGGCGATGAGGAGCGAGTAGCCCCGGCGGCTGAGAATGGTACGGGCAAGATTTCTTACCTGCTCATTATCTTCCACCAGCAGAATGGTCTCTGAGCCGCCCATGTCCGCAGGCTTTGACGCAGGGGCTTCCGCTGCCGCTGCCGGGGTCTCGGCAACGGGAAAGTAAAGCTTGAAGGTCGAACCCTTACCTGGTTCACTGTTGATCCAGATACTGCCGCCGTGCTGCTTGACAATGCCGTAAACAGTGGCCAGACCCAGGCCGGTGCCCTGGTCCTTGGCCTTGGTGGTGAAAAAAGGCTCAAAGATGTGGGTCAGGGTTTCGGAGTCCATGCCGCAGCCCGTGTCGCTGAGAGCCAGCCTGACGTATGGACCGGCGGTCATGCCAGGCTTTTCCGCGGCATAGGACTCATCCACCTCAACCATCTCCGTTTCAATGCTCAGCCTGCCGCCCTCGGGCATGGAGTCCTGGGCGTTGACCGCCAGATTCATGATCACCTGCTCCAGCTGGCCGATATCACCCATGATGTGCGGCAGTGAAGGACTCCGGATGACATCAATGACGATATCTTCCCTGATGGTGCGTCGCAACAGCTTCTCAAACTGGGTCAAAACGCTGTTCAGGTCAATAGAATTGAACTCCATCACCTGTCTGCGGCTTAAGGCCAGCAGCTGGCGCACCAGATCCCGGGCTCGCTTGCCCGCCTTGACGATCTCCCCCATGTCCTCTTTGCGGGCGTCCTCCTCGCTGAAATCATCCAGCAGCATCTCGCCGTACCCGAGAATCGGGGCAAGCAGATTGTTGAGATCATGGGCCACGCCGCCTGCCAGGCGGCCGACGGACTCAAGTTTCTGGGCCTGCTGAAACTGGGCCTCCAGTTTGACTTTCTCCTCGTGGCTGCGCAGATGCTCGGTAATGTCGCGTTTGACGGCCACGTAGTTGATGATCCGCCCCCCTGTATCCCGCACCGGCGAGATGGTGGCCTCCTCGGTAAAGAGCGTGCCGTCCTTACGTTTATTAACAAAACACCCCTGCCAGTTACGGCCGCCGGATATCTCACGCCACATTTGCTCATAAAAGGCCGCATCCTGCTTGCCGCTCTTGAGAATACGCGGGTTACGGCCGACAACCTCGTCGCGGCTGTAGCCCGTTGTCCGTTCAAAGGCCGGGTTGACATACTGGATGATCCCAGCGGGGTCGGTGATGACGATGATCTCGCCGGACTGTTCAATGGCCGAAAGCAGCCGTTCCCGTTCCGACTCCGCTTTCTTGCGTTCGGTAATGTCTTCGAAAATTACGCAGAAGCGATCCCTGGTATCCCACGGCCGATAGACATTACAATGATAAAGTTTCCTGGTCGGATCATGATACATATCAAAGGACTGGGAAACACCGGAAACCGCGACCTCACCATACTTCCTGATCCATTCCGGTTCGGTTTCGGGCCATACCTCATGGACCGTCCTGCCCTTAACCTCCTCGTTCTTCACCCCGGTGATGCGTTCATATGCGTCATTAATGTAGACAAACCGATAACTGATGAAATTGTTATCGGCGTCAAAAACAGACTCAAAAATAACAAAAGCGTTGATCATACTCTTGAAGAGCCACTGCAGTTCCCTGGCGCTTTGGCGCAGCTCTTCCTCGGCTCTGACGCGGCTGGTGACCTCGGCCAGGGTAAAAACAAGTCCCGCGGTTTTACCGGTCGAATCCTTGGTGGGGATCAGACTCCAGTCCCAATAGGTCACGCGCTGGGGTTGATCGGGGAACTCGAAAGGTTTTGCCGCCACGAAAAAGGGTTCCCCCGTATCCACGACCTGCTGAAAAATCGCATGGTTCTCTGCGTGGGGATAGAGATCAAAGTGGTTCTTGCCCGGGAAAAAGGCAGGATCGTGGCGGCATGTCGCCGCATAGGCGCGATTGACCCAGATAAAATTGAACCGAACGTCAAGGTAAGCCGCCATCATATGGGTATGTTCCAGCACCCCGGCCATGAGCTGGTTGGATTTGGCCAGCCGGGCCTCGCTTTCCCGCAGCGCCGCCTCGGCCAACCTGCGCTCTTCCATGGCGCGGGCCAGCTTGATGTTGCTGTAGCTCAGGGTTGAAAGCAGGGTGGTGAAACAGGCGTAGAAATTCATGATGGTGTTGACGGTGTCCCGGCTCCAGCGCGGCACCCGCTCCAGGGCAGCCAGGTACTCATCCTCAGCAAACCCGTATAGCCTGGCCTGGGCTGCAAAGGTTTCGCGATCCGGCCTGTCTTCGCTAAAGAGGAACTGGCCGAGAAACAGGTTGCCCATGTGCCTGTCCCCCACGGTGATCGGCGTGACAATATCCCACATGTTGTTTTTGCATTTGTAGATCCTGAATGTGCCGGCCGGCACCCCGGCGGACAGCTCCGTGTCGCTTTCAATACAGTTTCTTCGGGTTTCAAGATGGAGGCGGTGAAACTTGAGGCAGATATCCTGCCAGCCGGTGGCCACCAGCACCTTGCCGCGCAGATCGACAATGCCGACGCCGATATGGGTCAGTTTATAAAAATCGTTCATCAGCTCCTGGATCGCCTGCACATCCAGGATATCGCGCAAATCAAGCAGGCCGATATCTCCTTCCGGCAACAGAATGGCGTCAAGCTTGGCCCTGACTCGCTTCTCGCTGAGCCGCAGCATCTCCGTTGCCCGCTTGCGTGCGGTAATGTCCCGCCAGATGCAGTGGTAGACGGGGCGGCCTGCCACATCAAGCACCTGGGCCGTTACGTGCACATGTCTGATTTCACCCTGCTTGGTGCGCTGCATGGTATCAAACGAGTCGCTTCCCTCTTGCATCACCCGGCGGATGTGAGCCCGGGTCTGTTCGGCCGTTTCCGCAGCCTCGATATCGGCAAGGCTCAGCCGGGCAAACTCCTGCCGGGAATAGCCCAGCTGCCGGCAGACCTGTTCATTGAACTCAAGCGGCTGTGCGGTTTCCGGATTGAGGATCACCACTCCGTCCGGCCCCTGATCAAAGAAAACGCGATAGCGGCATTCGGCCTCCCGCAGTTCGCGGCTTCTTTTTTCCAGCAGATCTTCCACCCGCAGCAGGGATCTTTCCCGGCAGGTCCGGGCGCAGACTTCAATAAGATACTCCGGGTCAAAGGGTTTGCGCAGATAGGCTGCCGCACCCTGCTTCATCCAGGCCAGGGCCAGTTCCGGACTGGGATCGGTGGTCATCATGATGCAGACGCAATCGGGCCGCCCGTGGCAAAAATCCGCCAGCAGCCTGTCCCCCTTGGCATCAGGCAGATGATAGTCCAGCAGGGCAATGTCATAAACCTCGCGGCTGAAGGCTTCTGCCGCAGCCCGAGCGGTAAATGCCGTATCGGCCAGGTAACCATGGGTCGTAAAAACCTTCTGCAGGGCATTGGCCAGGGTCTTGCTGTCCTCCACAATCAAAACCCGGCGAACGGGACGCGGCAAACTGCCTGAGAGAAGTCCCCGCACCTGGGCAAGAAACCGAGTGCCGTCCACCGGTGAGGGCAGGAAGGCGTTGGCGCCCAGTTCCTCGGTGATGCGGGAGGCCTCTTCACCGGCAAAGGTGGCTGAAACGACCAGAATCGGAATATGATTGCAGAATTGGTATTCAGGGGAGCGGAGCAGACGGCAGAAACGCCAGCCGTCGATACCCTGCATGTAAAGGTCGGTGACAATGAGCTCAACCAGCCGGTCACGGTCCATGGCGACAAGGGCAGCCTCCGCGCTTTGGAATGTCCGAACATCAAGCCCTTCCCTGCGCAACAGGCCGGCCAGCACATTGAGCTGAGTCACGTCATCGTTGACCACCACCGCCCGTGCCGTCGGCTGGTCAGATGTGGGTATTTTCATGTCGGCCCCTCTTGGCCATCAACATCGTCTGCACATTCAGGGTAGTTCTTTTGCAGGCACTCGGGACAGATACCGTGGCTGAACCGGGCCTCGGAATGTCGGCTGAAATAGGCCTCAACCTGGTCCCAGTAGCCCTCATCGTCACGGATCTTCTTGCAGAACGAACAGATGGGTATGATGCCCTGCAGGGTTTTGATGTGGTCCACGGCTTCGCGCAGTTCCTGCATCTGTGCGGTCAATCTTTCCTGCATCCGGATCATGCGTCGGCCCACCTCGATCCTGGCCCGGAGTTCTCCGGGATCAAACGGCTTGGCCAGATAGTCATCCGCCCCGGCATCGAGTCCGGCGATGACATCCGCCTTTCCTCCCCTGGTGGTCAGGATGATGATATAGGGCGGCAACAGGGATGGCATGGCACGGATCCGGCGTACCACTTCAAGCCCGTCCATGCCGGGCATCATCCAGTCGAGAATGGCCAGTCGCGGCGCGTCGGATTTCAGCAGGGTGTCCAGGGCTTGCGGCCCATTGGTGGTTTCCACCACCTCATGTCCATCTTTTTTCAACACGGCGGACAGCATGAAGCGTGACGTCAAGTCGTCTTCAGCGATCAAAATACGCATGGCGTTCTCCTTGCCTGATCTATGTTCCGGCCGGCAAACCTGTGGAGAGACAGCACCGGCGCCCTCCGGATCCTCGGCGTCTTTCACAATTCCGTGAGTTTTTCCATCTCTTTTTCCATGGCCTGTCGCAACCGGTCGAACTCCTCCTCCAACGCAGTCATCCGCTGCCGCATGAAGGCCAGGTTCCCCGCCTTACCGGCTTTTTCCATCTCCTGGGCCACCGCCTGCATGCATTCCCCGCCGACACTGGCCGCCGCACCCTTGATGGTATGTACCTGGCGTTCGGCAGTGGCAACATCGTCACCTGCCAGCACCTCTTTCAGCTCCTGCATCTGCTGGGGGATATCCTGCAGAAAACCTTCTATGACGATGCACGCCAGGGCTTTGTCCTCCAGCAGCCTCTTCAGCATGGCCTCCAGATCGAATACAGCTGCTGATTTACCTTCTGCAGATGTAACGTATTCTCTTGCCTGTTGTCTCCTGCTTCTGACTTCCCCCTCGGGACCGAGCCACCTGTAAAGTTTCTCGGCCACGTCCTGGGGGGAAACGGGCTTGGCCAGATAGTCGTTCATACCGGCGGCAAGACATTTTTCCCGGTCACCCTGCATGGCGTGGGCGGTCATGGCGATGATGGGGATTCGCGGATTGAGAATGGCGGAACGCCGGCGAATCTGCCGGGCTGCCTCATAACCGTCCATCACCGGCATCTGCACATCCATCAGCACCAGGTCATAGGGAATGGTCTCCAATGTCCTCACCGCCTCAGCGCCATTGGCCACGGCATCGGCATGCAGACCGAGTCTACCGAGGATGCCCAGTGCCACCTGCTGGTTGGTGGCGTTATCCTCCACCACCAGAATCCGCGCACCTGAACCGGCAAACAGGTGCCGCAGTTCCCGGGCCGAATAACGGGTCACAATAGGCCGACGTTGCTGAAGCAGCCCTCCACCCGGCTGATCATGGATATCCGGCAAAAACCGCGGGAGAGCGGATAAAACAGTATATAATTCATGATGGCGGGCCGGCTTGGTCAGATAAGCTGCAAAGCCGATCTCCTCAAACCTCCTGGCGTCACCCCGTGTTCCAAGGGAGGTCAACATCACCAGTTGGGTATCCGCCAACCTCACATCCGCCTTAATCAGCCTTCCCAGCTCCTCTCCGTCCATGAATGGCATCTGCATGTCAATTACCGCGATAGGGAAGGGATCACCTTCATCCAACGCCTGATGCAGCATGTCAAGAGCCTCCCGGCCGTCCTTGGTCTGGGCCGGACGCATGAACCAGGAGGCAAGACGGGTTGAAAGAATCTCGCGGCTGGCGGCATTATCATCCACGATCAAAACCCTCAGGCCGCGCAGGTCCATGGCCGGTGGCGATTCCGCCTGCTTCCCTTCCGACTGCCTGGACAGTCTTGCGGTGAACCAGAACTCCGAACCCCGGCCCTCTTCGCTCACAACACCCACTTCACCATGCATCATCTCGGCCAGCTGTTTGGAGATGGCCAGTCCCAGTCCGCTTCCGCCATACTGGCGCGTGGTTGAGGCATCCACCTGGGAGAACTTGCCAAAAAGCAGGCCGATCTTATCCTTGGGAATGCCGATTCCGGTGTCAAGCACCGCAAAGCGCAACAGCACCTCTCCCTCTCTTTCCGAGAGCAGGGTAACACGTATGGCCACCTCTCCGGCAGGGGTGAATTTGATCGCATTAGCCATCAGATTAATCAGAATCTGGCGCAAGCGGCCCGGGTCACCCCGCAAAGAAGCGGGAACTTCCGGAGCGGCGGAACAGAGCAGCTCCAACCCCTTATCGTGGGCCCGCAAGGCCATTGAAGAGGCAAAGTCATCCAGCAGATTATGCAGATCGAAATCCAGAATCTCCAGGTCCAGTTTCCCGGCCTCGATCTTGGAAAAATCCAGAATATCATTGATGAGTCCGAGCAGCGAATCTGCGCTGGCAAGCACAATCTCGGCGTAGCGGCGCTGTTCGTCACTCAGGTCCGTTTCCAGCAGCAGTCCCGTCATACCGATTACGCCGTTCATTGGGGTACGGATCTCATGGCTCATATTGGCCAGAAACTCGCTCTTGGCGGCACTGGCCATCGCCGCCTTGACAGCCATGTCGTTGGCTCTGACAGTGGCCACCTCAAGCTGACGGTTCATATGGAGCAATTCATCCTCCGCCTGCTTGCGGTCGGTGATGTCCAGCATTGCCCCGACAAGCCCGAGCAGATCGTCCCCGGCGCTGAAAAAGGGCGCCTTGTGGAACATGATCTGCCGGCGGGAACCATCGGCGTGGACAACCGCTGCCTCGTAAATCTGGGTTTTACCGCTTGCCATTAAATCAAGGTCCGCCTGGTGATAGCAGTTGGCCAGGTCGTGAGGGGCAATATCAAAGGCAGTCTTGCCGACGATCGCCTCCGTCGGCTTTCCCAGGAATTCGGCAAACAAGGTGTTGCAGCCCAGATAAACTCCCTGCACATCCTTGTAAAACACCGGAATGGGAATGGCCTCAATGAGGGTGTTCAGGAGTTCTCTGCTCTGGCGTATCCCCTCCTCCACCCGCTTGCGATCGGTGATATCGACAAATGTTTCCAGCAACTTCTCCCGGCCTTGAATACGGATGCGTTGCACCGAGGTCATGATGGACACCTGGCTGCCATCAGGCCGCTGAATGACCCGATCCATATTGTCGCTGCTGTGGCAGGAATTCTTTACCGGGCAATTTTCCGGCAGGAAAGGGCAGACAAAACCATGGCACACCCGTCCCACAATCTCCTCGGCCGGGGTGCCGATAAGTCTTGCAGCCCAGGGATTTACCCGTTCAACCACATGGGTTCGGGCATCGATGATCATGACCCCGGCGCCGAGATTATTGATGAGCAGACGCTGAAGACTCTCGCTTTCCACGAGAGCGGTGGTGCGCTCCTGCACCAGGAGTTCCAGTTCCTCCCGCCGGTGGGTGATAAAACCGATGACCAGGGCAATGGCTCCTGTCATCACCAGACCGGCAAGAACCGTCATCCAGCCGTGACCAGCCGGATGGAGTGCGGTAAAGGCGGGTCCCGGACGGACAACCACGGCAAAGGTTTTACCGAATACGAAAAGAGGGCGGACAACGGGAAGCGGTGCCGTGAGTGGCGTCTTGTTTTTTGCTGCTGATGTTGAAGCAAGCAACAGGGCCGGTTCCCCTGCCCGCAGTTGATACAGATCCAGGTATATGGCTGGTTTGCCCAGGCTTGGACCGACGGCGTTCTGCAAAAAAGTCCCCAGGTGCAGCACGGCCAGGGCAAAACCTTGAGGACTGCCGGTTTCTTTGTCGGGATAAACAGGCCGATACACCAGCAGACCCTGCTGACCGTCTGTCTCCTGCACCAGGGAGATAGGATCGGTGCAGGTGGGCAACCTGCTGCGCGCCGCCTCTTCCAGGGCTGACCGGCGGACCGGTTCAGAACCGAGGTCAAAACCCAGGACACTTTCATTGCCGGCCAATGGTGCCACGTAGAGAACCGGATAATAGAACTGCCGACCTGCCGCCGGCGCGGGTTTTCCTGCCGCATCCTTCTGCCAGATCCTGTAATCAGGCAAGCCCTCCTGCCGCCTCTCCTGCTCGAAAAAGTCCTTTTCCTCTGCGGGGACCACAGGGATCCATTCCCAGGCCTGGATGGTGTTTTTCCTCACCAGGTATTCAGTAAATGCGCCGAACTCCTGTTTATTCACCTGCCGGCTGGATGAGATGAAGCGAGCCAGGCCTTCCAGCTCAATATCGCCCAGTGCCTCGAAGACCGCTGCAACACGGCTGGTTTGGCTGCTCACCAGCGGGGAAAACCTCTCGACATGACTGCGGTCCTTCGCCTGATCATCAGCTAGGGCCGCTGCCAGGGTCAGCGTCAGGCCGATGATTCCAGCCAGCACCGCTTCGGCATGGCGCAACCCATTGCCATATCTGCCCCCCAGCCGACCGCGCCATGCCAGCACCGCATTGCCGGCCAGAAGAAGTGCCACCAGGACCACGGTGACCAGCAGAGGGAAAAAACCGGCCCTCACCGTCTCCCACTGCCAGTCGCGGGCATCAATATCCATGCCCAGCACCGCAAGCAGATCACCGGTGTCCGGATCGGTGAGAGGGATCAGCGAGGTCACCCATGTTCCCCAGCGGTCGGTAACCGGGCCAACGGCTCCCTCCACCCCGGTATCAAAAACCCGGAGATAATAAGGGGAGATCTCCTCATAAATCTGCCCGGCAGGGGATTCATCGGCAGAACCGGCTGGTTCCGAATCCGCATAGAAAAAAACCTTGCCGTCCGGCCTGCGGCCCATCAGATAAAGAAAGCGGCAGCGTGGGAAGACCGTCAGGGTGGCGATCAGCTGTTGTTTGAACCGCTGGTATTCAGGCAAGGCCAGGTCGGTCTCGGTTCCGGACAGCGCCTTGACCCGGCGCACGTCGATTGCCTGGGCCACCAGACGGGTATGGCGGAGCAGGTCTTCACGCATGCGGCGGTCAGCCGCCTGCACCGACCACCAGGCCAGAAGCACCCCGACGATCAACACCGCCGCTATGGCGCTGCCCAGCCCAAGCTTCTTCACTTCAGTCACTCTGGTCATCTGTTAACCGATCAAAAAGACATACTCTGCTCTGTATTTGTCGGCACCTGGGATAATCCGGCAGACAGAGAGACGATCCCGGGAAATCTCCTCAACCCGGCAGATTTCCTGATCGCATTGTTAAATAATAAATTAGGACCTGGATATATTCGACAAGGTACTTGCACAAGGCGATCCAAGACATGAAAAATCATATCACAAACTTTGCTACAATGTCGTTTTTTTCCACACATGATTTGTCTATCCGCACCAGGTGATCAGGCAACGGAAATCAAGTTGCTCTCTCTAAAAAAAATGAAACATTTTACACAAATAGCACATCACAACTTCATAACGACTGACAATCCGCCGCATTCGATTTGCCTGACCACTAATACTTGACAAAACAGCTCTTCCTGTTATTGAATAACGATCCAGGTATTTTCCCTTCTGCAAAACAGCGGAGAACCATCAGTATGAAAAATGCATGGCTGCTTATGGCCTCTCTGTTCCTCCTGCTGGGCACAGCAACCAACAGTAAGTCCGCCAACGATGGCGAACCAGGCACGGCAAAGAAGACGCTGGTCATCTGCGGCTCCGGCGACAGCCAGAATCTTCTGCGTCATCTGGCTGCAGCCTATGAACAATCCCATCCGAACATGAGCATTGACGTGCCGGATTCCATCGGCAGCGGCGGCGGGGTCAAGGCCACGGCGGGCGGCAAATGCGATCTGGGCCGGGTGGCCCGCCCTTTAAAGGAAAAAGAGAAGGAACTCAACCTTGACTATCTTCTTTTTGCCGACTCTCCAGTGATTTTCCTGGTCAACAGCAGCGTGAAGGGAGTGAGGAGCATCACCGCTCAGCAGGCTGTGGGCATCTTCTCGGGTGCCATCACCCTGTGGAGCGAACTGGGCGGCCCCCATGGAAAAATTTACGTGGCCAACCGGGAAAAGGGTGACTCATCGCGTTCCGTTATCGAAAAATACATTCCGGCATTCAACGCCATCGACAAACCGGTGGGACAGACCCTCTATACAACGCCGGAAAACGTTGCCGCAATCAACCGCTACAAGAACACCATCGGCTACGCGAGCCTGGCCGAGGCCGGTAACCAGCCTGACATCGTTGTTCTGCAGTTTGAAAACGTCTCGCCGGATCGGGATAACGTGACAAAAGGAGCGTACAAACTCGTTGCGCCACTCGGTCTGGTATGGAAAAATGAACATGGCCGGGAGGTGAAAAACTTTATCGATTTTCTTTACAGCCCGGCGGCCGAGAAGATCATGGCTGACCATGGCGCATTTTCAGCCTTAACAAAACGGTAAAATATGCGAGACAGTCTCACCAAATCATGCCGCGGCACCCCACGCCCTGTTCAGCCTGCCGGTTTCCCTAATCCTGCTTTCGGCCATTACTCCATTTAACGGCTCATCATGTTTCGTTCCCTCAAAATTACCCTTCTTCTCTCCCACACCGGTATTATTCTGCTCACCAACCTTCTGCTGGCCAATGTTTCCTATTTTTATCTGATCAACACCCTGGAAAACAGCCAGAAACAATACCTTGAATTCATTACCCGGCATGCCGTGCAAACCATCAACAGCTCTATTAAAAACAAGTCTGACCTGCTGGAACGTATTGCCGATGGTCCGGAGGTGATCAATTATTCCATCAACTTCCGGGAAGCCGCCCTTGCTTCATACCTGGCCGGATTCCACAGCAGTTTTTCCAATCTCAGTTTCATCAACCGGCAGGGTATCGAAGAATTGCGGGTAACCGACGGTGAAATTGCCCAGAATGTTGCTGATTACAGCGACAGCTCTTTTTTCTCCGAAAGCCTTGCCCATCCGAACAAGGTTCTCATCTTTCAGAATGAGCCGATGCAGCAGACCAAAGAGCCGGTGCTGCGGCTGGCCATTGCCAAGCACCAGTATTTTGAGGACCGATTTGCCGGTCTGCTGCTGGCTACCCTGCCCTACCGGAAAATTGCAGCGAGCCTGGCTGATATCAGGTTCAGCGCTGCCGGTTATCTCCTGGTAAGTGACGGGGTCGGCAATATCATGACCATTACTAACCCATCTACCCACGCATCGGCAGAGCAGATCAGCATCAGCCGTGCAAAGGATGAAAAAGAGTTCGCGGTTTTTCTTCCCCCGCAAGATCCTGGCCGTATACCATACTTTCAGCGCGCCAATGTGCGGGACGTTGATTCCTTTGTCGCCACAACCTCCATTCCGGAGCTGCAATGGACGGTCATGGCGGTTCTACCCCATGAGGAATTCATGCAGCAGGTGAAAAAGCTGCGGGTCAGCTTTATTATCCTGTTCGTCATCTTCTTCGTACTGGCCAGTATTCTCTCCTATCTACTGGCAAACGGCATCACCATGCCCCTGGCCAGGCTCACCCGGGCGGCAAAGGCCATTGCCCAGGGAAATCTCAATGAAATCATCGACATCAAATCACGGGACGAGATCGGCAAATTGATCGGCTCTTTCAATATCATGACCAGGAATCTGCAGGAGACCACCATTTCCCGGGATTATTTCAACACCATTCTCAGTTCCATGCAGGAGAGCCTCATTGTCCTGGGCCGGGACGGCAAGATCGAGACCATCAACAACTCCACCATCGTCATGCTTGGCTATGAGAAACAAGAGTTGACCGGCAAACCGCTGGAATTCATCCTGAAAAATGATGAAGCAGTGGCAGGCTGCCCTTTCAGCAACCTGGATGAAGGGGAAATTCTCAGGGAATGCGAGCTGATCTACCTGACGAAATGGGGAAGGGAAATCCCGGTCCATTTCAGCGCCTCGCCGATGAAGAACAGCAAGGGAGATATTTACGGCATCGTCTGCCTGGCTATCAATATCTCCAGGCGCAAAAAAATGGAAATGGCCCTGCGGCAGAGTGAAGCCAAACTGCGGGAAATCGCCATCACCGATGAACTGACCTCCCTGCTCAACCGGCGCGGTTTCATGACCATGGCCACCAAACAGCTGCAGGTGGCCAAACGCCGGGAGGGCAATGTCTTCCTGATGTATGCCGATGTGAACAATCTGAAATGGGTCAATGACCACCTGGGTCACCATGCCGGTGATCAGGTGCTGACGGAGACCGCCGATCTGCTCCGCTCCACCTTCAGGGATTCGGATACCATCGCCCGGCTCGACGGCGACGAATTCGCCGTCCTGCTCATTGATCCGGCCGACGAAAAATCCGTCATCAATCGTCTTGAAAAGAACCTGCGGGCAAAAAACAACCTGGAGCAGCGGAGCTATGAACTCTCACTGAGCATCGGCGTGGTGCTCTATGATCCAGAACATCCCAGCTCCATTGAAGAGTTGATGAACAGGGCGGACAACCTGATGTACGAATGCAAGCAGCCGAAAAAGCAGGAGATGCGCTGACCGGGGCCGCATCGCAATTCCTTACAGCTCATGGATCATAATCTGGGCAGTTTGCGCAAGCGCCCGGGCATCCTCCACCACCTGCCGGTGATGGGTAAAGAGAATCACCTGGGTTTTCTCCGCCAGGCCGGCCAACACCCTGATGGTCGCCTTGACTCTCTCATCATCAAAGTTGATGAGGATGTCATCAACGATGAAGGGCATGGTTTCACCGCTCTGCAGGCGCCATTCCAGGGTGGCCAGCCGCAGGGCAAGATAGAGCTGATCACGAGTGCCGGAACTCATCCCCTGCACATACACCCCCCGCGCCTCATCAGGACGCAGGCCGGCCAGCACCGGCTGCCCGTTATCAGCCAGATCGGTGCGCAGGTCGGTAAAGGAACCCAGGGTCAATTCCCTGAAATAGCCGGCTGCAAGCTTGAGGATCGGATCCTGATGCTCTTCCCGATATCGTTCGATTTCCTGCTGAAGCACCCTTGCCGCAAGTTTCACCCGCACATAGCGGTCGGCAAGCCGCCGAATCCTGGCCAGCACCTGCTCGGCTTGCTCCGCTGCCTCGGCGGCACGGGAGCTGCCGTCCATTTTTCCCAGTTCGTTTTTTTCACGACCGATTACTTCGAAAAATTCATCAATCTTCGGGCTCAGCTCTTCGCTGATCTCTCTTTTGATGGTATCGATCTGTCCCTGCAGGTCTGTTGACTGGATACCCCGGGTATCCCGGCTGATTTCCTCGAGGGAAAGGCCCTCCGCAATTTCAGCAAGCGTTGTCTCGACATCAACGAGCATGTCCTTGATTTTGCGCCACTCAGCAGACCGGTCAATTGCCTTGTCCAGTGCCTTGAGGTCCTGACAGCCGGCAAGTCGCAGAAACTCCCCCATCTGCCCATTCAGGCTTTGCAGGGTTTCTTCGCCATGGAGGATCTCTTCTGCAAGATTTTCCATGTCCTCCGCGTATTTGGCCAACAGGGCTCTGTCCTCATTTGCCTTGCCCAGCATGGCCTGCAGCCTGGTCACCGCCAATTCAAGCGGTAAACCGGCCAACTCCGGGGCGACACGCTGCAGGAGGGATTTGACGTCCTGTTCATATTTTTCCATGTTTTTGCTCATGCCGGCAATACGCTTACGGGAAACCTCCGCGTCCTTGAGCTTGGCAAAGCAGTTCTGCAGCTCATCCAGCATGGTATTGACATCAGCCGGCGCCAGGGTATTACCCGCTGCTGCCAAACCCTGCACGGCGTCCTGCCATTTCCCCTGCCACTCTACCAAGTCATTTTTCGTAGTTTGCAGATTAAGTGCGGCAGCGGCCAGGCTCTCCTGCAGTTCCTTTTTTTTCTCGGCAAGCCTCTCCCGTCCGGCCTGATTTGCTTCATGTTCCGTCACCACCGTTTCACTGAAGACAATAACCGGCTCCAGTTCTTCACTGGTGATTTTTTTTGCCTCACCCAGCAGCTCGAGTTCCATGATCAGGCTCTGCTGTAAGATCTGCCGCTGCTCTTTTTTTCCGTCCAGTTCCTGCTCTTTTCTACCGATCTCCTTCACTCTGGAACGGATGCCGGAAAACTCATTGAGCCAGGAGGCCATTTCCGCAGGTGACAGTGGTTCAATACCGCTTTCCTGCCAAATCTCCTGCCAACCGACGGCAAAGACCTGCACCTCTTCTGCCAACTCCTCCTGCCTGCGGACAAGATCCTGCTTTTTCGCCTCCAGACTTTCCAGGCGGGCCCTGCTGGCGGCAAAACCGGCCGCCCTGTCCGCCTCCCGGCGCAGACGATCGGCAAGGGTATCAGCGGCAGACACATACTGTTCATAGGCCTCAGGCAAAGGCCGAGGGTCATATTCCCGGCTTTCCCGGTCTACATCTTCTCCTGCCAGCCACTTTCGACGCAGAAGCCCCCAGCCATTGTCACGCTTGCCGCGTACCAGCGCAAGCTCCTCCTCGGTGGGCACTTCCCCGCCATATTCAATCTTTTTTTTCTCGGCAACCGCCTGTTGCAGCTCCCTGTCTGTCTCCCTGCTCTCTTTTGCCAGCTGACGCCTGGCATCCTCCAGCTCCTGATAACGGGCGGCAAATTCTTTAATCGTCTCCGGCAGCGGCACGGGCAGATCAACGACCCGGTGCAGCTCCCCTGACCAGCGACCCAGCCGGTTGAGATCAGCCGCACACTCCTTTTTATCACTCTCTATTTCACGGATTTTTGCCTTGATATCAGCATCGATTGCCCCGGTCTTCCCTGCGTGTTTTACCGCCCGGGCCAGAGAGCCGACATCCTTTGCCTCCGGCAACCTCCCTAAAACCTCGGCAATGCTTTTGAGTTGCCGTTCCGCCTCCCCGGCATGTTTTTTTGCCTGGGCAACCTGCAGATCCAGGGCATGGTGGCTGTTGATCAGCTCCTGGATTGTATTTTTCCTGAGCAGCACCGACCGCAGCAACTCAACATCCGCCAGCGCCAGATCCGGCCGAATGCGCTTCAGCAGCTCCGCCGCCTCTGTCCGGCTGCCAATCCGCATTCCTTCATTTTTTTCCCGGTCTCGTCCCTCAGTACGGTATTGACCAAGCCTCTGGTGCAGATCAACAATCGCCCCGGCATGCTCCACCAGCATCTGATTAAATCCTACCCCTTCCTTCTTCTTTCCGAGCAGATCCAGCCTGCCGCGGGCCTTCTGCAGCTGCAATCCGGTTTCACGCTGCTGCTGTTCAACTTCTCTCTTCTTGTCGGCAAGATCCAGGGGCAATACCTGTACCTCGCCCATCTCGTGCAGCAGCTGTATGTGTTTTGCCCGAGTGGCGAGAAAGGGAATGGCCCGCTTTAACCGCTCAAGATGATACACCTGCTTTTGTTTTGCCTCGCGCTCATCCTGTAGCCTTTGCCGTTGACTTACCGCATCGTCGAGCTGTTTTCGATGCTCCTGCCACTCCCGGCGGGAAAGACTGGCCTGCTTGACCGTCCTCTGCAGCTCCTTGTATTCGGCAATGGCCGTATTAATCTGCTGCTTTGAACCTCGTGCCTTAAACAGCTCATCCGCCTCCGCGTCCAGGGAACCGAGGATGGCACGCAGGGAAGAAATGCCGGAACCAGCGGCAAAAAGGGCCTGCCCCACCTCTCCCTTCTGGGCCAGGATATCCTCCCCTCCCTGCACCAGCACGGCATGATCGATGCCGTAGAGAGACTCAAAAAGCCCCTGGTCAATACCGGGCAGAAAGGCGGACAGGGCGCCATCTTCCAGGGGATTGCCAGAGGGGTCAAGAATATCCGCCTTTCTTCTCTTACGGCGCTGAAAACTGATCTCCCGGCCGTCATCGGCCTGCAGACAGCCCGCCACCAGCAGATTCTCATTGGCATGCTGGAAACTATCCGCAGTCCGCTCAGGGAAACCGTAGAGCAAGGCCTTGAGCCCACGCAGGGAACTGCTTTTGCCCGCTTCATTGGGGCCATAGATGATATGCAGGCCGGGACTTTCGCCGTGAAAATCCAGGGTACTGCCCGTGAAAGGACCGAAGGCCTTCAGATCAAGACGCCTGATCCTCATCCCTGGCCTCCATGCTGGAGGAGTCTTGCCACCAGCAGCTCCCTTACCTCATCCCGCAGGGCGTTTATCTGCTCCGGGGAGTCGGCCAGGAAAGGTTCCTCACCTTCAAAGAGTTCATGGGGCAGCCTGCTTTTAAAGGCCGGCAGATCCGGCACCAGGGCAACGAGTTCCTCCGTACCCAGCTGCAGCTCATCCAGGGAGTGAAGCATACCGGCCAGCGCGGTATCCCGGCCGACAAGCTCGGCCAGATCCGACCTGCGCCGGGTCTGCAGCAGCACCTTTTCCAGCCACACCTCACCGCTGGCCGCGGCCACGCCGCGAAACTCCTCGATCAGCCGGGTCCACCGGCCAATAAGGTCGGCATGCACAGGACAGGCACCGACGAGGATCAGCCGCATGGCCAGCGGCCTGCCGTCCCTTGTCAGCCGATGGGTTTCGATCCCCTGCCGTACCTGTTCGAAAACCGCGTCCATCGTCTCGCAGGTCGACAGATCAACCCGGCACTGTACCCAGCGCAGCACATCAAATTCCCGCGGTTCCATTGCCGTGACCCGGCCTTCTGCAACGGTTACCAGGGTCGCCCCTTTGGCCCCTGTTTCCCGGATATGGCGGCCCTGGAGATTACCGGGAAAGATGATCCACGGGTCGCGAGCCACGACTTCCTGCTGGTGCACATGACCAAGAGCCCAGTAATCGTATCCTCTGGAGCGCAAATCATCCAGCGAACAGGGCGCATAGGGCTCATGACCAGCCCGGCCGGTGAGTGCGGTATGCAGGAGACCGATGTTGAAATAACCGGGGTGTCTGGGTGGATAGAGGGTGGCGAGGTTTTCACTGACAGCGCCGGCAGGATAGCTTTGTCCATGGATGGCCACCTGGAGCTCCTCCAGCAGTTTCGTTTCAGCCTTTTTTGACGAAAAGAGGGTGACATTATCCGGCAGGGACAATGCCTTGGTGGTATGGCTTGCGGCATCATGATTGCCGGCAACGATAAACACCCTGATGCCGGCATTCTTCAACCGTCCCATGCGGTTGACAAAAAAGAGGCCGGTATTGTAGTCCTTCCAGGGGCCGTCATACAGATCGCCGGCGATGAGGATGAAATCGACCTCCTCGTCCATGGCGAAATCAATGAGATTGTCAAAGGCCCGCCGTGAGGCCTCGCGGATCTCCTCCACCGGGGCGTCCTCATAGGACTCCAGGCCCTTTAAGGGGCTGTCTAGGTGAATATCAGCGGTATGCAGGAATTTGAACATTTTTT
>Ga0180007_10003320_pt1 | contig 18054 bp, 16 predicted proteins | sample MM_PC_MetaG_FD_121122 | JGI IMG/M metagenome (GOLD analysis project Ga0180007, IMG submission 121122) | Groundwater microbial communities from the Aspo Hard Rock Laboratory (HRL) deep subsurface site, Sweden - MM_PC_MetaG | ecosystem: Environmental > Aquatic > Deep subsurface > Groundwater... | reverse complement strand
TTTCTGCAAGCTTTTGATATAAAATTACGCTTTTTCTTGCAGTTTTGAACATCAAAAAATATCAGTTATTAACATTAATATGTTGAATATCAACAATCTAAAACCTTATTAAGGATCGACTATTTAGCGCTTAATACAAGGCTAAGGGGTTCAGGAATGTAGCCATCGAATTGCCCTTGGTGAATTAAACAATTTGTACCTTCTCAACCTTCAAATCCCAAAACCCCAGGGATATTGTTTTCTGATGACGCAATAATCACCTTCAGTTTCAGTGGCAAGATCAATGCCGAAGGTGAGGGCAGGCTGGTCACCGGCATAAGGCTCGGTGAAGTGAATGGTGTAATGGTCAGCACTAAGGTTTGTGAGTTGAATGTCCAAATCGTACAAACAATTGCAATTGCATGCAGCTGCTGATTCAGTCTCAGAAATCAGTATGCTGTCGTTTCTGACAATTATATGACAATCAATTTTATCCGGACAACAGTTAAATCCGGCATTGATGTGTTTGATTGTGAGTGTGCCCGAAGAAGCTGCATAGTTGTATTGCGCACAGCTTAAACTATCCGGAATTTCAGAGCCCTGGTTTGATGATTTATTCTGTTTGCATGCAGAAACATGAATCAATTTGCCTTGCAAATTCTGACTGCCAGGGTCCTTTGTGCATGAATACAGTCCGATAAGTAGAAACAAGAAAAACAAATTGTTGATCACTATATTTGATTGCAAACAGAATATCGGGCATATTGCTCTTATTGTCGGTTTTGGCTGGTTAATTTTCATGCGATGATGGGTAATCAAAAGCTTGACTTAAAACTCCGTTTCGAGGTTCAGCTCATTTTTAAGCTGACGCAGCATGGGACGGTGATTGGCCATTTTCTCAAATTTCTCTTTGTCGGTGTAGGCTTCCAACTCGCGTGGTTTTTCGGCCACTTCCGGTTTCAGCACGACCTGGTTGTTGTTGAGGTTTTTCTTCATAAAATCCATCAAAGCAGCCATATTCAGCTTATCTTCAGCAATCAGGGTGTTGTCGAGTTTAAATGCGATTACAAAATCCGGATGAAGTTCAGGCTCGTAACGCGATAGAGCAAGGGCAAAACTGGGTGAGGTTTTTTTGTACCAGTCAATAAAATCTTTCCATACCTGTTGTAGTCTGGGCTCATCGAATGCATTTGATACTACCGGCTCAATTTCAGCAGGCTTGACCTCAGCACCTGCATTGTCGTTCCCGCTGATCGACATGGTGTGGGATTTTCTTGGCGGAGGAGCGACTTCACGGACAATTATCTGTGGCTCAGCTTCCGGTTTTGGCTGGGGTGTGTAGTTGGTAACTGTTGCTGGTTGCTGCCTGACCGTGGTTTGAGGCTCAACAGCAGCAGCCTTGGGCTGTTGAGCCGTCTTAGGGTTTTGTGAAATCCCTTGATTTGGTTGCAAATTACAAATCTGCAACAGGGTAATTTCGAGGTGAAGGCGTTTGTTGTTGCTGTTTTTGTATTGAATATCACACTGATTATTCAATTCGAGCGCCTTCAGGATGAACTCAGCAGGGCACCGCTTTGACTGGGCACCATAACGCTCGCGCAGGCTCTCGCTGACCTCCATCAGGCCTATTGTTGCAGCGTCTTTGCAAACCAGCAGGTTGCGCAAATGACTTCCCAGGCCGATAATGAAATGTTGCCCATCGAAGCCATTGTCAATAATCTCGTTAAGGATGATCAGTGTTGACGAAATATCGTTGGCCAGCATGGCATCTACAACCTTGAAATAATACTCATAATCAAGCACATTCAGGTTGGTAATCACATCCTGGTAGCTGATTGAATTGCCTGAAAAGCTCACCATCTGATCAAAAACCGACAAGGCATCGCGCAAGGCGCCATCGGCCTTTTGGGCAATGATGTTCAGCGCTTCAGGGTCGGCCTGAACATGTTCTTTATCAGCGACAAAACTGAGGTGTCGGGTGATGTCTTCAACAGTAATCCGCTTAAAGTCAAAAATCTGACAACGCGATAATATCGTTGGAATGATTTTGTGCTTTTCTGTCGTTGCCAGAATGAATTTGGCATAGGCAGGTGGTTCTTCCAGGGTTTTCAAAAAAGCATTAAACGCTGCCTGCGAAAGCATGTGAACCTCATCGATGATGTAGATCTTGTATTTCCCGATCTGTGGTGGAATGCGCACCTGATCAACCAGGCTTCTGATGTCTTCGACGGAATTGTTCGATGCAGCATCGAGTTCATGGATATTGAAAGAAGCCGACCGGTTGAATGAAACACAGGATTCGCATTTGTCGCAGGCTTCAATTTCGGGCGATGGATTCAGGCAGTTGATGGTTTTTGCCATGATGCGTGCGCAGGTGGTTTTGCCCACTCCACGTGGTCCGCAAAACAAAAATGCCTGCGCCAGTATGTTGTTCCGTATGGCGTTTTTCAGCGTTGAGGTGATGGCATGTTGCCCGACAACCATATCAAAGGTAGCAGGGCGGTATTTACGGGCCGAAACGATAAAATTTTCCATACAGTAACAAGCGTAATATTTATGCCAAAGGTAAGCAATTTCTGTTTGAAGGCCACCTGATTTTGGCCTAATTGCATGCCTGATGTGGTTGTGTTGGTTTTAGGGTTGAATACCAATGAGGTGAGTTTATCAAGGTAAGGTTTGTGGTTTCAGCTGTGAAAATGACTCACCGGGTAAAATATGAATTGCCCTAAATTCGGCCTTCAGATGTGTTGAATCGAGGATGAATTTAGTTACTTTTGGGCCTTTATGGCAGCAATACTCTTATACGTTCCGCGTGTCACTAACCGCCTCCGTTATGTGATCGATCTTATATTTGGCGAACAATTGGGCCTGTCGGTAGAATTCACTACCAATATGGATGTTTACAACTCAAGCGAAGGTCCGAAGTTTATTTATGGTGATCAGGCCTTTGAAGGTGATTTGTTTTTTAAATCGACAGCGCTTTTGTTTGAGCGCGAGATTGCCAGTCAGGACCTTAGGCCTTTCCAATTTGGTGATACCCAGGCGTTTTTTCCGGTTTATCACAAGCTATCGGCCCTTCCATTTGATGTGTTTGCAGCCGTGTTTTATCTGGTGAGCCGTTACGAAGAATACCTGCCCTATGTGAGCGACCAGCACAACCGTTTCGAAGCATCTTCGAGCATATTGTCTGTGATCGGGATGCTGCAGAAGCCCATCGTAAATATCTGGTGCATGGCCTTGCAAACCATTTTGGCTGAACGGTTTCCGAAACTAAAATTTAAACTAAAGCAGTACAGTTTTTTGCCAACCTATGACATTGATGCGGCCTGGGCATACCGGCAAAAGGGATTGTACAGGACCCTGGGAGCCTATGCAAAAGACCTTTTTCAGCAGGATTGGGCGGAGATTAAGCAGCGTTCAGCCGTGCTTTTCGGTAAACAAAAGGACCCTTTCGATACCTTTGAACTGCAACTACAGTTTCAAAAACAATACAAACTACGACCGGCATATTTCATCCTGTTTGCCGACTATGGCGTTAACGATAAAAACATTCCTGTCCGCAACACAAAGTTCTGCGAACTGATCAGGATGATCAGTGATTATGCGGATGTTGGCATACACCCGTCTTATAACTCCTTTGGTAACAAAACGAAGCTCAGACACGAAATCAGCAGGTTGTCGCAGGTGCTCAACCAGGACATTACCATGAGCAGGCAGCATTTCCTGCGCATGAACCTGCCGGCCACTTATCATACCTTAATTGATTTCGATATCACGGATGATTTCACCATGGGCTATGCATCTCAGCCGGGATTCAGGGCAGGTATAGCCGACAGTTTTTTGTTTTACGACCTCGACCATGATATGGTAACCCCCTTGCGCGTACATCCGTTTCACCTGATGGACGGCACCTTGCGCGACTATATGCAACTCAATCCGACCGAAGCCATCAGGACGGCCGCAACAATCATTGCGGAGGTTAAGGCAGTGAATGGCTCTTTCGTCAGTTTGTGGCACAACGAAACGCTCAGCGATAAAAAGCGCTGGAGCGGCTGGCTCGAAGTCTACCAAAAGATCATCGAAATGGCGATCCCATAGCAATATGATCAGTTACCTGAAACATAGCGAGATTGACAAAATCAGGTGGGATAACTGCATCAAGGAATCCTTCAACGGGCAGGTGTATGCCTGGTCGTGGTACCTCGATATCGTCCATCCCGGATGGGAAGCCCTCGTCGAAGGCAATTACAACAGGGTATTTCCGCTGACAGCTAACCGTAAGCTGGGGATTTCGTATATGTTTCAGCCGTTTTTCACGCAACAGCTTGGGGTGTTTTCGCGATCGATACTGAATGCGGCCATTATCAATGAATTTCTGGCGGCTGTTCCGGCCCATATCCGCTTTGTCGAAATCAGGCTAAACTCACACAACAAGGTCGAAGCACCGGGAGTTAAAGTCACCCAGCACCTGAACCACGAACTCGACCTGATTAACACATACGACCGCCTGCAGCGAAAATACAGCAGCAACACCAAAAGAAACCTGAAAAAAGCCCAGGATGCCGGGCTCGTTCTGGGCAAACATGTTAAGCCCGACGAAGTCATCAGGCTCTTCAGGATGAATCGTGGCCGTACCATCAGCCAGTGGAACGAGCCGGTGTATGCACGCCTGAAGAAGTTGGTCTATATGGCCATCTACAGGGGGCAATGCCATGTGTATGGGGCTTATACAGCCAATAATGAACTCTGTGCCGGCGCGATATTCATTAAAAGCCACGGGAAGCTGGTGTTCCTGTTTTCTGGTGCCAGCACTGTCGGGAAAGAGCTCCATGGACTCACATTTATCCTTGATGCTGTGATCCGCGAAAACGCACCAGGGCACCTGATTCTGGATTTTGAAGGCTCAGACAACGAAGGACTGGCGCGTTTTTACAAAGGCTTTGGCAGCAAACAAACAACCTATCCGGGTATAGTCATCAACAGACTGCCACTCATTCCGCGTATTGGGCTGAAGCTGCTCCGCCGAAAGAAAAAACACTAATCGGTCATTGAATGGTGTTATTGTAAGGCGTAATACTTATTTTTGTAGCATAACAAACATGCCAAACCATGGTGAATAATCTAGGGGAGTCAAATTCGGTCTTTAATCATTTTATTGCTGAATTAAGAAATGCCGACATTCAGAGCGACAGGCTACGCTTCAGGAGAAACCTCGAACGCCTGGGTGAAATATTCGCTTACGAAATCAGCAAAACCTTTGAATACGCTCCCAGGGAGATCACCACTCCACTGGGAGTGGCCGAGGTGCAACTGATGGTTGAACAGCCTGTGCTGGCCACCATTCTGCGCGCCGGCTTGCCCCTGCACCAGGGTATGCTGAATGTATTTGATAAAGCCGACAATGCCTTTATTTCTGCTTACCGGAAATATGATAAGAACGAAGCCTTCGATATTCACATCGAATACCTGTCGAGCCCAAGCCTCACCGACAAAATTCTTGTGCTTTCGGACCCGATGCTGGCTACCGGAGCTTCACTTGTTAAGGCCATGAAAGAATTGCTTTCGTGTGGAAAACCAAAAAAAGTTCATGTTGTTTCCGTGCTGGCAAGCATCGAAGGCATCGAATTTGTTAAACGCCACCTTGGCCGGCTCGATCTGACGATCTGGGTCGGGGGCATTGATGATGAACTTACTGCACAGGCCTATATCGTTCCGGGCCTGGGCGACGCAGGCGACCTTGCCTATGGAAAGAAAACCGAATAAATTCCATGTATGAAGGAGTTGATTAGCGAGAACATTAAAATTTCACTCGAATCCATCAAGAGTCAGCTGCTGCGAACCTTGCTGACAGTGGCTATCATTGGCTTTGGCATCATGGCCCTGGTTGGAATTCTTACTGCCATCGACTCGGTGAAGTTCTTCCTTATCGAGAACTTTACCATGATGGGATCCAACACCTTTAACATCCGAAACCGTGAAATGGTTGTCCATATGGGTGGACGCCGTTCCAATGCTGACTCCTACAAGAACATTAGTTTTCAGGAGGCTAAAAGGTTCAGGGAACTGTTTGAGTTTCCGGCATCGACAAGTGTTTACACCTGGGGAACAGGCATTGCTACCATTAAATATGGATCGGAAAAGACGAATCCAAATATCCAGGTGGTAGGCGTTGATGAGAATTATATTTACAATGCCGGTTACGACATCGAATTTGGCCGTAACCTGAGCGCTCAGGAGGTGATCAAAGGCGACCATGTGGTTGTCATTGGTTCAGTGATCGCAAGAGATATTTTTAAGAATAATGAAGATCCCCTGGGAAAAATCATTTCCGTTGGTCCCGGAAAATACCGCGTCATTGGTGTGCTGAAAGAAAAGGGCTCGAGTATGGGCTTTAGTGGCGACCGCCATTGCCTGATTCCAATCAGTAACGTGAGGCAGTATTTTTCGCGGCCCAATATGAACTATACCATCAGTGTGCGCACAAACTCAACTGAAGAGATGGACGTGGCCATTGGTGAGGCTACCGGTGTGTTCAGGGTTGTGCGTGCCGATAAACCGGGCAACGACAACACCTTCAGCATCATCAAAAGCGACAATATTGCCAATATGCTGATTGGCCTTACCGGGAAAGTTAGTTTTGGGGCCACAGCCATCGGATTAATCACGCTCATGGGAGCCGCCATCGGCCTGATGAATATCATGCTGGTTTCGGTAACAGAACGTACGCGTGAGATTGGTATTCGGAAAGCCATGGGAGCAACAAGCAGAACCATCAGAAACCAATTCCTTGTCGAAGCCATCGTGATTGCACAAATGGGTGGAATTATCGGTATCATTGCCGGAATTTTGATCGGAAACGTGCTGTCGTATTTTATCGGAAGTCAGTTTATAGTGCCATGGGGCTGGATTGTTGTAGCTGTCTTGCTGTGCTTTATCGTGGCACTTGCTTCGGGCATTTTACCTGCTAATAAAGCTGCAAAGCTCGACCCGATCGAGTCGCTCCGTTATGAGTAGATAAAACTGATGGGCGTTCGCATACACTATACTAACAAAACTGATTTTACAATGGCTAAACAATACAAAGACCTGATAAACAACAACCGGCTTTGGGCCAGCGAAAAAAAAGAAAAAGAACCTGATTACTTCAGCCGGCTGAGTCTGGCCCAGCGTCCGCCTTTTCTCTATATTGGATGCTCCGACAGCCGCATGCCTCTCGATACATATACCAATACTGAACCCGGTGAACTCTTCGTACACCGAAATATCGCCAACCAGGTTTCATTAACAGATATCAATTTCCTGTCGGTCCTTGAATATGCTGTGAACGTTTTGAAGGTCCAGCACATTATCGTTTGCGGACATTACCACTGTGGCGGTATAGCCGCTGCATACCACGGCAAGGTCAAAGGACTTGTTGGAAACTGGACAAACCCGATCAGGGATCTGGTGCTTAATTATAACAGCGAGCTGAATGCCATTGAGGACCTCGATAAAAGACTCGATCTTCTGTCGGAATTAAATGTGATTCAGCAGGTTGAGAATTTGTATAAGACAAATATAGTGCAACATGCCTTGCAAAAATGTCATGCCGGATTTCAGATTCATGCCTGGGTGCTCGATATTTCCACCGGATTGATAAAAGAACTTGAATTGCCCATGGAGGCATGGAAAAACAAGGGGCTGATTCCGGAAACTGTAGAAGAGGATCCGGGCAAAAACGAAAACCACGAAGCACACGGTGTGTAATTAAACACAAAACTGATGGCACAATTAAACCCAAACTTGAGAGACGGATTCGGATCGAAATTAGGCGTAATTGCTGCTGCAGCAGGCTCTGCAGTCGGACTTGGCAACATCTGGCGATTTCCCTACGTTGTTGGACAAAATGGGGGAGGCGCATTCCTGCTGGTTTATCTGCTGTTTATTTTGGTAATTGGCGTACCTGTGATGCTCTCTGAATTTGTCGTTGGACGCAGGTCACAGCGCAATGCCCTGGGTGCTTTCAAGAAACTGGCTCCGGGAACATACTGGCACGTCATCGGCATCATGGGAATCGGTGCAGCATTCTTCATCCTTTCTTTCTATACCACGGTTTCGGGATGGACCCTCGAATACCTTGTCTTTTCGCTGAGCAGCAGCTTCGAAGGAAAAGACAAGGAAGAACTGAATGTGATGTTTGAGCAGTTCAGGATGAGTGGCCTCAAACCACTGATTTATCAGATGATATTCATGTTTTTTACTGCCTTTATCGTGTTCAAAGGCGTCAAAAATGGCATCGAAAAGTACACCAAGTTGCTCATGCCAGCCTTGCTGCTCATTATTGTTGTGCTGTGCGTCAGGGCGGTGACCTTGCCCGGAGCCGGCCAAGGACTGGTGTTTTTGTTCAAGCCTGATTTTATGAAGATTACCGGTGATGTGGTGCTGCAGGCGCTCGGGCAGGCGTTTTTCTCACTCAGTATTGGTATGGGCGCCCTGATTACCTATGGTTCATACATCAACAGCGAAAATAACCTCTCAAATTCGGCCTTTTCTGTTACCCTGACCGATACGTTGGTGGCTGTGCTGGCTGGCGTGGCAATATTTCCGGCTGTTTTTGCCTTTGGCATTCAGCCCGAAGCCGGACCGGGTCTGGTGTTTATTACACTCCCGATGATTTTTGAACAAATGGCAGGAGGATACTTTTTCTCACTCATCTTTTTTCTCCTGCTCGTTATCGCTGCACTTACCTCCACCATCTCAGTGCTCGAAGTTGTAGTCGCCTATGTGTCGGAAGAACTTGGGATGAACAGAAAAAAAGCCACCGTGTTGTCTGCAATCAGCATCTCGGTCCTTGGCATTTTTTGCACCCTGAGTCAGGGGCCAATGCCCGAAATTCATATCGGAAACAGAAACCTGTTCGATATCCTGGAGTTCGTTTCCGCCAACATCATGTTGCCACTGGGAGGTCTGCTTATTGTCTTGTTCGTTGGCTGGTACATGAAGAAAGATGAGGTATTTGATGAAATTTCGAATAAAAATAAACTGAAAGTCAGGTTTAAATGGCTTTATCTTTATATCATTAAATTTGTTGCACCTGTTGCCATCGCCCTTGTCTTTCTGAATGGCCTTGGTTTCTTTGGTGCTTTCAGCAATTAGAGACAGATTTCTGAGGTTCAAATTCATCGTTAACAGCGGCTAATTTGAAACAGTTTATCCAGCAGATAAAGCAAGTGTTTGCTTACAACCGCCGTGAAAAAGTGGCTGTGATGATATTGGTTATTGTCGCGATGGTTTTGCTAGTTGTAAGCAGTTTCCCTCAGTTTTTTGTAAAGAAAAAGGCAGTCGATTTCAGGGAATTCGATTCACTGCTTGTCGCGCTTGAAAAGGGCAGGGCGAAGGAGCAACGTGCACCCATTGAGCCAGGAAGCTTTGAATCCACCAATCCGGATGCTTCCTTTCTTGCCGCAAAGCTGAAGCCCTTTCCGTTTAATCCGAATATGCTTCCCGAAGAGGACTGGACAAGAATCGGCCTCAGCGAAAGCCAGATCAGGATGATTAAAAACTACGAAAAGAAAGGAGGAAAGTTTCTGCGGAAAAAGGACCTTTCGAAAATCTACGCCATTTCAGCAGCAGAATATGCAATCCTTGAGCCATTTATCGTTATTCCGGATGTGGATGAGCCCAGCAGGACCCAGCCTGGTCGGGAGAAACCTAAGCCACCACCTGTCGCTGAAACAAAGCCTGTTCCAAGGGTGGTTGAGCTAAACACAGCCGATTCGGTGCAATTGATGGCATTGAGGGGAATCGGACCCTGGTACGCCAGGCGAATCATTCAATACAGGCAGCAACTGGGAGGCTATGTTGATGTTTGGCAACTATTGGAGATCAAAGGCATCGACAGCTCCCTGTTGTTGGAACTGAAACCTTATTTCCGCATCGATAGCACGCGTATTGAACGCATTGATCTGAATACAGAAAAGTTCCGTGATTTGTTGCGCCATCCATATTTCAATTACCAGCTTACAAAACTGATTGTAAATCACCGCGAACGCAAGGGTAAGTTTTCGTCATGGAATGCATTTATCGCCCTGTTTCCGGGTACGCCCGACAGCATCACCCGATTGAAACCTTATGTGAAGTTTTGACTGGCCCAACATCGATATTTTTCAACCTGAAATCACCTGAAAAAATGATTCGTTTTGTTGCAAAACTATCTGCGGAAAGCCCCACGAAACGCGAAAAATTGGCCATGGCGAATACCACAATATTTATTTTTCAGCTTGGTTAAAAATGGATTAAACAAGCCTTACCTTTAGCGGCTTTTTCGCAAATCCGCGATGTTTCGTTTTTGTTGTCTGCTGTTTGTAATATTTGTTTATACGATTGTAAATGAATAGAATATAACAATTGACAAATAATCAGCACGGGGAGTTGTGGGGAATAAGATGAAAAATCGGGAAAGGGATTTTCAGGCGGAATACCTTAGGAGCGATTGAAAAGCAATGCTTGAACAATACAGTTATGGGTTGATATATCGATTTGATCACTTGCTGATATGAACACTACTGCACTTATCTTTTTAATCATTACGGTAACCGTCATTACCGTCATCACGGGTTATTTTTTCATCAGGGTGATGTTCTCCGGATCGACGACAAAAAATGCCGAAGGACAAACATGGACCCGTATTGGCCTGGTGTTGGCCATGGCTGGAAATGCTGTCGGCTTTGGAAATTTTCTGCGCTTTCCTGTGCAGGCCCTGCAGAATGGGGGAGGAGCCTTTATCATTCCATACCTGGTTTGTTTTTTGCTTATGGGCATACCCTTGCTGTTTGTGGAGTGGACCATTGGCCGGTATGGCGGAAAGTTCAACAATCACTCCACGCCCTTCATGTTGGCAAACCTTGATAAGCGGGCGGTATGGAAATATATCGGTGTGTTCGGACTCTTCAGTAATATCGGCATTGCAGCCTATTATTGCTATATGGAATCCTGGACACTGGCTTATGTGTTTCATTCTGCTGTAGGCACCTTCACGGGCCTGTCGCAGGCAGAAGTCGCCAATGTATTCACTGATTATATCGGCTTAAGAAAGGACACCTTTATTCCTTTTGAAGCCATTGTGTTTTATGTGTTGTGCCTCGCATTAAACATTTACATCCTTTCGCGCGGACTCGAAGGCATCGAAAAGGTGGCCAAGATCGGCATGCCCTTATTGATTTTGTTCGGTCTTTTTCTGGCCATTAAGGCCATCACGCTGAAGGCAGGTGAAAATGGGGTAGTGTTTGATGGATCCATGGGACTGGACTTTTTATGGACCCCCAATTATGCTTCCATCTGGAGTCCCAAAGTATGGTTTGCTGCAGCAGGGCAGATATTCTTCACCCTTTCGGTGGGCATGGGCTCTATTCAGTGTTATGCTTCTTATGTGCATGCCAACGATGACATTGCACTCAATAGCATGTCTGCAGGTTGGATGAACGAATTTGTTGAGGTTGTGCTCGGTGCCGCGCTCATCATCCCTATATCAGTTGGCTACCTGGGCATCGACCGCGTGAAGGAACTTGCCGAACTTGGTGGCCTGGCCATCGGGTTTAAGGTGTTGCCATACCTGATAAACCAATGGGCACCGGTGATTGCCACGATAGCGGGTATCATGTGGTTCTCGCTGCTGTTCCTGGCAGGAATCACATCCTCACTGGCTATGGGTAAGCCATGTGTGAGCTTTATGGAAGATGAATTTCATTGGTCAGGGAAAAAGTCTGCTTTGTGGTTTGGAATACTGATACTGCTGCTGGGATTGCCAACCGTGTTTTATTTCAATTACGGGGTGTTCGATCAGTATGACTACTGGACAGGAACGGTTTCCCTGTTTGTGTTTTCCCTGTGCGAGATCATCCTGTTTTCGTGGGTGTTCGGGATCAATAATGGCTGGAACGAATTAAACCGGGGGAGTGATATCACCATACCAAAGGTGTACAAATATGTGTTGAAGTACGTCACACCAGTACTATTGATCGGGGTATTTATCGGGGCCATTTTCAATCCGGCCGGCAATGACTGGTCTGCTGCATTTCAAAGCCTGGTTTCAGGAAACGGTTGGCCTTTCGATCATGGATCGATTGTCCATATGATCACCAATGCTGCCCTGAAGGAAAAGCTTGCGCTCGCAACAGATGCTGAAACAATCACTTACCTGAAAAAAAGCATGTGGTACATCAATGGTGCCAAGATCCTGTTGCTGATGGTATTTATTGGCATTGGCATATTGGTTTATGTTGCCAGCCGCCGGAGAAAAGCCGCCGGAAGGCTTTCCTGAATCCATCATAAGGTAATGCATTGATTTCAGTTGCCATAGCTATTTGTTCCGGATTGTGATGGCAGGGTCAATGAAAACAGGCGACAATTGATTATGCGCGCCTGGCTGCTGCCCGAATTTGTAATATACTTCCCTGTATTTTGTTCAACAAAACCAGTGCTGTGGTTGTTAATTTTATCTAAGTTTGGCATTAACTATGTAAAATGGCCTGTAAGGATGAAGTGATGTGTTGATTTAACGTTGTGTGGATAAGCCATTTTATCCTGGTCATAGTCCAGAGATGAACGAGATAATGATTTAAACAATACAAGATGACAAAATTATTCAATGAGTTTTTTAACAGCGAAAAGGCCGGTGGGATCATCCTGGTAATTGCCACGGTTTTATCACTCGTAATCGCAAACTCTGCCTTACAGGATGGGTACATTCAGTTCTGGGAATTCAACATTGCCTCCCATAGCCTGGTTCACTGGATTAACGACGGCCTGATGGCCATCTTTTTCCTGCTCATTGGATTGGAACTTGAACGGGAAATCTATGTTGGTGAACTTGCGGATATTAAAAACGCAAGCCTTCCTATTTTTGGTGCAATTGGTGGCATGCTGGTTCCTGCAGGCCTGTTTCTGTTGTTTAACTACGGACTTAGCACCCAATCAGGTATTGGTATTCCCATGGCCACCGACATCGCATTTGCCGTTGGCATCCTTTCGCTGTTAGGAAACAGGGTGCCATTGTCGCTGAAGGTGTTTATCATTGCCCTTGCAATTATCGACGACCTGGGGGCCATTATCATCATTGCCATCTTTTACACAACCACCTTATCACTGACAAACCTGTTTATCGCCCTGGGTGTTTTTGCCTTGCTGATTGTGTTAAACCGCTTAAAGGTCAGAAACCTGATTCCTTACCTTATCGGTGGCCTTATCATGTGGTATTTTATGCTGCACTCAGGCGTGCATGCCACAATCACCGGGGTGCTGCTCGCCTTTGCGATCCCCTTCGGTGATGGGAGCCACAAATCGCCGTCGTATGTGTTGCAGCATTTTCTGCATAAACCAGTCGCTTTTATCATCCTGCCTTTGTTTGCCATCGCCAATACCAGCATCGCCATCGGAGCCGACTGGATGAGCGGACTGGCTACTCCTTCAAGCCTTGGAATAATTTCCGGCTTGCTTATCGGCAAACCCATGGGTATTTTCCTGTTCACCTTGCTGGCCGTCACCTTTGGCCTGTCGCGCTTGCCCGAAGGCCTTAGATGGATTCACCTGATTGGTGCCGGATTTTTGGCAGGAATAGGATTTACCATGTCCATCTTCATCACCATCCTTGCTTTTGATCAGCCTGAACTTGTAAGCAGCGCAAAAATTGCGATCCTGATTGCTTCGGTGATTGCCGGAACCACTGGTTTCATCTGGTTAAAAAACAGCCTGCGTCCGGCTGTTGAATAAGCCAGCCCTGGTTCATGCCTACGGACTATCCTGAGAAATGATTGTTGTTTATGAACTGTCAGAATATCAAATCATTAACTGTGATTTTTGATTGAAAGGGGATGGGCTGTTTAGCTTTGTTCCTTTGAATTGTTATTTTTGCATACATCATGAAACAACGTGACTACGTTTTGCGGGAAATTGAAAAAATGGGCGTGCTGATACGGGCGTTCTTCGGGATTTTCTCTGGCACAGACAACCGGGAAGTTACCGAGCCGGCGGCAAGTCTGGCTGAACTGAAATCCACCATGTTGAGCGAAACGGGTTTTGACCTGGATACGTTCATTTCGCTTGAAGAAGCTGACAAACAGGATTATATTTCAGGTTTTGTTGGCTTCAATGTGCTGAATGTTGAACTGCTTGCAGACCTGCTCACCAACATCAGCAGGCAGGTCGATCTGCCAGGCAGACAGACTTACCTGAAGGCAGCCCTCCACCTCTATTCCCTGTGCAATATTTCGGATAAAACCTATGTGTTTGCGCGCGAAAATAAGATCCACGAGCTCACACGATTGATTGAATCAGACGGATGCGTATAGTTCCCAATTCAATGCGAGATAAACACGGCGCAGGATGGATGAACGCTGCGGCCCTCAGCAAGCATTGCGATAGGTTCCTTTGCATTTTTATAAACACGTTGACAACAACAAAAATTGATAAACCCCAATGAGATCCGTACCAGAATTGAAGTTATTTTCAACCATTAAATGTCCGGTTTGCGGCTTCAGCAAGCAAGAGCAGATGCCTACGGATGCCTGTCAGTTTTTCTACGCGTGCACGGAATGTGGCACTTTGCTCAAGCCAATGGCCGGTGATTGTTGTGTATTTTGTTCCTATGGCTCCGTAAAATGCCCTCCCAAACAGGAACAGGGAAGCTGCTCGTGCTGTTGTTAAAATAGGACGGTGATACCCTTGAAAGGGTATTGTTTGCTAAAACGCTCATAAAATGCCTTTTAAACAATGATTAAAACAAATATGATGAAGAAAAGACTGTTGATGCTGGGTGTGATGACAGCAATGCTGTTTGGATGTACGCAGGCTGTTAAGGAAACCTCTGTAGATGAAAGCAAAGCTGATGTTTCGGCTGAGAAAATCACCAACCCCCTGGCCCTTGAGGTTGTGGCCGAAACCCAGCGGTCGTGGCAGGCATACAGGCAATACGCCTGGGGGCACGACGCCCTGAATCCGCTGACGAAGTCGTTCGATGATTGGTACGATGAGCCTTTGTATATTTCACCAATTGACGCTTACAGCACGCTGTACCTCATGGGACTGATGGATGAAGCGCAGGAAATTGAGCGTTATGTTGTCGATTCACTGAGTTTTGATAAAAACATCAATGCCAAAATATTTGAAGTCAACATTCGTATCTTAGGCGGGTTGCTGTCGATGTATGAATTGTCGGGCAATCCCAGGGTACTCGCCAAGGCCCGCGATTTTGCCGATCGCATGCTGCCTGCCTTTAACACCAAAACCGGCATACCCAAATACTGGGTGAACCTGCAAACAGGTGAGGCCTCAGGCGATACCGTCAATGTGGCTGAAGCCGGCACCTATACCTTCGAGATGGGGATTTTAAGCTATTATACCAACGACCCGAAGTACTATGCTGCAGGGAAAAATGCCACACTGGCCATCTATGAACGCCGCTCACCCCTGGGACTGATTGGTGATGTGATTGATGTGGAAACCGGAGAATGGGTGTCGGCACAGAGCCATATTTGTGCCGGTGTTGATTCTTATTATGAATACCTGTACAAGAGCTACCTGCTGTTTGACGATCCTCAGTTGGGGAGCATTTGGCACGAAAGTGTGAATCACATCAACAAATACATTGCCGACGAATACGATGGCAAGCTTTGGTACCGGCGTGTGAACATGAATACCAGCGAACCGGTGAGTTCGGTGATCACACTGTATGATGCCTTCTTTCCGGCAATCCTGGCGCTATCAGGCGATATTCCGCGGGCGAAACGCTTGCAAAACACCTGGGACTGGCTATGGAACAAATACGGACTCGAGCCTATGGCATACGATTACCGCAAAGCCATTGCCACCTATCCGGTGTATGACCTGAATCCTGAAATCATCGAATCGGCCTATTACCTCTATCACCTTACGGGTGACAGCGCATATTGCCAAATGAATGAAAAGTACTGGAGCGACATCAAAAAATACTGCAGGACTGAGGTTGCTTTTACCTCCATCGAAAATGTGGAAACCATGAAACAGAAGGATTATATGCCCACCTTCTTCTTTGCCGAGACGCTGAAATACCTTTACCTCACTTTTTCGCACGGACAGAGTAGCTTCGACTTCGATAACCAGGTGTTCAATACCGAGGCCCATCCGTTTAAAAGGAGCAGCTTCGACAAGCAGGAAGCCAAAAAACGGCTTGGATTTTAACAACACAAAACCACATGGAAAAGCTCGAAGTCAGGGTAAAAGACAATGTGATGTGTCCGTTAGACGTGGTGTTTAATGCCATCACGCAGGTTGAATCACTTTCTGGCTATTTCATCAGCCGGGCGGGTGGACCATTGGTTGAAGGCCAAACGGTGGACTGGTTTTTCGATGATGCCCAGGTGCAGGTTGCCGTGCTGGTGCTTGTCCTTGATCCTGCCGGAAGGTTTTCTTTCGAATGGGGAGCAAGTGAAGCGAAAACCAGCCTTGGATGTTTGGCGTAATATCACCGGAATCGATCCGCTTATAGGTCGTAATTGCGCAAAGGGATAAATATTGATACAGTTACTACCTATTGTAATAAACAAAAAATCAGGTTAAAGTAGATTTGTTTTTCGTTCTTTGACCATCGTTTTTTAATCAATGGCTGGTAAAAAGCCATCATGGGATTATTATATCATTAGCTATATTATTGATTATGTATTGGTTAAAACACACAATTCAAAAAGAACAAGTCCAAAAAACCGTTATATTATAAAAATATCATCTGTAAGAATATAGACTTCCCATAGTAAAGTGGCACGTCCAACTCAGTTTTATTCTCCATTCTCCTGCTTTTTTCTTTTCATTTTCAAGCAAATACTGATAGTCAGTGCTTTGTTATTATTTTTGCAGGAGAACGCTGAATAAAACACTATTCGTTGGCATTCATTGTAGAAAAAGCCACGTTTTAAAGAAAACTAACTTAAATAAGATTAGCTATCTTTGAGATTGAATAATAGAACTATAATGATAAAAGAGACTGCAATAAAATTATTTCAAGACCAAAGAGTTAGGGTTCATTGGAACGATGAACAAGAAAAATGGTACTTCTCAATTATTGATGTTATTGGGGTACTAACTGAAAGTAGCAATCCAAGAAAGTATTGGAGTGTTCTGAAAACAAGATTGAAACAAGAAGGAAGTGAAGTGGCTACAAATTGTAGCCGTTTGAAATTAATTGCCAGTGATGGCAAAATGAGACTGACAGACATTGCGGACACAGAACAGTTGTTAAGACTCATTCAATCAATCCCATCACCTAAAGCTGAACCCTTTAAGGTTTGGCTAGCAAAAGTTGGTTACGAAAGAATCGAAGAAACAGAGGATCCTGAAAAAGCATTTGACCGAGCAATGGAAACATACTTAAAGAAAGGCTATTCTGAAAAGTGGATTAACCAACGACTTAAAAGTATTGAGGTCAGAAAGGAACTAACAGATGAATGGGATCTGAGGGGAGTTAAAAAAGGATTGGAATATGCTATTTTGACTGATGAAATAACTAAAGCTTGGGCAGGTCTTTCTGTCAAAGACTACAAAAAGCTAAAAGATTTGAAAAAAGAAAATCTTAGGGACAATATGACAAACCTTGAATTAGTATTGAATATGCTTGCGGAGGCAACTACTTCAGAAATTTCGAAAAAGAAGGAACCTAAGACTTTTGATCAGAATAAGACAATTGCAAAAATGGGAGGAACAATCGCTGGTAATACTCGAAAGGAAATAGAAAGTAAAACAGGTGAAAATATTGTGACTTCGAAAAATGCAAAAAGACTAAAATCAAAAAATGACTCAAACAGATTGGAAGAATAACAACGAAATGCCAACAATGGATATACTTTATGGTGAGTTACGTGATGAATATGCGTATTTTAGTTCCAAATATACATCAGGGTGAGCAGAATGATTTGTCTTTCAATGTCCGTCACAAAGCATATGCTTCCCCAGGGGCGACGCATTAAAAAAAAAGTGATCCAAAAACATCAAAAATTCAGTAAAAATATTTTGTTTAAATAGCTGATATTCAGTTAAATAAACTTGTTTCAATCAATAATATTTATTATATTT
>Ga0180007_10003319_pt1 | contig 18054 bp, 16 predicted proteins | sample MM_PC_MetaG_FD_121122 | JGI IMG/M metagenome (GOLD analysis project Ga0180007, IMG submission 121122) | Groundwater microbial communities from the Aspo Hard Rock Laboratory (HRL) deep subsurface site, Sweden - MM_PC_MetaG | ecosystem: Environmental > Aquatic > Deep subsurface > Groundwater... | reverse complement strand
TCCGTTACCATCCAGATTTCTCCTTTTGAGTGTGATTTGGATAGTCGTACCATTTTTTTAAGGTTTTACATTTCGGGAATTTTAATTGTCGTTAGGCGGGAATTATAACTGACGCTGATCATACCCCGAAAAAATCGCCTCATAACAGAGTGACGGAATCCCCTGCCTCCCTTTGCCCAGGTCATACAGCACCGCCTTTTCACCCGGGACAAACGGCATCACCCCCGGAAAGAGCCGACGCAAAAAAGGAAAATGCCGTTCCAGGGGGATATACTCGCCAAACGGCACCAGGATGTTCTTGTGGTAGGTCTCGCCCTTTAGGCCGCGTTTATCCATAAAGACCACACTATTGTAGTAGAAGGGTCCTTTCGGATCAGCCACGGCGGCACAGGAGATCATGACAGCCATGCCCGTATCCTTTACAAGGAGCGGCATATCTTTGCCAGCCTCATCGGCAGTACAGGAATAGCCGCAGGGGAGTTCCGGGAAAGCCATCAGCTCGGCTTTCGGATAGTTCAGGGCGGCCTGGCGGCTGAACTTCAGCACGGCATGGTAAGCGCAGAAAATGACTGTCCAGCCCCAGGCCTGCCAGGGGGGAAGCCCCACCAGCCCCACCAGGTTGATCTTGAGCCACCATACAGCGGAAAACCAGAAGCAGAAACCGCACACAAAGCCGCTTACCAGACCGTGTTTGGCCTCCGACCGGTACAGGGAAAGGCCTAACGGCACAAGACAGACCCAGACGGACATGGGGAAGGAGAAGGCCTGGGAACTGAACCAGTAGAGCAGCCCGGACAAAGCAGGCAATAATTAAGATGCGCAGAATCATGAATTTCATTTTCAGTGCGGACCTTTTAAATGAATCATTGTCCTTTCATGCAGCATTTTTTGTATTTTTTATTGCTGCCGCAGGGACATTTTTCGTTCCGCCCGATTCTTTTCATTTGTTTCCCAACCCCCATGTATCCAGAGGGTAAAAGGGAGGGAATTTGCCTGCCTGTCCGCTCCAGCAAATCGAAATGAAAGGAGACATAGGCCTCCAGAATCTGTTCTGCCGTGACCTGGATGTCCTTGCAGATCACGGGACGTTTCAGGTAGGGACGACCCTTTTCCAGCCAGTCCAAAGCAGCATTAAAATCCCCTTTCTCTTCTGCTATCTCTGCCAGGGACAACTGGGCTTCAATATAGAATGGACCTTGCTCGATGGCCTTTTGGTATTGTTCTTCGGCAAATGTATATTGATTTAGCGATTTATAAACATTGCCAAGGCCGATATACAAATCAGGTTTTTTCGGGTTTTTTCGGATCTTTTCCTTGTACAGTGCAATGCCCTGGGCCAGGGAGATCTGTTTCCCCAGGATTGACGCGTTTAAAAACCGAACGGCTCCGGTAAAGGGGGTCTCTTTGGTTTCATCCGGGCTTTTCAGGGTGGTCAGGCGCAACAATTCGGCAGTGACAGCCATCTGCCCCATGGGGGCGATATTAAACTCGCTGATCCTGTTGCAGGAGATGCAGGTCAGCTCCTGTGCAACATAGGCGTCTCCCTGGGGGGATGTAATAATGTTGCTGCATTCATAGTCATTGATATCACCGCAAGAGCTGCATTCCAATGCCAGGGTCAGAACGGATCGGGCAATACCGGATTTCAGGATATCCATGGCCCCATTAAGACTTTCCCCAGGAGAAGCAAGGGAATCCAGTATCTCCTGGGTTTTCCCATCGGCTTTTCCCCTAAGGGTGGTGACAATCACATAAAGTTCGTCAATACCCTTTTGATTTTTACCGACCTTATGGCCCAGAAGGGCCAGGGCCTTCTGACTGACCAGGTTTTGGCATGTTGCCAGGGTGTCTGCCCGAAAAGAACGGAGAAAACAGTCAAAGTGTTTGATCAGAAAGTCTTCAGCCCGGGGGGTTCCGATCTTCCGGATTATGTCCAGCATATCCAGTAACCTGAATTCTGGTATCTCCTTGCCCACCTTTGAATCCAGGCAATCAATGGCCTCATCTTTGAAGCAGGACAGGGCCAGGATCGTCTTTTTAATGAGCCAGTCGGCATCCTCGTCAAAATCATATAAAAACACATTGGCAAGCCCCGGAACAAAGGCTGGATCTCTGAAATGCGCCATGAGTTCCATTGCGTTTTCAATGACAAATTCTCCATCTCCCACCCGTTCCAGATCGCCCATGCCTTTCTCCAGAGCTGCGCACAAAAGGGAAACTCTGCTTTGGGGAGGGATTCCTGAAAGATAGGTTTTGATCTGGGCCATACAAGGAATATCCTTGGAATCTATGGTGATAAATTCCAGTACATTGGCATCGGAAAACCGGGCCGACTCAATTTCCTCTTTTCGATGAAATTGCCAGACGATGGATGCGAAAACAGCCAAAATAGCATGGTGCAGGTGATGTGATTCCAAAAGCAGCATCAATGCCTTGTCCTGGATCAATGTCCGGATGATGCTGGTCAAAAGCGGTTCATTAATGCTGGACAGAAGCGCCGGGATCATGGAATTTTCAGATAAATTTTCTGACCGGATAAGGGTATTATAAAGGTCAAACAACCGGCCACCGCTCCAGGCGGCCGGGTAGAGAGAATCTAAAAGCTTTGGGGCAGAGGTATTTTCATTGTTTTCCAGGTCAAAAAACAGATTCAGTTCAAACGGATATCCGGTCAAAAACCGCTCCAGGGTCAATACATGCCGAAAGAGAAGGCAGACATCGTAGTAATTGAAATCCTCGGTAGCATAGGCCTGAACCAGGTGTTCCAGGTAAGTTTTGGCCATCGGAACCGCTTCGGGACGGTCCAGCAGGAGAGCGATGGATGCCTGGTTGGACAAAACCGCATGGAAATGGGGGGATTCTGCCAGGGAATCCGGTGCTCTGAGCAAAAGGGCATGGGTCTTTTCAAAGTATTCACGGCACAACGCCCGGGGAAGAAATTCAAAATGGTTCTGCCAATAAAAGGTATTGATCGTGACAGGCGCTTGGTCGATCTGCTGTTGAATTTTTTGTTTCAGGGTACGAAGAAACACGTCAGGTGCATTGGCCTTGATAATGGCGTCTAATTTTTCACCGTAGTCTGAAATAGACCCGTTTTCATAACGATCGGAAAGTTCATCCATCACCGGGACAAAAAATGAGGGAGGCACCTGTGCGAACATAAGCGAACGCATAAACATATCCCCGTTGTCCAGAATGTTCAGTAAAAAGGATCTGGTAAATACCCGGGTTTCAATTTTACGGGCCGATTCAGGATCACTCTCCTTTAGATCCCGGTATTTATCCAGAATAAAATCTGCAAACAAAAGGATTTGCCAATCTGCTCGGTTGAGTATTATGTCAATATCCACAGGCTTTTATCTCCACCATTGTGCATGTTCCCGGTTCATCAAAAGGGCCGTGGGGAAAATGCCGCGGCCCCAAAATATGGGATACTATTTAAGACAAGCCTTGGTCTTTGTCAAGAAAAGGGATCTAAGCCTTGATCAAATTTTTTTGTTCAACCCCATTCTAAAACAACCTTGCCGGCTGCGCCGCGGTTCATTGCTTCAAAACCTTTAAGATAGTCGTCCACAAAAAACCTGTGGGTAATCACAGGATCGATATCAAGGCCGGACTGGAGCAGGCTGATCATCTTATACCAGGTCTCAAACACTTCTCTGCCGTAAATCCCTTTTAAGGAAAGACTTTTGAAAATAACCTGATCTGTATTCAGAACAGGTTTTTGGGCAAAAATTCCCAATAGTGCAATTTTGCCGCCATGATTCATGTTGTCTATCATCTGGTCAAGGGCCGATGGGATACCTGACATCTCCAGGCCGATGTCAAAACCCTCCTTCATCCCCAGTTCCTGCTGAACCTGCCCGAGGTTTTCCGTGGATATATTGACCGTCCTTGTGGCACCAAGTTTCTTGGCCAGCTCAAGGCGATAGGGATTCACATCCGTTATAACAACATGGCGGGCACCGATTTTTCTGGCCAGGGCAGCCGCCATCATGCCGATGGGGCCGGCTCCTGTGATCAACACATCTTCTCCTGCAAGATCAAAGGAAAGAGCCGTGTGGGCGGCATTGCCAAGGGGATCAAGGATGCAGGCCAGGTCATCGCTGATATTATCCGGTACAAGATAGGCGTTTACTGCCGGCAGGGCCAGATATTGGGCAAAGCACCCTGGGCGGTTGACTCCCAGGCCGCTTGTGTTTTTGCACAGATGGCGTTTGCCGGCCCTGCAGTTTCTGCAGGAACCGCAGGTTAAATGGCCTTCTCCTGAAATTCTTTGGCCCAGGGTAAAATTTTTGACATTCCTGCCTGTTTCAATGATTTTTCCCACAAATTCATGGCCGATGACCATGGGTGTTTTAATGGTTTTCCGGGACCACTCATCCCAATTGTATATGTGCAGATCTGTTCCGCAAATTGCAGTTTTCAAAATCTGGACAAGAACATCGTCCGGTCCGCATTCAGGCTTGGGAACATCCTGAATAGATAGGCCTTTTTTGGGTTCTGCTTTGACAAGTGCTTTCATTTTTCCTCGTTTCTGTAAAAAAATTCTATATGACTCCCAGCTCTTTACCTGTTTGCTCAAAGGCCGATATTGCAAAATCCAGATGTTCTGGTTCATGGGCTGCAGAGATCTGGGTACGGATGCGGGCCTTGCCCATGGGAACAACAGGATAGCTGAACCCCACAACATAAACGCCAAGATCAAGCATTCTGGTTGCCATATGGGTTGCCAATTTAGCATCTCCCAGCATGATCGGTATAATTGGATGGTCTCCGGGCACAAGGGAAAAACCCAATTGTGTCATTTTTGTTCTGAAATAGTCTTTGTTTGCTTCAAGCTTTTTGCGTAATGGATCACCTGCCTGGATCATGTCCAGAACCTTGATGGAAGCGGCTGCGATCATAGGAGCCAGCGTGTTTGAAAAAAGGTAGGGCCGGGATCGCTGGCGCAGCCATTCTATTATATTGTGACCTGCTGCGGTATATCCGCCTGAAGCTCCGCCAAGTGCCTTTCCAAGGGTGCCGGTAAGAATGTCCACCCTTCCCTCTACCCCGCAATATTCAGGCGTTCCCCGGCCGTTTTCCCCCATGAATCCAACCGCATGGGAATCATCCACCATGACAAGGGCATTGTATTTTTCTGCAAGATCACAGATGTCTGCAAGTTTTGCAATGGTGCCGTCCATTGAGAAGACTCCGTCCGTGGCAATCAATCTGTGACGGCAGTTTTTTGATGCCTTGAGCTGGGATTCCAGATCATCCATGTCATTGTTTTTATATCGAAACCGTTTTGCACGGCACAGCCTGATACCGTCAATGATGCTGGCATGATTCAGTTCATCGCTTATTACAGCATCCTCTGATCCCAGTATGGCCTCAAAAAGACCGCCATTGGCATCAAAACAGGAAGCGTATAAAATAGTATCTTCCATGCCGAGGAAATCACTGATTTTGGCCTCTAAATTTTTATGCAGATCCTGGGTCCCGCAGATAAACCGGACCGAGGCCATGCCGAATCCATATTGATCCCCCCCTTTTTGGGCGGCTTTTATGAGTTCGGGATGGTTGGCAAGGCCCAGGTAATTGTTGGCACAAAAATTAAGGACCTGGTCATTGTTTTCCAAGCCAATATCCGCCTTTTGCTGGGAAACGATTATTCGTTCCTGCTTGTACAGGCCCTGGGCTTTAAGTTGGTTTATGTCCTGATTTAATTGCTCTAAAAGCAAATGGGTCTGTTCCATTTTGCCTCCTGCCGATGTGATGTTCAACCCGGCACAGCCCCAATGGTGTGGCGGGTTGAACAGGGTTTTAACAATTTTTGATAAAAAACAGGTGGGTGTTTACATCTGTTTTTTATGCATCAAACAGGTCTTCAACACTCAGATATCTCTCGCCTGAATCGGCAAATATACCAACCAGAGTTTTGCCCTTGTTTTCCGGCATATTGCCAAGTCTTTCCAATACACAGGCCACGGCCCCGGAAGTGATACCGACCAGAATACCTTCTGTTCTGGCAAGCTGTCTGCACATTGCAAACGCATCTTCCTCTTTTACCAGCAGGATCTCATCGATAATGTCCCGATCCAGAGTTTCAGGCACAAAACCCGGAGCGGTACCCATCATGCGATGGGGTTTAAAGATGCCTTTGGAAATGAATGGAGCGCTTTCAGGCTCAATGGCCATGAGCTGAACCTTGGGATTCTGTTCCTTGAGATATTTCCCGGCCCCGCAGATCGTGCCGCCGGTACCGAGGCCTGCAATCAGGATATCAATGGTTCCTTCCGTGTCTTTCCACAACTCAGGGCCCGTGGTTTTGTAATGGGCCTGGGGATTGTTCATATTAATGTGCTGGCCCACATAAAAGTACTCGGGATGTTGTTCTCTTATTTCATTCATCCGTACCTTAGCACCTTTGGTACCAAGGGAGGCGTCAGTCAACTCAAGTTCGGCCCCAAGGGCCTTCATTATTTTACGCCTTTCAATGCTCTGGATGGCCGACATGCAGAGGATAAGCCGATACCCCTTAAGGGCAGATATATAGGCCAGGGCCATACCGGTATTGCCGCTGGTCATTTCGATCAAGGTATCGCCCGGTTTGATTTTGCCGGTCCTTTCAGCCTCGCTGATGATATTCAGCATGGGCCGGTCCTTGACGCTAAAGGGATTCATGAATTCACACTTGGCAAGCAGCGTTGCATTGTCTGAAAGTTTGTTAAGTCTTACCAGAGGGGTGTTTCCGATTAAATCAAGCATTGAGTTTGAATATTTCATACATTTCTCCTGTTACTGCATCGTAATAATTTGTAAAATAATGGCTGTAAATACACATTATTTTTGCCAGCATTTTGATGTCTTGCCATCAAATAGTTTTTCTGATTTTGATACCAGTGTGGCACCTACAATATCACCCACCACGTTGGTGGCGGTAATCCCCATATCCAGGATTCGGAATATCCCGATCATCATTGCACCGGCCTCTATGGGCAGACCAAAGGAAGAAAGGAATATGGTTGTCGAGACAAAGATTCCGCCCGGTATGCCAGGGCTTCCCAGTGTCAGAAGAAGGCCCATGAATGAAAATTGTAAAATGGTACCAAAGGTGACCTCCATGCCGACAATCTGTGCGGCAAATACCCCCATGATTCCAAACCAGATGGCATTGCCGTCCATATTCATGGTTGCGCCCAGGGGAATGGAGAAATTGGTTATATTGCTGGGCAGGCCCAGGTCTTCTTCAGCCACCCTCAATGTAACAGGTATGGTTGCGGCACTGCTGCAAAGTGTAAATGCCGTGAGCCATACTGGCTTGACTTTTTTGAGAAAAGTAAAGGGATTAAGCCGGACAAAACAAAAAATCACGCCCATGTATACACAGACAACCTGAAGAATGAGCGCCGCATAGACACTGGCGAAAAAACGAGCAAACGGACCAAAAATATCAGCCCCGAACTTCCCGGCGGTCCAGGCCATGAGGGCGGCAATTCCATAGGGGGCCAATTCCATTACCATCATGATGATTTTGAGCATCAAAGTCGAAAGGTCATGGAAAGCACCGATCAGTCGTGTCTTTGTGTTTCCCCCAATCAGCAGGATGGCAATACCGGTAAAAATTGAAAACAATATGACCTGGGGCAAAGATCCTTCTGCCATGGCACTGAAAATATTACCCGGGATGAACGAAGACAGGGTATCCCAGAAACCTGACATGGCCTGAGCTTTTGGTGCATCAGCTGCCGTTTCAAGCACAATACCTGTTCCCGGGCTGAACAATTGTCCCACAAAAGCACCAATCATGGCTGCAATAAATGTGGAAACTGTATAATATATCATCAATTTGCTTCCGGCTTTTCCGAAATTGCGTGCATCATCCATCTGACCGATACCATAAACCACATTGGCAAAAATAAGAGGGACAACTGCCATTTTCAACAGCTTCATGAAAACCATGCCAATGGGTTGAAGGGATATCCCAAATTCCGGAGCGATAAACCCGATGATCAGCCCGATAGCCATACCGATGAAAATCTTGTTTGCCAGTCCAATTTTCTTTTTTTTTGCTGCAACCATAGAAACCTCCTTAAAAATTCAATATACACAATTGTCAAACCTCTATTCAACCTGCCTTAACCCACTAAATGATACCAAAACTTTTTCCCTGGTAGCAGTTAAGGCGTATTGCCAATCATATTTACTAATTTTTTGTGATGCACTATCACCTTCCAAATCATACTGGTTGATTGCCTGCCCTTTTTTTGCAGCTTTTGGTTTAAGGCAGAATCTTGATCTCCAACTCTTTACAAAATCAATTGTTTGCGAGTTGAATCAACATACCATAAAAATAGATAAAAATACGGTCACAATTCATGATTTCATACAAATCATTTTTAAATTATCGTTAAATAGAAATGAATATTTCATAATATGTCATATATATCATGTGCAGTAATTCGATAAGTGAAACCGATTGATTTCACGCCTGCATTTAATATAGCATTAGCCATAATTAACTATTTTTATAATTAAAAAATTAGCAAAAACATTCTTTTTTAAAGCAAATGAAAGCCTTGCTTTTTATGAAATTTTCATATATATCATTGGCACTTATTGTTTTTAATAAAATCGGAGGGATTAGAATTTTTCATACATATCATGGCTAATCGTTCAATAAAAGAATGCAATGGGTCAAAGATAGTGCATGAGATCGCATCTGCCCAATATTTTTCCAGGGTATTGATGTTGTCCGAAGCTTCAAAATCCTATGGTGATCAGATCCTTTTCAGTTATCCCTTTTACAGAATAGTCATTTGCTACTCTGGCAATGCTGAATTTACCGTGATGAAAGAGGGGCAGCCGGCGATTATAGGACTATCACCTGGGGAAGCTATGATTATTGTACCAGGGGCCTGGGTCAGAAGTATTAACCAAAAGCCCTATGAAACATGTGGCGTGCTTTTGCGGGAGCAGTCAATGGATCTCTTTACCAATGATCATCTTTGCCGCCACAGACATCGGTCCATGACACCCATCCGCTATGCAAAAGAGGAGCTTCATATCCTGTTTAAACAGGCTGTTGAATTCTCAGGCAGTGAAAAATTGTTGCAGCAATATGCCCGGCTGATATGGACTCATATTGATGAAATTATTAAAAAACACAATCTGCCATCAGGATCCCATGGAACATTTATAAGGGTGAAATCCTATGTGGGCAAACACTTTCAGTTTGGAATAAACAGAAAAATTGTTGCCGGGGAATTGGGCTTGAACCAGGATTATCTCAATGCCCTCTTTCATCAGTTTACCGGGCTGAGTTTTACCGAATATATTGTGAAGGTAAAGCTGGAAAAAGCAAAAGATATTCTACGAGATAAGAGTCTCTCCATTGCCCAGGTCAGCAAGGTGTGCGGCTTCAACTCCAACACCTATTTCGGTCGCCAGTTCAAAAAATATTATGGCATGACCCCCCTGGTATACCGAAAATCATTGTCATTATTCAGCAAAAAACTGCCTTGACATGGGGGTACAAGTCAAACCCAATTATCCCCTGAAGCATCCGTGATAATTTTTTTCAAAGGACTTGACAAAGAATTACTTATCTGGAATGGTGAATTTTAAAAGAACTAACTTTAAAAGAACTAACTTTTAGTTGCGCCAGAGGAGAGAGATGGAAAACGCACTCCAGGATGGGATAATTCGTAAAGAACGAATATCAGACCAGATTAAATCCATATTAAAGCAATCCATTCTGGACGGACATTTCAAACCTGGAGACAAATTTCCCCCTGAAATTGAAATCGCCCAGAAATATAATGTGAGCAAGGTTTCTGCCCGGGAAGCATTGCGGGAAATGGAATCAGAAGGACTGATTCAAAAAAAAAGGGGGGTATTCGGCGGCAGCTTTATTGCCGAGCCCGGTTCTGAAAAGATGGTGGATGTGGTCATTAACTCCTATCTGTTTGGCGGCATCAGCGCCAGGGATCTGGCCGAATTCAGACGGATTCTTGAACCCGGGCTTGCAAAGCTTGCTGCGAAAAGACGGACCACGAAAGATCTGGCCGCCATGGAACTGTGTATCCATGATATTGAAGCATCCATTAATGAAGGCCATCCGGATCAGACAAAAGCCATCGGATTTCATCGCCTGATTGCCGATGCCTGTCACAATCCATTCATCAGCAGTCTGATGGAAGCGCTGGTCAGTGTGTTTCAACAGGTGCTGGCCAAAACCCCTGATTTAAAAACAGCTCAAAAAGACCTTCACTACAATCAATTGTTTCTTGACTGCATTCGACAACGGGATGGAAAAAGAGCTGAGCAGGTGATGGAACAACATTTTGATACCCTGGAAGAGATCATCCGAGAAAAAGAGGGAAAAAAATGAATGGGACCCATTAAGCAAAAACTATATATAAGGAGAATTGCAATGAAAAAAATCATCATCCGTCTTATGTTCAGTGCCCTTGTTTTGACCCTGGTTGTTCCGGGAATATCGTTTGCCGCATGGCCGAAAAAACCCATACAGATCATTATCCCCTGGCCGGCTGGCAATGATCCCTCCACAATGGTTGCCACGTCCATGGCACCGCTCATGTCTGCAGAACTGGGTGTGCCTGTGAAGGTGGTGAACAAACCCGGCGGAGGGGCGGTGTTGGCGACCAACGAACTTAAAAACAGCCATCCCGACGGATATACCATGGGGTTGATATCCATCGGCCCCATGATCACCCAGGTTCTCAGGGGCAAGACCCCTTATAAAAACCAGGATCTGCGACCCCTGGGTCTTGTCTGGTCTTCTCCCTTTACACTGGCCTGCCGGGCAGATGCGCCCTATAATAATTTAACGGAACTATCCGCCTATGGGAAAACCCATGATTTAAAACTGGCACATTGGGGATTGGGTGCCGTCCCCACCTTAATTGCCATGAATGCCGCCAAAATCGGTGGGTTTGCATGGAAAGAAACCGCATATAAAGAGTTGAATCCCCTGCTGATCATCAAAGGAGATGCGGACGTGATAACCTTTTCAACCCCGGGGATCAAAGATTATGTGGAAGCCGGGAAAATGAAAATCCTGGCCTGCATGCTGCCCCAGCGCCTTGACCAGTATCCCGATGTACATACCGTGGCCGAAGACGGATTCGGGGACGCCTATTCCATATGGTTCGGTGCCTTTGTTCCGGCTGCCACACCCGATGAGATCGTCACACGGCTCAGTGATACCTTTTTCAAGGTCATGGCCATGCCCAAAATCCAGGAAGTGATCAAAAACGTCGGGGTGATTCCACACCCCACGGGTCCGGAAAAGGCCAGAAAGCAGATGGACAGCGAACTTAAAAATTTTGGTACGATCATGAAGGATCTGAAGATCATTCAATAGATCCACAAGGAGGATCATGTCTGACAAAGCGTTTTCTTCAAGCCGGGTTCATGACCTTTTGGGGTCTTTGCTGGGGGTGTTTGCCGCGTCCATGCTGATCTCTTGTCCTTGGCAGGTGGACACCTCCGGCCCCGACCCCTTTTACAAGGGTCCGTTGATATTCCCGTTGATTCTCTTTGGTTTGATCCTGGCGGGTTCTTTGCCGTCCATGTGGCGGTTGTGCAAGCCTTCACTGAATGCATCCTGGTATCTGGACGGACAGGGGAAATCCTTAAAAAGCATGGTCATCCTGGGACTGTTGATCGTCTACCTGGCAGGCCTTATGGTGATCGGGCTGGAAGTTTCCACCTGGCTGTTCCTGGTCATTGCCTTGAAGTTTGTAAAACAGGACTCCCCTTTAAAAATCACCCTGATTCCGTTACTTATCACCTTGATTCTATTTTTTATTTTCAAAATATTCCTGGATGTATGGTTCCCTGAACCGCTCATCATGGGGATATTTCAGGAGTAAACCATGGTTGAAAATTTACTGGCCGGTTTCTGGGCTGCCACCTCTCTTTCCAATCTGGCTGCATTGTTTTCCGGCACCCTTGTGGGAATCATTGTGGGGATTCTGCCGGGCCTGGGTCCCATGGTCGGGATGGTGGTATTGTTGCCCTTCAGCTTTGCCTTCCCGCCGAATGTAGCCCTCTCCCTTCTTTTGGGCGTGTTTTGCGGGGGATACTATGGCGGCGGAATCCCGGCGATCCTCCTGCGGACACCCGGGGTGCCCTCTTCCCTGGTGACCAGTTTTGACGGCTATCCCCTGACCCAGAGGGGCGAAGCACAAATTGCGCTTTCCGCGGCATTGCTGGGATCTTTTGGCGGTGGGATAATCAGTGTTCTGATCCTGATTTTTCTGGCCCCTGTCCTGGCCCATGTGGCGGCCAGTTTTGGACCGCCCGAATATTTTGCCGTGGCCGTGTTCGGGGTCGTGTTGGTGGTCATGGCTTTCCGGGCCCAGTTGGGACGGGGCATTATGCTGTTGGGGTTGGGGTTCTTTTTTTCAACCGTGGGCATTGACGGCACCACCTTAAGCCAGCGGTTCTGCTTTGGAACCCTTTCCATGCAGAACGGTCTGGATATCGTTCCCATTTGTCTCGGGCTCTTCGGTATCGGCCAGACCCTGATCCTGGTGGAACAGGAGATCATGAAAACCCATGACATTCAATTGAGTCGCTCATCCCTTGATTTTTCCAAACTCTGGAAGGTGTTGAAATATTGGAAAACCCTGATACGCTCCAGTGTCATCGGTACTTTTGTGGGGCTTTTACCCGGTACGGGTTCCATCCTGGCCTCATTTCTCTCCTATGATGTGGCCAAACGGCTGTCAAAGGACAAATCGCTTTTTGGAAAAGGAACCCCCGAAGGATGCCTGGCAGCAGAAGCCGGGAACAATGCCGTGCCGGCCGGGGCCATGATTCCGCTTCTCACCCTGGGTATTCCGGGAGATGCATTGAGTGCGGTGCTCCTGGGCGTTTTTACCATTAACGGCATATACCCGGGGCCCCTGCTCCTTATCAAAGAGCCGGTTCTGATTTCCACCCTTTATATCTCCATGCTGTTCATCAATATTGCCGCATTTGTCATGCTGATTGTCTGGCTGCGGCCATTTGCCATGATTGTAAAAGTGCCGGGCCGATTACTGGCAGTGGTGATAATGGTTATTTCAGTGGTGGGGATTTACGCCGTCAATACGCGGTTGTTTGATGCCGGGGTTGCCATTGCCATGGGGGTTCTCGGCTATGCCCTGCTGCGAATGAAATGGCCCATTGTCAATCTTGTTATGGGAGTGGTTCTGGGTGAAATCATGGAAAACCGGCTGAGGCAAACCTTAAGCCTTGGCGACGGCAGTCTCTGGATTGTATTCCAACGGCCCATCAGCCTTTTTCTGATCGTCTTAACCTGTCTGATCATCATTGTCCCCTTTGTCCTGGATGCCAGGAAAGCAAAAAAGAAAATAGTATAATTTGAGATTTTAAAAGGAGTATTTAAATGACCTATCCCAGTATATATCCGACCGGAACCACCCTGTATCTTCCTGAAAAATGTTTTAACGGCTATACCCTTTTCCAGGCCAAGGAGCTGGGCGCACTTTTGATTGATATGAACGGCGGGGAAGCCAAGCTCTGGAAAGGATTGCAGGGGTTTCCCAATAAACTGCTCCGGGACGGTCATGTCCTCGGGCATACCGGGGAAAGATCCACCAAATTCGGCATGCAGGATTACCGGGACCTGGTCCAGGTGGATTGGGACGGCAATGTGGTGTGGAAATTCAACGAATACGAATATATTGAAGACCCGGGAGAAGATCCCCAGTGGATGGCCCGGGCCCACCATGATTACCAGCGCCAGGGAAATCCCGTGGGATATTATGTGCCGGGTATGGATGGGGCAATTGACAAGGGAAACACCCTGATCCTGGGCCATAAAAACCTTATCTGCCCTGCCATATGCGACAAAAATCTGCTGGATGATACCATCTATGAAGTCTCCTGGGAGGGGGATATCCTGTGGGAGTGGGTCTGCAGCGAACATTTTGACGAATTCGGGTTCCGGGAAGACGCAAAGAACGTTCTATCCCGTGATCCGAACATGCGGCCCTGCGGCGGCGGCATGGGCGACTGGATGCATTTAAATGCCATGTCCCTTCTGGGACCTAATAAATGGCATGATGCAGGGGATGCCCGATTTCATCCGGACAATATCATTGTGGACGGCCGGGAAACCAACTTGATTTTTATCATTGATAAAGAGACCGGAAAGGTGGTGTGGAAAATCGGCCCCTACTATGATTATACCCCGGAAAAGAGTCTGGGGTGGATCATTGGTCAACACCATGCCCACATGATCCCCAGGGGCCTGCCAGGGGAGGGCAACATTCTGGTCTATGACAACGGCGGCTGGGCCGGTTACGGCCCCTGTCATCCGGGAAGCCTTAACGGCACCAAAAATGTATTGCGCGATTATTCCCGGGTCCTGGAATTTGACCCTGTGACATTAAAAATTGTCTGGCAGTTTACGCCCCAGGAGGCAGGACTGGTTCACCCCACGGACAGCAACCGGTTTTACAGCCCGTTTATCAGTTCCGCCCAGAGACTGCCCAACGGCAACACCCTGATCACCGAAGGCAGCGGGGGCAGAATCATTGAGGTGACCGCAGATCATGAGCTGGTATGGGAATATATCTCTCCCTATTGGGGCAAACACTTTAAAATGAACATGGTATACCGGGCCTATCGCTACCCTTATGATTATGTCCCCCAGGTGGAAGCGCCGCATCAGATTGCCATCCCCCCATTGGATGTTACAAGTTTCAGGGTCCCCGGGGCAAGTCCCAAAGGTCCTCGGTCGGAAGTGATGGTCGAAGGAGTGGTGCCCTATCAGACTTCCTCTGCCCTGTGCGTGATATCCGACACAGATCATGCCAAATAGGAGAACAAAACACCATGAGGTTTCAGCTTTTCACGGCGACCGGATGCAGCCGGTGCAATATCATTAAATCCTTTATGGACACCCATCAGATTGCCCATGAAGAACTGGACATCAAAACCAATGGAAAAGATGCCTTTAAGGTTTTTTACCGGGAAAACCGGCCGGATATTTTCCGGGGGGAAGAGGGGGTGGAATTTCCCATTTTGTTTGCCGGTCAAAAAATTTATCAGGGGGTTGGCATCATCCTGGCCTCGCTTATGGCCGATGACCGGCTTGACGGGTTCGTCACCAGAAGTCAGTTGAGCCACGGCTGGATCAGCGGGTTGACCCTTTCGGCAAAACCGCTCTCGGATGGCAGGGAGTTTCTGTGTCTCCTGAGGTTTCTCAAAGAGGCGGGGCTGATGATTCAATTGGAAACGGACGGACGAAACAGCCTTGTCCTGGAAACCATTTTAAAGGAAAAACTGATCCATGACCTGGTATTTCGACTGCGCGGTCCGGCCCAATTGTATGAACCTTTGACGGGTATGGCTTTAAGCCAGGAAGAACTGGTCCACAGCCTTTCCCTGTTAACCGATTCTATTAAATATAAAATTGTTCTGCCCCTGTCTGCACTGATCCGAACCACCGGAGAAGAGGGGTATCTGACCCCGGAGGAAGCCGCCGGAGCAGCAGCGTTCGTGGTCTCGGCAACCCACAACAAAAAACATCCATTTTTCATTGAGCCGGTTCTGCCGGCCGCAACATATAATATCCCCCCATTGCCGCCCGCTGCCTTGTTTAAATACAGAACCGCATGCCGGCGCCATCTGCTGTTATGTGAAATTTTATAGGATAAGACCTTGCTTTTTTAACTGAAATCATCGGAAACTCGAAAGTCCTGCCAATTCGATGAATGGTCAGGGCTTTTTGAAAAATAATCTGGAGACGTTCTACTCTCCCAAATTGCCAATTTTATAACCACCATCGACACTAAAGAGCAAAACATATTATGAAAGAGAACTCCATCCATCAATAATACCGGCTATGAAGATTATGCCAATGAACAGAGACCCAAGTGAAAAAAGGATAAACCGTGGCGCAACAGGTATTGAAACATGAAAAACGCCAACTACAACAAGAAATTCCGGCAGCAACAAAAGACCACGGATGATAAAAACACAGCTTATCCCAACAAGTCCCTGTTTCAAAAACGGTAATTTTCGAATAGAACCTGCTCCAGAGAGAGCATATAAACCAAAAACAACAAGGACACCTGCAATAAAAAGGCTTGCAACAATAAGGGCAACAATATTTTTGACCAATGCTTCGGGTGCACCAAAATATAGACTTAGTGATGGAGAAAAGCCTATCACCACCTGAAATAATGCAAGAGCAAAACAAATTATCCCTGCCAATGCGAGTCTTTGCTTGAAATTTTTCATTTAGAGACTTCCTTTTTTACATAGTGGTAAAAGGCAATCGCAACGGTCCGGTAAACCAGATGGGCCAACTTGGTATAAGGCAGAAAGGCCACCAGGTTAAACGCAAAGAGCAGATGGATAAAATACATGGAATAAGCCGCCCAGGAGATATCTGCCAGTCTGAGCATCTGGGTAAGCATGCCTGTGATTCCTAGGAAAAGGGCAAGGCCCAGCAGATACCAGTCAAAATATCCATTGGTCTGTCTTATGTTTGCCCTTCGTTCCCGGATCAGAAGCAGGCTGCCGGCAACCAGAGCGATGCCTGATACATTGGCCAGAATTTTCACCGGATTGATCTGATCATAGGGGCCGTGGCTGTTAAGAACATAGAGGGCAAAAACAAAGGCACCGGCCACAAAAGCAAGGCTGGTAAATGAAAAGGCCACCATCATGTGGGAAATTTTCCGTCCTTTGTTTTCGGAGCAGGTGGAAAACCGTTCGTGTTTTTTGATGGCGGGCAGCTGGGTGATCAAGGTGATCAGGAACCGTTTAAAATCAATGGGGCTGGTGGCGGCCTTGCCCAGCCGTTCATAGGTAGCCTGCATATCCTTAAGAAATCTACTGACGCCTAAAAAAAAGACCAGGGCCACTCCCAGGGACAGGGGAATAAAAATTATCTCGATCAGGAGCACGGGAAAAAAATGGGCAAAAACAATGCGTTCCCCGCCAGGGGACAGATTCATCAAGCCTGTAACCAGCCCCATGGTGATGATGATCAGGGCCGGAATGATAAAAAGCCATGGCAGCTTCCGGCTGTCATTGAGAAACCGGTGCATGACAGCTGGTTTTGAATATTCTCGGATGGACATTTTTCTCAAAGTATTCAGCACATCACCCGGCCTGGCATCCCGCGGGCAAAGCGTGGAGCAATCCCCGCAATTGTAGCACAGCCAGATATCGGGGTTTGCGATAAGCCTGTCCTTCAATCCCCAGGAAGCATGGATCATCTCCTTTCTGGGAAAAGGCTGGTCATTGTGGGACAGGGTACAGGCCACGGAACAGGTGGCGCATTGGTAACATTTTTTAAGGTTCAAGCCTGAGTCTGAGTTAACTTGGGCAATAAAATCCAGATCAGGTTCAATAAAGCCAAATGAAGCCATAACGATACTCCTTAATTACAAAAGGGTCTGTTCAACAAGGGTTTCAAGCAAAGCGGCCATTTGATCAGGGTCTGTCATTTTGTCACGTACAAAGCAATTGACCAGAACAAAAAAATAATTGGACATCAAAGCAAGTGCCAGAATATGGCTGTCTTTTGCAGGGTTGATCTCTCCCTTTTTCTGGGCTTCCCGAATCAGTTGGGCCATCTTCATGGCATAGTCATCATCAAAGGCATTGATCTCATCCAGCCATTCTCGTTCATAAAAAAACAGATGACTCAAATAGGCCCGGGAAAGGGAATAATGGGTGGTATAAAAGATGAAAAATTGTTTTGAGATATGAACAAAGGTGGCCTGGAAGGATTGATTATCCGGCACAGTGGTCAAGGCATCCTGGTACAGATTTTTCAAATCATCTGAAAAGGCTGCTGCCAGCATGGACAGCTTGTTGGGAAAATGCTTGTAAATGGTCCCAATGCCGATCCGTGACCGGGCGGCTACATTTCGGATGGTTACTTTGTCATAGTCTTGGGTTTCAAAAAGTTTTCTGGCACTTTCTAAAATCATGGTACGGGTTTCACCCTTCTGCACTTCTCGTCGGTTTCCTTTTGGTTGTTCCATCTCCACCCTTTTCAATAAC
>Ga0180007_10003318_pt1 | contig 18054 bp, 15 predicted proteins | sample MM_PC_MetaG_FD_121122 | JGI IMG/M metagenome (GOLD analysis project Ga0180007, IMG submission 121122) | Groundwater microbial communities from the Aspo Hard Rock Laboratory (HRL) deep subsurface site, Sweden - MM_PC_MetaG | ecosystem: Environmental > Aquatic > Deep subsurface > Groundwater... | reverse complement strand
CTGAGTTCGCCTTTTTTCAGGGAGAATGCCGTGTCAATGACCGCAGAATTGTTGGCAATGGATGAGGAGGGTGCAGTCTGAGGGGAAAAGTCCGTTTCCGACAGGGGCACTTTAAAATTTTCAGCATATTTTGCCAGACTGCCGGCAAAAATAATTTTTTCATATGCCTCATTGGCCTTTTCAAAGGCGTTGTTTAAAGCCTGCTGTTTTTTCAATCTGTTATCAATGGAGCTTTTCACTCCGGCCAGGGGTGTGATGTTGGCCGGCTGAATATCTTCAAGCCAAATGATGTGAAAGCCAAACGGCGTCTCAACGATGTCGCTGATCCCGCCTTTCTGCAAGCTGAAAACGGCATCTTCAATGGGTTGCACCAGCTGGCCGCGGCCAAAAAAACCGAGATCTCCGCCCTGAGCGGCGGAACCGTCTTCGGAAAACTGTCGGGCGAGTGCAGAGAAATCTTCTCCGGCTTTGGCCCTTGCCAGGATTTTTTCAATTTCCGCCCGGCGTGACTGTTTGTCCTGTTCGGTTGTTTTCAGCAGGATATGGCGGGCGTGCCGTTTCTCCAGCTGACCGAATTCTTCCTGATGACTGGTGTAGTACTGTTCAATCTCCTCCGCCGGGACAGTAATTTTGTCCATTTCGTCCTTGATCATAAAGGAGAGGAATTTGATTTTCACCTGGGGCGCCGTCATGTATTTTTCTTTATTTTTTTCAAAATACTGGGCCGATAACTCGTCAGAAACGTTAACTTTGCCGGTATATTTTTCAGGTTTAAATACGGCATAATCGAGTCGGGTTTCACTGTTGCCAAAGCGGAAGCGATCATCCAACTCTTTTGGCGTGACCCGGGCGAATTCAGCAAGGCTGGACCCGACCTTTGTCAGCAGCAGATCGTATTGCAGGCCTGCTTCAAACTTTGTCGGGGTCAGGCTGGATCCCTTCAGCACCTCTCTGTAACGTGTCGCGTCAAAAACGCCGTTTTTCTGGAAGACGGTCATCTCTTTAATGGCGTTCTGTATTTCATTATTGCCGACATGAATGCCCATCTCTTTGCCGCCCTGCAGCAGAAGAGATTTCTGGATCAGTTCATGGACCACCTGTTTTTTCAGGTTGAATGACTCAATGAAACCTTTGGGCAGGTTGCCGCCGAACTGGGTGCGGTAATTATCCATGGTGCGTTGGAAAGCCTGGTCAAACTCCTGCAGGGTAATAGGTTCCCCATTAACGGTGGCCACTGCATTCCGGGCGCCGCTATTGTTACCGCCAACTCCCCAGAAGACAAAAACAACGATTATAACAAGCACGGTAGCCTGCAGATAGGGTGACTGTGCTTTCCTGCGTAAAAGGTCAAGCATGGATACGGCTCCTTCTATCGAAAGGTGTTAAGTTTAAAGAAGATATGCGCTGTGTTGGGAAGTGCCGTACCCGCAGGGCGGCATTGCCAATCACCAATTAATTAGCCATGAGCGCTGGTAAATGTCAATTATTTCGTTGCCGCCAGATTCGGCCCCCAGGAAAGATTCACCACCAGCGGCACGGCAAGCTGCATGACGTTTTCCATGGCCTCCTTTATCAGGGTGGAGGCCGTTTCCAGTTCAGCCATGGGCACTTCTAAAATAAGTTCATCATGAATCTGCAGCAGTAATTCGCTCTTGAGAGACCGCTCACGCAGAAGATGATTTGCATGAATGGTGGCGAGTTTGATGATATCTGCTGCTGTCCCCTGAATAGGGGTGTTCAGGGCGGTACGTTCGGCAAATTCCCTGATGGTCTTATTGCTGCTCAGTATGTCGGGAAGTATCCGGCGGCGATGAAACAGGGTGGTGACAAATCCATCCCGCCTGGCCTGCTCGATAATTTCCTCCATAAACCTTTTCACGCCACGGTAAAGATCGAAATAACGGTTGATAAAGGTCTGGGCTTCCTTGCGGCTGATGTTGAGCTGACCGGCCAGACCAAAGGCGCTCATGCCGTAAACGATGCCGAAGTTGATGCTTTTTGCTACCCGCCGCATCTGGGGGGTGATGAGTGCGGGGTGTACCCTGAAAATTTCCGCTGCCGTCTGGTTGTGGATATCCTTGCCGGATACAAAAGCATCAACAAGCACCTCGTCCCGGGAGTAATGGGCCAGCACCCTGAGGTCGATCTGGGAGTAGTCAGCCGCCAGCAGCGTATGGCCCGGGGAGGCGATGAAGGCCTCTCTGATTCTCTGCCCTTCACTGGTGCGGATGGGAATGTTCTGCAGGTTCGGATTACTGCTGCTCAGCCGGCCGGTGGCGGTAACCGTCTGGTTGAATGAGGTGTGTACCCGGCCTGTTAGCGGGTGTATCAGGCTGGCCAGTTTATCAATATAGGTGGATTTGAGTTTGCTGATGGTGCGGTGTTCAAGCAGAGCAGCAGGCAGTTCATGGTAGGCGGAGAGTTTTTCCAGCACCTTGACGTCGGTGGAATAGCCTGTCTTGGTCTTTCGGCCCATTGGCAGCATTAATTTTTCAAAGAGAATGGTGGCCAGTTGTTTCGGGGAATTGACGTTGAACTCTTCGCCGGCCAGTGAAAAGATTTTGGCAGTGAGCGTGGCAAGCTGGCCGGCAAATTCTTCCGACAGGGCGGAGAGCATGTCGGGATTTACCAGGATGCCGACCTCTTCCATCCTGGCCAGAATGGGCACAAGAGGCATTTCCAGCTCGATAAAAAGGGTCCACAGATCCAGTTCCTTCAGTTGCGGTTCGAAAAGTTGCCAGAGCAGCAAAGTGGAGGTGGCATCCTCGCAGGAGTAGTCTTTGGCTGCCTGAAGAGTTACAAAACTGAAAGCCCCCGGTCGTTTGTCGTCTGCCGTCACCTGGGCAAAGGAGGTCATGCTGAGATTGAGATGTTCGACCGCCAGATCGTCAAGTTTATGGCTGCGGCGGGTGGGATCAAGCAGATACGAGGCGATCATGGTATCCAGCAGCGCTCCCTGGAGCTGCATCCCGTGTTGTTTGAGAACCTGGAGATCATATTTGATGTTATGGCCGATTTTTGTCAGGTTCTGATCTTCGAGCAAGGGGCGCAGGCAGGAGAAGACCTCTTCCAGGCTAAGTTGGCCGGATATGTGATTGCCGTTCTCATCTCGGTGCCCGATGGGGATATACCAGGCTTTTTTGCCGTCAGAGCAGAGGGAAATGCCCACCAGTTCCGCCGTTAGTGGGTCAAGCGAGGTTGTCTCGGTGTCAATTGCCAGCAGAGGAGTCTTTGCCAGCATGAGGCAGATGTCCTGCAGCTGCTGCAGGGTCTGCACCAGGATAAAACCCTTTGTATCCATGGGCGCGGTCGGCGTCTGGCTTTTCAGAAGCCTGGCGAACTCAAGCTCGCGGTAAAGTGCCTGCAGAGCTTGCTGATCTGGTTGCGGCAGCCGGTATTCTTCAATGTCTTTCGGCACCATTAGATCACTTTTCAGGGCTATCAGTTTTTTTGACAGAATTGCCTGATCGTGAAAGGTGACGAGTTTTTCCTTGAGCTTTTTCTGGGAGACTTGCTCGATATTTTTATAGAGACCGTCCAGACTGCCGAAATCGTTAATGAGTTTTTCAGCCGTTTTCGGCCCCACTCCGGGAACACCAGGGACATTATCTGAGCTGTCACCGATCAGGGCAAAGAGATCGTTGAGTTTTTCCGGACCGACGTTATATTTGGCAGTAACCGCTTCCCTGTCCATCAGTCTGTCGGGCATGGGGTCCCAGACAACGATGCCGGGGCCTACGAGCTGGAGAAGATCTTTGTCGCCGGAAACAATGATGACGTTGTGGCCGTTTGCCGCAAGCCACAATGCCGCTGAAGCGATCAGGTCGTCCGCCTCAAAACCTTCCATCTCAAGGCCGCGGATATTGAAGGCCCGGGCGATTTTTCTGATATAAGGAATCTGGCAGGCAAGGTCGTCAGGCATGGGCGGCCGGTTCGCCTTGTATGCCTCATACATTGTATGCCGGAAGGTCGGGCCCTTGAGGTCAAAGGCCATTGCCATATAGGTGGGATTTTTTTCGCGCATGACCCTGAGCAGGATGTTGGTGAATCCGTAAATTGCATGGGTCGGCATCCCTTTGCTGTTTGACAGGGGGGCGATGGCATGATAGGCACGGTAAATATAGGCGCTGCCGTCAACCAGGTAAACAGGGTCTTGATTTTTCATGGCCGCCACTCTAACAGGCGGGGATTTTTTTGGCAATAAATTGGCAATAAAAGTGAGGGAGCACACTTTTTTTTAAAGTTTGTGAAAAGAAAGTCGATATGGTAATTAGAAGAGCGTGTGTAATTGATGAAAATAAACTGTAATATCCCTATTAACAAGGGCTTAAAGGCGGACAGGAGCTGATCATGAAGTTAACGGATGCCATTTCCCAGATCAGGACAGACAATAAGGTTGAGGTAAAAAAAACCCACAAGCTGGAAGGTGGCCCCGAAAGCACCAGTCCTTCCGCGGCGGATACCGTTGATTTTTCCAGCAGTTCCCGGGATGTTCAGAAAATGAAAGAGATACTGGATCAAACCCCGGCGATGCGCATGGAAATGATAGAGTCCCTGAAAAACCAGATTGACGAGGGGACGTATAAGGTTGATGCGCGTGATATTGCCGACAAAATGATGGATGATCTTCTTTCTGAAAATCAACTCCCGTACGAATAATCTTCCTCCCTCCCTCTAAGGGTGATTTTATGAAAAGCCGGCCGGATGGCCGGCTTTTTTTATGCCCTTTCTGCTGGCATTTCACTATCATAAAAGTGCTCATTTGGCGGGCAAGAGTCGCCAGCAGGGGTCATATTTCTGCGGATCAAGAACAACCTGTACGGCAAGCCGTTTACTGGAGTTCAGGACGATCGGGCCTAAAAGATTTGCTGTCATCTCCTGGGGGTTGTTTTTAGGAATGGTGAGGATCAACAGAATATCCTTGTCATTATCAGAGATTATCAGCAGTTCCTTTAAGATCTGTTGAGAAATTTCCGGCCGGTAATCCAGTCCCGTAAGCGAGGCGGGAAGAACAACGAAAGCCAGTTGCGGATTATCCAGCGACTGCAGCCACATAAAAGGGGATTTCGGACTGTGCGATTTCAAAATAAAACGCGTGGACTCGGGAAAGCCGAGAAAGGGACTGAGCATGGAAATAATCCGCTCACTGTCCACGGTAATTTCGCCGAATCGGCTGGTCTGCACCGTGATATTTTTTTCAGCCCCGGGCTGATTGATATCCTGTTTTAATGCATTCATTGTCTTTACTCTTTCTTTTTCAAAGGGAAAACATCGGACAAAATTGATAAATCATCAGGGGAATCCATTGCCGCCTTTTTATTTTCTTCAAGAATGCGCAGATAAATTTCCTCACGATGGACAATGACCTGAACGGGTGCCTCGACACCCAGCTTGACAAGACCCCCTTTGTTTTCCAGAACTCTGATTATGATGTTATCGGCAATGATAATCGCCTCACCAACCTTTCTGGAGAGGATAAGCATAGAGTGGTTCTCCTAAAGAAGTGTCCGAGCCTGCCAGGGATCGGCAAGACCTGTTTCCCATTATGACAAAAATTCAATGTTACTCTAACACTTCTTCCTATAAATAATCAACAAGGCTGAGCTGCATGGTCTTGGCAGCGGCGCTGAGTGCCGCCTGGTACGCAACTTCTTTGGCCTTCAGATTCAGAATGGCTTCAATCAGGTCCGTGTCCTGCTTCTCTGACAGATTTTCCTTGTTTGCCAGTTCCAGGCTGGCATAAATCTGGCTCTGAATCGTGATGCGGTTCGCCCTGGCGCCGAAATTTGCAATCTGGGTGGACAGCGAGGACAGTACGTTGTCCAGGTCTTCAAGGGATTTGGTCAGCCCCTGGTTCTGCAGTTCATGGTCATTGATGCCGAAGGCATTGAGGGTATTGCTGCTATCATTGCTGATGTTGAATGTGTATCTGCCGGGATCGGAACTGTCAATATGCAGGTGGCCGCTGCTGTCCCAACTACTGGTCACGCCTGGGATGCCGTTGATCTTCTGGGCGATCGATTCAGGGGTGTCAAGGGTGATGTCTACCGCGATTTTCATATCAATTTCAAGCGGCGGGTAAACATCATGATCAGTCACCTTGATGGTGAAATCCCCAGTCTGAAATTTTTCCTCCAGAGGGTCTTCAGGATCATTGAGAGAATCCAACGGCACATAAATATTGTCCTGGGCGTAGATGCTGGTGACAAAGGTGTAGTTCCTGCCCCGTAAATAATCTTCCACGTCCTTGAGAGCCTTGAAAACGTCGGTGTTGGCAACGGCATCTTCGCCGTTTTTGGCAATTTCTATCGTGCTCTGGGCACCGACTTTGATTTTCGCATCATTATCCCTGTCGCCGCTATAGCGAACGTTGTTGGCCAACTGGGCAACAGAGAGCACGGAAAGCTTGCCATCGCTGACAGTATCGGCCAGCTCACCTGTTGACAGCGAACCGCCGGAAAGACCGATGGCCGCAAGTCCCGGTTCTTCACCACCTGGAGGATAGGGGGTGGAGAGAGTGCTTTCCAGCATGAAGGTGCGCTCGGACAGGAGTTGGATAGTACCGGAATAGACCCTGTCCGCGGTGCCGGTGGGTGACGCGCCGTTTAAGCGGGTGATGTAATTACCTGTGGCCGTCGTTTGAATATGCAGATTGCGCCCGTCTATGGCCTTCAACCCAAGCTGGCCGTCGGCGTTGCGGGTAGCCACAATACCGGTAGTGGCCTGCCGGGCATTGATGGCGTTGAGCAGTACATTGTCGGCATCTTCATTAATAATCGCCGTCGGGCCTAATGTGGCAAAGATATCAACGCCGTTGATAATAAGATCGCCCGCGTCGATGGTGCCTGCCGAGACCGCCGCCGGCGCCTGCCGGAAAACCGGTGTCACTTCCGCCGTCACTCCGGTGCCGGGTATGGTCTGGCCGCTTACGTTCACCCAGTCCTGGCTGATGCGGTTAATGGCCGCTGCTTTCGCCTCAGCCGAAGATGAGGAAAAGACGTCCGATACCCCGTCGGATGTGATGGTGTCCACCGGTATGCCATTGATTTTCAGGTCGTTTGCCTCAAGCCGGGTGCCATAGACCAGGATGCCGTCGCTGGCTGTATCGGCAAAGCCGACTCCGCCGCCTCCCAGGCCGAGAATATCAAGGACGGTGTCATCGGTATGGTTGCCGCTGGTCAGCTCGAATGCTTCGGTTGACTGCAGGGAGATCTGGCCGGTATTGCTGCCGGCGCCGACGGAATGAATACCCACGCCAAGACCGGATGTTGCTGCAAGGAGACCGGGAGGGATGACCGTCTCGTTCAGGGCTGTGATGGTAATGTCCGACTCGTCGCCTGTCATGGCATTGGTCAGGACGACGGCGCTCACTACGCCGCCGTTGGTGCCGTCGCCGAGTTCGGCATGGACGCCTGTCTGATCAGTGTATTGATTGAGGGCGGAGACCGCATCAGCCGCCGGATTGACCCCGGTGGTTGTGTAGCTGATGGTGACGCCGTTAATCGTGATGCCGACATCAGTGGGGTTGCCTGGTGTTGCCGGCACCCCGGAGGAATAAAGAGTGGTCAGGGTGGCGGTGACAGGGGTTGTGCCGCCCGGCCAGACAATGCTGTTGATAGCGGATTTCAGGTTGTCGGCCCCGCTCATATTGAGGCCGGAAATGGGGACTTCGGTCAGATCAACATCTACCGCAGCTGCCGGATCTACACCGTTTATCAAGAGATCTCCGACTGTCAGATCAGTGGTGTTCAGGATGCGGGTGCCGGAGAGCATGGTGTCAAGAATGGGAAAGCCATTACCGTTAATTCTATATCCGTCAATATAGCCGAGCATGAACGGCGTCGGCTCCGTATCCGTATAGCCGGTTGTCCGGTAGCCGCCGAAGACATATTTGCCGTCCCAGCGGGTGTTGGCCAGGGTAACGGCCTGCTCGAGATAAACATGGATTTCATCGGCAATGTACGTTCTTGTTGTAAAGGTCTGGCTGTCATTGATGCCTGCCAGGGTTTTCTCCTTACTTTTCATGACCAGTTCTTTGATGCTGGTGAGTGCTTGTTCAGAGGCGGAGATCATGGAGCCGCCAAAAATGATATTTGACTGGTATTGGGTGATCTCGGCCAGGGTCGAGCGCATGGCCAGGGCACTTACCATGTTGACCGGATTGTCGGAAATTTTCGACATCTGCAGGCCGGATGAGATCTGGTTGTTAATTTTCCACATATCGGTGGTAATCTTGTTCAGATTATTGCCGATCATCCTGTAGATCGTGTTGAGTGTTGTCCGCATATCACACCGCCTGCAGCAAGGACTGCATCATTTCATCCGCGGAGGTTATCAGTTTGGCCGCCGCGGAGTAAGCCTGCTGAAATTTGATGAGGTCTGCCATCTCTTCATCAAGCGACACGCCGGAAGTGGCGTCCTTCATGGCGCTCATCTGGTCAGTGATTAATGTGTTGTATTCATAATCCCGGGTGACGGTCCGCCCCTTGATGCCGATGTCGCCTACCAGGGTATTGTAAAATCCGTCGAGAGTGTCGCGGCTGCCGCCGGTAAAACGTACATATTCATTGCCCTTGATGTTGGTGATGAGCAGGGCATTGGACTGGTCGCCGCGGAAAATTTGTCCGTTTGCGCTGACGGTTCCCGCGGTGATGTTCTCCAGGTTCTGGCTGATGACGTCATTGACGCCGATGGAATCCGCGCTGGAACCGGTGAAGAAGGTATTGAGTCCTGCCGTGGCAAGAAAATTGGAGGTATCGCCGCCAAAGGCAAACTGGTGATTCTTGTCCGGCGTCAGCACCAGTTTGTTATCCTGAATAGTTGCCGCAACCCATGGGGTCGATTCGCCACTGGCATTGATGATGGAAATATTGATGGCATCTGCCACGTCCTTCAGGGTGTATGCCCGTTCCAGGGGGATTTCCACCGGCTGCGGCAGGGCCAGGGTGTCATCATTGTTGTAGATCCAGATCTTGAAGCTGCCGCCGTCTGTCTGCAGTTCATCCGAATAGTCGTAACCCATCATGGAAGATAAAACCTGGTTGTCCGTGGCATCAAAGATAAGCTGCCCGTCGCCGCCTTCATCGGTGCTGCTGATGTCGCCGCCGCCAAGCCCCAGTTGTTCAAGGTAGCGGTCGTCTGCGCCGCCATAGATATCGATCTGGCTCTTATGGGAAAAAAGTGAAAGCTCGCCGGTATTATGGGTGGCATCGGCAACATAGGTGTTATTAATCAGGCCGAGTTTGAATTCCGTTGCCGTGTCCAGCCCGTCGATAATGATGCGGGATTCGTCACCGGCATTGGTGTTGCGGAAAATGATGGAATTGGCTGCTCCGCCGTTGGTGCCGTCGCCCACCACTGCTTCAATGGTTATTTTGGGTATGTTTTCAGGAACGTTGGCCGGGTCGTTATGATCCTGGATGGCCTGATTGATGGCCGACGTCACGTTGGCGGCCAATGTTGCCGCATCCGTGTCATCCGGAAAACCGGATGTTGAATCAACCGTATAATTGACATCGATGCCGTTGATCTGAAAGCTGATAATTGTGCCGTCCTCACCGGCAGCCATGGCGGTCACCGCATCGCCGGCAACCTGGGTCGTCAGCCTGGCCTGCACCCCGGTAATGGCATCATTGATGGCCTGAGCGGCATTATAAGCCTTGGTCCGGGCCAGACCGTAGGTTGCGGTGCCACCCTCGATTTTGCCGATTACCCGGTCATTGATTGTCAGACTGCCGGCCGGGATGGTTTCCGTTGCTAGAGCAGGATCTATTGTACTGGTGAGCAGGGCGGTGTTTGCCGCCTGGTCGGCGCTGGTAAGCTGTTCGGAAAAAAGGGTCAGACCGACACCCTGGCTGTGCTGCTGGTTTACTTCCCGGATAAGGGCGTTGGCCAGTGCATCAAGTCGGCCGAGATAATTTTCCGCAACTCCTGGTTTGACCTGGTTGTATATTTCCATCCAGCCGCCGATATTGCCTCCCACCTCGGCGCCAGTGCCGATAGCTGTTTTCGTCTGGGTGCCTTTGGCGTTTGTGCTGACCCAGTGCAGCTTGTCTTCCAGCCAGTCGATCTGCCATGCCTCATTGTTTTCCACCAGGGTATGGCCGTCGGGCATGAGAATGGTGTAGGCTCCTGAATTGGCTTCGAAATAATTGACCTCCACGTATTTTGACAGGTCATTAAGCAGGATGTCCCGCTGGTCGCGCAGGTCGTTCTGCTTGTTCAAATCGGTTTCAGATGAAGCGATCTGGTCGTTCAGCTTGGCCAGCTGTTTGGTGAGAGAGTTGACATCATTGACAGCCGCGCCGAGACTGACATCAATGTCATACCTGGTTTGCGTCAGTTCGGCGGTCATGTTGTAAAACTGGTCGATAAGGATTTTGGCATTCTGCACCGTTGAATCACGGCTGGACAGATTTTCCGGATAGGAGGCCAGGGTCTGCCAGCTGGCCCAGAATTTACTCATCAGTTCATTGACCGCAAGACCGGGGACTTCGTTAAAGGAAGTTTCCACCAGGCGCATGGATTGCTGCTGCGCCTCTAGGTTGCTCAGGGTGGAGTTCTGACCGATCAGTCTTTTCACCATGAACTGGTCATAATGGCGGTTGATCTCCAGGCCACGGACGCCGTTGCCGAAAAAACCGACCCCCTCCTGGGTAGGCAGGGCAGGGGTAAGGGCCAGGGACTGCCTGGTGTAGCCGGGGGTATTAACATTGGCGATATTGTGTGCTGACACGGAAATCGCCTGCTGGTGAGCAAGAAGGGCCTCTTTGGCAGTGTTTAATATCTGGGAAATGCCGCCCATTGTCAGACCTCTCTGCTTACCAGGGAAGGGACAGAGTTTTTTCTCTGCTGCCGGCCCTGCATACTGTAGAGTCGATCACCGGTCATCTCCCCGCAGATGAGCGAAATGGCATCGTTCAAGTAGCCGAGGGTATCACTGGCAAAACGCTTGTTGATGAGATTATTGCTGCTGATTTTTTCCCGCAGTACAGCAAGCTGATCACGATATTTTTTGACGGCAAGTGTCTGCTCGCGGGTCATAAAAGGGATCAGCTCGGCAAGTTTGATCATTTTTTTATCGTTATGCGGATTTGTCATGACAATCCGTCTGGCAACCTCCTGGAGGGAATGATCGAGCTGGGCAATCTTGGCAAGCTCGCGCTCTTTCTTCTTTGTCAGAGAAATCAGCGAGGCGACATCCATATTGATCAGAGCGTGCTTTTCCTCTTCCAGGATGGCGAGAAAGACCGAGGAGATGGCAATCTGCCGTTTCAGGATATCCAGAATCAGCGGCAGCGGAAAGGCCTGTCCGTTTTGCGGTAAACCTGTGAAATCCTCGGTCTGGTCATTTTTTATCGCAGTTTGTGCATTCATTTTTGTCCGTCCTCGCCTGCAGAGGGCTTGATTGACCGGCTTAATTGCTGATAGAGAAGTTCGCCGATGCCTGTTCCCTTGCCATGGGCCCATTCTTTTGTCATTTCTTCATCGAGCATGGATTGGTATATTTTTTCTCCGAAACTTTTTTCAAAGAGGCCGCCTTCCGGGATACTTTCGCGCATTGTGCTCAGCATTTTGTTTAACAGGATTGCCTCGAAATCCTTGCAGGCTTCCAGCAGCTTCTTTTTCTCGATTGATTCGGCAAACTGCTTCTCATTTCTATTATCGACCGACTGCAAGGTTTTCTGAAATTGAATTGATGCCGGGGTGATACTTTTCATTTAAATAATCTCCAAAACAGCATCCAGGGCGCCTGCCGCCTTGATTGACTGCAGAATGGCAATGAGGTCTCGGGGGGTCACCCCGACTCCGTTTAACGCGCTGACCAGATCACCAAGGGTCACCCCGGGATTAAGGGCGATAAGCTTATTTTCCTGATCCCGGGCCGTGACATTGGTGTTATCGACCTGCGAAGGTATCGCCTTATTGTTGGACACCTGTACACTCAGGTTGCCGTGGGCAACGGCAAGTTCCTTAATTTTCACATCCTTGCCCATGACAATGGTGCCGGTTCGCTCGTCAATGACCACCCGTGCCGAGGTATCCGGCACAATCTCCAGATTTTCTATGGCCGCCATGAAGGCCACTTCACTGCCTGCAAATTTTTCCGGGACAGTGATACTCACCGTGGCGCTGTCCCTGGCATTGGCGTATGGGCCTTCCAGCAGGGAATCAATGGCATTCACCGCCCTGGACATGGTGGTGAAGTCCGCGGTGTTAAGGTGGAGGACAATTTCCTGTTTTCCGGCAAAGGATACCGGAACCTCCCTCTCCACCGTCGCGCCGTCTGGTATGCGGGCCACGGTGAGATGGTTGGCCTGGACCAGTTCGTTTGTTCCTGTGTCAATTTGAAAACCGCCGATGCTGACCGGTCCCTGGCCTATGGCATATACTTTCCCGTCAAGGCCTTTCAAGGGGGTGGCAATCAGGGTTCCTCCCTGGAGGGATTTGGCGTCGCCCAGGGTGGACAGCGTCACATCAATGGTCTGGCCGGTCTTGACAAAGGCGGGAAGGGTGGCGGTCACCATGACGCCGGCGACGTTTTTGACCTTCACATCGTCCTTGTCCACATGCACACCCATGTTCTCCAGCATATTGACCAGGGCCTGGCTGGTAAAGGGCGACTTGTTGCCGTCACCGCTCCCGTCCAGGCCGACAACCAGCCCGTAGCCGACAAGCTGATTGGAGCGGATGCCTTTTACCGAGGCAATGTCTTTCAGTCTGGCCGCCCTGGCCTCGTTTAGCGGGGCAAGAAAAACACTTATTATGATCAGCAGGATGGAAAATTGTGAGAACTTCATACGCACTCCTTGGCATCTATCACATTGTTAATCAGCTCTTAGAGCAAACGGTGTGCCGTCATGGCAAAGATGTTGCCGAAAATTAAAAGTCCTATGATAACAAGCTGATAGGCGTACTGGCCACCATACGGTTCCGGAGATGTAAAAGGGGGAGGGAAAAATTTGCCTACCCCGATCACCCTTCATGAATGCTTATTAAAAAGGCCAGAGGATATCCACCCCTCTGGCCAGCCAGCCCGGCTGCTGTTTGTCGCTGAGAACACCTGTGCCGCTGTATTCGATACGGGCATCGGCAATATTGGTTGATTTGATGGAGTTGTTGGGGGTGATATCCTGTGGCCGGACAAGGCCCGAGAGAATGAGAAACTGCGTCTCATTGTTGACCCGGATCTCCCGGTAGCCCTGAATCACCAGATTGCCTTCCATGGTGACATCAATAACCCGGGCGGAAAGGGTGGCCGTCACCGTGCTGTTTCTCTCGGTTGTTCCTTTACCTTCAAAGTCATTCTGCAGGTCAACCTGCAGGCTTTTGCTTGAAGGGATAAAATTGGCGTTTTTGTTGCTGAGCCATTTTTCAAAGCCGAAAAACTGGCTGATGCCGCCGGCTACGCTGGATTGCCGTTCGGTTTTGGTCCGGGCGTTTTTCGCGCCGTTGGAGGTTTCGACGATTTCAACCATGACAATATCTCCCACCCGGCAGGCACGGCTGTCCTTGTAAAGATCCATGGATTGCTCGGTATAGAGCGAGCCCTCCAAGGGGGCGAGCTGTTTGGTGCGGGCTTCCGGAAGGCTGTAACGGTCAGGCATGGTGGTGCGGCTGCCGGGGTCAGAGGAGGAAACACACCCGGCAAGCAGGAGCAGGCAGACCAGGCTGCATGAAAAAGCTTCCGGAAAGAATTGTTTTTTCTTCATAGGTCCATCCATTTTCCTTCAAAAGAATTGAAATGTTTCATCGCTCGCCTGATGACTGAACACCGAGGTGGAGGTTGTCCAGACAGAGCGGCGTCCGGCGCGCAAGTTTTTGAACAACCTCCTAGAGATCAACCTCCACCAGTCCTTCATCAACAACCTTGGCCTGCAGGACGCGGCGGCTCATCAGATTTTTCACCCGCACGATTTCGCCGATGGCGCCGGCGTTTTTCACCTCTCCCGGAGCAGATACCTGCAACCCTCCGCTTCTGGCGATGATGGTTACCAGATCACCTCTTTTTACCAGGGGTGGGTTCTTGAGCAGATGGGCAAAGACAATGTCACCTGCCCGCAAAGACTTGTTCAGTTGTTTGCCGGTGGCCTGTTCAGGGTTACCGACCAGGCTGTCGCCCAGCATGGAGATATCGCGGAAATCGGTTTCAATGTCCTCGGCGCTGATAATGGTGCGGCGGGATATGGCGTGGGATGCCAGGACCACCGTTCCCCAGAAATGCAGATTGCCATACATTTTTACGTTGTCGCACTCCTTGCCGTCCACGGCAAGGACGGCGGAAATGAATTTCTTGCCGGGAGAGGTGCAAAGGACCTGGTTGGTGAGACGGTAAGTGAGTTTCCCGTCCGGCACGTTGAGGGATTCCGGCTGACTCGAAAAGTCACTGATCTGAAATTCCTCAATATGACTTGGAATGTTCTGTCTGATGATTTTTGAAAAAATTTCCTGCAGATCGCTTTGTGCCAAAACCTTTCCCGCAGGGTTGTCGTCCTGTACGGCGTCTGCCCCAACAGTGAGCTGCGGCAAGAAAAGGCAGAAAAGGATAACAAGAAACTGTATATTACGCATGCCTTCCTTACCTTACCAGATTGTTGGAAATTTCAAGGAGCTGGTCCGCCGTGGTGACACCCTTTGAATTGGATTCAAAGGCGCGCTGGGTAATAATGAGATTCACCATCTCTTCGGTAACGTTGACGTTGGATGTTTCCAGCATGCTCTGGGCAAGTGTCCCCATGCCGTTTATACCGGGATTTTCTTCCCTGGGATCGCCTGAGGCCTCAGAGGGGAGAAAAAGGTTGCTGCCCACCGCCTTCAAGCCGGCAGGATTGACAAAATCATGCAGTGTTACCTGCACGGAGGCAAGAGTCTGCTGGGCGGCATCCATGGCGGACAGCATGCCGCCTGAGTCAATCTGGATGGCTACGGTATCGACCGGGACAGCGAATTCCGGCTGCAGTCGGTCGCCGTTGCTGGTTACAATGTAACCGTCCTTGTCCATTTTGAAGGATCCGGCCCGGGTGTAATACTCCACCCCGTCCCTGACGATCTGAAAAAAGCCCCGCCCTTCGATGGCCCAGTCAAGCTCATTGCCGGTCTGGGAATAATCTCCCTGGGTGAAGATTTTGTACACGGCAGTGGGGCGCACCCCCATACCGACCTGTACGCCGGTCGGCACCTGGCCTCCGGCAACCGTCTCCGCCCCCACCGCCCGCAGGGAGTTATAAAAAAGGTCCTCAAACTGGGTCTGGCTCTTTTTAAAACCGCCGGTATTGACGTTGGCCAGATTGTTGGAAATGACGTTGAGCTGAAGCTCTTGGGCGTTCATGCCGGTAGTGGCAGTAAATAATGCTCTGATCATGTTCTTCTCCTGGTGTTGCGGTATTTTTTTATATTTAGCCAACAGCGGTTGTTTTTTCCGTGGGGCAAGACTGTTTTTTTATTAAAAAGAGTCAAATTTTCCGTTAACTCGTCAATTTTCCAACAGTGCTGATCGCCTTGGCGTCAATCTCATCAAAGGTGCGGATCACCTTCTGCTGGGTTTCATATGCCCTGTGCAGGTCGAGCATGGTGGTCATCTCGCTGACAAGGGAGACATTCGAGCTTTCGAGAAAACCCTGTCGGACCGTGAAATCGGTCGCCGGCTGTTCCTCGGCCCCCTCATTTTTCAGCCTGAAAAGGTTCGTTCCTTCCTTTTCAATGTCGGTCAGGTTGGCAAAGGTGGCGATGTCAAACCGGCCGGCATTGACGCCGTCAACCCGCAGGCTGCCGTCCGTGGCGACGGACACCTCGTTGCCGTTGATGACGATCGGACCCCCATCCCCTAAAACCAGATGGCCGTCCGGGTTGATCAGTTGCCCCTCGCTGTTGAGGAGGAAGTTGCCGGCTCTGGAGTAGCGGACGCCCTGGGGGGTCTGCAGCTTGAAGAAACCATTGCCGCTGATGGCAAAATCCAATTGATTGCCGGTGTTCTTGACCGACCCTTCCTGATGGTTTGTCAGTATTTTGAGGCCTTTGCCGACCCGCTGGCGATTCTGGTTAGTGGTGTAGAGCATCTCCCAGAAGGTGATATCTTCCTTTTTGTAGCCGGGCGTATCAACATTGGCCAGATTGTTGGTGATCTGGTTCAGGCGCTGGCCCTGGGCAAGCATTGTTTCCGTGCCTTCAATGAGGCCTAAACGGTTTTTAATAAACATGAATCCTCCGGCAAAAAGTGTTTTTTTAAAACTTGTGCAACTCATGTGCCAAACAGTTTGTAGTGGTTGCGTCGGGGCGAAAGGATGATGATATTTTTGCGGCAGGATAGATTTGCCCCTTGAAATTAGGCGGTTACGATGGTTATCTGTTAAACGGGCCTGAATGGCGCTGAGTGCGCGCAGGACATGAGCGAGGGTGGAAAGAAGTGAGGGAGGAAGAATTTTCCCGGTAGAGGCTTATACCTGGTATTTTTGGTTTGTCCGGTAGACAAAGGCCAGAATTTCGGCAACAATGAAATAGGTAGATTCGGGGATTTCCTCGTTGAGGTCGAGCCTGGAAAGCACCTCAACCAGATCGGCGTCTTCGTGGATGGGGATACCGTGCTCCCTGGCAAGTTCCAGAAGTTTTTCTGCCAGCAGACCTATTCCCTTGCCGATAACCTTGGGGGATGCGTCTTTTTCCTTGTCATAGCGGAGGGCCACCGCCTTTTTGTGCCGGATATTCTTGTCGGAGCGCTTTCTGTCAATCATATTGCCTCAAATCTCAAGAGAAAGGGATCATTTCCATTGGACTGCAAATACTGTTAATTTTCAATGAAATTTAAAAATCTTCTTTCAGCCAGGCTGAAAAAACGCTACAAACGGTTTCTTGTTGATGTGGCGCTGGCCGACGGGACCGAATTGACAGCAACTTAAGGCACTTTAGCGCACTTAAGGCACTTTAAGTACTTTAAGTACTTTAGGCACTCAAACTGGTATCCGGCCAGAATCTGAGAGCGTTGCATAACTCATTGAAATTACATTAGGAGCTCAGGAGTTCTGAGAATGACTACGGATAAAGAAAAAGCCGTTGTTCTGTTAAGCGGCGGACTTGATTCCACCACTGTTCTGGCAATGGCGATGCAGCAGGGGTATGCCTGTTATTGTCTCAGTTTTTCCTACGGCCAGCGGCAGACCGTTGAGCTGGCCAAGGCAAAGGAGAATGCGCGGAGGATGGGCGCGGTGAGTCATCTTGTCCTGAATCTTGATCTTGATAAGATCGGCGGATCAGCCTTGACCGGCGCTATTGCCGTGCCGAAAAACCGCAGCGCCGAGGAGATGGAATCATCCATTCCGGTGACCTATGTGCCGGGGCGCAATACCATTTTTCTGTCTCATGCCATGGCCTGGGCCGAGGTGCTGGGCGCTTTTCATATTTTCATCGGTATCAATGTGCTTGATTACAGCGGTTACCCCGATTGCCGGCCGGAATATCTCGCGGCCTTTGAAAAGGTGGCCAATCTGGGGACACGGGCCGGGGTGGAAAGCGGCAGGAGTTATAAAATTCACGCACCACTGATGCATTTGACGAAAAAAGAGATTATTTTAATAGGAAAGGCACTGGGTGTTGATTACAGCCGCACCCACAGCTGTTATGACCCGGACAGCGAGGGGAAAGCCTGCGGCAGGTGCGATGCCTGTCAGCTGCGGTTGAAAGGGTTTCATGAGGCGGGATTGGTTGATCCTGTTGTCTATCAGTAAAGGGTGGAGAGGGAAATGGGTAAATTCGCGAAGCTGGGCCAGCTTTTCATGGTGGGTATTCCCGGCACATATCTTGACGACTCCACCTTGCGGCTGATTGGTGAACTCGGCATTAATAACTTCATCATTTTCAAGCGCAATGTTGACAACCCGGAGCAGCTGCAGCAACTCTGCTCCGACGTGAAAGAGGCCTGCCAGAGGTTCAAGCTGCCGCCACCGCTCATTGCAATTGATCAGGAAGGCGGCACGGTTGCCCGTCTGCCGGCCCCGTTTACCCAGTTTGCCGATGCCAGGCAGCTGGCCGGGGCTGCTGATCCTGTTGCCGCCCTGGCGGACT
>Ga0180007_10003317_pt1 | contig 18058 bp, 15 predicted proteins | sample MM_PC_MetaG_FD_121122 | JGI IMG/M metagenome (GOLD analysis project Ga0180007, IMG submission 121122) | Groundwater microbial communities from the Aspo Hard Rock Laboratory (HRL) deep subsurface site, Sweden - MM_PC_MetaG | ecosystem: Environmental > Aquatic > Deep subsurface > Groundwater... | reverse complement strand
TTTCAAATACTAATTTTTCAATAAAATCCTGGAAGTTTAGGATGCTTAAAATACTGATTTCAATTTCATGAAATTTCCTGGCAATGATTTCGTTTTGTTTGATCCGTTCTAAAATTGATTTTGGTATTGTCATGGCTTCCATTGCATGTTGATTCTTATTAATAATCCTTTTTTTTAGGTTGCGATCTATCGAAAGTCAATATCAATAATGATTTTAACCTTTAATTATTTGTCGACTGGCTTTCATTTTCTTGACTTTGTAGTTTAGTTTGAATACAAATGATCAATATTAAAGATAATCAAAGGTCTGATGCTTATGGAAGTGATGCCTCATCGTCCCGGTGCCTTGATTCAATTTGCTGCTTTTATCATTATTGTTGCGGGAATGAAAGCTGCTGCAGTGTTGGTTGTTCCTTTTTTACTGGCTGTATTTTTATCCATTATTTGTGTGCCCCCACTATTCTGGATGCAGAAAAAAGGCATCCCGGGACTAGCGGGAATCCTTATACTGATGTTTGGTGTGATCGCTATACAAATGCTTTTGGTAACCCTTGTCTCTTCGTCAATCACTGATTTTTCAAGCAATCTGCCCTTTTATCAGGATCGGTTAAAAACCTTAACTTTTGAAAGTCTGAAATTTTTGTCAAGTCAGGGGGTCGAACTTGAAACAGGCAAACTCACTGAAATATTTAATCCAAGTCGTATTCTCAAACTCGTTGCAAATACTTTGAATGGGCTGGGAAGTGTTCTAACCAATACATTTTTCGTTTTTTTAACCTTTATTTTTATTCTGTCTGAAGCTGCCGGGTTTCCCAACAAATTACGGGCTATTTTCAATGATAAAAATACAGACCTTGAAAAATATACGCAAATCACAGCCGGTGTAAACCAATACCTGGGAATAAAAACACTGACCAGCCTTGGAACCGGAATTGCGATTTGCCTATGGCTTGCAGTTCAGGGTGTGGATTTTCCTGTCATGTGGGGTGTATTTGCCTTTCTATTAAATTATATTCCCAATATCGGTTCCATCATTGCCGCTGTCCCCGCTATCCTTCTTGCTCTCATCCAGTTGGGACCAGTCGCTGCAGGGGTTGCCTCACTGGGGTTTTTAATCGTAAATGTACTTGTTGGAAGTGTGATTGAGCCCAGGGTGATGGGACAAGGCATCGGGCTTTCCGCTTTGGTGGTATTTTTATCTCTGGCATTTTGGGGGTGGGTGTTGGGTCCGGTCGGTATGCTGCTGTCTGTTCCCTTGACAATGGGAGTAAAAATTGCATTGAGCGGTGGGGAATCCACAAAATGGCTGTCTATCTTACTGGGGTCGAATAAGGAATCTTTCAACCTGCTTCAAATAAAGAAATAATCGTTATTGTCCTGCAGGTGCTCTCCGATTAACCATTGACACCGGGAAAAGAGAACTGTTTAAAATAGTTGTTCATTTTTTAAAAGAATCTAAACAAGGCAGGAAATGGATGCCTATCCCCCAATGGAAGTCATATGACTGATGGGTATACCTTTTTTGATCTGATCTGTTAAGCCGTGAAAAGAGGGTTTTTGGGTGAGAGTGGTGATGATAATTTGCTTTAATTCGTCATCAGAGGCATTGTTTCGAAGCGGAGTTAAAATGTCTTTTTCATAGTTATTTAACAGGCAGGGGCGCAATGTCCCTCTTGATGTCAGTCTCAATCTATTGCACTCACTGCAGAAATGAGAGCTGATAGGGGTAATAAACCCAACAATACCCTTGGCACCTTCAATCTGGAATTTTTTTGCAGGACCATCATTGGCAGTGCGGTTTACATGCACAAGTTTCCCAAATCTGGATTCGATTTTTTCCCGAATCTCTCCGGTTAATATCATCTGCTGTCTTTCGATTACAGAATCACCCATGGGCATGTATTCAATGAACCGGACGTGGAATGGGTGTTTTAATGTTAAGGCGGTGATATTCTCAATCTCATCATCATTAATCCCTTTTAAAATCACGGTATTGATTTTTACAGGGGACATTCCCAGTTCATGGGCAATAAAAATAGCATCTCTGACCTGCGGGAATCTGTCCCGGCCGGTGATTCGGGCAAATTTAACCGGGTCCAGGGTGTCAAGGCTGAAATTAAGTCGTTTAATTCCAAGGGAGATGAGGGTTTTTATTTTTTCCCGGGTCAGCAATGCCCCATTGGTGGTAATGGAAATATCTTTGAGGCTTTCAATAGCACACAAGCGTTCCAGGAATGAAAAAATATCCTTTCTGACAAAAGCCTCTCCCCCGGTAATCCTCACTTTTGTTATACCAAGCTCGCAGGCAAGCCGGGTAATCTTGAGGATTTCTTCATACCTGGCAATTTTGTCATGCTCAATCACAGAGAATGGTGTAGACGGAACACAGTACATGCATTTGAAATTGCACCGGTCTGTAACAGAGATGCGAAGATAATTAATGGGACGGTTGCCGGCAATCATTTTTCATTTTCCTTCATAATATGCCAGCAATGCATTTACAAGTCCTTGAATGGTATATTCTGTTGCTTCAATGTCAGGTTCGATATTTAGGGATCTTGCTGTATCTGAAGTGATCGGCCCTATACTGGCGGTCACAACATTGTTTAGCAATTCTCCGGCGTTTTTTGATTCAAGCTGGGACATGAAATTGGACACTGTAGAAGAGCTGGTAAAGGTTATTGCATCAATTTCATTGTTTTCCAGAAGCGATATCAGCTCTTTTTTCCCATCGTCATGGAGTCTGGTTTCATAGGCTATGACCTCATCAACGACTGCTCCCATTCTTGTCAATTCTTCGGGCAGGATGGTTCTGGCCTGTTTTGCCCTTGGAAGCAATACCTTTTTATCCTTAATGTCAACCGTTGAAAATGCATCAATCACACTTTCTGCTCGATAGGTCTTGGGCAGGATATCACTTAAAATGCCGTAATCTTTCAGCCGTTCCTTTGTCACAGGACCAATACATGCAAATTTAAGGTGTCCCAAAACTCTCACGTCAAGGCCCATATCAAATAAGGTGTCAAAAAAGAATTTCACACCATTGACACTGGTAAAAACAAGCCAGTCATAATCCTTTATATTTTTAATGGACTCTTTTAAAGGGGCTGTATCTTCTGGTGGAACGATTTGAATGGTGGGAATCTCAATGCATTGGGCTCCAAGTCTGGAGAGCATTGACACAAGACCACTTGCCTGAGCCCGGGCCCTTGTAATCACGATGCGTTTACCAAATAAGGGTCTCTTATCAAACCATGCCAGTTCTTCCCTTAAAGATACCACATGACCGATAATAATAATGGCCGGAGATTTGAGATTGGCCTGTTTAACAATTTTGACAATTGTTTCAAGGGTTCCTGTGACAGTTTCTTGCCTGGCTGTAGTTCCCCATCTGACAAGAGCAATGGGGGTGTCTGATGGTTTGCCGTATTTAACCAGATTCTTTACAATATTTTCAAGGTTTTTAACCCCCATTAAAAAAACAAGGGTTGCATTGGATTTTGCAAATACATCCCATTGCATGGAGGTGTCTTTTTTTGTGGGATCTTCATGACCGGTAATAAATGATACAAAAGAGGTATGGTCCCTGTGGGTTACCGGAATTCCTGCATAGGCAGGTGCGGCAATTGCCGAAGTAACCCCTGGCACCACTTCGTAGGGAACTTTGTGGCTTAAAAGCATCTGGGCCTCTTCACCACCCCGACCAAATACAAATGGATCTCCTCCTTTGAGCCTGGCCACATCAAATCCCTGTTTGGCCTTGTCCACCAGCAATGAATTGATTTTATCCTGGGAAAGGGTGTGATCGCAGCCTTTTTTCCCCACATAAATAATCTGGGCATCGCTTCTGGCATAATCCAGTAAAAAAGGAGATGCCAGATAGTCATAAACAACAACATCTGCAGTTTCTATGCATTCTTTTGCCTTGATTGTTAAAAGCCCTGGATCACCAGGTCCCGCACCAATCAGATATACCGTGCCTGTTTTATCTGCCATTTAAATTCAAATGCTCCAATATTTTTCTTCCGCCTTTTTCAAGGACCCGGTCGGCAAGGGCCTGACCAGAATGTTCCACCCTATTGATTGGGGAAATAATGTGCTCTTTAATTAACGTTTTGCCGTCTTCTGAAGCGACGACTGCAGTCAGCATCACGCTGCTGTCTTGAATTTTTCCGAAACAGGCGACTGGAATATGGCAGGACCCTTCTATCTGCCTTAAAAATGCCCGTTCACCAGTCACACAGATCCGGGTGTCACGATGATCCAGCCGTTCCATGATCGCTGCAATATGGTCATCATTTTTTCTTGTCTCAATGCAGAGCGCTCCCTGTCCCACTGCTGGGATCATGACCGTTTCATCCAGGTATTCTGTTATTTGCCTGCCCTGTCCCAGACGTCGAAGTCCTGCTGCAGCGAGCACAATGGCATCATAGTCTCCGGCATTCAGTTTTTGAATCCGCGTATCTATATTGCCCCGAATTGATTCAATTTTTACATCCGGTCTGATATGCTTGATCTGGGAGGCACGTCTGAGACTTGACGTGCCGATCTTGGCACCTTTTTTATAATCGGCTAACAAGCGATTATCATTTGATATGAGAACATCAAATGGATTTTCTCTTTCCGGTATGGCACCAATGACAAGCCCTTCAGGTAATTTTCCCGGCATATCCTTCATACTATGGACAGCAAGATCGATTTCATGGCTTAGGAGTGCAGTTTCTATTTCTTTTACAAACAGCCCTTTTCCCCCCACCATGGCAAGGGGCTGGTCCGTGATTCGATCACCGGTTGTTTTGATGATTTTTAAGTCAACCAGAAGATCAGGAAAAAGACGCTCAATTTCCGATTTGATAAAATTCGCCTGCCACAAAGCCAGTTGGCTTCCTCTTGTGCCGATGCATATGTTTTTTCTCATGAAGTTTTATCCATTCCCGCAGGAGGAACAATTTGAGGATGCACAGCTGCCGCAGGAAGAACCAGATGATTTTATCGTTGTCTCACCACCAGGGCCGGATGATCTTGATATAAATCCGCAGGCCGACATCAGCCTTACTAGATCCTGGCTGTCGCAGGAGGGACATTCAGGCATTGAACCACCCATAACCAGGGTTTCAAATTTTTTATCACACGTGTTGCATTTATATTCATATATTGGCATTTAATAACCTCATCTTTGATTTATTGTTTTGGATAGTCAATATAAGGATTTAATTGAATATTTTCAAGACTGTATTTTTTCAGAGAGACTCAATTACTCCTGCGGCAATAATCGGTATCAGGATTTCATGGTGTCCTACAATGCTGAACCCTTTGCCTTTCCCAAGGGTCGGACGGTTTACCACATTGGTCATTGGCCGGTAATGACGGATGAAATCAAGATTGACCGTTGTAAAGTCATCAAGCCTGTGTCCCAGATTTCTGACCAGGGATATGGCCTTTAAAAAAACTTCGGGCATGATGACGGCAGAACCGGCATTAATAAATACGCCTTTTTCTAAAGTGGTCATATTTGAGGCAAACCATTTAAAATCATAAAGGGATGCCGCACCACAGGCCGCAGCATCAAAATCAGGATGCATATGGATGATATCCGTGCCAATGGCCACATGAACCGTTACAGGGATATCAAGAGCAGCGCCTGACGCGGTTAAGCTCAAATATTGAAATTCAAGGTTTTCTTTAAGGATCATGTTCCCCACAGACCTTCCCAGTCCAATAGATTGTTTTTTTGAATCTTTAATGGCCTGGTTGATAAACGCAGATGTCTCTTTTGCCATGCCAAAGCTGCCGCTGCCAAGAGACTGGGCAACATCTTCCGAGGTTCTTCCGGTCATTGCGATTTCAAGGTCATGGATGATTCCGGACCCGTTCATGGAGATCAGGGTAAATATATTCTTTTTCATCAGGTCAATGATAATAGGTGACATCCCTGTTTTTATGACATGCCCGCCCATGGCAAAACAGACCTGTTTCTTGTTTTTTGCAGCAAGGCTTATGGCGTTTATCACATATCGCAGATCATCCCCGGCAAGAATGGATGGCAGGGTGTCCAGAAAATTTGAAAAACGGCCGCCTTTTGTCCATGGTGTTGAAAAGTCTTTACAATCAACTTTGCTTGTTCTCTCCTTGAGAGAATAGGTTTTAAGCCTGCTGTAATCCAGGTTTTTAAATGAATCACTCATTGAAAAGAATCCTTTCTGTGAGGTCACACAAGATATGAGCCAGCAGGATATGAACTTCCTGTATCCGTGCGGTTGTCTGTGAATCAACACAAAAGGGGATATCGCTTAAGGCTTTTAATCTGCCGTTGTTTCCTGAGAAACCGATAATGGTAAGGCCGATGTCCTTTGCTTCTTTTACAGCCTTTATCACATTGGGAGAATTACCTGAAGTGGATATGCCAAGGGCAATATCCCCTTTTTTCCCCAGAGCCTGAATTTGTTTGAAAAAGATATCTTCAAAAGCATAATCATTCCCGATACTGGTGATAATGGATGTGTCTGTGGTAAGTGCAATGGCTGGCAAAGGCCTTCGCTCCATCTGGAACCGGTTGACAAATTCTGCGGCTATATGCTGGCAGTCTGCTGCACTGCCGCCATTTCCAAATAGCAGAATTTTTCTGCCCTTTTTAAAGGCCTGGGCCATCATGACAGCACAGGATTCTATTTTTTCCAGATGTGTCGCAAAAAATATTTTTTTTGCAGAGATACTGTCTTCAACCGATTGCTGAATAATATTTTTCATATTTTTTTCTTTTCACACGATTACTGATGCGTTTTTAATTTTTCCTGAGGGATAAGGCAGGCATCATCTATTTTTTTCTGAATATCTTCCAACCGTTTTGTGAATTGTTTATTGTCAGGTTCAATGGCAATACTTTTTTGTGCAAGGGTGAAGGCAATGGTCAGATTTTTCCCCTGAAGTTCAAGTGCTTTTGCATATCCGGACAATGATGCGGCATCACAGGGATTCAGCTTGATGGCAGTATTAAATTCCTGTCCAGCTTTTTCAGGCAGATTTTTCTCCAGATATATTTCACCTTTCATCCGAAACGTCAGTCCGGAATTCGGGTTGATACGGCTTGCCTTTTCAAGGTAGGGGATGGCCAGTTCAGGATTCTTTTTTTTTATCAGCAAATGCCCGAGGAGAAGCTCGACTTCAAAAATAGATAAATCACTGCTATGGGCTTTTTCCAAATAGACGATGGCCTGGTCTATATCACCTTCAATTTGATACAGAAGTCCGATATTATAAATCACAATGAGTTCATCCGGGTTTATCTTCATGGCTTTTTCAAATTCAAGTTTTGCCATGGCAAGCTTTCCCATTACACAGTAACAAACCCCGAGGCTATTGATCAGATTAATGTTATCAGGTTCGATTTCAAGTCCTTTTTGATATTCTGCCATGGCACTTTCGCATCTGTCCAGCTGATAAAGCCGATCGCCACTGATATTCAGGGATGTGGCATCAAAAGAAATCAGGCTGTCTGGTCCGAAAAAAGCAGCATGGTCTGCAGCTTTTATAGCATTGGCAAGGGTTTGATATTTTGAAAAGTCATGAAAAGGAAACGTTGCAGAACCAATCAGAATATCTGCGTTAAGCATAGTTGATAGTTGGTTTTTTAAGGACACGATCAGTTGAGAGGCCTCTTTCTCATTTTCATAGTTCCAGAATACAAGGGCAAACAAATCTTGGCTCAATTTTTCCCAGAACCCCTTTTCGGGGTCAAAAAATGAGTTAAAGGCAGTTGTAAAATAATCTTGCTCTTTTTCCAGGATGCTTTCAGTCGATGATGAGATTTGAATCACCGCACATAAAAATTTCCCCTTTGTAAACGTTGTTTCTGATAGCTTTTTTCCAAAGGCATCAAGCTTGCTTGTTTTTTCCAGAAGAAGATCGCTAAAATAGGTTTTTGGTGGCTTGATCTTGAAATTTTCAGAATCGGTTTTCAGAAAATGAATTTCTTTTGAAGAGAATTTAAGGGTCATTTTTTTACCAGTATTTTGGCTAAAGTTGATGAAATAACGGTCTCCTGGCCGTCTTGAATAGTTCTTATATCCAGAATATATTTATTATCTTCTATTCTGCCGATAATGGATGGTGTCGAAAGGCGCATTCGCTTTTCAAGTTTGGATACAGATATTTTTTGGGGTTGAATGGTGATACAAATGGTCGCAAGGTTCAGTTCCGGAAAAGATCCACCGCCGGGTCTTGAATTCATCTGTTCAATCTGGATATTTGCAAGAGATCCTGTGGCTTCCTCGATCGTTTTGAATAATCGGTCTGCTTTTTTACAAATATCATCAAAAGGGATGGTCAGCATTCTTAAGGTGGGTATCTTCTGTATGGCGGTATCCTCATCCCGGTATAGTTTTAAAGTGGCTTCAAGGGCTGCAAGGGTTAGTTTGTCAATCCGTAAGGCACGCGTGAGAGGATTTTTTTTGATCAGTTCAATGGTTTTTTTTTGTCCAACAATGATACCTGCCTGGGGCCCCCCTAAAAGCTTGTCTCCGCTAAAGGTGATAACGTCTGCACCTGAGCGGACCGAGTCGGCGATAGTGGGTTCAAATGGCAGGCCATATTTTGAGAAATCAATTAAGGTGCCCGAGCCAAGATCTTCCATGACCGGTATGTTCTTATCTATCCCGAGCCGCACCAGGTCTTTCAAGGCGACACTGGCCGTAAATCCCTCAATTTTATAATTGCTGGCATGAACTTTTAAAAAAAGACCTGTGACATCAGACACGGCATCTTCGTAATCCCTTAAATGGGTCCGGTTTGTCGTGCCGATTTCCTTTAAGATACACCCGCTTTTTGTCATCACATCCGGTATCCTGAATGATCCGCCGATTTCCACAAGCTCACCTCTGGATACAACAACCTGTCTGTCTTTGGCAATGGTATTTAAAGCCAATAATACAGCTCCGGCATTATTGTTTACAACTATGGCACTTTGTGCTCCTGTCAGTTCACAGATCAGCTCATCAACAGCTTCATACCGAATCCCTCTTTTCCCGGTTTCAATTTTTAATTCTAGATTGGAATAGGATTGGGCAACAGCCTTTATGCTATTCAGGGCATCTTCACATAAAAGAGATCGGCCAAGGTTTGTATGGAGAACTACACCGGTTGCATTGATGACAGGAACAAGTCTGGTCCTGATCTTTTCCTTTGCAAGCATATTTGCTGCAAAAAGGATCGTGTCATGTCCTGTGCTGGTTTGAATATCTGCCAGTATATCCTTTCGTATGTGTTCAAGGGCTTTTCTGATGGCATTGGTTATCACGCTGCGGGGGATCCCGGTAAATCGATCATCTTTTTTGGCAAGATCCAGAAGAAGATCAACTCCTGGCAGGTGTTTAAGGCTGTTATGCTTGTCCAAAGGGGTCATTTCCACCTTTTTGTTAAAAAATAGTATTAAATACCATTAATTATTCAAAAATTTCAACTCTTATCTTAACTTTCCTTATACAGCGCTAAGACACCTGATCGTGCAATTTTTTTAATACCAAAGGGTTCAAGCAGATCAAGCAGTTCATCAATGGCATTCTCGTCGCCGGTGACCTCGAAAATATAATATTCAGGACCTGGATCCATTATCCTGCCACCAAAAGAAGTAATAATCTGCTTTAATTTTTCTTTGTTTTCAGGTATTGCTTTAACACAAATCAGTGCCATCTCACGCTTAACCGCCTCTTCTCCTGTCATGTCCCGCAGTTTTATGACATTTACCAGGCGCTCAATCTGTTTTTTGCATTGTTCGAGCTGGAAGGGATTGGTTTTTGTTGTAATGGTGATCCTGGACATTCTTGGATTGGCTGTGGGTGCCCCGCAGATCGTTTCAATATTATAGCCCCGACCAGCAAAAAGACCTGCAATTCGGGCTGTTACACCGGGTTCATTTTCTACCAGCATGGTTAGTATGTGTTTGTCTTGGTTCATAATGTGCGATACTATTCCTTATCTATTCAAGCCCTGAGAATTTTCAATAAGGGCTGTTTTTATTATATTTTAAATCAGTATCAATGATTGTGTAATTTGTAAAGTTAAGAATAAATTGGCTATCATCAATTTTGTCTGCTGAGTTTTTACAAAACACAAATTATCTTTAAGATCAGCATTGCTATATCCATGTTTATGAATTAATTTATACGTTTAAATTTGAGGAAAATATGAATGATTAGATCTGTTTTTTTGGTTATCCTGGCAAGTATGATGTTTTTTTCAGGTTGTAAAAACTTTGAGATAGAACCTAAGGTTTCTCTTCCATTGACAATTCCTGACCATTTTTCCATTGATCCAGGGGAAAAAGAGACTGTTGAGGAGTGGTGGTTATTTTTTAACAGTAATGAACTTAATACGTTAATCCAAAATGCAAAGGATGGCAATTTTGATCTAAAAATTATACGGGCAAGGATCGCTCAGGCAAAAGCCAGGGTTGCAAAAGAAGATGCCTCTTTCTTCCCTGGCCTGGGGTTTTCAATAGGCGGGCAAAAAAAAGGGGTTCAAGTCAAAAAGGACAATAATAAAGGTTCCCTTTATGATGGCAGCCACTCCTGGGATGGTTCGTTGAGTGCTTCCTATACGGCTGATGTTTGGGGGGAGGCAAATGCTGGGAAACAGTCCCAGGTGTTTAACCTTGAGGCTGCCAATCAGGACTTGAGGGTATCCACTTTTGAATTGACAGCAGATGTTGCCGAAACCTGGATTGATATTGTCTCCGCTCGGAACAAAATGCGTATTTTAGACAATCAGATCAAGATCAACAAAACCCTGCTAGAGCTTCAGAAATTGCGGTTTGCCAATGGAAAGGCGAATGCCCTAGATGTTTCCCAGCAAAGACAGACATTGGCAGAGGCAGGTTCCCAAGTTCCGCTCCTTGAAAAACAGGAACGGATTTTATTGAACCATCTGGCCTTTTTGTCTGGAAAAACACCCATGGATTTTTTAGGGGTAAAAACAAATATCCTGCCGGATCCATTACCACTTTCCCGGGTCGGGATTCCTTCTGATCTTCTTGAAAACAGGCCGGATATTCAGGCAGCTGCGATGCGGCTGCGATCATCCCAATGGGGTGTAACAGCTGCCAAGGCAGATCTTCTGCCATCCTTTAAACTGACAGCCCAGGCCCTGTTTTCAAGTGGAAAGCTTGATCTGTTTTTCCAGAACTGGGTTGCCTCACTTGCCGGCAGTATTACTGGGCCTATATTTGACGGCGGACTTCGGAAGGCAGAGATAAACAGGGCCAAGGCTGCTGCCGAAGAGCAATTAAATCTTTATACTAAAACGGTAGCAAAGGCCATTCGAGAGGTTGAGGACCGTCTGATCAGCATTCAAAAACAAGAGGCCTATATCAAATTGCTTGAAGAAGAGCTTGAACTGGTACGGATTACCTTGAAGGATGCACGGTTACAATACCAGAACGGTCAAAGTAGTTATCTGTCATACCTGATCGCCTGGACCAGTATCGAACGCCTGGAAAGACAATTGGTGGGTGAGCGGGCAACAATGATCAAGGAGCGGATCAGACTTTACAAGGACATTGGATGGAAACAGGGGGAAAAAAATGACTTATGAGATGCAGATACAGCAATTTTTCGGATATGAGTGCAGGAGAGTGAGTTAAGATGGGTGTTTTGAAAAAATGGGAAGCTGCCGTTAAACTGATCGTAAAAATAATTCTGCCTGTCTGCCTGATTTTAGGCGGGGTTGCAGGGTGGAACTATTTCAAATCCAAAGAATTGAAAATGAAACGTATACCACCCAGAAGACAGTCCATTGTGGTGGAAACCATTCCCATTAAACAAGGCAATTATATCAGTTCAATCCAGGCCATGGGCACTGTTATACCTGACAGGCAGGTGATATTAAAAGCCAAGGTGTCCGGAGAAGTTGTCTCCATTTCTCCGGGATTTCTTCAGGGCGGGGTGATGAAAAAGGGTGAAATCCTGTTAACCCTGGAAGATTCAGATTATGTAATAGAAGTCCAAAAAGCCCAGAGTGCTCTTGATAAGGCTTTTTCATCTCTTGCCATTGAAAAGGGCAGTCAAATGATTGCAAAAGAGGAACTCAAGCTGATAAACGAAGTTTCCAAAGACGAAGTAAAGGGAACAGATCTTGCCTTGAGAAAGCCCCAGCTTATCCAGGTGAAGGCTGAGGTCGACAGGGCCAGGGCTGATCTTGAAAAGGCCCGGTTAAATCTGTCCAGGACAAAGGTTATCCTTCCATTTAATGCCCTTGTTCTTGAACGTCAGGTAAACGTCGGGTCCCTTGTGCCCACACAGGGGGTGTTGGCTACTATAGTGGACGTGGATGCCTACATAGTCGAAGTCCAGGTGCCGCCGGACCGGCTGGAAGCACTTAGCATCAGTGAGACAAAAGGCAGTGAAGTTATTATCTATTCCCAGTACTCAAAACAGACCTGGCAGGGGAAGGTGGTTCGAACAACAGGAAAAATGAGTGGCAAAAGCAGGATGGCCGGGGTGATGATTATGGTGCCTGATCCCCTGGGATTGAAAAATCAGAAAAAAAATCCTCCATTATTGCTGGATGATCACGTAGCAGTTAAGATTTTGGGGAAACCCCTTGAAAATGTATTTTCCCTTCCAAGGTCGATATTAAGAGATGGCAATATGGTCTGGGTGTATAATAAAGGTGTTCTTGAGATCAAACAAGTCAACATTGTCTGGAAGGAAGACGGACTGGTTTTTGTCAAATCCGGTATCAGTTCAGATGATGTTGTGATCACATCGGATCTGTCAGCCCCGGTAAACGGTATGGCCCTGCAGCTTTCATCGGGAGACCGTTCATGACACAAGGCGCAGATCACCGGGATGCCAGGGGAACCATTGCCTGGATGGCAGGTAATTCAGTCGCTGCCAATCTGATCATGGCCGTTCTTCTTATTGGCGGGCTTTACATGGGATTTAATATCAAGCAGGAGGTGTTCCCTGAATTCAGTCTTGATATTGTTAATATTTCTATTGCCTATCCTGGCGCCAGCCCGGAAGAGGTGGAGAATGGTATTCTCCTTGCCATTGAAGAGGCCATCCAGGGGCTGGAAGGCATTGATGAAATTACTGCCAGAGCCAATGAAGGGTATGGTTTTATCAGCATAGAAGCCCTTGAAGGAACCAATATAAATCGTCTTTGGCAGGAGATCAAAAGTGAGGTAGATCGCATAGGAACCTTTCCAATCGAGGCTGAGGAGCCTCAAATTTCCATTGCAGAAAGAAAAAGAGAGGTATTGAGACTGGCCCTGTATGGGGATGCTTCTGAAACCACCATGAGGGCCCTGGCAGATCAGATCCGGGATGAATTGTTGATGGATGAGGGAATCACTCAGGTGGAACTTGCGGCAGTAAGGGAGCGGGAAATAAAGGTTGCGATTTCAAATCAAACCCTGAGACGATATGGCATTACCCTTCAGGATGTGGCACTCATCATATCCAGGGCATCTGTGGAGCTCGGCGGCGGCAGCATCAAAACCAAGGGAGGAGATATCCTCCTGCGGGTCAGGGATCGCAAGGATTATGCACAACAATATGCAACCCTTCCCATTATTTTTCTGGAAGATGGATCAAGGGTCCTGCTTGAAGATATTGCGCAAGTTACCGAAGGGTTTGAAGAAACAGACACCTGGGCATCCTTTAACGGGAAACGGGCCGTTATCATAGAAGTTTTCCGGGTGGGTGAGCAGACACCTATCCAGGTCGCTGCCTCAGGCAAAGAGATTGTAAATCAAATCAATGAATCTCTGCCACAGGGGGTACACCTGACGGTTTTAAGAGATCTTTCCCGGGTATTTGCCCAGAGAGCCGATCTTCTGCTTCGGAATGCTTATTTCGGGCTTGGGCTGGTATTTTTTTTTCTGGCGCTTTTTCTTGAGATACGGCTGGCATTCTGGGTCAGCCTCGGGATTCCCGTTTCATTTTTAGGTTCTTTCCTTTTTCTTGCACCAACATCATTCTCCATTAACATCATCAGTATGTTTGCCTTTATCGTTACCCTGGGAATTGTAGTGGATGATGCGGTGGTCGTGGGAGAAAATGTTTATTATTGCAGACGTCAGGGAATGCCTTTTTTGGAAGCCGCAGTCAACGGAACAAAAGGTATTGCCATGCCAGTGGTGTTCAGTGTGATAACCAACATGGTGGTATTTGTGCCGTTAATGTTTGTGCCCGGATTTATGGGCAAGGTGTTTAAAACCCTTCCTATTGTCGTGATCGCCGTATTTGCGGTTTCTTTGATCGAGAGCCTTTTTATTCTGCCGGCGCATTTAAGCCACAAAAGTAAGCGACCTTTGTTTTTCCCCTTGAATTATCTCGAAATGGGGCAGGAAAAATTCAGCCGGTTTTTTGAAATGATTGTTAAGAAATATTATGGTGGGGCACTGTTATTTTTTCTGCAGTATCGATATGTGGTTATCGCCCTTGGCATTGCCTTGCTCATGACAACAGCCGGTTTTGTTTCTTCCGGCCGCATGGGTATGGAAATGTTTCCCAAGGTTGAATCAGATTTTGCTTTTTGCGAAGCAGTCCTACCCTATGGTACGCCTTCTGATACCTTAAAAAAAGTTGAACAGCTTCTGGTTCAAAAAGCCCATGAGGTTATCGAAGAAAATGGTAAAGACAATTTGTCAACCGGAATCTCTTCTCATGTCAGGGACAACCAGATCGAGGTGTTTCTTTTTTTGACAGAGCCGGATGTCCGACCCTTAAACACCACAGAAGTGACCACTCTGTGGCGGAAAAAAGCAGGCAGCATACCCGGGCTTGAAACCATTACCTTTGAGTCTGACAGGGGTGGGCCCGGATCAGGTAAAAATTTGACGGTAAGTCTGAGTCACCGGGATGTAACCATGCTGGAACGTGCAGGAGAAGACCTGGCACAAAGCCTTTCCGGGTATTCCATTGTCCATGATATTGATGATGGATCTGCAAAGGGAAAGAAACAATTTGATATTACCCTGAGTCCTGCAGGAAAACGGATGGGACTGACTTCCCGGGAGGTTGCAAACCAGATCCGTCATGCCTTCCAGGGGGTGTCTGCCGTGAAGAACCAGCGGGGGAGAAGTGAGGTTACGGTCAGGGTCCTTCTGCCTGAACAAGAAAGAATGTCAGAATCGACATTTGAAGAGCTGGTGCTGTTGGCACCTATCGGAGAAATCCAGCTTCGGAATGCTGTGGAAACCATTACAGGCAGAGCGTATACATCCATAAAAAGGACCAATGGACGACGTGATATTTCTGTTACAGCAAATGTCCGGCCCCCGCCCCAGGCAGAAAATATCGTAAAAGATATGCAGAAAAAAATCCTTCCCGATCTTTTAGGTAAATATCCGGGGCTGTCCTATAGTTTTAAAGGACGTCAGGCAGATATCAAGGAAAGCCTCTCCGCTCTTTTAAAAGGGCTTGGAATGGCATTGCTCTGTATCTTTGCCCTTTTGGCTATCCCGTTTAAAAGTTATATTCAACCTTTTATCATCATGTTCTGCATCCCCTTTGGCATGATAGGAGCCATTGCCGGTCACTTTATAATGGGATATTCCCTTTCCATCATGAGTCTTTTTGGCCTGGTTGCCATGTCCGGAGTGGTGGTGAATGATTCACTGGTATTGATTGATTTTGCCAACCAGCGGTATCGTGAGGGAATTCCTGCATTGTATGCGGTTCAGTCGGCCGGGATACAGAGATTCAGGCCGATTCTATTGACCACCTTGACCACCTGTGGCGGGCTTGCACCCATTATTATGGAAACCTCAAGGCAGGCAAGATTTCTAATTCCCATGGCAATTTCGTTAGGGTTTGGTATTTTGTTTGCTACCATCATCACCCTTATGATGGTGCCATGTCTTTACATGATAGTTGAGGATATCAAATTTTTTTTTGCTCCAAAAGAAGATCAAAAAAAGGACATATCAGTGATAGCGGAGCAGGAATAATAATATTTAGAAAAGGATAGTGTTATGCAAAAACAAGGCAAGGACTATATCGTGTTCCCTCTGGATTTTTCCTCTATAAAGGATGTAAAAGAATATGTAAGACTCCTTAATGGCAAGGTGGGAATGTTTAAAATAGGTCTTGAGCTGTTCATTGAACAGGGTCCTTCTGTGGTTCAGATGGTGAAAAAAGAAAGCCAGGCAAAAATATTTCTTGATCTTAAACTTCATGATATTTCAGCGACGGTTCAAAGGGCCATGGAAAGGGTGGCAATCTTGGGGGTGGATCTTGTGACGGTTCATTGTGCATCCCTGGCCATGCTTGAAAAAGCAGTGGAAGGCGGAAAAAAGAAAACAGGTGTTCTGGGGGTTACCCTGTTAACCGATAATGATGCCAATATGGTTGAAGCCGCAGGGTTTAAAGATCAGTTCGTAAAAGACCCCGGTCTTCTGGTCATGCACCGGGCTAAAATGGCTTATGAATCAGGGTGTAGAGGGGTGGTCTGCTCTGGTCATGAGGCCCGACAGATAAAGGAACGGTTTGGGCAATCTTTTCTGGCTGTAACACCGGGGATCCGGCCTGCCTGGACGCTTCTTGAAAATGATGACCAAAAAAGGGTAACCACGCCTGGCCAGGCAGTTACCCTTGGCAGTGATCTGATTGTTATCGGCAGGCCCATTAGGGATGCCAAAGATCCTGCTGCTGCAGCCCGGAAAGTTGTTCAAGAGGTTGAAGCAGCGCTGGGTTTTTCTTAAATGAATATCTGGTTTGAATTCATTCCGGGTTTCTTTTTTTCTTGTCCAGGCCGAATGCGGTGTGAAGTGTTCTTACTGCAAGCTCAGCATATTTTGCCAGGATCACGCAGGAGATCCGTATCTCAGAGGTACTGATTAACCGTATATTTATATTTTCAGATGCCAGGGCCTGGAACATGGTTGCTGCCACGCCCGAATGACTTTTCATTCCCAGTCCGATTACTGAAACCTTGGCAATGTCTTCAGCCGTGAGTATCTCAACAGCACCCAACTCCCTGGCAACTGTTTTGGAAATTTCTTTTGCGCGTTCAAAGTCGTCTTTGGTTACTGTAAACGTCAGATCTGTCTGACCCCCTGAGCGGGTGTTCTGAATAATCATGTCCACGCTTATTTCTGCCTCGGCAAGGGGCGTAAATATTTTTGCGGAAACACCGGGTTGGTCCGGAACACGCTTTAACGTTATTCTTGCTTCATTCATATCGCAGGTAATACCCGATACAATGACACTTTCCATATCAGAACTCTCGTTGATAACCATTGTTCCTTCCTCCTCACTGAATGATGACCGGACATGTACGGGCACATTATATTTTTTTGCAAATTCAACCGAACGGATCTGAAGAACCTTGGCACCCAATATGGCCATTTCAAGCATTTCTTCATAGGAAATTTTATTAATTTTTCTTGCATAGCTGCAAATTCTGGGGTCTGTGGTGTATACGCCATCCACATCGGTGAATATCTCACAGACATCTGCTTTCAGGGACGATGCAATGGCAACTGCTGATGTGTCAGATCCACCTCTGCCAAGGGTGGTAATGGCGCCATCTTTATCCATCCCTTGAAATCCTGCCACCACGGCAATATATCCGTCTTCCAAGGCCTGTTGGATGTTGTGGCAGTCAATATCCATTATTCTTGCCTTGCCAGCGGTTTTATCCGTATGAATGCCTGCCTGAAAACCAAGAAAAGATTTTGCCTTGTACCCCCTTGCCTTGAGTATTATGGCAAGAAGGGCAGCTGTTGTCTGTTCACCTGTGGCGAGAAGTACGTCAAGCTCACTTTTGTCCGGTGTTTTCGAGGCCTGTTTGGCAAGCTTGATAAGACTGTCGGTAACCCCTGACATGGCAGATAGAACCACTACCAGCTTGTCTCCCTGATCATGTGCTTTTAATACCCGGTCTGCAACATTGCTGATCCTTTCGATGTCTGCAACTGAGGTCCCGCCATATTTTTGTACTCTTAAAGCCATAATAACTCCGGTATTGGTAGAGGTAAAAATTTATAAAGACATTTTGGTTATCAGGTTTGATCCTGATTGTCCAGACGCAAAAATAGATATTATCCGATTATAGT